>MTKZ01003403.1_pt1 | contig 20946 bp, 22 predicted proteins | sample 1042781 | NCBI WGS metagenome assembly MTKZ01 (sample SAMN06212207, study PRJNA360539) | anaerobic digester metagenome | biome: Wastewater treatment plant; material: sludge; isolation source: anaerobic digester fed with sludge from wastewater treatment plant | place: Denmark: WWTP Viborg ... | reverse complement strand
CGGTTGGTGACGATCCAGAAGTAGGTGGAGATGCCGGTGTTGTAGAACAGCTGGTCGGGGAGGGCGACCACGGCCTCCAGCCAGTCGTTCTCGATGATCCAGCGGCGGATCTCGGACTCGCCCGACCCGGCCGCACCGGTGAATAGCGGCGAGCCGTTGAACACGATGGCCACCCGCGAGCCGCCGTCGGCCACCGGCTTCATCTTGGAGATGGCGTTCTGGAGGAACAGGAAGCTGCCGTCGTTGATGCGGGGCAGCCCGGCGCCAAAGCGTCCGGCGAGGCCCAGGTTGTTGTGCTCGTCCTTGACGGCGTCGGCCACCTTCTTCCACTCCACCCCGAAGGGCGGGTTCTGGATGGAGTAGTCCACCTTGAGACCGGGGTGGCCGTCCTCGGAGAAGCTGTTGCCGTAGGCAATGTTGGTGGCGTCCTGGCCCTTCAGCATCATGTCGGAGCGGCAGATGGCGTAGGTCTCGGCGTTCAACTCCTGGCCGTACACCTGGAGGCTGGCGGCGGGGTTCAGTTCGCGCAGTCGGTCCTCGGCCACCGACAGCATGCCGCCGGTGCCACAGGCGCCGTCGTAGATGGTCTTGATGGCGCCCGGCTTGGTCAGCAGGTCGGTGTCCTCGATGAACAGCAGGTTGACCATCAGGCGGATCACCTCCCGTGGGGTGAAGTGCTCGCCCGCCGTCTCGTTGGACAGCTCGGAGAAGCGCCGGATCAGTTCCTCGTACAGGTAGCCCATCTCCAGATTGGAGACCTTGTCGGGGTGCAGGTCGATCTCGGCGAACTTGGACATCACCAGGTAGAGCAGCTTGGAGCGATCCAGCCGGTCGATCTGGGTGGTGACGTCGAACTTGTCCAGCACGTCGCGGGCCGAGGCGGAGAAGCTGGCGATGTAGTGCTTGAGGTTGTCGGCCAGGTCGTCCGGGGCGGCGATCAGGGTGGCGAAGTCGAACCTGGAGGTGTTGTAGAACTGCTCGCCAGCTTCCTTTTCGAGGATCGGGTCGAGGTTGTCCACCTTGCCCGCCAGCTGTTCGGCCCGGTCGAGCACGGCCTGCTTGGTGGGCTCCAGCACGCAGTCCAACCGTCGCAGCACGGTGAGGGGCAGGATCACCCGCCCGTACTCGGACTGCTTGTAGTCGCCGCGCAGCAGGTCGGCCACCGACCAGATGAACTGCGCGTGGTTCTGGATGGTGTTCGAGTCACCCGAGCTCATGGTGTGGCGGTACTCCCAAGTCGTGAGTACCTATCGTGGCACCTCGGCCGGTTTGGGTGCTCAATCTGGGGCGAGGCGGCGCCGCGGCGCCGTCTCGATGAGGCGCCGCCCACCAGGTGTATTTGGGTGGCCCGGAGATCGAGGGCGTGCCTCGCTAAACTTCTGCTAAACATCCTTTGGAGGAACCCGATGGGATGGTGAGAATCATCCGGAGGTGTTGTATGCCCGAGCCATTGGCGCTACCCACGCCATCAGACGAGAGGCTGGCGCATTCGCCGCTGAAGCTGGTCGTTTGCCAGGTCCGCCACGATCAGAACTTTGCAGTGAGCGACCCCGGCCGCGCGGTCGCTACTCACGAGCGGTTCGCTGACCGCTACCCGGAAATCAACCCATTCGAACAGGCCGAGGTGATCTTCACCGCCGGGCCTGAACGGGCGAACGCCAATACCAAGCAGCCTCAGCCGGGATGGCAATTCAAGTCGGATGACGAACAGTGGACCATCACGCTGCAGACGAGCTACTTCTCCTTAGAGACCAGTGCGTACGTCGATTGGGACGACTTTCGAGAGAGATTCCAGGAGCTCCTAGATGCGGTTGTCGATCAGTACAACCCAAAGCTGCAACAGCGGATCGGACTGAGGTATCTCGACGAGATCGAGCGGCCAAGCGCAAAGCAGCCATCGGATTGGACCGGGCTCATTCAACCGGGGGTGTTGGGGCCGCTGGGCGATCCCGAGGTCGGACCCTCCGTCAGAGCAGCCCAACAGGTGATTGAGTTCGAGGGACCCGAACAGACCAGGGTCACCCTCCGCCACGGATGTGAACCTCTGGCAAGCGGCGGTGGGACGGCCTACAGGCTCGACCATGACTGCTCACGTCAGCGGGGACGACCATTCGAGAGCGCGGACATCGTGGAGACCCTTGAGGCGCTTCACACCCTGGCTTTGCAGGTGTTCCAGAAGGCCATCACCCCAGAGCTCCACAACGAGTTGAGGGGTGGGGGTGTGTCAGAGTGAAGGAGATGAGCCTCGTGGAGTCCACCCCATTCGCAGCCCATGACATCGACTGCCGCTATGTGGACACCACTACTTTTTCCAGCCCTTCGCCGCTGCTGGCGAATCATTGGCAGTGCGACCTGCTTTCGAGCGGTGCCCTATTCAGAAGCTCGACCTGGGATCTGGTTGTCACAGGTGCTGCTGAGAGCATCAGCGCCTTAACGGAACAACTCCAGGCTTCGATGGCAACCATGGTGACGTCGCTGAGCCCCTCCGAGTTGCCCCGCTGGTTGATCTCAGGAGTCGCTGACTATGAAGTCGAGACCACGACTCCTGAAGACGATCGACGGCTGTATGCACTAGCGGCCGTGCAACGACTCCAGCGACTGCTTGGTCTCAGCCAGGAAGAAGTCGCTGGCATGGCGGGGGTCTCCCGGCCGTCCCTTTGGAACTGGCAGCAGGGCAGGACACCGCAAGAACGGTCGTTGCGTCGCCTCGCCGATGTGCTCGGCGCCGTCGACCTGCTGGTAGATGCGATGGGAGGTGAGGCCGAATTCGACCCGGCGAGGGCTCAGACCCGCCTCGGTCTCGACGAGCCCCTCATCGACGTACTTAGTGAAGCGTCTGGCCCCGCAGTGGTCCTGGATCATCTGTTCGAGAGTTCGAGGGCAGTGGCGCCAACGCCCTCTCTCCTGCCTTCGGCAGAGGACCTTCTTGACCCAGAGGATGGCGAGATCGCAGAAGACCAAGGACCTAGCTCGGGAGAGCCCGCCGGAAAACGACGGCTTCGGGCCGTGACGCGACGAACTCGGTAAGACGGTTTCCGGGATGATCCCCTCAGGGATACCCAACGGGAGAGACGAGTGGCCGCCTGGCGTGCTCGATCACCTGCGCCGGTTCGAACAAGGGCACTTGGTGAGCGGGCTCCCGTTCTTCTACTTCACTAACTCGGCCTACCCGGTTTTTGGTCAAGGGCGGACCGCTGACGATGATTCCCCTGAACTCGTCTGGGACGCCGAGGACTTCCAGTACGGCATGATCGCGACGCAAACCTGCGACCTACGGGAAGAGGATGCAAAGAAGCCGAAGCAGCCGTGGTTCCACTGCTGCCCCGTCTATCGGGTGGACGACCCCCAACGGGGTCTGGATCCCGGCCAGGTTGGTCATCTCAAGAAGGGCCGCCTACAGCACTACATCTGGGTGCCCGACATTCCCGAGACTGAGGGCGTCTGGGCAGCCGACCTTCGGCTTCTGCTTCCGCTTGAGAAGAGCTGGCTGCTTGGCCGGGAACCCATTGATGGTTTCAACGACGAGACCAAACGGCTCGTGATCGGGCAGCGAATAGCGCTCATTCATAGCCGTCCGGCGTTTGATCCTGCCCTCCTTCAGTCGGTGTCGGAGCCGTTGGTCGCAGCGTTGCGACGGCTCGCAGAGGGCGATCCGGACCTCTACGAAGAAATCTCAGACTCTGTGTACGCCATCGGCGTGCGCACGGACAGACTCGTGGAGATGACGCTCGACTCGGTGGAGATCTTCCTGCTGTGCTGGCATGAGCCATCGGATGCAGGTCGCTTGTTCTGGGAATCGTGTTCCGAGGAGTGGTCGCAGATAGCTCTTCGAAGTGGCGATCACCGTCTTCGGCCGCTTCAGGTCAAGATGCTTGATGACACCAGCTCGGCGGAACTCATTCGGTTGCAGGTGGTTCCGCTCAGGGGACTCACACCGAACCCCCTTTGGTATTTGGATTGACCGGTGCCACAAGCGCTGTCGTAGATGGTCTTGATGGCGCCCGGCTTACACACACGACGCAACAGTCCCGAAGACCTTGTCGGGGTGCAGGTCGATCTCGGCGAACTTGGAGACCACCAGGTAGCGCAGCTTGGAGCGGTCCAGCCGGTCGATTTGGGTGGTGACGTCGAACTTGTCCAGCACGTCGCGGGCCGAGGCCTAGAAGCTGGCGACGTAGTGCTTGAGGTTGTCGGCCAGTTTGTCCGGGGCGGCGATCAGCGTGGCGAAGTCGAACCGGGAGGTGTTGTAGAACTGCTCACCGGCGACCTTCTCGAGGATCGGGTCGAGGTTGTCCACCTTGCCCGCCAGCTGTTCTGCCCGGTCGAGCACGGCCTGCTTGGTGGGCTCGAGCACGCAGTCCAACCGACGCAGCACGGTGAGCGGCAGGATCACTCGGCCGTACTCGGACTCTTGTAGTCCCCGCGCAGCAGGTCGGCGACCGACCAGATGAACTGGGCGTGGTTCTGGATGGTGTTCGAATCACCCGAAGTCATGGTGTGGCGATACTCCCAAGTCGTGAGTACCTATCGTGACACCTCGGCCGGTTTGGCTGCTCAATCTGGGGCGAGGCGGCGCCGCGGCGGTCCCATAGCCGGCGTCGGAGTGTCGCTCTCTTCGAAGTAGACTGAGCGGTGTACTTCATTTGGTCTGGAATCCTGGTTCCAGGCTGGCCTACGATGGCTCGCGTCCATTGGAACGGACGCAATCCGCTGGTATGCAGCCGTCCAGCACTCCAGCAAGCGTGCTGTTCGAATTCGCTGACACACCTAAATCATCGTGGGTTTCATATCTCCGCAGCAGATTGTTTCGCCACACGATCGGTCCCCCCCCTAGAAAGTGAAGGCCGATGAAATTCCGCATGAGTATTGCCCTATGTCTATTGCTGGCAGTGGGTGCAGGATGTGGCGGGGGTGAGGATGGCGCCGACTCGACCGCGGCATCCGACAATGCTGATTCGGCATCGGACTCCTCGGAGCCAAGCACGGATTCCGAGGTGAGCACGGATGCTGAGGTGAACGAGGCGTGCCCGGACGGTCTCAGGGGGCTCGGGGTGGAAGACATCGATGAAGTCAACGGTGATCATGACGACGATTCCAGCGACAACAGGGCTGACCTCAGTTGTACGGACGTCAGCAACGTTGACTTCTCCGCGGTGTCCTCACGATTGGACCTAGCAGGAGTGAGCTTCGTTGGGTCTGATCTGTCAGGGGTCGACGTGTCGGGCGGTTCCTTTCGAGATGCCGACTTCACGTACGCGAACCTGGCTGACGCTCAACTCTCTGGTTCAATCCTGGACGGCGCCCGTTTCAACAAAGCCAAGTTGGAGCGCGCTGACCTTTCGGGGAGTGGCGCCTACGAAGCTCAGTTCGTAGACGCGAATTTGGCAGGGGCCAACCTCGATGACGTCAGCGTCGCTGACGTGAGTTTCGTGGGGGCCAACTTGGATGACGTCAGCTGGCAGGGTGTCAGGTGGGATCCGGCGTACCCCCCAATTTGGCCACCCGGGTTCACGCCACCAGAAAATTCAGACTTCAGCCTGACCGGCGGGTAGACCCTAAGTCACCGCCGACGACGGTCGCACGAGCGCATTCGACTAAACCTGCCATGACACGTCGGCCAGTTTGAGTGGCCAAGACGGCGCCGAGGTGCCGCTCGCCATGAGAGACCGTTTCGACGGCTGCTGCTCCGGCCAAGCGTCACGTGGACCTTTTGGATCGCCCTACACTGCCCGGCAAGCGCCGTTCTCGCGGCCGACCTCCCCACCCAAGGCCGCGAGGGACCATGCCCAAGAAGGTTCACCAGCGCAAGGAAATCAACGCAGTCCTCTTGGAAGCGATTGATGCTGGGTGGCGGTACGAGCCTGGACGTGGACACGGAGGCATGCTCTGGTGCCCATGTGGGCAGCACAGAATCTCGGTTGCCAGTACGCCCAGAAACCCAGGAAGCGCTGCCAAGAGGCTCCGCTCCGTGATGCGACGGTGTCCTGGTCAGGTTGAATCAACCTGAGTGCATTGGTGCCGAAGGCAAGCTATGGTTGGCAACTGCAAACCGCTGCGAGCCGGAGGTCACGACATGCTGCTTGAGATCGGTTTCGGGATCAGGACTCCGATGGACGTTGAGTCCTTCATCGAACGTGTCGAAATCGAGATCGATGATTCCGCCGTGGTCGAGTTCGGTCCTGACCGCTATGGGTCGGTCTGGCTGGCTGTAGACGTACCTAATTCAGGCAGCCACATTGATTTGGCGCTCTCGCTGGTTGCGTCGCTTCGTAGCCTCGGTGCTGAGGTGCTCGACGTCGAAGACGATTTCGTCAACACGACCGAGGTTGGCGACAGGTTCGGCGTCAGCCGTGAGGCGGCAAGAAAATGGACCCAGCGCAAGCCAGGTGGCGTGGCGCCTTTCCCGCGGCCAGCTTCTGTGCTTCCGGGTGGAGTCCAAATCTGGCCTTGGCGCGAAGTCCATCGTTGGGTCTTGGCGAACCAACAGCGCCATGGGGACCCGCAGATGTGTTTCCTCAACTCGCGTGAGCACGCGCTGCTGCGCTTGACGATCCTCAACGACAACGAGATGCCCGTCGCCGAAGGTGAACTGACTCCCGAGCTTCACATCGCCTAGCTCCAGCCAAGCCGATGTGCCCTACGAGTTCACCTTGAGAGATATTTGGGTGGGTTGACGAGGAGATCCGAGATGACGACCCTAACGATTGGGCGAATCGTTCTGCCGTCAGATGAGCCGTTGGAGACGCTTGCGGCGATGCTCGGCAGCCTCGGCGCGGAGACGATCACTACGTTGTCGGGCCCCGACGGTGAGCAGTTGGTGCTTCCGCCGGAGGTCGTCGAGGTGCTGCGCGATTCGGTGGACGCGATGGCCCAGGGCCAAGCGGTGAAGGTGGTTCCGGTGAGCCAGCGTCTCACCACTCAGGAGGCGGCTGACCTCTTGGGTGTCAGCCGTCCGGCGGTCGTGAAGCTTCTCGGGTCGGGCGAGATTCCCTTCGAGCTGCCAGGCCGTCATCGCCGGGTCCGTCTCGCCGACGTCCTCGCGTATCGCGAGCGGGCATCGGACGAGCGGCGCGTCGCCCTAGACCGCATGGTTGAGATCGCCGATGCAGCGGATCTCTATGAGGGCACCGCTACTCCCAAACGCACCCGCTGAGCCGCCGTGACGTTCGCCGTGGTTCTGGACGCCTGCGTTTCTGCCGAGCGTCCATGGCGAAGCGGCGCCGCGGCGCCGTCTTGGAGCGTTAGCTCAGTCCAGAGGTTTGCGCCGCCCGAGCGGAGTATTTACAGCAGCGCTTGGTCCCGATGCCGGTCGACCCATTCGAGGAATACGTCGACCGCATCCCCGTCGTCCCACAGGGCTGGATCAACGAGGTCCTGGGCGGAACCGAACGGTTGCACGGCCTGTTCCTCGATGAGCGAGTTGATCGACTGAGGCGGGCCGCCGTCCTCGGTCAGCCTCGCGATTGAGTTTGGGTTGTCGGTCGTTCGCATCGCCCTCCGTTATCGTGCGGTCGCTTCTCATGTCACACAGGTGATCGTACGGCCAACCTTGGCTGTCCACGACCGCTTTATGGTTGCGCGCAGCGGATGCAACCGATTCGAGGTGAAGGCTGGTCTTCGTCGGAAAACGTCGTGGTGCCGCGGACTCTCGTCGCTACCCTGGAGGCAGGTTGACCGCCGGATACGGCGTGTCCCCGACGGTATATTCGGGCGGGCCGCCCGCAACGGGGTCGCCCGCCCATTGTGTTGGGTGCAGCGGGTCGCCCTGGGGAAGTCTCGCTTTCGTGAGGGGCTTCGTCATACTCGCATCGGCCTCGCTTGTGGACACCGTAGGCGACGCCCATGGGGGACATATTCGGCGTTAGAATCTGCGTATGCCCGCTCCGGTAGAGATTATGCGCCCCTTCACGGGGTCGCATCCGTGGATTTCGTTTGCCTTTGACACGACCCGTTTGAGCTGGATCGATCAGTTCAAGTTGGGCGAGGTCTACTCCAAGTCCAGGCATCTCGGCAACGCTCCGCTGATGCCGTCGGTGTCGGAGGAGTTGCACCGGATCTTTCTGGTGAAGGGCGTGCTGGCAACGACTGCCATCGAGGGCAACACGATGACGGAGGAACAGGTCCGCCAGCGTGTTGAGGGTAAGCACAACCTGCCGCAATCGCGTGAGTACCAAGGAGTAGCCGTCGACAAAATCGCCGAGATCTGCAATGAGGTCTTGGCCGGTATAGCCATGGGCGAACCGCCAGAGCTGTCCTACGAGCTGGTCTGCGACTTCAACCGACGGGTGCTGCATGGCCAAGACCTGGAAGCTGGCGTCGTGCCAGGGAGGCTGCGCACCGGGTCGGTGGTGGTTGGCAACTATCGCGGTGCTCCGGCCGAGGACTGCGAGTACCTGGTGCGCCACCTCGTCGACTGGCTCAACGAAGACTGGGCGCCGCCCGAGGCGCCGGATGAACTGCGGTTCGGGCTACAGGTACTGAAGGCGATCCTTGCGCACGTGTACCTGGCGTGGATCCATCCGTTTGGCGATGGGAACGGTCGCACTGCTCGGCTGCTGGAGTACCTGTTGTTGGCCACCCAAGGCGTTCCGTCGCCGGCGTGTCACCTGCTGAGCAACCACTACAACCTGACTCGGGACCGCTACTACTTCGAATTGTCCAGATCCAGCCGTGATGGGAAGACCGGCATCTACGGGTTCGTCAGCTATGCGCTGGAGGGCTTCGTCGACGGGTTTCGCGATCAAATCGACATGGTGCTCACCCAGCAGCTCCAGGTCACCTGGGTCAACTATGTGCACGAACAATTCGGAGGTAGCTCGCTGACGCAGACCCAGCGGCGCCGCCGAGATCTGGTGCTGACGATGATGCCCGGTCAGATCGTTCGCCGGGGCGACGTGCCGGACCTCAGCACGGCCTTGGCGCGGGCATACGCGACCAAGCAAGAGAAGACCATCACCCGTGACCTCAACGACCTGGTGAAGCGGAACCTCGTGCGCCAGGTGAAGGGCGGCTACGTACCCAACATCGAGGTGGTCTACGGGTTTCTGCCGCTGGCAGCTATCTCCTGACCACAGCATTGGCATTCGGATGAGTCACGTGTCCGTGACGCGCCGCACGTAATCGGCCATTCCTGGGACGGTGAACGCCAGCATGCCGTGCGCTGGCGAATAGGTGATGCCCTTACTGATGAGCTTTGCCCGTGCGGGGCCGATGTCGCTCTGGGACCTCTTCTTCATCCGCTTGACCACGTCACCAATCCTTGAAGGGGCACCATCGTCCAGTGCCATGGCCTCGAGTAGTTTGCGTTCGCTCTTGGTGGCGCGCTCCCACCGTGAGAGATAGAACCCTTCGTCAAGCTTGTCCTGTCCGTCGGCGACACCCACTACGGCGTCGTCGAATGAAATCTGCGTGGGGCCGACAGCCGCGTTCCATACGGTGTTGCCAAACTGTTGCAGGAAATATGGGTAGCCACGCGACTCGTCGAGGACGAATTGAGCGGCACCCTCGTCCCACTCGACCCCCTCAGCTTTTGCTGGTTTCAGTACAGCAACTCGGGCGTCAACGGGGGACAGCTTGTCGACAGGTCGGTAGTCGAACAAGCGCTCGGCGTATGACTCTGCCTCGGCCAATTGAGTGGGCAGGTTGGGCAGGCCGCCTCCGATGACGAACCACGGCAGATTCATCTGCCCGGCGCTGTGACACGACTTACACACCGCAGACATCTGCTGCTTGGTGAGCTCTTGCATTTCGTCGATGACCAACACGACTCCGGTGCCGTCATCCTGAGCGGCCTGGCCGATCGCTTCGACAAGGTCGACGAGGTCGTGCGCAAGATTGCCGGTGTCGGCCCGACCCGGAACACGGTCGAACCCGAGGGACAGTCCAGAAGCGCCGACTGTGGCTTGAAACGAAGTGATCGAGCCAAGGGCATTGGCCACGTTCTCCGTTGCCTTGGACATCCACCCCCGATTTCGCCTGGCCCCCGCTGCCAGCCCGGTGGCCAACGACCTATCAAATCGGGTCGGTTCCGCTTCGATCTGGACAACGAGCCACCCGCGACTTAACGCTCTACCGGCGAGTTCGCCGAGCAGAACGGTCTTCCCCACTCCCCGCAACCCGCTGAAGACGATGCTCCGCGCCAACTTCCCACTCTGTGCCCGGTCGGCGAGAATCTCGAACGCCTCAAGATCGGGGTCTCGTCCAGCGAGAGCGACTGGTCGGAGTCCAGCCCCTGGGTTGTACGGGTTGATGCGGGGGTCCATTCCGCAACCATAGCAAATCCTAAGGCATCCTAATTTTAAAGTTAGAGTCCCTTAGGATTTGGTATAGCTGGCCGAGCTTCGAAGTTGCCAGCGCGCATGGTTGGGGTGAGCACCACAACGGCCGTGGTATCGGGACGGCGAGCGGCCGAGCCGTCGAGACCCCTGTCGAAACCACGCCAACGTTGCCACAGCCGTGCCCGTTCGTCCCCGGCTGCTGCATGACCGGTGACGTCGATCGTGCCCCCGGGCAAGGTCAGCTGGGCCGACGGGTTTGCCTGAAGGTTGAGCCACCAAGCCGGCTCCGGCGCACCCCACCCGTTCATCGCCATGGTGACGTAGGCGCCGTCATCGGCTCAACATTGGTGCTTGTCGGAGCGATCGTCCTCGAGCCCATCCCACGACCAGTGCGGGATGCTCAGGCCATGGGGGACGTCGTCGGCTGAGTCGTGGTAGCGGTCCATCGTCGTGGTCGTGGCCCAGGCGAAGTAGTCGTGGAGCACCTGCCTGAGCTGGTCGTTCTTGTCGAGGCCGACGTCGGCCAACGCCTCATCGAAACACTCGATTGCCCGGCGGTTCATCTCGCCATGCGGGCCATTGCCGCTGTGGAGCTGGACGACTCTGGTCTCGTCGCCGAGGTTGTCGCTGTACCGGGTGGGCCCGCCAAGGGCCTCGGCCCAATAGGCCGCCAGCCGCTCGTGGTGTTGGGGGTGGAACCCGTGGCCAAACGCGTGGCTGACGACCTCGTCGGCCATCACCCGCTTGTGCCAGGCATGAGCCAGCGCGAGCAACCCATCGGAACCGCCTGCAGCTTCGTAGATCGTTGTCACCTCGCCATCTCACCACAGCCCGAGGCGGTTCGTGGGTGTCGCGGCCGCCTGGACTGTTGGGGCTGGAGACGTGGGATCTGCGCTGCTGGCCATTTGAGAGGTGGCGGCGGTTGCATTTGCTGGGGGATAGCCTGAGAGACCCGCAGCGGGCGGTACCAGCTACCCAAGGAGGTTCGTCATGACTGTTGTCGACCGTGATCTCCGATTCGACGTCCCGCTCTACTCGGTGGCTGAGGCAGCGCGTTTCTTGGGCGTGGCCAACACGACCTTTTCGAATTGGGCCAAGGGATACGTCCGCCGGTCGCCCGACCGGCAGCCAGTCAGCACTGAGCCGGTGCTCTCAACGATCCCCAGCGCAGATGGTGCCTCTGTGCCATTCGTGACCCTGGTCGAAGGCATGGTGTTGGCGGCGATTCGGAAGACTGGCGTTCCGATGCAACGAATCCGCCCAGCGCTGCTGGCGCTGCAGGATCATCTCGACATTGAGCATGCCTTGGCGAACCAGCGTTTGTACTCCGACGGCGCCGAGGTTCTCTTCGACTTTGCCCAGCAGACCAACGAGATCGCTGAAGCGACGACGGCTGCGAGTGACCTGGTAGTTCTTCGCAATGGCCAACGTGTCTTCACCGAGATCGTGAGCGACTACCTGCAGCGAATCGACTACGGGGACGATGGGTACGCTCGTCTCTTGTACCTGCCCGGCTATCGACGCCGACAAGTGGTGGTCGACCCTCGACGGTCGTTCGGTCAGCCCGTGTTCGTCAGCGGTGGGGCCAAGGTCGGCGATGTGATCGACCGCTTCCAAGCCGGTGAGTCGTTGCCCGACCTCTCGGAAGATTTCGGCGTTCCGCTCGACGACCTTGAGGACGCCCTGCGTGTCGCATCCCGACGGGCTGCCTGATCTCTTTCTCGATCGGAGCCTGGGGAGGCTCCAGGTCCCGCGACTGTTGAGGGACACTGGGCTGCGCTTGGTCACCCTCTCGGAGCACTATGGAATTCCATCGGACGAAGACGTGGCCGATGTCGATTGGCTGGAGCTAGCCGGCTCCGAAGGTTGGGCCGTCTTCCTGAAGGACGCGCGCATTCGGAGCCGGAGAGTTGAGCGAGAAGCCGTTCAAGCCCATGGCGTCCGGTGCTTCTGCATCACACGCCAGGATCTGACGGCCGCCCAGATGGCGGAGCGTTACTTAACTCACTTGGATGCGATCACAGCAGCATGCCATGAGCCAGGTCCGTTCATCTACGCCGTTCATGAGCGCCGGATCGAACGGCTGGATCTGAGTCCTTGACTTCTCATGCGCCAGGCTGGAAAAGACCCTTGGGACCAACGGCCAACGGCCAGGGTGTCGCGGGTAGGTGAGCAGATTGATCCGGTTGGGTGGATACCCTGATCTGAACGGCGGTCAGCATAGCCGCCGCACATGAGGTACCGGACCTCATGTGCCTCGCAGAACCCGACAAACTCGCTGAAGTCGCGGCTGAGTCTCATCGGTCCATCCATGAACCTCGGCGCGGATCTCCTCGATGGCTGCGAAGCGATCAGCTGGGGGCTGAGTCATCCAGAATTGCCGCGAGTTGTCGCCATCCGACATGGGCCGCAGCTGGACAACTTTGGCAATAGCCATTCCGCCAGTGTACCGGGGCCGTGGTGAACCTGGGGGCTGGCTCACCCAACTCCAAGGCTGCCGCGGTTGGCGGGCCGCTCGTGGAAGCGCTGATGTCCAAGGCGGGTGGCACCGCCGACGGTGCTTGCTCCTGCAGTTCTCGGGACCGACTGCGTCGTGTTTGGCGAGAAGCGCGGGGTCTCGACGGAGGTCGACGGTGACTCCACCGACGTGCCCACCGGTGGGGTTGGGGACGATCGAAAGGTCAAGACCTAGGTGGCCTCGGTAATGGCCAAGTCGAGCAGCTCCCGCAGTCCGACGTCATCGGCGTTGTGCAGGAGCGAGGCGTGATCAAGGTGGTCGCGTTGCACGCGGAGGATCGCCACGACGTCGCGCCACTGGCGATCTGAGACACCCCCTCCGAGTTGGAACCACCAGAGCTTCCGGAGGACAAGATCTGCTGGTGATGTCACCCGGATCGAGGCGCCGAGGTGGGGAAGCTCGACCTGTTCGCGCCAGCGAGCCAGCCATGGAACCGCCGAGAACCCACGGGATATCGAGCGCGTCCAACGCGGCGCCGATTGCGACCGCGTGGTCGAGCGGGCCCATCGCTACCAACCCTCGACCTCGGGGTCCCAGCCGTAGGCGGCGATGCTGAGGTCCCGCCCGTTTCGCGGCGGTCCATACGACGACCAGTACGCCGATGGTACTCAGAGGCCCGCTTCGTCGTCTGCGGGAGCCAGCCATACAACCATGGTCCCGCTCATGGCCTCACCCCTCCAGTACTGCCGGTGCGTCGCTCGTTGCGGAGTCCAAGCGGTCAAGCAGCAGCCTGGTGACGAACGGGTCGTCGGCGGCCCGGGACTTGGAGAAGTTCCAGCCTTGAATCAGGTCGGCATCGAGGTCCAGGAGGTCGGCCCACTGGGCATCGGTCTCAACCCGTTCGGCGACCACATCCATCGAGAGTGCGTGGGACAGTCCGATCACAGCGCGAATCACCAGGCCCACTGATGGCGACGCGCTGCCGCCGGCCTCTGACGCAGGGAGGAGTTCTCCCGCCAGTTTCAGGATGTCGAAGTCCAACTCGATGAGGTAAGAGAGCGAGGAGTAGCCGGTTCCGAAGTCGTCGAGGGCGAGCTGGACGCCGATTGCTCGCAGTTCGCTCAGCGCTGAGCGCCGTGAGGTCTTGGTGAGTGTCGAGTCCTCGGTGAACTCGAGGCACAGCTGATGCGGGGGGACGCCCTCTCGCCGAAGTGCGGCGCGGACCACGCTGGGAAACGTCGGGTCATCGAGCTGACGGGGCGAGACGTTGCATGACACCCACACCCCGGTTGGCCCGATTGTTCGGTTCCATTCTGCGATTTGGCTAATCACACGGTGCAGCACGCTGTTTCCGAGTTCTCCGATGATGCCAAGGTCCTCGGCGATCGGGATGAACACTCCAGGCGAAACGTTCCCCAGCGTCGGGTGCTGCCATCGGCTGAGGGCTTCGAGTCCGACAAGTCCCTTGTCGCTGGCAGACACGATTGGCTGGTATTCGATGCCGGTCGACTGCCCCTCGACCGCCAGTCGAAGCTGCTGCTCCAGTTTGAGCCGTTGGAGCGCCTCCTCTCGAAGCGACTTGTTGAAGACTCGAATACCTCCCGCGCTGTCGACCTGGTCGGCGGCCAGCGTCGAGTCACGTAGGAGGGAATCGGGCGAAGAGGTATCGCCAGCGATGACAACTCCAACACACGGCACCAGGTGGTAGTCGTGAGAGCGCGTGCCGAGTGGTTGGTCGAACGACTTCAGAATCCGGGCGGGAAGTGAGCTCAGGATGTAGGCGAGGTCGGTGGTTTCGGCCACGACTGAGAAGTGGCCCGGGCCCGACCGTCCGAGTAGTTCGTCATCGTTGAGTGTGTCGCCAAGGCGGGCACCAACCTCGATCATCAGGTCCTCGAAGATATGTTCGCCATCGACGCGAGCGACATTTCGCATGGTCTCCAGGCTCAGCGAAACCACACCAACTCTTGTCTCAGGGGCCGCCTCTCCCGACCGGAGGCTGGCGCTTCGACGGTTGAGAGCGTTCGAGAGCCGAAGACCGAGTGTCGTGCGATTTGCTAGCCCGGTGATGGGGTCCAGCGTGAGCTGGCGTTCAAGCTCTGTCTTTGCCGTCACGAGCTCGGTGACGTCCTCGATGTTGACCACAACTCCGGCACCTTCGGTTGCCCCAAGGTGAAACGAGGAGGCACGGATGCTGAACGATCTCTGGGTGAGGCCGACACCGGCGTTGACCTGGAGGGCAAACTGCGTGGAGCTGGCAGCCGTCACCAGTTCCATGATTGCCGTGCGGTCATTTGCGCTGAATGGCGCCAACCAGGCGCGACCCTCGCAGAATGGGGAGAGGCCGAGCATCTCGACGGCGCGAGGGTTGACGAACTCGCAGCTGCCGTCCGAGTTCACAACGACCACACCGATACCGGCGGAAGACACGAGCGATTCCCAAACTCGAGCATTCTTCATCATTTCGAATTGTGTCGCTTTGAGTCGGTCCGACGTCTGACCAAGCCGAACCTCACTTTCCTCCAGCGCCGATTCCAGTGAGTCGAGCTCGGTACGCTGACGGTTCGACCGTTCGAGCACCTTGGCCAGGTTGATCAGCACCTCGTCACGTTCGAACGGTTTGAGGATGAGACCGTCGACGTCCAGGTCTTGAAGGCCATGAACGTGCTGACTCGCCGCTCCCGTAATCATGAGAATGGGAAGCTCGGGGAAGGTCTCGCGTATCCACCGGGCGACGTCCAGGCCCGATTCGTGTTCGAGCGACAGGTCACACAACACGGCGTCATGCTGGATGGCCGTCAGTTCGGCTTGGGTTTCGGCGAGCGAGGCGGCTTCAGAGACCTCGTAACCTGCGGGGCTGAGTAGCCGTCGAAGAACGCGGCGAATGCCAGGTTCGTCGTCGACGACCAGTATTTGGCCGAGGGAAGAATCGTTCAGCACATGACTAGGTCGGACGACAACGCGGCGAAGTGAGGCCTTGGCTGACGGAACCTCGCGCCGATGTCCTTACATCGGGGTGCGAGGAGCCGATAGATCGCCCATGCAAAAGACGTTGATCGACACGGGCACGCCCTTTGTCCGCCAGGTTGAGTTGCTCATCGAGAAATGTGGCCTCGACGTCGACCTCTTCACGGTTGGCGTAGCGGCTGCGCCGGAAGTCGATGGTCCCGCCAACTACGGAGTCCTCATTCTGCCGATCGACGACGAGATCGCCGAGGGCCGTTTGAAAGACATCTGCGCCGCGATCGAGAGGCTCGGCAGCCGGTGTCGTGTCTTTGGCGTCTTTTCGACGGAGGCAGCGCAACGTTTCGACTCCGACCTCCACCAGGTCCTCGATGAGGTCGTGGTCATCGACGCCTTCGCCGCTGAGGGTCGCCTGAAACGTTTCGTCGAACGTCACTACGACTCGCTCAAGAGCGAGGCGATCAAGACGTTTAGTGATTCGGCTTCAGATGGACTCTGGATCTGGAACATCGCTGGCGGCTCGGTCGAATGGTCTGACCGGACCTACCAGATGCTTGGCTACGAGCCAGCCTCAGCGCCGATGACGTTCGAGGAGTACGTCGATCTCATTCATCCGGATGACCGTGAGACCACCCAACAACACATCGAAGAGCATCTCAACCATCACGTGAGGTACCGCGACATCCCTATGCGGCTCCGGACCGCGATCGGTAGCTACCGTCACCTCATCGCCGCCGGGCAAGCGATCCGCGGCCCTGATGGCCTACCCATCTTGATGGTCGGCGCTGTGACCGACGTGACCGGCGAGTTGAACGCCGAGCAGGCTGCCAAGGAAGCCAAAGAGCAGTACGCGGTGCTTTTCCACGCCATGAACGATGCCGTCGTGATTGCCGACCCGATGACCGGCAAGATCGTTGAGGCAAACGAACGCGCAGCGATGCTGTGGTCGATTCCGCGAGGCGACCTGATCGGTCAGCCACAAACGATTCTGCACCCGCCCGACCTTCAAGACGACGAGGAAGGGCGCGAGGCGTTCCGCAGGCACATTCGCCAACTTCAAAACGGCGACACCTCAACGATCACCATGCCAATCCTGCGATCTGACGGTGCACGCATCGAAACGGAAATCAGCTCAGCGATGGTGGAGATCGCGGGTCAGACACGCATCCTTGGGCTCTTCCGCGACATTTCCGAACGGCTCGCCGCCCAGGCCAGCCTCCGCGAACGTGACGCCCAGATCCAAATGTCCTCCCGCCTCGCCGCGATGGGAAGCCTTGCGGCTGGAGTCGGGCACGAAATCAACAATCCGCTCGCCTACGTCATGGGAAACCTGACGTACATCAAGGACTCGATCGCCGAGCTCGAGGGTCTCGACAGCGATGTCATGTCGGCACTCGACGATGCCATCGAAGGCTCGGGACGGGTCCGTGACATCGTCAAGGACCTCAAAGCGCTCACGCGCGGCGACGGGACCGAGACGACATGTGATCCGGCCGAGGTGGTGACGATCGCCGCAAGGATGGCCGAACAAGAGATTCGTCACCGGGCCAAATTCGACATCAGCCTGGAGGAGTGTGGCCTAGCGGTCATCAGCGGTTCTCGGCTCAGCCAGGTAGCGGTCAACCTGCTCACGAACGCGGCGCACTCATTTGCCGAGGACGACCTCGACCGCAACCTGGTGCAGGTGCGCCTGTCGTCAACTCCGACCACCGTCGTGTTGGAGGTGACCGACAATGGTGGGGGTATCGCCGACGAAATGGTCGACCGCGTCTTCGACCCGTTCTTCACTACCAAGGACGAGGTACTCGGAACGGGGCTTGGTTTGTCGATCTCACGCAGGCTTGTCGAGAGTGTCGGTGGGACGATCAAGATCTCAACACAGGTCGGCACTGGCACCACCGTCACCGCAGAACTGCCAGCAGCTGGCATCGTTTCGCCATTTGACAATCTCGGGTCGCCCGAGTCCGCTGTGTCCGGGTCACCATCGCCCCGACTGCTCATTGTCGATGACGACCCGTTGGTGGCGAATGCGATGAAGCGAGTGTTGAGCAGCGAGTACGAAGTTGAGGCGTGCACCGACGCTACCGAGGCGTTGCGTCGCTTGGACAACGACGTGAACGACTTCGATCTCGTCGTCTGCGACTTGATGATGCCGAGTACCACCGGGGTTCAGCTTCATGAGCAACTGCTCGGTATTCGCCCAGCGATCGCAGAGCGAATGCTCTTTGTCACAGGGGGAGCGGTGACCCAGAGCGCCATGGACTTCGAGCGCACGATGGTGGCAGAGAATCGCCTGCTTCATAAGCCGGTCGACATGGGCCAGCTCCGGACCGCAATTGGGGAGCTGCTCTCAGCTGAAGCGGCTTGAGTTCCGAGTCTTTTGGGTCAGCGGCCGGGGGCGTCGTGGGTGTCACGAGGCGGGCGCGGGTTCAACGCTGGGACGACCATGCCCGCTAGCCCTCGCAGGAAGCCCCGGACGAGGTCGAGGTAGTCGAAGGAGTCCCGCCAGAGCGTGATCTTGCCGTCGTGCACGTCGAAGCGGCCCCAGACCCAGAACTGGGCTCGCAGGCGGCCAAATACAAGCACGTCGGTCCGCTCGGTGAGCACCACGGCGCCGTCGGCCGAGATGGCGTGCAGGTACACCTCGAAGCCTGCGGCGGGGCGATCGAGCAGGGCGAAGACCTTGGCCATCTCCTGGCGCCCGTGCACGACTGGTAACCCAACGTTGACGTAGGCAATGTCGTCGGCGATCAGCGCACCTGCCGTTTCTGTGTCGCCCTCGTCGAGGGCTGCCAGGTAAGCCTCAACGACAGCCTGCGGGTCGGTCAGGTCGGGGTTTCTATCGGGAAAGGCGAGCGGGGTCAGTCCTTGAGCCATCCCGCCAGAATACGCGTCGTCCTAGGCACAGCCTTCGTCGTCGCCGCGGGCCGCCCAGGTGCTGACCTTGACGTACTCAGCGATCGTCGAGCCCTTGAGTCTCCCGTTGGCTGCCAGCGCTTCAGATTTCATCTCGAAGGTGATGGCGTTGCTCCCAACCTTCACGACGACGACAGGCACATAGAGCGCCACGTTGTCGTACGGATCATTGCTGGGAAAGTGAACCACGGCGTCGGAGCCGTAGACGGCCTGGATCTCGGCGTAGGTGGAACCGGGTCCCAGCCCGTTGGTCAACGTGTCGGTTGGGTTGTCGGTCTGCACCCAGGAGATGACTCGGTCGTAGCCCAAGCCGAGCAGGTGGTCGTCGTTGGGTCGCTTGCTTTCGTAGGTGCCACAGTCGTCGAGACCCTGGCTCTCGAACGCGGTGGTGAACTCGAACCCGGCCTGCTGAGCCTGGTCCTGGGGCATGCCGACGCTCAGCGGTCCGATACCGCACCCGGTGATCGGATGGCAGGCCGACAGGCCCACCACGCAAGCGGCGCCAAGCGCCCAGTTCCTCAAACGTTTCGTCGCCATGGTTTGCTCCCCGCATTCGGCGTCGAGTCGACCGTAACATGAATGGTGAACCTCACATACTGATTAGGTTGCGTCAGGCCACCGCCACGGTGGGGCACCCACCGGGTCCGTCAGCGCGACGTACGGCCCGATCGACCGCCCAGAAAATCGAGTGCTCCAGGATGTCGCGGCTGTGAGGATTGTGGCGTGCAACACGAACCGATCAAGCCCAAACCGCTTGGGCTAGGAAGCCACATTCGCATCGTGGCGCCGTCCCGGTCGCTTGCGGTGATCTCCCCGGAAACGCGCGCCATTGCGAATCAGCGATTCGCCGACATGGAGCTGACGCTGTCGTTCGGGGAGCACGTCGAAGCATCCGACCAGTTCGACTCGACCACCATCGAGAACCGAGTCGACGACCTGCACGCGGCGTTCGCCGACCCCACGGTGGATGGGATCCTGACGGTCGTCGGCGGCCTCAACTCCAACCAGCTGCTGCCGTACCTCGACTGGCGCCTCATTGCGTCGAACCCCAAGGTGTTCTGTGGCTACTCGGACATCACAGCGCTGTCGTGTGCGATCCACGCCCACACGGGCCTGGTGACCTACTCAGGCCCCCACTACTCAACCTTCGGCATGCAACGACACTTCGAGCGCACCCAAGCCTGGTTTGTCGATTCGTTGTTTCACCCGGCGCGGCGTGAGGTGGCTCATTCCAAGACCTGGACCGACGACGCCTGGTTCCTCGACCAGGACGACCGGAAGGTGCGGCCGACGGGCGGGCCGTGGATGCTGTCGCCGGGGAACGCTTCCGGGCGGCTGATCGGCGGCACCCTCAGCACCTTCAGCATCTTGCAGGGCACCCAACACATGCCGAGCCTGGAGGGTTCGGTGCTCTTTGTCGAGGTCAGCTCCCCATCATTCCCCCAACATTTCGACCGTCTGCTGACGTCGTTGAGCCAACAGCCCGGATTCGATGGGGTTAGCGCTGTGCTCATCGGCCGCTTCCAGGCCGACGCTGGCATGACCAGGTCGAAGCTCCAACACATCGTCGACTCGAACCGAGCACTCGCTGGCCTGCCGGTGATCGCCAACCTCGACTTCGGCCACACCGACCCCCTCCTGACCATTCCGGTGGGGGGACATGCGCGGGTTGCCGCAACGGCCGACGGCTGCGTGCTCGAGATCGAGTAGCCGGCGGCGCTAGGCCAGGGGAGACGCCCCGAAGGCCACCGAGAATCCAGGACTCCTGACCCAATGAGGTGAAATTTGTTGGTGTGGCAGGGATTTGGGCTTGTTTTCGCGTCCCGAATATGCGATAATAGACGCAGTGTCTAGAGGTGTTTGGGGAGGTTCTATGGCGGTGACAGCTTCAGGCAAGGATTGGGCCATGGTGCCGCTGCCGATGGGCCCTGGGGGTTCGACACCGGTCGCACCCGGGGTGGATGTCCTGTTCGACGCTGATGGTGCCGGGTCGGTGTTCCTGTGGGGGATGGCCGCCTGGTATTGGGCTGCTGGTGATGATTCGGCGAGACGTCTGGCAGCAGTTCAGATAGTGGACAACGGTCACGCACCCCAGCGTGCTGTTGCCGGGGTGTTCGGCGTGAACGTGACCACATTGTGGAGGTGGCGCAAGGATTACACCGAGGCCGGAACCGGGGCGTTGGTCAACGAACCGAAGGGCCCGAAACGCCGGTGGAAGTTGACCGATGACATGGTCGGGTCGATCGTGTCGAAACGCGCTGAGGGTGCGACACTCCAAGAGATCGCTACCCGGTTCGAGGTTTCGACTGACACGGTCCGAAGGGCTTTGGC
>MTKZ01011974.1_pt1 | contig 20951 bp, 14 predicted proteins | sample 1042781 | NCBI WGS metagenome assembly MTKZ01 (sample SAMN06212207, study PRJNA360539) | anaerobic digester metagenome | biome: Wastewater treatment plant; material: sludge; isolation source: anaerobic digester fed with sludge from wastewater treatment plant | place: Denmark: WWTP Viborg ... | reverse complement strand
CTCCGGCAGGCTAGCTGAAAGCCCGGCGGGCCGCGCATCGTTGAAAAGACGGAAAGGCCTGGCAGCCACACACAATGGCCGAACGAAAGAAATCTGACAGGACGAAGAAGGAACCGGCGGAGACAGCAGGCTCGCGCCGCCTGCCGCGCGTGCTGCCGCTGCTTGCGCTGCGCGACAACGTCTACTTCCCGCACATGCTGTTCCCGCTCTTTGTCGGGCGCGACAAGTCGGTTCGGTCGCTCGACGAGGCCATGGCGCGCAACCGCTACATCCTGCTCGTCGCTCAGCGCGAAATGACGGTGGAGGACCCCGAACCCGGCGATCTGTACACCGTCGGACTGGTCGCCGAGGTCATCCAGATTCTCAAGATTCCCGATGGCACCGTTCGCGTAATGCTCGAGGGCATAGCCCGCGTGCAGGTGACGGAGTACCTGGGAGTGGAGCCGTACTTCAAGGTGCGAGCCCGTCCACTGCCCTCCGAGGAGTCTCATTCGCTCGACCTGGAAGCCCTCATGCGCAGCGTAACGGGGCAGTTCGACCAGCTCGTCAACAACGGCCGCAACATCCCGCCGGAAGTGCTGATCAACGTCATCAACATAGACGAGCCGGGCAAACTCGCCGACAGCATCATCCCGTATCTTGCCCTCAGGGTGGACGAAAAGCAGGAGCTTCTCGAAACCCTGCCCGTGCAGGAGCGGCTCGAGAAGCTGTCGGTCATTCTCAAGAAAGAACTTGAGATCGTCGAGATTCAGCGCACCATCCGCTCTCGCGTCGAGAAGGAGATGGGCGACTCGCAGCGCGAGTTCTTCCTCCGCGAACAGATGAAGGCCATCCAGCAGGAGCTGGGCGAGGCCGATGAGCGCACAACCGAAATCGAGGAGTACCGCGCGAAAATCGCTCTGGCAAAGATGCCCGAGGATGTCGAGGCACGCGCGGAAAAAGAGGTGGACCGGCTTGAGAAGATGCCCTATGCCGCGCCGGAGGGCGTCGTCATCCGCACGTACCTCGACTGGCTAATAGGGCTGCCGTGGAATGAGGCCACCGAGGATCGGCTGGACGTGGACAAGGCCCAGGAGATTCTGGATGAGGACCACTACGGTCTCGCAAAACCGAAAGAGCGGATTCTCGAATTCCTGGCGGTGCGCAAGCTGGCGGGGCGCCTCAAAGGGCCCATCCTATGCTTTGCCGGCCCTCCCGGAGTAGGCAAGACCTCCATCGGCAAGTCCATCGCGCGCGCGCTCGGGCGCAAGTTCATACGCATTTCGCTGGGCGGGGTCCGGGACGAGGCCGAGGTGCGCGGACACAGGCGCACGTATGTCGGCGCGCTGCCCGGGCGCATTATTCAGGGCATCAAGCAGGCCGGGTCGCGCAATCCCGTCTTCATGCTCGACGAGATAGACAAGATCGGCGCCGACTTCCGGGGAGACCCTTCCGCGGCGCTTCTGGAAGCGCTCGATCCCGAGCAGAATGACAGCTTCAGCGATCACTATCTCGAAGTTCCATTCGACCTGCGCGACGTGATGTTCATCACCACCGCGAACGTGCTCGATACCGTGCCGCCCGCGCTGCGCGACCGCATGGAAGTGATCCCGTTCGCGGGCTACATCGAGGACGACAAGCTTCAGATTGCAAAGAGCTTCCTCGCGCCCAAGCAGCTCAAGCAGCACGGAATCACCCGCTCGAAGCTGCAGTTCGACGATGATGCTCTCCTGTGCATCATCCGCGAGTTCACCCGCGAAGCGGGCGTCAGAAACCTCGAGCGCGAAATCGCCTCCATCTGCCGCAAGGTCGCCAGAATGATCGCCGCCGGCCGAAAGTCCCGCGTCATCGTCCGCGCCAGAGACGTGTACAAGTACCTGGGTCAGCGGCGCTACCAGTACGGCAAGGCCGAGGAGGCCGACGAGGTTGCGACTGCGACCGGCCTGGCTTACACCGAGTTCGGCGGCGACATCATTACGGTCGAGGTCGGACTGGTGGCCAGCGAAAAGCCGGGGCTCATCCTGACCGGGCAGCTTGGCGACGTGATGAAAGAGTCCGCTCAGGCGGCGCTCACGTACGTCCGCTCGAAGGCGGCTCTTCTGGGGATTGACGAGAGCTTCCAGGCGCGCACCGACATTCACATTCACGTTCCCGCCGGCGGCATCCCCAAGGACGGCCCTTCGGCGGGCATCACCATGGCCACCGCGCTTGCTTCAGCGCTCACCAGCCGCTGCGTCCGCAAGGATGTGGCCATGACGGGAGAGATCACCCTGCGCGGACGGATACTGCCCATCGGCGGCCTCAAGGAAAAAGCCCTGGCTGCTCACCGAGCCGGCATACGTACGGTCATTTTCCCGAAAGAAAACGAAAAGGACCTCGAGGACATTCCGGGGCACGTGCTGTCCGAAATGGACCTGCGCATGGTTTCGCACATGGACGAGGTGCTCGCGATCGCTCTCTGCCAGCCGTCCGGCGCAGCCGGCGGCCGGGCCGCCTGACTCGCGTTCCCGCGTCAGCCGCCGCCCAGAAGCTGCCTCAGCACGTACTGCAGTATGCCGCCGTGCCGGTAGTAGTCGGCTTCTTTCGGCGTGTCAATGCGGGCGGTTGCCGTGAACTCGCGCACCGCGTCCGCCGCCTTCGCCCGCACGCGCACCGTGCGTCCGGAAGCGAAGCCCGCCGCGAGCCCTTCTGAGAGCCCGACGATGTCGAACTCCTCCTGCCCGGTCAGCCCCAGCGACTCAGCGCTCTCGCCCGGCTGAAACTGCAGCGGAACGATGCCCATCCCGATCAGGTTGGAGCGGTGGATGCGCTCGTAGCTTTCCGCCAGCACCGCCCCCACGCCCTGCAGATACGGCCCCTTCGCGGCCCAGTCCCGGCTTGATCCCGAACCGTATTCTTTTCCCGCCAGCACGATCAGAGGGGCGCCTTCCGCTGCGTAGCGGGCGGCGGCGTCGTAGATGGTCATCACCTCGCCCGACGGAATGTGCGTCGTGAAGCCGCCCTCCGTGCCTGGCGCCAGCCTGTTGCGGATGCGCACGTTGGCGAACGTGCCCCGAACCATCACCTCGTGATTCCCCCGCCTCGAACCGTACGAGTTGAACCCGCCCGGCTGAACTCCGCGCTCCATCAGATAGGCTCCCGCGGGAGAGGCGGCCCGTATCGAGCCCGCGGGCGATATATGGTCGGTCGTGATGCTGTCGCCCAGATAGGCCAGCGCGCGAGCGCCAGCGATGTCCGCCGTGCTGTCAGGAGGCGCCACGGGCATGGCGTCGAAGTACGGCGGGTTGCGCACGTAGCTCGATTCCGGGTCCCACTCGAACAGCGCTCCCCGCGGCGCCGCGATGCCTCTCCAGTTCTCGTCGCCCTCGAATATCTGCGCGTAGGTCTCGCGGAACATGCCGCTCGAAATCGCGTTCTCGGCCGCCCGGATCTCGTCGCGTCCCGGCCAGAGGTCCCGCAGATACACCGGCTGACCGTCGCCGTCCGTGCCGAGCGGTTCGGTTGTCAGGTCTATGTCAATGCGCCCGGCAAGCGCAAAGGCAACCACCAGTGGAGGCGACATCAGATAGTTCGCGCGGACCTCCGGGCTGATGCGCCCCTCGAAGTTCCGGTTGCCGGAGAGCACCGAGCAGGCGACGAGACTGCCATCCGCGATGGCCTTCGAGACCGGCTCCGGCAGTGGGCCGGAGTTGCCGATGCAGCTTGCGCACCCGTATCCCGCGTTGTTGAACCGCAGCGCGTCCAGATACGTATCCAGCCCCGAGCGCCTGAGATACTCCGTAACCACCCGCGAGCCGGGAGCAAGCGTCGTCTTGACCCAGGGTTTCGTCCGCAGGCCGCGCTCCACGGCCTTCTTCGCCAGCAGCCCCGCTGCCAGCATCACTGACGGGTTCGACGTGTTCGTGCAGCTCGTGATGGCGGCAATGACAATGCTGCCGTGAGAAAGCGTATGCTCCTGCCCCTCCAGAGTCACCGGGATCTGCTTTCCGGCGTCCCTGTCGCCTGCTGGCCCTGCCAGTTGCGGCAGCGCCGCGCGGAATGCTTCGCGGGCTTGCGGCAGCGGGATTCTGTCCTGCGGGCGGCGCGGCCCGGCGATGCTCGCCTCCACGCTCCCCATATCCAGTTCCACAACATCCGAATAGAGGGCGGGCGGCGTCTCCGGCGTATGGAACAGCCCCTGCTCCTTCATATACGCCTCGATGAGCGCGACCTGCTCGTCCGGGCGCCCCGTTGCCCTGAGATATGCGAGCGTCTCGCCGTCTACCGGGAAGATGCCGCAGGTCGCGCCGTATTCCGGGGCCATATTCGCGAGTGTCGCCCGGTCGGCGAGCGGCAGCGATGCCAGCCCGGGGCCGAAGAACTCCACGAACTTGCCCACCACGCCCTTAGCGCGCAGCATCTGCGTCACCGTCAGCACCAGATCGGTGGCGGTCACGCCCTCGCGCAGACGGCCCGACAGCCGGAAGCCCACAACCTGCGGAATCAGCATCGAGATGGGCTGACCGAGCATGGCCGCCTCGGCTTCGATGCCGCCGACGCCCCATCCGAGCACGCCCAGGCCGTTGATCATCGTTGTGTGAGAGTCGGTGCCGACGACTGTGTCGGGGTAGGCGAGGGGGGCTGAGCCGTCCCGCGGCGTCGAGAAGACCACCCGGGCCAGATACTCCAGATTGACCTGGTGCACGATGCCCGTGCTCGGGGGCACCACCCGGAAGTTGCCGAACGCCTGCTGCCCCCATTTCAGAAACTGATAGCGCTCGCGATTGCGCTCGAACTCGATCTGCACGTTGCGCCCCAGAGCGTCCGGGCTGCCGAACTCGTCCATCTGCACCGAATGGTCTATCACCAGCTCCACGGGCTGCAGCGGATCAATCTTCGCGGGGTCGCCGCCCATCCGCGCCATCGCGTCGCGCATGGCCGCAAGGTCCACCACGCAGGGAACGCCTGTGAAGTCCTGCAGAAGCACCCGCGCGGGCGAGAAGCAGATCTCCTTTGCCGGAACTGCGGCGGGGTCCCAGTCCACGAGCGCGCGGATGTCGCTTTCCGTGACGGTGACGCCGTCCTCGTGCCTCAGCAGGTTCTCCAGCAGAATGCGAAGGCAGTAGGGGAGGCGCTCCAGCCTTGCGCCGGCGCTCTGCAGGGCTTCGAGGCTGTGGATGTGGTAGTCTTTCCCTCCAACGGCCATCGTGCGGCGCGCGCCAAAGCTGTCACTCATCAGATAGTACCTCTCTCCCAGTGCCGGATGGCTTAGTCAACAGAGCGGATTATAGCTGATGCACGGAGAGCGGCGCGGGCTGCCGGATGTCTGGCAGGGCAGATGGGGCACTTTCGCGAAGCGGGCAGTTGAAACCCTCAGGAGGAGACCATGCCCGAGAACCTGCGATTCGACACCTACTACCGCTACGCCGAACTGACCGAACAGCTCTTCGCCCTGGCGGCCGAGCGCCCGGACCTTATGAAGCTGGAGTCCATCGGGAAGAGCCACGAAGGGCGCGACATCTGGTGCGCGGCAATCACCAGCTTCGCGACGGGCCCCGACCGTGAAAAGCCTGCCCTCGAAGTGGACGGCAACATCCACGCCACCGAAGTGTCCGCATCCATGGCTTGCCTCTACTTCATCAAGACGCTTCTCGATGGTTACGGATCGGACCCGGACATCACGCGATGCCTGGACACCCGGGCGTTCTATGTCATCCCGCGCATCAACCCGGACGGGCCGGAAGCTTTTCTCTCCGGCCGCCCGAAGTTTCTGCGATCGAGCACGCGGCCGTACCCCTACGACGAAGAGCCCATCGAGGGCCTGCGGCGCGAAGACCTCGACGGCGACGGGCGGTTTCTCTCGATGCGCATCAAAGACCCGAACGGGCCTTGGAAGGCGCACCCCGAAGAGCCGCGGCTGATGGTGCGCCGCGACCCCACCGAAACGGGCGGCACGTACTACCGCATTCTCCCGGAGGGCAAGCTCGACAACTGGGACGGCATCACCGTTCGCATGCAGCCGAACAAAGAACGCCTCGATCTGAACCGCAACTTCCCCTCGCACTGGCGCACGGAGCATGAGCAGAACGGCGCCGGCCCGTATCCCACGAGCGAGCCGGAGGTGCGCGCGCAGGTGGCATTCACAGCCAATCACCCGAACATCACCGGCGGCATCGCGTTTCACACGTACGCCGGCGCGATTCTGCGCCCGTACGGCACCCAGGATGACGATACGTTTCCGGCCGAGGATTTGTGGACGTACAGGAAGATCGGCGACAAAGGCACCGAACTTACGGGATATCCCAATGTGTCCGTCTATCACGATTTCCGGTATCACCCGAAGGAGGTGATCACCGGCGTTTCCGACGACTGGCTCTACGACCACAGGGGCGTGTTTGCGTGGACGGTGGAGATCTGGTCGCCTCAGCGCGAGGCGGGCATCGAGGAGTTCAAGCTCATAGACTGGTGGCGCGAGCACCCGTTCGAGGACGACCTGAAGATGCTGAAGTGGAGCGACGAGACGCTCGAGGGCAAAGCCTTCGTGGACTGGTACCCGTTCAAGCATCCGCAGCTCGGCGATATCGAACTCGGCGGATGGGATATGTTCTACGCCTTCCGCAATCCTCCGCCGCACCTCCTTGAGCGTGAGATATCGAAGTTTCCGAAGTGGCTCGTCTGGCACTGCCTCATCTCGCCGAAGCTGGAGCTCGACCGCTTGGAGGCGCAATCGCTGGGCGGCGGCGCATATCTCGTGCGGCTCGTTGTCAGCAACACGGGATGGCTGCCGACGTACGTGACGAAGCAGGCGCTGGATCGCAAGGCCGCGCGAGAGGTTGTGGTCGAGATTGAACTCCCGGAAGGAGCGACACTGGAGACCGGCAAGCTGCGCGAGGAGGTGGGCCAGCTCGAGGGACGTGCGTACAAGAACGTTTCGCCTTACGGCGGAGCTGCCGACGCAACCGACGAGCGCCTGAAGGCGCAGTGGGTGTTGCGTGCAAAGCCTGGGCAGACAGTCCGCGTGACCGCGCGGCACGACCGGGCCGGGTTTGTGCGCGCCGAAGTCGTGCTCGAGTAGGTACGGGCAATCGGGCAGAGGACACCGCGCATGCCGCGTGGAATTCCTCACTGTCATGACCGCCGAGCTACAAACCTGATGCGCACTGGTGTTGCGAACCTGCCCCTGCACAGCGGAAAAGCGCCGCGATGGCTGTTCGAAAGGATGGTCGGGCTGGCGGGGTGCGTGGCCGAGATGATCGCCGGCGAGTACGGTCCGGAGACTCTGCTCGAGAAGCTCTCCGACCCGCGCTGGTTCCAGGCGTTCGGCTGCGTGCTGGGCTTCGACTGGCACTCCTCCGGCGTCACCACCACCGCATGCGGAGCGCTGAAGGAGGGCATCAAGGGCCGCGAAAACGACCTGGGCTTCTTCGTTGCTGGAGGCAAAGGCGGCGCATCCCGCAAGACGCCCGATCAGATTCGCTCGCTGGCCGATGCCGCCGCTGTGTCGTTTGACGCGGAATCGCTCGTGAAAGCCAGCAGGCTGTCGGCAAAGGTGGACAACACTGCTCTGCAGGATGGCTATCAGCTCTACCATCACGTGTTCTGCTTCACCCGCTCCGGCGCGTGGGGTGTGGTGCAGCAGGGCATGAACGATGCCACCAGCTATGCCCGGCGGTATCACTGGTTCTCGCCGCGGATGCCGTCCTTCGTCAACGAGCCGCACTCGGGCATCGCCAGCCAGTCGCAAGAGAAGAGCGCGCTCAATATGGTGGCGGCGGACTCGGAGGCGTCTCGGCTGGCGGTGACCCAGGTCGTCCGCGAGGGGCCGCGCCCGCTGAGCGCCGAGCTGGCAGGCGCCGAGTCCCTCGCCCTGCCCGGGCATCACTGGATATCGGCCGAAGACCTGTCGCCGCGCGGTTTCCAAAAGACCCTGCTTCAGGCCTACGAGTCGCAGCCGTCCGGCTTCGAGGACCTTCTGCTGGTGAAGGGGATGGGCCCGAAGGCCCTGCGCGCGCTGGTGCTGGTTGCGGAGCTCGTGCACGGCGCGAAGCCGAGCTGGCGCGACCCGGCGGTCTACTCCTTCGCGCACGGCGGCAAGGACGGCATCCCGCACCCGGTGGACCGCCCGCTCTACGACGCCACCGTCGCAACCCTCAAGCACGCCATCGAGTCGTCGAAGTTGGGCAACGCCGACAAGCTCGCCGCCATCCGCCGGCTGGCGTCTTTCTGGCCGGACGTCTGAGGCCAAAAAAGAAGCCCCGGACTCGCTGCCCGGGGCTTCGCGTGCTCAATGCCGCAAGACGCCTATCTGTTGCGCTTGCTCAGATACCTCGCCGCCAGCATGCCGAGCGCGCCCATCACAAGCGGGTTGCCAAGGGCCTTCATAAACGCCGGCTGCTCTTCAGCGGTCTCCCGCAGCGCCCTCGGCGCCGTCTTGCGGGCATACCCCGCCAGCTTGCTCAGCTCATCCGGGCCCATGCTGCGCGGGTCGCCCGAAGACAGCCCCAGCGTTCCCAGGATCGAACCAATGTCCAGCCCGCTCTGGCCCAGTTTATCAAGAAGCCCGCCGGCGAACCCCGCGCGGTCGTCGTCGTTCATGCTGCGGGCCGCTCGCTCGAACTGCTCGTCATCAAGCTGCGACAGTGCCGCGCTGGCAGCTCGCCGCACATCCGGATCCCCTCCGTCCAGATAACGGCCGAACCGCTGAGTCGCCTCCTCCGGCTCCACGTAGGTGTCCGGGTCGGAGAAACGCGTCATGAAGTCTTCTACGTCAGCGTCATCGTCAAGTCCGAATCTCTCTGTCATCTTCGTCCCTTTCCTGGTCTAGAAACCAGCAGTATCGTAGGTCACGTTCTGGTCGGCTGGCGCGCTGTTGTCGTAGTTCATCGTCGCCATCCGCTCGCCATTGGGCGCGTACGCCCGAATGGTCAGGTCCCTGTTGGGGAACGACACCCGCATCTGCTTCAGCAGTGACACCATCAGCGGCTTGATGTCGTCGAGTTTCACGCTCTTTCCCAGAACCACGCCCAGCTCGCTGCCATCCCGCATCGCCGCCTTGGTGATGACACCGTTGGTGGCCGCTGCCTTCAGGATCTTCTGCGTGAACGCCTTCTCGGCGTCAACGGCTACCTGCGGCGCCCGCTGGGGTGCACTCCGCGGCTGCTGCACTGGCGTCTGCACCCGCCCCTCGGGCTTTGGCGCCGGGTCCGTCACCAGGGCGCATCCGCCAATCAGCAGCGGGCACAGCACAGCGAATAACATTCGGCGTATTGCCATTTGTTTGCTCCCTTTGACTGTCCAGAGGGAAGACAGCCTCAAGTGCATACTATCAGATAATCGCGGGTTGCGCATGGCGCACCTCAGTGCGCCGGGCCGCCGAACTCCTGTATCGAAAAGACCAGCGCCACCAGCCCCATCACCGCAACGAGCGCCCCCGGCGCCAGCGCCAGCGCGCGCGAGTGCCCCAGACGCTCCGATACCGCGCCCGCCTTCGTCTTGCTCGCCACAGTCACCATGCCCACCGCCACCAGGCACGCCCCGAGCCCGGCGGCAAACGCGAGCAGAAGCGGCACGGCTTCCTTGAGGTTGCCCGCCCCGAGCGCGTACGTGATCAGAGCAATCGTTCCCTGGCAGGGTATCAGCCCGCCCGTCACGCCCAGCACCGTCGGGCTGGTTATGTGCGCCTGCAGCATATGCGCCGCGTGAGCTTCTTCGTGTGCCGGGTCAGGCTGCTGCTCGATCCCCCGATGCTTGTGCATGCAGGTCGTGTGCTGGCCCACGCCGCACGTGAGCATCAGCGCCCCGATCGCCAGCGTGATGACGGCTCCCGCCACCTTGAAGATCGGCGCGAGAACCCCGCCCACATGCTCGCCTATGAACCACGCCGCCGCCGCAAGAACCGCCGCCACGCCCAGGTGCGAGAAAACAACCGCCGCGCCGAAGCGCAACACGTCCGACCGGCTGCCCCGCGAACCCACGATAAGCGCATGCACGATGCTGCGCCCGTGCGCTGGCTCGAGCACGTGAAGGGCTCCCAGAAGGAACGCCATGATGAGAGAAGTGTTGCGTGTTATCTCAGGCAAGTGTCTGGCTCCGAAAGTGGCCGGGGCACGCCGCGCGCCGCCAGCCTGTATCTATATGTATGTGCAGGCCGCGAGTCTGTTTCGTGGCCGATCAGTCAGTATCCTCGCGGTCCGGCTGCTCGCGGGTGAACTTCACCATCTCCACCGTCGTTCCGTTCCCGAACCGGAAGTGCACCTCGTCCATCATGCAGCGCATAAAATGGACGCCGCGGCCTCCTTCGGCCATATGGCCGGCGTCCACAACCGGCAGGCGCTCCGGGTCGAAACCTTCTCCGGCGTCGGATATCTCCACGCCGAATCTGCGCCCGCACCGCGTGCATGTTATGCGGATGTGCTCCCGGCCTGTCCTGCACCCGTACCGCAGAGCGTTCGCAGTCGCCTCGCCCACCGCGAGATTGATATCGTCCATCTCCTGGCCCGTGAACGGCATGTGCCGCGCGAAGCGCTCCACGCCGCGGCGCAGCGGTGCGATGTTCTCCGCGCGCCCCTCCGCCTCGAACGTCTCCGTCACCAGCGTATCGTCCACAAGCGGCTCGGAGGGCGGCGGCGCTTCCTCGCTCCCGCAGTAGTCATAGCCGAACAACGTGCCGTATCCTCCGGCCGAAAGAACGGCGGCAACCTGCTGGCTCGGCTGCACCAGCGTCACGCTCCGGCAAGATGCGCGCGCCATCTCCGCGGCTTCAAGCAGCACCTCGACCCCCGTCGAATCAATGAATTCGACGCCCTGCAGCCGCAGATGCAGATCGCCGCGGCCGCTCTCGAAGAACCGCGCGATCTCCTCGCGCAGGCGAGCCGACCCGCGAGCGTCCATCTCTCCGCGCGCCTCGATGCAGTTCTGGTTGTCACCGGCAGGCGTTATCTCGAGCATTCGTCAGTTCCATCGGCTGCAACGCAAAACGCCGTCGCCCCAGTATGCTTCCTGAAGCACCAGTACGGCCAGCAGGCGAAACGCTATGGCTGTTTGCTGTCTTTGGGCGCATTGCTTCTGACGTCGGAAAACCTCTCGTCCGGGCCTGCCACGACCAGCGTCGCGGCCTCCGGATGGAGATGCGCCTTTGCCGCCTCTCGCACCTCGGCCTGCGTCACCTTTCCGTAGAGCGTCCGGAACTGGTTCAGGTAATCCAGCCCCAGACCGTGAAACTCGGCGGAGTGCAGGAACGATGCGATTCCGGCGTTGGTCGCCAGCCGCAGCGACAGCACCCCCGTTATGTACTGCCTTGCCTGCCGCACTTCTTCCGCCGTCGGACCGGCGGTCTTCATGCGCTCGATCTCTTTCTCGAGTTCCTGAACCGCGCGCGCCGCGCTCTTCGGGTTGGTGCCGAGAGCGGCCGTCCACGGGCCCGCTCCCAGCGAAGCCCGGAAACCAGTGCTCACGTCGTACACGAGCCCGAGTTGCGCTCGAATCTTCTTGCCCAGCCTGCTCGAAAGAACGCTCCCGCCCAGGATGTCGTTCATCACCGCCGCCGCGTAGTAGTCCGGGCTCGAGCGCTTCAGCGCCGAGGGCCACCCGTAGGCGACCGTCGTCTCGGTCTTGTCCGGCACACGGATGTACTCGAAGCCCGGGCCTGCCGCTTTCACCTGCGCAATCGCCGCTCTGGATGTGTCGCTCTGAGCGCGCCAGCCGCCGAGCGCCTTCTCCACGAGTTCGCGGCAGCGCGCCGGCTCGATGTCGCCTACCACCGTCAGGATCATCCCCCGCGGCCCCATGCGCTTGCTGTGAAACGCCTCCAGATCGCTGGCTCCAATCGCGCGGTACGACTTCTCGTTCTCTTCTATCGTGCCCGGATGGTACGGATGGGCCGCCGGATAGAGCCGGTTCATCAGCGCACGCTCGGCAAGGTTCTCGGGCGACTCACGCTCCTGCGCCAGCGATGAAAGCTCCTGCCTGCGCAGCTTCTCGAGCTCTTCGGGCGCGAACGCCGGGTCCTTCAGCGCGTCCGCGAACAGCGCCAGCCACTTCTCGAAGTCCCGGCTCAGGCATCGGCCGCCGATTCCCGTGTTTTCGAGGCCCGCGCTGAAGCTCACCGACGCCCCCATCTCCTCCACCGCCGTGGCGTAGGCCAGGCTGTTCAGGGTTGTGGTTCCCCGCTTCAGCATTGCTGCCGCAAACGAAGCCGTGCCCTGCTTGCCGGGGGCGTCCGCCCACGATCCCGCCCGCAGGCTTCCGCCTATGCTGATGGACGGGTTGGCGGGGTTGCTCAGCACGATCAGCGTGATGCCGTTGCCGAGCACCGTGCGGACCGGCTTCATCAGCCGCTGACGTGGGGCAGGCGCCGTAGCCGCCGTCTTTGCTTTCGGCGCAGGTTTGGCCGGGGTGGGCTTCGCCGCGGAGCCGACCGCCCCGGCGGCATTCGCAGTAGCCGGCCGGTAGTGCGGCCATCCCTCCGTGCTCCAGCGCTCGCGCTCAACCTGCACGGACTCCGCGGGACCGCCTCCGCCCGCGGCCGCCGCCGAAGGGCCGCTCGGCGTGAACATGCCCACCGTGCGCGTCTCGTCCACGAGATACCGCACCGCCGCCTTCCGCACATGCTCCGCTGTTGTCTTCTGAATAGACGGGATGTACTCCGCCAGTTTTTTCAGTCCGACTGTGTGCGCGAAGTGCCCTATAAGCTGCGCCTGGCTGCGCACGTCGTCGTTCGAAAACACGAACGACGCTTCGATCTGCCGCTTCGCCCGCGCCAGTTCCTCTTCGGATGGCGGCTCGGCCCGGATCTTCGCGGCCTCCGCCAGAAGCGCCTTTTCCAGCTCTTCGTGCGAGCGGCCTTCCTGCGCGGTCGCGCCCATGTAGAAGAGCGACGGGTCGGTCTTGCTGGCCGAATATGCGTAAGCGTCCGTCGCCAGTCCCGTCTCGACGAGAGCCTGATACAGGCGGCTCGAGCGCCCTCCGGAGAGCACCTGCTCCAGCAGGTCGAGCGCGTAGTTGTCCGGGTGCGAGCCCGACGGAATCTTCCACCCCATCAGCACGCGGTCCGAAGACCCGGCCAGCGTCAGATGCGCGCGGCGCAGTCCTCTCTGGAGAGGCTCCTGAGTGTGCACCTTGCGCGGCTGCGGTATCGGCTTGATCGCCCCGAAATGCTTCCGCACGAGCGCCACTGCCTGCGCGGTGTCAATGTCGCCCACAATCACGACGGTTGCGTTGTTGGGGCCGTAGTGGCTCTGGTAGTAGCCGTAGATGTCGTCCCGCGTCATCCCCTCAACGTCTGGCCGCCAGCCGATGACCGGCCACTGATAGGGGTGCGCGGTGAAGGCCGTGGCGTTGACCAGGTTCCAGAGCAGCGTGTCGGGGCTGTTCTCGTTGCCCTCCAGTTCCGAGCGCACTACCGTCATCTCGGAGGCGAGATCCTTCGGGTCGAACAGCGCTCCCCGCATGCGGTCGGCTTCCAGTTTCAGGGCGAGTTCCAGATAGTCGCTCTGCAGAAGCTCCCAGTAGTAGGTGAAATCAGTCCAGGTCGCCGCGTTCGAAACACCTCCACGCTCGCGGATCAGCTCTTCCAACTGACCCTTCGGGTAATTCTTGCTGCCCTTGAACATCATATGCTCAAGCAGGTGCGAGGCCCCGGTTATGCCCGTCCGTTCGTTGCGCGAACCCACGCCGTAGAAAATGTTCACCGACACTACCGGCGCGACGCGCACTTCTTTCGTCAGAATCGTCAGCCCGTTCGGCAGTTTTGTCTCGCGGATATCCGGGGCGCCGGCGCCCCCGGCCGCGGCGGCGGCCATCAGCAGCAGGCAGGCTATGATGGGAAGTCTTCTCAAACGCATCTGGCAACCTTTCTCGCAGCCCGGCCACAGCCGGCTGACACCTATTCTTACCCACATCAGGCCTTTTGGGCTACAGTGCCGCCCGGCGCGCGGCTTTCATATGCGCCCCCGCCCGGAAGCGTGCTACAATCCCCGGCGGTATGCCGGAGAACCATCCATCCTGTACCGAGCGCCGCCTTGCGGTTTCCATCACCGGGGCGAGCGGCGCCATCTACGCGGTGCGCTTCCTTCAGGAAGCGGTCCGGATATGGGACCGCATCTGGCTCACATTCAGCGACAACGCCCTTGCAGTCGCCGAGCACGAGCTGGGTCTGAGGGGCTTCGACCCCGCGCGCGACCTCGGCCTCGGCGATTACGCCCCCCGCGTGTCGCTGATGGGCGCGGCGGACATGTCCGCGCCCCCTTCCAGCGGGTCGTACCGGTACGACGGCCTGGTCATCGTCCCCTGCTCCATGGGCACGCTCGGGCGAATCGCGAGCGGGGTCTCGACCGATCTCACCGCCCGAATCGCCGATGTCTGCCTCAAAGAGCGCCGCAGACTCGTCCTCGTTACCCGCGAGACGCCGCTTTCGGCCATTCATCTGCGAAATATGCTCGAGCTTCAGGAGGCCGGGGCCGTCGTGATGCCGGCCGCGCCCGGGTTCTATCACAGGCCGCGCACCGTGGACGATCTGGTGAGCTTCGTTGTCGCGCGCATGCTGCAGGCGCTCGGAGTCGAGCAGCATCTCGTAAAGGGGTGGGGGGAACAGGAGTAGCTTTGCCTCTGGCCCGGCTCGCAAGCCTTGTCAAGTTCGAGCACACCGTGTTCGCGCTGCCGTTCGCCTTCATGTCCGCCGTTGTCGCCGCCGGCGGCATTCCCTCCAGCCGCATCATCCTGCTCATTCTGGCGGCCATGGTCGGCGCGCGCACCGCCGCGATGACGTTCAACCGCATCGCAGACGTCGAGTTCGACCGCGCAAACCCCCGCACAGCGAAACGCGAGCTTGTGACGGGCGCGGTCAGCACGGCTCAGGCGTGGGCGCTGCTGCTCGCTTCGTGCGCCCTGTTCCTTTGGGCCGCCTGGCAGATCAACCGTCTGGCGCTCATGCTTGCCCCCGTCGCGCTCGCCATCGTCCTCGGATACTCCTACACCAAACGCTTCACCGTGCTGAGCCATGCCATTCTTGGCCTCGCCCTCGCCATCGCGCCGGTCGGCGCGTGGGTGGCGGTGCGGGCCGAGATCGGCTTCCCGAGCCTCATTCTGGCCGCGTCGGTGCTCGCGTGGACCGCGGGGTTCGATATCATCTACTCCCTGCAGGACACCGGGTTCGACAAAGAGCACGGGCTGTTTTCCCTTCCGGCCAGCATCGGCGAGGCGAACGCGCTTGCTGTATCAAGAGTGCTGCACGCGCTGATGGTGGCGCTTCTGGTCTGGTTCGGCAAGGCTGCGAATCTGGGGCTCATCTACATGTTCGCTGTGTTCCTTGTCGCGCTCTTTCTTGTGTGGGAGCACAGCCTGGTTTCGCCTCGGGACAAGAGCAGGGTCAACACGGCATTCTTTACGCTGAACGGAATCGTCAGCGTCTCGCTTTTCGTGCTCACCCTTGTGGATGTGCTGGTGATTCTCTAGTGAAGCGTACGGTGCTCGGTTGCCTTCCCTATCTCAACGTGCGGCCGCTCATCCGCTCCATCGAGCGCGATGTCCCGCCCGGATACGAGCTGATCTACACCGTTCCGTCCGATCTCGCGCGCCGGCTCGAGAACGGCACGTGTGATATCGCCGCCGTCTCCAGCTTCGAGGCGCTGCGAAGCACGGGGCTGGTCATCGTGCCCGGTATCTCCATCGCCACCGACGGGCCGGTCACGAGCGTGATGCTCTTCAGCAACGCGCCTTTCGGCCAGATACGCCGCGTTGCGCTGGACACGAGTTCGCTGACCGGCGCGGCGCTCACGCGGGTGATTCTGGCCGATGTTTACGGCAATGCCTCCGAGTTCGTCCGGGCCGACCCTAGCCCGGATGCCATGCTTCAGCAAGCTGACGCATGCCTGCTCATCGGCAACAACGCCATGACGATTGCCCCGGACACCCCGTTTGTCCTCGATCTGGGCGAGGCGTGGAAGAGCCTCACCGGCCTGCCTTTCGTCTTTGCCGTGTGGGCGGCCAGGAGAAGCGCGGTGGATGAGCGCGATGTCCGCATTTTGCTGGATGCCCGGAGCGCGGGGCTGCGGGAGATAGACGCGATCACCGCTGAGACCGCCCCGGAGATGGGGCTTCCGGAATCGGTCGTGCGCGCCTATCTTTCGGAGATCATGGTCTACGACCTCGGCGAGCGCGAGCTTGCGGGACTCTCAGAATACCTGCGCCGCTGTCAGGCGCACGGTCTGCTGCCGCCCGAGGCGCGCGCCGAGCTGTTCCATCCCGCGGTGTCCTCGCAGAACAGACAGCCTTAGCTCTCTTCGCGGCTCACCTGCGCCGTCCGAACTGACAACGCCAAAAAAGCGGGCCGGGTTTCCCCGGCCCGCGCAGTATCTGCGAGATTCCCCCTGTCCGGCTAGTTCAGAGTGGCCAGACTTGTGATGAACACCTGAGGGAATATCTGCCCGTTCTCCTCGTAGCAGCTCGCGATGCCGGTGACCTTCTGCCAGGTTCCCTGCAGTTGGGCGGGCACGCCCGGAGCAAGAACCTTGATTCCGGTTCCGTCGGGGCAAACGCAGCCCGAGCCGTCATCCAGCAGGAAGCCTTCGGCCGTAACCGTCAATACCCTGCCCGCCAGCGAGACGAGAAGCCCCTGATTCGACAGCCCGACACCCCCGAAGATGCCCGGGGTGTGCTGGCTGAACTGCTCTGTCAGCAGCACACTCTGCGCGAGGAAGAGAGGCTTCGGCGCGGCTCCCTCGTCGCCCGCCACAAACATGGGCGCCGAGAGAATCCGTTCGGCGTTGCCGCTCAGGGCGAGCCTGCCGAACAGGTCCACCGTCTGCCCCGCGGCCAGGCCCGACGCTCCGGGGATCCGTATCCCGGCGCTCCGGCCGGGCTCCTGAACGGCCGTCCAGTCCGCCGTTGCCGCCGAGACCTTCTTGCCCGCGAGCTTCACAGCCGTTCCGTCCGCGAGTTTCTTTGCGTCGCCTATGGTCGGAACCTCCACCGCGACGGCAACGCCCGCCGATGACCGGCCGGCCGAAGTCATGTCGGCGTTGTTGGTGGCGCGCGCGCTGATGTAGTACGTCGAACCGGCCGTGAGGCTCAGCCCCGTGATCGTCACCGAGGTGCTCGTGCCGTTCGCCGTCCAGTCCTTCAGGTCCGTACCCCCGGGTGTCGTTCCTGCGGCATACTCGTAGCTCTTAATCCCCGACTCGGGATCGCTGGCCGACCACGACGCCTCGAGCGTTGTCGTGGAGGTGGTGTAGCTCTCGTCTGTGACCACGCCCATCACCGGGGCGGTGTCGTCAATCGGGCCTTTGTACACCCACTTCGCCGCGTCCGCGCTCACGTATTTGGTGTCGAGCGTCAGGTTGGAGAGCTCCACATACGACCCTGTCCCCGCCGCGCAGGGAACGTTCTCGGCAAGCACGAACCAGCCGCCCTGGTTGGCTATCGGGGCGTTCTGATTCTGGATGCTCTCGACGCTGCCCCCATCGTAATAGGCCGTGAACGGCGCAGCTTCGTTCCTGTTGGTGCCCTTCTGGTAGAACACGTAGATGTCGTAGTAACCCGCCCGCGGCAGATCCGCCGTCCATGTGCAGCTTCTGGTGGTGGAACCGACCGTCAGCGAACCGGAACCGGCGGTGTAGAGGTAGTTCGTGTTGATCTTCGGCACGGCCTCAACACTGCCTGCGCTCCACGAATTGCCGTTCGGCGATGTGTTCTCCCAGCCCGGGTCGAGGTTGTCCACCACGATTTCTGTTGCGGGGTCGGGGGTAGAGAACGTCGCATTGGCGGTCTGAGCCACGCCGTAAGCGTTCAGCGACGCAACCTTGAAGTTGTAGGTCGTGTTGGCGCTCAGGCCGGTCAGTGTGAGGGAGTGCGAGGTCACCATCCCTGCGTCCGAAACGTTGTTCCCGTACGCCGTTGTCAGGCCGTACGACACCGTGCTGTCCGCCGGGACGTCAGTGGACCAGCTTATCGTCGCCTTGTTCGACTGGATGTTCGTGACCTGAACATTCGAAATCGCCGGGGCGCCGCTCGTCGTGAAGGTGTAGTTCGAAGACGTCGAGTCTCCGTTCGTGTTGTTCGACTTCACGCGGAAGTTGTAGGGCGTCTTCGGCAGAAGCCCTGTCAGGGTCTGCGAGTGAGACGTCACCAGGTTCGTGTCGAGCGCGGTCGAGTTGCCGTAGGACGTCGAGGTGCCATAGTCCACCTGCGATGTCGCTCCCTGATCGGTCTGCCATGTGATGACTGCGCCGCTGTTCGTCACGTTAGATGCGGCCACGTTCGAGATGACCGGCGCGCCGGGGCTGGTGCCGCCGAGCTGCAGGTCCACCGTGTACATGTTCCCCGTCACCTCCCCCAGCGTAACCGTCTGCGACTTCTGCGCGTTTGGATAGCCCGCGAGCGTGGCCGTGAGCGTGTACGTTCCGGGAGTCAGGTCAATGAAGGCATAGAAGCCCGTGCCGTCCACGTACATCGTGCGGTTCTCGGGGCCCGTCATCGTTACGATGGCGTGATCGGCGGCCTTGCCGGTCGCCGCAATCGTCACCGTTCCGCGAATGTGCCCCTCAGTGGGCGAGACCTTCCACGGCATCTGGGGCACATCGGCCCATGCCGGTGTTACCTGAGAAAGAAGCGACGGCGCGAAGCCCGACCATGTCCCGCCGGAGTAGGGCACCCTGTACGAGTAGCCGCAGAATCCCTGCGCCATTCCGCCGTTCCAGGTGGACGGGTTACGCGTGGACTTCAACTGATTGATCGCGTTCGTCAGCGAGTTGAGATAGATGCCCGGACCGACGATGTTAAACCGGTTGGCGCGCCGGTCCTTCTGGAAGTTGCTCCATTTCAGGAAGTCGGTGGGAAGCGATGCCTGGTTGTAGTAGGTCATCGGGACACTCATGTCCAGAATCCCTTCCTGCATCCACGCGTCCCAGTCCGAATACACATCGTAGTAGGGCCGGGTGGCCTTGAACGCGTCGCGCGTGGACGATGCCGGCGATGGGTTCCACGTCACCACTGCGGCCGAGTGCTTCACCCAGGGCTTCGATGCCTGGATGTTGGCGTAGGCCTTACGCACCAGCGCCGTTACCTGGTCGCGCCGCCACTGCTTGAACTGCTCGTTGGTGGAAGCGGGCTGCCCGGTAAGCCCGTACCGCGCATTGTAGCGCGCCACGCTCGTCGGGTTGTACCCCTGATTGTTGGCGGTAAAGCGGATGTAGTCGTAATGGATGCCGTCAATGTCGAAATTGTTGACCATGTCCATCACGACGTCGTTCAGATACTGCAGGCAATCCGGGTGGCCCGGGTCGAGCGCCTTGTCGGAGGTCTCAGCCCCCGAGTCGCTGAGCGTCGTCCACTGGTCGGCGACTGTGTTGGGGTACGGGTCACCCGAAACGCCGGGTATGTTGTGCTTCCAGTAGATGTTCTCCGTCTGGGGTGTCGTGCTCGATGACCCTGTCGCGAATGCGACCAGCCAGCAGTGCACTTCTACGCGCTTCTTCCCGCCCGTAGTGTCGTGCGCTGCGTTGATCATCGCCTGCAGCGCATTGAAGTTCGACGGCGAGAGCCCGCTGCTGAAATACGGTTCGCCCATTCCGGACGGATAGCAGACATCGGCCCGGCGACGTACCTGCACGATAACCGCGTTGCAGTTCGCCTCGCGGATCGTGCCGAGGCTGCCCGCAACCCCGGGGACCCCGAGGAGCGCGTCAACCTGGCTCTGGTTCAGAAAACCCGCGCCCCACGCGTCCACCCAGAACGCGCGGTACTCCTGTGCCCCGGCCGGCTGCGCCAGCCCGATCGCAAGGATCGCGCAGGCGGCAAGAACCAGGGATGCAGTCCTGAAAAGTGACATACGAATACGTACTCCTTGATAACGTCCCTTCAGCCCCCGTCGCAGTTCTGCCCGTTCTGAGCCGATTTCACGCCGGAGTAGCCAGAAGGGGGTAGGTCGCTGGGGATGATATGAAGATACTGATAGCAGTTTACGGCCCGGATTCGTGGAAGTCAACAGCCAGCCGGAATATTACCGGAATCGTGCGGGCAATCACGTCGTTTGTGCAGACAGGAATCAGAATTCCGCGCGCCGAACAACTAACAGGGATGGCGGGACGCACTTTGACTTACAGGAGACAACAATTGCACTCTTTTCGCGCACCTTTCCCGCTCTTTTCGCGGCGGCCCTGCTCATGACGGGGCAGCCTGCCGCCCGTGCGCGCTGGTTCAAGGGGCATACGCACTGCCACTCCACCGAGTCCGATGGCAATCTGCCGCCGGAAGCAGTCGCCCGCTGGTACCGCGACCACGGGTACAGCTTCCTGTCCATCACCGACCATTACATTCTGACCGACCCGGCTGAGCTTGACGGCATCGAGACCGAGAGCTTCATCCTGATTCCGGGGACCGAACTGGCCGCGATTCCTCTGGGTCAGCAGACGCACACCTGCGGACTCAACATCAGCGCGCAACTCGACTCGCGCCGCGGCGCCACGCCCGCGGAGACCATGCAGATGATGGCCGACGACATACGCGAAGCCGGCGGCATTATGCAGGTGAACCATCCGAACTGGATGTGGGGACTCTCGGTGGACGACATCCGCCCGGTGAAGGGCGCCGCGCTGCTCGAGGTGTACAACATGGGTTCGGGCTGCAACAACGAAGGCGACCCGGCAAACGGCCGTCCGCCCGTTGAGGCGATATGGGACGATCTTCTAACGGGCGGCAAAGTCATCTGGGGTGTCTGCTCGGACGACGCGCACAGGTACACCGAGGGGCATCCCGATGGCCCGGGCAAGGGCTGGATCGTCGTGAAGGCAGACCGGCTGACCCGCGAAGACGTGATGAACTCAATCGAGAAGGGCGACTTCTACGCGTCCACCGGAGTGGAACTGAGCGACGTGCTGAGCACGCAGGAGGGAATCTCACTCACCATCAGCCCGGACAGCCGGAGCGGGTTTGTGACTCGGTTCATCGGCTCGGGCGGCAAAGTGCTGTCCGAGGTCGAGGGGCTCCAGCCTGCGTACCGG
>MTKZ01006341.1_pt1 | contig 20956 bp, 8 predicted proteins | sample 1042781 | NCBI WGS metagenome assembly MTKZ01 (sample SAMN06212207, study PRJNA360539) | anaerobic digester metagenome | biome: Wastewater treatment plant; material: sludge; isolation source: anaerobic digester fed with sludge from wastewater treatment plant | place: Denmark: WWTP Viborg ... | reverse complement strand
TTCTGTACTACTTCGAGGCGTCGGACGGCACGGGCTTCGCGGCTTACGATGCTGACGGGTCGAAGAGTTCGGCCGCCGAGATCACGGGCCTGGTGCCGATCGTCGGGCCGTTTGTCAACGACCGGCCCGTTCTGTCGAGCGGCGCTGTCTCACCCAACCCCGTGGACGGCATCGCGGCAGGAAGCTCGGCGACCTACGCTGTGACGTACACCGATGCTGACGGCAACCCGCCGAACGTGGGCTACCCGAAGGTCTGGATAGACAATCCGACCGAGGTGGACTACTCGGGCAAGGTAACGGCTGTCAACGGGTCCACGCTCACCATCGGCGGAGCGGACTGGGCGCCCGGAGTACTGACAGGCAAGCTGCTTCAGGTGACGACCGGACTGGTGATTGACCCCGAGACGCAGACGCTTGGCAGCCCGAGCGCGGCTTCCGGCAGAATCTATCAGGTGCTGGACAGTGGGCGGAACACGCTGGTTGTGACGCCCACCGAACTGCCGGGCGAGACGATTATCCTGGGAGACACGATCTCGGTCACCGGGCTGGTGATGAGCAAGCAGAACCCGCAGCAGACGGACTACCGGCAGCCGGTTCCGTACCAACTCGTCGTTCCGTCCATGCCTGTGGGCACTCACGAATACCACTTCAGCGTTGTCTCTGCGCCGACAGTGGAGGTGGTGACGCTCAGGGCCGGGTCCGCCGAGTTCGCCGGGCCTCTCGTCACCAGCACGCCGCCAGACGGCAACGTGGCCCCGGTGCTCGCGGCCGGCTCGGTCACGCCGGACAGAGGCGTCTCGAACACCGCCTTCACGTTCGAAGTTGCCTACTCGGATGCCGATGACGATCCGCCGGGCGCGCACGACGGGGTGTTCGGATATGTCAGGCTCGTGTTCAACGACGGCAGCTATCCGGCGCAGCGAATGCAGCCCGTGGGCGCGGTCAACTCGTGGATCAGCCCGGTCGTGTACCGGGTGGTTCTCGACGACCTTCCCGCTGGAACTCATCTGTTCCACTTCGAGGCGTCAGACGGATACTGGACGGTGCGGTATCCTCAGACAACGGCCTACGACACCGCGGTGGTCATCAACTCCGCGCCGTCACTGGCGTCGGGGACGGTCTCGCCCCCGAACGGGACTCCGGACACCGACTTCACCTGGAGTGTCGTTTACATAGACGCCGACAACCAGGCCCCGGCCTTCATGCGAGTGCTGATTGACGGCACGGCGCACGATATGGTGAAGATCACCGCCGGGAGCAACTACGCGTCAGGCGTGACCTACCGGTGGACGCAGAACCTGCCGCTCGGCACGCATAACTTCCTGTTCCAGGCAAGCGACGGGCAGCCGGGCGAGCCGGTTGTGCAGTCGACGCTTCAGAGCGGCCCCATCGTTCAGGATGTCGCAGGACCGGAACTGACGGACGGGGCGGTTTCGCCGACGCAGGGCGCTGCGAATGAGCAGTTTGTTTACAGCGTCTGGTATCGCGACCCGAACAATCACCCGCCGGCGAGCATCTCCGTCTTCATTGACGGCAGCGCCACCGGGCGCGCTCTGTTCGCCACGGGTCTGCCGGACTCCCAGGGGCGGCAGCGCTATGAATCGGCGCCGGTATCGCTGGGCGGCGGCTCGCACACGTTCTACTTCGAGGCGTCGAACGGCCTCGCGACCAGCCGCCTTGGCTCGCCGTCCAACCCGCTGGTTGGGCCGTCGGTCTCTGGCGCCAGTCTGGTGCTGAACGTGTCGAGCCAGAGCTACAAGCTCGGGCAGACCATTTCGGTGACAGGTTCGCTGTCGCCCTCCAGCCTGAGCCCGGCGGCGATCATCATCACCCTCAACACGCCGGACGTGAACCGGCCCGTGATTCAGAAGACGGTGACGACGTCGGCCGACGGAACATTTGCAGCGGACGTTGCCGCGGCAGACTACACCGGCACCTGGACCATCCGGGCGGCCTGGAACGGTGGCTCCGGGTTCCCGGCGCAGGAGACGGCGCTGACGTCCATAGATGTCGGCGGCTTCGTGTTCCGCCTGAACGCGGGTGTCGTGGACATGGTGACGCTCACGCTGATTCCGTCGAGCGCCGACCCGGCGGTTGTCTTCGGCGACGCAGCGACGGCGGCGAACGTTCAGATGGCCGAGTGGAGTCCGAACCTGGCTGAATACCTGTTCTATCCCGCCCGCGCTCCCCGCGCTGCCGCGCAACTCTGGGGTGGGGCCGGGTTCTGGGTCAAGCCGCTCGTGACGCAGGATGTCGAGGTCAGCGGGCAGTTGGCTTCCCAGACCTCGGCCTATCGGGTACCGCTGAGCGCTGGCTGGAACCAGGTCGGCTCGGTGTTCGTGAAACCGATACAGATCGGTGCTATGCAGGTCGTATATCAGGGTCAGACAAGGACGCTGGCGGATGCCGCGCGGCAGGGATGGATCCGGGACTACGCCTGGGGCTTCGACCCGGCGGCGGCAAATCCCGGGGACTACTACTTCCTGGTGATGGCCGGCACGAACCGGACGACGTTCGATCCGGGCCGGGGTTACTGGATCAGGGCGCTTGTCGACTGCGACCTGGTGCTCGTTCCGTAGGATATTTCCTGCCCCGCCGGGGCAGGAAGAAGAGACAGATGCTCTTCCACCGTGGGACGGCTCGCTGGTGGGGACGATAAGCTGATAGTGCAGATGAGGAAACTTGATGAGATGTAACGTTTTGCCGCGCATCGCGCTTCTGGTGGCGGGCGCGTATTTGATCAATCTTGCAGCGCCAGCCGCTGCGCAGACCGCAGCGCCTGCGCCGGAGGCCGCCAAGGCTCCGGCCGAGGCGAAGGCCGCCCCCGGCGCTGCCGAGGCGGGGTACACCGGCCCGCGCATCAGCCTGCTGGTGTTCCCGTTCGATACTTCGGAAGTGCAGGGCGCGCCTGAGGGGCTGGGCGAGAGCCTGGCCAAGATGTTCAAGGACGGCACCCTGCGAAGCACCATCTTCACCGGCGTGACGTTCAACCCGAAGTTCCCGGTGTTGCGCCGGGCGCTCGATGAGACGACACTTTCGGCTGCCGACCTGAAGGAGCCGTTCACGCTCGATCCGCGCGACACCGAGCGCGCCGCCAAGATCGGCCGCGTTATGGATATGCCGGTGGCTCTGGGAGCGCTCCAGGACTTCAACTACGACCGCGAGAAGAAAGAAGCGACGGTCACGATCACGGCCGAGATTATCAACAGCCAGACCGGGCGCATCGACAAGACCCTTGTCGCAAGCGGCAAGACTCCGGCCTCGATGGTCGTCGGCACCGAAACGGACTATCTCCTGCGGGCGGCGGAACTGGCCGGGCAGGATCTGCTCGCGAAGATTCCGGGCGTGGAGCCGACGCTTGTCGTGAAGCCGGGTGAGAACGGCAAGACTGCGACGGATGAGGGCGAGAAGCCCGTGGTTGTTGAGCCCGTCAAGAAGAAGAAGAGCAACTCCGGCCTGTGGGCGGCGCTTGCCGTGCTGGCTGGCATCATCATCGCTGGAAGCGGCGGTGGCGGTGGTGGGGGCGGAACCACCACGGACGGGCCACCGGCTCCTCCTTACTAGAGAGGCAGCCTGCACGAATCAGCTTCTGGGCGGCGGCGCCGGATTCCGGCAGCCGCCGCTTTTTCGTGTCACGCCGCCGCTGTTGGGCATTGGATATACTGCTTCGCAGAGTACATCCATGAGCAGCTTTCGACTTACGACGGACCTCACCGCGACAGGCGATCAGCCGCGCGCTATCGAGCAGTTGACAGACGGCATCCGCGACGGGCTGGACCGGCAGATACTGCTCGGCGTCACGGGGTCTGGCAAGACGTTCACCATGGCGAACATCATCGAGCGCGTCCAGCGCCCGGCGCTCGTCATTGCCCACAACAAGACGCTGGCCGCCCAGCTCTGCAGCGAGTTCCGCGATTTCTTCGGCGAGAACGCCGTCGAGTATTTCGTCTCCTATTACGACTACTACCAGCCCGAAGCATACGTCCCGCAGACCGACACCTACATCGAGAAGGACAGCTCGATCAACGACGAGATAGACCGCCTGCGCCACTCGGCGACTCAGGCGGTGCTCGAGCGCCGCGATGTCGTTGTTGTCGCGAGCGTCTCCTGCATCTACGGGCTGGGCTCTCCGGAGGAGTACCGCAAGACGATGCTGACGCTCGATGTCGGCGGCGCGTACGGGCGGGACGACCTGCTGCGCCAGCTCATCCAGATGCAGTTTGTCCGCAACGACATGACGCTCGGTCGCGGCACCTTCCGTGTGCGGGGCGACATCCTCGAAGTGCAGCCCGCCGACGAGGAGATTATCACTCGGGTCGAGTTCTTCGGGGACGAGGTCGAGAAGATCACTGTCATTGACCCCGTGACCGGTGAGGTTACGGCCGCCCTTGACCGGGTCACCGTGTACCCAGCGACCCACTACGTGACCCCGGCCGAGGACATGGACGAGCTGCTTCAGGCGATCGAGAGCGAGATGACCGCGCGCGTCGAGTATTTCCAGAAGCGCGGGCGCCTGCTCGAAGCCCAGCGGATTGAACAGCGCACGCGTTTCGACATGGAGATGATCCGTGAAGTGGGCTACTGCAGCGGCATCGAGAACTACTCGCGCATCTTCGACCGCCGCCCGGCCGGGTCGCCGCCCGCAACTCTGCTCTCGTATTTTCCGCCCGACTTCCTGATGTTCATTGACGAGTCGCACCAGACGATTCCGCAGATTCACGGGATGTTCAACGGCGACCGCGCCCGGAAAGAGACGCTGGTGGAGTACGGCTTTCGGCTGCCCTCAGCCATGGACAACCGCCCGCTCAAGTTCGAGGAGTTCGAGACGATGATGGGGCAGACGGTGTTCGTCAGCGCCACTCCGGGGCCCTACGAAAAGCGCCACGCGAAGCAGATCGCCGAGCAGCTCATCCGGCCCACGGGGCTGATTGACCCGGAGGTGGAAGTCCGCCCCACGAAGGGGCAGATTGACGATCTCATCGGCGCCATACGCGAGCGGATTGACCGGGGCGAGCGGGTGCTGGTGACCACGCTGACCAAGAAGATGGCAGAGGACCTGTCGGAGTACCTGCTGGACCTCGGCTTCAAGGTGCACTATCTGCACAGCGAGGTGGAGACGCTGGACCGGATCGCGATTCTGCGCGACCTGCGGCTGGGGGTGTATGACATCATCGTCGGCATCAACCTGCTGCGCGAGGGGCTGGACCTGCCCGAAGTCGCGCTGGTGGCGATACTCGACGCGGACAAGGAGGGCTTCCTGCGCTCGGAGACGTCGCTGATCCAGACCATTGGGCGCGCGGCGCGCAACGTGCAGGGCAAGGTGCTTCTGTATGCCGACGTGATGACCGACTCGATGAAGCGGGCGATCAGCGAGACCAACCGCCGCCGTGAGATACAGATGGCGTATAACAAGGAGCACGGCATCACGCCGACGACGATCACCAAGGCGATCCGGGACGTGCTCGAGTCGCGCCGGATGGGGCCGTCAGCCGGGCCGTCCGAGCCCGAGACAGAGGCGCTCTCCAAAGCCCGCGCGCTGCGTCCGGAGAAAGCGCCTCTCGATGAACTGATGCTGACGATTGCCGACCTCGAGCAGGAGATGAAGCTGGCGGCGCGCGCGCTCGAGTTCGAGCAGGCGGCATTGCTGCGCGACGAGATCACGCGGCTGAAGAAGCTCGCGCCGGCAGGCTCAATCGTGGATGCGCCCGTCACCCCCGCCCAGCGCCGCGCGGCAGCCAGGCAGTCGGGCAAGAAGTAGCGCCGCGGCCGCACAGCCTGTTCTCACGCAGGATGACCGGGCCGCCCCGCGTAACTCAGCCAGTATGTCGAAGGAAACAATGACAGGCCGCGAGCGATGGCTCGCGGTTCTGAACGGAGAGAAGCCGGACCGCATCCCGATGGATTACTGGGCCACCGGCGAAGCCTCGCAGAAGCTGTGCGAGCACATGGGCTGCGATCTTGAGACCGCGCTTGCGCGCCTGCACGTTGACCATCCCGCGAGCGTCGGCGGCCGGTACGTGGGGCCGCCTCCGCCGGAGGGGCNNTACAGCGAAGTCGTCGGAGACCCGCCGCTGGCGCGCTTCGGCAGCGTGGAGGAGATCGAGGCCGGCTACCGGTGGCCTTCGCCCGACGACTGGGACTACTCGCACCTGCCCGCGGCGGTGCAGGCCCTGCGCGACAGGCCTGTGCGCGGCGGCGGGTCCGAGCCGTTTCTGCTCTACAAGCTGCTTCGCGGCGAGGCGCAGGCGTTTGTGGACCTCATCGAGAACCCGGAGATCGTCCACTACTGCCTCGGCCGCCTGTTCGATCTCGCGTATCAGGAGACCCTCCGGGTCTTCGAAAGCATTCCCGGCGTGGTGATGATCACCTACGTCGCCGAGGATGTCGGCGCGCAGACCGGGCTGATGTACTCGCCCGCGCAGATCAGGGAGTTCCTGCATCCGGGCATGAAGCGCATGATGGACCTGACGCATCAGCACGGGTCGTTCGTGTTCCATCACACGGACGGAGCGGTGCGGGACATCCTGCCCGATCTCATCGCGCTCGGCATAGACGTTTTGAACCCTGTTCAGTGGCGCTGCGCGGGGATGGAGCGCGAGGGGCTGAAGCGTGACTTCGGGGCGCAGATCGTGTTTCACGGCGGCGTGGACAATCAGTACACCCTCCCGTTCGGCACGGTCGAAGAGGTGCGGAGTGAAGTGCGGGACAACTACCGCATCCTCGGCGAGGGTGGGGGGTATATCCTTGCCCCCTGCCACAACATCCAGGCGGTGGGACCGGCGGAGAATGTCGTGGCAATGTATGAAGCGGGGTATGAATACGGATGGCAGTGAAGGCTGACTGGGATGCTTCGAAACGGCGGTTTGAGGCCTGGTGGAACGGCTCGGCCGACGACCGCGTGCTGCTGCAGGTGATTGCGCCGAAGGAAGCAGAATCGAAGCCCGCCGCGCCTCCGGCTTCTCCCGAGCAGCGCTGGCTCGACGCGGACTGGCGTATTCGGGCGTTCGAGCAGGGGATGGCGCGCACGCACTACGGCGGCGACGCCTTCCCGTTCCTCGATACCCACATCGGGCCGGGCACGATGTCGCTGTACCTCGGCGCGGTGCCCGAGTTTCACGACAACACCGTCTGGTATCACCCCTGCATTCAGGACATTCGCACTGCCGAGCCGCCCGAGCCCGACGAGAACAACCGATTCTGGGCCTTCTCGAAGGAGTTCGCCCGAGCGGCCGTCGAGCGGCTGAAGGGCAGAGCCCTGGTCAGTTTCCCCGACCTGATCGAGGGGTTGGACACGATATCGAGCCTTATCGGCAACGACGAGCTTCTGCTGGCGCTGGTGGATGCTCCGGACGACGTCCACCGCTTTCAGGGTTCGCTGACCGACACCTACTTCGATTTCCACGACCCGCTCTACAACATCATCCGCGACGCGGACGGAGGCTGCTGCTTCTCCGCGTTCAACACGTGGGCGCCCGGGCCGATGGCCAAGGTGCAGTGCGACTTCAGCGCGATGATCTCGGCGGAGATGTTCGAGGAGTTCGCGCTGCCGTATCTCGACGAGCAGTGCGCCCGGCTGGAGTATTCCGTCTATCATCTGGACGGCCCGGGAGCGCTTCAGCATCTGCCGCTTCTCCTCGATATACCGGATCTGAACGCCATCCAGTGGACGCCTGGAGCGGGGCAGCCCTCGGCGGCGTGGGACGGCTACATTCCGATGTACAGGGAAATCCGCCGGGCCGGAAAGTCGGTTATGGTGCGCGGCGGAACGCCGGACGAAGCGAGGGCGCTCGTGCGGACAATGGGTCCCGAGGGGCTGGACATCCTGATCTGGGCCGGCTCGCCGGAGGAAGCCGACGCGCTCGTGAAGGAGTCGTTTTCCTGGAAGACCCGTCCGGCCTGATTCCGGCTACCGGGCACTCCGCTTCTCGCTGATCGTTCCTTCGCCGTTCATGTCCAGCGTCAGGAAGCGGTCTTTCGCGATCTGAGTCCAGAACACGCCGTCCTTCGCGATGTCGAGATGCGGCAGTCCCTCCGCGTCCATCGCCGCCTGCAACTCCACCGCGAGCGCGGGCAGACCGTCCAGCCGCGCCACCTTTCCCTTGCCGATGGTTCGCCCGTTCGGTGAACCCCCGAACAGAATCTCCTCGGGCTCGCCTGTGCCCTCGACGCTCTCGAAGCGCGGCACGCCCGTCACCAGAAGCCGGCCGCCCTTCCTCACCCAGGCGGCGATCAGCCGCGCGTCCGAAGGCTCCATCACATCGCCGTGCAGCACAACCAGCAGCCGGTTCCGGTCGAGCGCGCCCGTGCGGAGCATGGACTCGTCCACGTAGTCGAAGTCAATGAAGTCCCGGAACTCCGCCGCCTTCTGCAGATAGCCGCCCCATTTCAGCGTCAGCGCCACGTTCGGATACCAGAGCGCGACCGGCACCACCGGGTTCGCAACATGAAACAGCCACGGCAGGTTTCGGCGCTGCGCCGCAATCCTCGACTCGCTCGATACGACGTTCGGGTTGTAGTCGTGAAGCTGGTTCGCGCCCGAAGCCGTCGCGTTGTAGATGCGCGCCGCAATGCCCTTCTCGTCCTCGGCGCCCGCTGGCTCGAACCCGAAGTACGCCCCGTAGTGCTTGCCCGCCGATGCCACCCAGCGTGTTATCGAGAAGTTCAGCCCGTAGTCGGACGCCTCGTTCGTAATTCGCACACCCGCCCCGTGCTTCGCCGCCACCCTGCACTGCTCCGCGAAGTTCGACCCGTGCTCCGGAATCGCGTCGCCGCCCGTGCACAGGTAGATGGGCGTCTTCGGGAAATGCTTCCGGGTTGCCGCCATCCACCAGTCCGACCAGTCGGTCATGCACTCGCGGTACCAGTCCACGAAATCGAGCCAGCGCCTGCGGGCTAACGGGTCGCCCGTTCCCACGCGCTCCCGGAACTCCTTCAGGTCGTCCCCGCGGCCGGGGAAGTCAGCCTCGGCGGCCGCTGCGTACGAAGAGCCCCAGGCTTTGTTGAGACTCTGTGCATTCTTGTATCTTGCGGCGACGAACTTCCGGAAGCTCGCCAGCGCGTACGGGTCGTCGCACCAGAACCCGGCGTGGTTGTGATACTCGCCGGGAATGTCGAACGTCCAGCCGCCGCCCCATACCGAGTAGATCGCCTCGCCGAAGTCGCCCTGAATCCCGAGCAGCACCGACTCGAGCACGCCGCTCTTGCCGTATCGCTGGGCGAACGCCGCAACAAAGCGGTCAATCCGCTTCGGGAGGTTCGGGTTCCAGAGGGATTCGACCTTGCTCTGGATTCCATGCTCCAGGCAGCGGCAGCCGTAGTGCTCGCTGCTTTCGCGGAACCAGTCCGGAGTCGAGTACGCGGGGCCCAGAATCAGAAACGGCACCCACTTGAGGCCGTGCTCCTTCAGAACCCGCACCTGCTCGTCCCACCTGGACCAGTCCCATTCGCCCTCCTTCTTGCCTTCCACGGTTTCCCAGGTCACGTAGCTCTCGATGCTGGTAACGCCGAGCGCGCGATAAATCTGCGCCGAGGCGGCGTCGGCATCGTTGCCGAAGGTGTAGAGCATTCCGCGAGGTTTCGGGGTGGTCTTCAGATGCATGCGAATGCGCTCCGTGTCGTCGGAGACCCTGATCTTCGGGTCTGCAGAGTAGATTTCCAGGCGCGACAGGCGAAGGTACGGCGGGCCGTTGATGCGGAAGTCCGCGCCGCCGTTCTGCGTGCCTGCGAAGCCGGCATCGCTGAACTTCAGCACCGCGCGTTCCCACTTGCCCGATCCGAGCATCAGTATTCGCGGGCCTTCGGCGTAGGCGGATGTGCCGGAGTTGTACTGCGTGCGCGCTATTCCCATGCCGCTGTCGAGGTAGTCAATCACGACATAGACCTCGCGGCCCGCTTTCGAGCGCGCGCCCGGGTCGAGCCGGAAGTAGAGATAGTGGCTCGCAGGCTCTGTGCCCGCGACATTGCCCACCGCCTCACGGCCGGCGATGCTGGTCTTTTCCCACCGTCCGTCCGGAACCGAAACCAGTTCCAGTCCGCTTGACGCGGATGGCGCAAACACGGCCGCTGGGCTTGCCGCCGCCAGAATCGGCGTGGGCGCCAGCGCGGCGATGATGGATATCCCGAAGAAGAAGGTGTTGGTACGCATTGTCTGTATCTTGCCCATCGGGGCGCGAAATCCCTGTTTCGCCGCCAGATTGGCCCTCTTGCATTGACGCCGCTTTTGCCGAAGATTACATTGAGACAAGCCCTTTCTCCGGATGTTCAAGGAGGAACTCTGCATGAGCGAAGGAGTCATCATGTATTCGCAATTCTCCCGGACCGGGCGGCCCCATGGCAGGCGGTCGCCGGGAACGGCCCTTGTTTTCGCCGCTCTGGCACTCGTTGTCGCCTGCGCGCCTCTCGGCGCGGCCCCCGTCAACCAGAGCGTGTCCCCGGGCAGCGGGACGCTGCCTGTCGCAAGCACGGTCACCCTCACGGTAACGCACAGCGATTCGGCTGGCGCCGCGGGCATACGCAGCTCGTACCTGTTGCTGAACGGAGTCGTCTCCGGCCTGAACGGCGTGTATCTCTATTACGATGCCGCCGCGAATCAGTTGAAGCTCAGAAATGAGAACAACACCGTCTGGCTCGGCGGTGCAGCCCCCGGCTCAGGCGCCGTGATCGAGAACACACGCTGCAGAGTCTTCTGCGCTCAGACCTCTGTCTCGTCGTCGGGATCCACGCTTGACGTGAACTGGCGGCTGGAACTCAAGTCGCCCATGGCCGGCAGGAGCGTCAACGCCTATGTTTTCTGCGAGGCCGCATCGGGCAAGACCAGCTGGGACACGCTCGGGACGTACACCGTCGGCGCCGTCCCCGCTCAGCCGCCCGCAAACGTCAGCGTTACTCCTGCTTCTGGCCCGATCCAGATCAACACCCCCAACACCATCACCGGCGTCTATTCGGACCCCGATGGCGCGGGCAATCTGGCCGGCTGCTATCTTCTGGCCAACGCCACCCTCAACGCGAAGAATGCCGTCTATCTGTGGTACGACGCTGTCAACGACAGGCTCTGGGTGCGCAATGACGAGAGCACCGGGTGGGTCGGAGGCTTCGCGCCGGGTTCGGCAGACACAATAGAGACCGGCCTCTTCAAGCTGTACTGCCAGGAAACGACGGTTTCCCGGTCCGGGAACAACCTGACCGTTCGGTGGCGAGTCGAACTCAAGCCCGTGGCACTTGGTGCCAGTGTCAAGGCCTGGATGTACGCTGCCGACCGGACGGGAAAGGCGGCCGGATGGGACCAGAAAGCCGCGTGGGCCATCGTCTCGGACAATGACGCCCCGGGCGGTTTCGAGGTCGGGATTCCCACGCGCGTCCCGGTGGGCCCGCGCACACAGTTCTGGGCGCGCTTCGCGGACAAAGACGGAGCCGCCGACCTCAAAGGGGTCTACCTGCTGATCAACTCAACCGTCACCCCAAAAGACGGCATCTATCTGTGGGGCGACGCGGCTGAGGGCAAGATCTATCTGCGCAACGACGCGGGCTCTGACTGGCTCGGCGGTTTCGAACCGGGCAGCAGCAACATCATCGAGAACTCCCGCTGCAAGGTCTACTGCGCGGACACCGAGGTCTACGAAGTTGACGACAGGCTTGAGATTGTCTACGCTGTCGAACTCAAGGCGCCGATGGCAGACAAGACTGTCTCTGCCTGGATGTACGCGGTGGACTGGCAGGGTGCAAACTCCGGCTGGGAGAAGGTCAGCTACTTCACCGGCTACTGGCCGCAGCCGCCGATGAACGAAAGCATCTCTCCCCTCAGCGGAGACCTGCTTTCTGGTACTGTGACCGAGATCAGAACCACCCAGACAGACCCCGACGGCGCGTACAACATAAATGGTTCCTATCTGCTTGTGGATGAAGCGCTGGATGGGGCAAACGCCTGCTATCTCTGGTACGATGCCGCGAACGACAGAGTCTACCTTCGCAACGATCAGAACACTGCGTGGCTGGGCGGCTATGCCCCGGACTCTGACAATGTCATCGAGAACAGCACGGTCAGGCTGCGCTGCAGAGACATCGAGATCTACAACGAGGCCCGAACGCTGACCATCGTTTGGGCCGTCGAGTTCAAGACGCCCGCCGCTCCCCGAAACGTGAAAGCCTGGTTGTACGCCTCGAACTGGTATGGCAAGACGGACGGCTTTGACCAGATGGGCTCGTACACCATCCGGCGGAACGACGCCAGCACCGCCCGGGGACGCCTGCAGGCGCTCATCTCCGCGGACGAAGAAGTAGACGCGTGCGCCGAGTTCGACTGGTTCGACGCGTACAGGACGGCGAACCCCGGCGACAAGACAGCAATCCTGGGATGGAGCATTGCGCGTGTCGCGTGCGCTGTGTCCGAAGTTCAGTCGAAGTACGGGGTGTCGGACGACACGATGGCAAGCGTCGCGAACTTCCAGAACGCCGTCAAGCTCGCCGCAAGTGATGACTTGCCTGAACTGGCGCAGTTGCCGGTGAACTTCGTGACGGGGCACGGCGCCGAGACGCTTGCATCCTCGGGCGCCTCCGCTCTGGCCATGCAGCCCGCTTCCGCTGAAGAAGAGCTGACCCCCGGGGCGCTGGCCTCGGATATCAAGAGCCAGGTCATCCCCGCACTTCAGGACGCCATCGGCGCGCTCGACCCTGTCATTTCCGACACGTCCTTCGCCGTGGCGTTCACGTCCTTCGACGGGCAGGTGGGCAACGTCCGCACTGAGGAAGTGCGGATGTACCGGGCGGCTCTCAAGGCCGCGCTTGCCCTCCTCAGCACCGCCGTCGCGTATTCGTGGGACGATACGGGCTTCGACTGGAATCGTTCGCCCGAGGAGATGGATCTGAATCAGGACGGCCTGCTGGCGCCTGCCGAGTACCTCCCCGGGGGGTCGTTTGGCACGCTTACGGATGCCACGGCCATGACAACCGCGTGGAATGCGCTGAACGGCGCGCTCGACGATGCGATGGCGGTTGCCGAGAACGACTTCGCCGTGGACGACCCTGACCAGTTCCTGCGATCTGTCGTCGCGGTGGACTGGGGCGCGATGCTCGGCGTGCTCGACGAGGCCGATCTTGCGCTGGCGGGGCGCGTCGTCGTGCCGGTTCCCTATGAGGCTGGTCCTCACTTCGACGAGACGACGGCGCTTGTGACGATGGACCTCAGCCGGTTCTGGTTGAACCCCATCGCCGATCTGCGCGCGCTCGCGCCAGTGTTTGCTCTCGGGCGCGATTACTGGAACAGCCAGTATGTCACGGTGCGCAGCCTTCCGGACCCGACCATGAACGGCATCTTCCCGCGCGGCGCTCGGCAGATCCCGCTTGAACTGTGGAACGAGTGGTTCGGCAGCGGTCCGCTCGAGGACTGGTAGGGCGTTGCCGTCATCCTCGGATGATTGATCTGGCGGCGGGGAAGGGGTTCCGGTCCCTTCCCCGCCCCGCACTGCGGGCGGCCGCGGCGTTTCTGCTCCTATGTGCCGCGGCGGCTTCGTCAGCGGCGGCGCCGGACCTGCTGGCTCTGTTCCAGCCCGGCGACGCCACGGACGTCCTTTCTGGCGGACTGGCGCTGCCCGGCGGCCTTCGCGCGGCGCCGTCGCTCGATGTCCCCCTCTCTCTGCTCGAGTTTCCTACGTCGGCTTCGGTCAGCTGTACCCGTTCGCGTCCGTTCCGGCAGGACGGCTCCGACCGGTGGCGCGTCGGCGGGTCTTCCGCGGAGGCGCTCCTCAACGTGCGCGACCGGGGCACGGCGGGCGATATCGCCGTGGGAGCCGTGTATGAATCGAGTTCGCTCAGCCTACGGGAGTCCGGACGCGCAAACGCTGAGGGCAGCCTGTCGCCGAAGACCCGCACGGCAGGCATTGCGGTTGCCCGCGGAGGACTCGCCGCGGGAGTTTCTGTCGGTCGCGAGAGCCACGAAGGGCTGATCACCAGCACCCGTTTCGTGGGGATCGAGTCTGCTCCGGGCCTCGGGCAAGGGTTCCTCGCGTGGACCCAGAGCCATCCCTGTCTTGCAGTCGAAGTGCGTTCGGCGTTCGGGCGGCACGAGGCAGGACTGCTGCACAGGCAGTCGAACGGACAGGCGAGAATCAGCACTGTCTCCGACGGTCAGGCCTACCACGTGCGCCAGAACTCCAGCAGTTGGGTGTGGGCGCCGCACTGGGCCTGGCGCGACGGCGGCTTCACTGCTATCGGCCTGCTCTCGTGGTCGTCGGGGAGCACAACCGGGCCGGTCGCCGTCGGCAACCTCGTGGCCGGGAGCCTCACGGGTGAGGCGCGGGGCTCCTCACAGGCCATCGCCCTGCGCTCCGACGGCCCCGGCGCCAGCCAGATGTGGTCCTTCGAGCACACCCGACAGCACGGCGACCTGCGGGCTTCCGCCGGGGGATTTCTCTTTCCGGGAATCCTGAGCAAGTCCTACAGCACACTGGATTACCTCGGGTACGAACGGTACAGCCTGCGCTGCGGACAAGAGCGCCGCAACGGTTCGGTATCGCTGCGCGCGGGCCTGCTGCTCAGTTACGGGCAGGTGGATCTGCGCCTGCGCGCCACGCAGTCCAGATTCCTGCGCCCGCCCATCGTGCTCGCCGATGAGCGCCTCGACAACGGCGAACTCTGGGTGCTGGCGCCGTCGGTGGGCGCGGGTCTCAAAACCGGCGATTGGATATTCGATGCCGGGGCTTCGGTGTTCTTCGCTCTGCTCGAAGACGGCATCGAGGACGCGGAAGAGCCCGGCGGCGGAGATCCGGGCGCGCACAACCACGTGCGTCCGTCGTACCGATGGGGCGTGACCGTGCGCAAGCTCCTCTAGCCGCGCCGTCCAGCTATTGACAGAACCGCGTCATGCGCGAACAATGCGCAGTGAGCCGGGCGCGCTTTGTGCCGCTCAAGGAGTTAGTATGAGTCTTCCGTCGTGGATTCCGGGGGGGCGCGGGGAGGCGTGCGCGGGGTCGGCCCGGCCGCTGGCACGGGGTTTGCGCTGGGCGGTGCTGGTTTGTCTTGCACTTGCGTGTTGCTCGGCTGCATATGCGCAGGCGGCCTTTTCGCTTGCGCCAGGCGGCGGCGCGCTGCTGACCGGCGTTGACTATACGCTCACCGCCGGATATCGCGGCGCGGGCATCGCCAACACCTATCTGCTTCTCAACACCACCCTGTCCTCCGTGCGGGGAGCCAGCCTCTGGTATGACGCCGTCAACAACCGGATCTGGCTCCGAAACGACGTCAGCTCGGCGTGGCTGGGCGGCCACGCGCCGGGCTCGGCGTTCACCATCGAAAACAGCTATGTCAAAGTCGTCTGTGCACAGACCACCGTGTCGCGCAGCGGCGAGGTGCTGAGCGTCGCCTGGCGAGTCCAGCTCAAGGACACGATGGCCGGGAAGACCCTGCGAAGCTGGATGTACGTGGATTTCAGCGACCAGACCCACATCGGCTGGAACGAGATGCCGCCGTTCACGGCCATTCTGCCGGGCCGCGCGCCCGTGAACGTGAGCATCACGCCGTCGTCGGGAACCATCGCCAGCGGAAGCAAGCTCACCCTGCAGGCCGCCTACTCCGACCCTAACGGCGCATCCGACATCGCGTCGTCGTTCCTGCTCCTGAACACCGTCGCCGAAAGCGCGAATGTCGTCTATCTCTGGTACGACGCTTTTGAGAACAAGCTTTTCCTGCGCGACGATGCCGACGCATCCTGGCTCGGCGGAGTGGCTCCAGGCGCGGCCGGGACCATCGAAAACAGTTGGTGCGCGCTCGATGCCTCCGCAACCACTGTTTCCGCGTCGGGATCCAGCCTGATCGTCAACTATCGCATCACCCTCAAGCCCTCACTCGCCGGCAGAACTCTCAAGGGTTCGCTGTTCGTCTCCGACGCGGCGAACCAGTACGACGGCTGGGACGAGCTTGCCCTGCTGACGCCGGCCGTGGGCAACGAAAAGCCCGTCAACGTCAGCGTCAGCCCTTCCGCGGGGACTGTGCAGGCAGGCGCGGCGACCCCGTTCGCCGCCGTCTATTCGGACCCGAACGGATACGGCAACATCGCGGGATGTTATCTTCTTCTGAACTCGAAGATTGATGGCGCGGGCGCGCTCTACGCCTGGTACGACGCCGTCGACAACCTGCTCTGGCTGCGCAACGACGCGAACAACGCGTGGCTGGGCGGTTTCGCGCCCGGCAGCAGCAACACAATCGAGAACGCGCTCGCCGCGCTCGACTGCGCGGGCACAACCGTCACCGGGTCGGGCGTGGATCTCACCGTGAGCTTCCGCATCACGCCAAGGCCTGCCGCCGCTGGCCGCTCGTTCAAGGAGTTCCTGTATGTTACGGACAGGACGGGTCTGAACGACGGTTGGGACGAACTCGGCTCGGTCGCCGTCAACGCGGCCCCTGCGACCGGGTCTCTCGCTCCGCCCGCGGGAGCGCTTGTCACCGGCACGCCTTACACCTTCACCGCCACTTACTCCGACGCTAACGGCGCGTCCGACATCAGCAGAGCTTTCCTGCTCCTGAACACCAGCCTATCAGCCGTCAACGGGGCGGACCTGTACTACGACGCCGCTTCCAACAAGCTCTTTTTGCGCGATGACGCCAGCTCGAAATGGCTGGGCGGGTTCGCTCCGGGATCGAACAACACAATCGAGAACAGCTACATCAGGGTGCTCTGCGCGCAGACGGCGGTCACTTCGTCCGGCGCCAACCTCAGCGCCGCCTGGCGGGTGGAACTGAAGGACGCCATGGCCGGAAGGACGCTCCGGAGTTGGCTCTGGGTGGATGACCGCGGCGGCAGCGAAGCGGGCTGGACCGAGAAGCAGTCCTACAGCGTCTCTCTCGCCAACAAGCCGCCCCGGAATGTGAGCATCAGCCCTTCGTCCGGGCAGGTTGCAGTTGGAAGCAAAGTTACCCTCAGGACGTCGTTCTCCGACCCGAACGGCGCTGCCGACGTCAGCTCAGCTTATCTGCTTCTGAACACCACCCTCGAAGCCCGGAACGCCGTCTACCTCTGGTACGATGCCGCGGGTAACCGGCTTTTCATCCGCGACGATGCCAGCACGAAGTGGCTCGGCGGAGTGGCCCCGGGGACGGCCGGAATCCTCGAAAACAGCCAGTTCAAGCTCAATACCGGCGAAACGGCCGTGACCAGAACCGGCGCCGATCTCATCATTGACTGGGTTGTCGAGTTCAAGCCCGCCGTCGCGAACAAGCCCCTGAAGGGTTGGCTCTACGTCTCGGATGCGGGCAAGCTGAGTGACGGCTGGGATGAGATGGCGGCGCTCATGCCCGTCATTCCCAATCTGAAGCCCGTCAACGTCAGCCTCGCGCCGTCGTCCGGGACCCTTCCGCTCGGCGTGGCTTCAACCATCAGCGCGGTCTATTCGGACCCCGATGGCGCTGCCGGAATCGCCGGGTGCTACCTTCTGATGAACGCGAAGGTGGATGCCGCGGGCGCCATCTACGCCTGGTATGACGCCGTCAACAACCTGCTCTGGCTGCGCAACGACGCGAACAACGCGTGGCAGGGCGGCTTCGCGCCTGGGTCCGCCAACGTCATCGAGACATCGCTCGCGAAGGTCCACTGCGCCGCGACGTCGGTGGCCGCCTCGGGAGCGAATCTAACGGTCAGCTTCAGCATCGAGCCGAAGACCGCCGCTGGCGGTCGGCTGCTGAAGCAGTATCTCTACGTTGTGGACAAAGGAGCGCTCACCGATGGCTGGGACGAGTTCGGAGCAGTCACGGTCGCTTCCGCGGGGCCGGTCAATCAGGGCCTGACTCCAGACGGGGGTGAGTTCCCTGTCAACGATACGGTCACTATCACCGCCACGTACACCCATCCCGAAGGGGCCTCGAAGATCGCCACAGCCTATCTGCTTCTGAACACGATGCTCGATGGCAGGAACGCTATGTACGTTTACTGGGACCGGGCCGGCAACAGGCTCTATCTCAGAAATGACGCCAACACGGCTTGGGAGGGCGGCCTGTCGCCTGGCGCAGTGAGCGTGATTCAGAACTCACAGGGGTGGGTGGACTGCGAAAACACCAAGGTGACAACTTCGGGCAACACGCTTACCATCCAGTGGGCACTGTTGATTAAGGACAAACTGCCCGCCTCGGGCGTCCGGGGCTGGATGTTCGTCAAGGACACGAGCGGGCGGCAGGACGGATGGGACGAGATGGCCGCCTATGGCGGCAGCCGGACTCCGGCCAATGTCAACGTCACTCCGGCTTCGGGTACCGCATACGCCGGCATCCGCTCCACGCTGATCGCCCAGTACACCGACCCGGATGGCGGCGGCGATCTGTCCAGGGCGTATCTGCTGTGCAATACGGCTCTTTCGTCAGCGTCCGCTTGCAGCCTCCTCTACGACGCGAGCGCCAACAGGCTCTATCTCCGTAACGATGCCAGTACGGCGTGGCTGGGCGGCTACGCGCCGGGCTCGCCCGATGTCATCGAGAACAGCCAGTGCCGGGTGTACTGCCAGGAGACAACCGCGCAGACTGCCGGGTCAGGGCTTACCGTCGCGTGGCGCGTTGAGTTCAAGGCATCCATGATCGGCAAGGCGCTGAAAACGTGGCTGTACTGCACGGACAACTCCGCTCTGTCCGACGGCTGGGACGAGATGGGCACGCTTTCCGTGGCGGCTCCGCCGAACTTCGCGCCCCAGAACGTCAGTCTCAACCACACCGGGGCTCTGACCGCCGGAAGCCGNNCCGGAAGCCGCGTCACGTTCACGTCGGTCTTTTCGGATGCCAACGGCGCGGCGGACATCGCCGGCGGGTACCTGCTGTTCAACGAAACCGCCAACGCGGGGAACGCCTGCTACCTGCGCTATGATGCCGCAAACAACAAGCTCTTCATCCGCGACGACGCGAACACCGCATGGCTGGGCGGCTTTGCCCCGGCGTCCTCGAACGTCATTGAGAACGCGAACGTGAAGCTCTACTGCGCGGATACCACCGCAGCCTTCTCGGGCAGCGAAATGACCGTCACCTGGAGCGTCGAGTTCAAGAGCCCCATGGTCGGCCGGTCGCCGAAGGGCTGGATGTACGTGCTGGACAGGAAGAACCTGTCGGACGGCTGGGACGACATGGGCACGTTCCCGATATCCGCGCCTGTCAATCACCCGCCCGCCAACGTCAGCCTGTCTCCTGCCAGCGGCAACCCCGCAATCGGCGCAAAGCAGACCTTCACCGCCGTTTATTCCGACCCCAACGGGCATGCGGATATCAACTCGGTGCTCCTGCTAATCAACTCCGCCGCATCGGGCGCGAACGGCATCCTCTGCTGGTACGACCGGGCCACTGATAAGCTCTATCTCCGGGATGACGCGGATACGGCATGGCTGGGCGGATATGCTCCGGGCTCGGCGAACGTCATCGGAAACTCGCGCGCCACGCTCCACTGCGCCGAGACAACGGCGGTGGGCGATGGGCAGAACCTTACTGTCGCGTGGCGGATCGAGCCGAAGTCGCCCATGGCCGACAGAACCGCGGCAGGCTGGCTCCGTGTGACCGATGCGGGCGGCCTGAGCGACGGTTACGATGCGATGGGGCAGTACTTCTTCCCCGGGGCGCTCAACTATGCGCCGGCGTGCGATAGCCTCACGCCGGCGAGCGGCGTCATCGTCACCGATTACAGCATCAAGAAGAGCTTCACGGCCGTGTTCTCGGACATCAACGGAGTTCAGGACCTCTCGCAGTGCGAGCTTCTCATCAACTCCAGCCTGAATATGGCCAACGGCATCTATGTGCGCTACGATGCCAACGCGAACAAACTCTATCTTCGCAACGACGCGAACACCGCCTGGCTGGGCGGATATGCGCCGGGATCGGCGAACGTAATATCCAACTCGCGCGCGAAGCTCTACTGCGAGTTCACGAGCGCCGCTCCGTCTGCTGAGGCTCCGTCCACCGCGCTCGAAGTCGTATGGATGCTCGATTTCATGGGACTGACAGACAGCAACGGGGTTGTCACGCACTGGGCGTGGACGCAGGTGTCCGACGACTCGTCCGCGACCCAGGCGTGGAAGCAGATGGGCGGGTATAGCATTCTGAAGGTGGATCTGCCGCCGCCGCCGGGCTGATAGCTGTCTCCGCGGCACCCAGACGCGGCGATATGCGGTTTCGGTTACGCAAGAGCTTGCATCTGCCGTCCGCCGCGGCTACAATGGGGAGCGGGCAGGTTCAGAACATCGAGCGCCGTCGCTCGATGTGTCGGCGCGTACAGCCGCGTCCGGTTTTGAAGGGCGCAAGTCCACGCAGTGCTGCCCTGCCGCAATGGCGCGGGAGCAGCGGCGTGGATCACACGCCGGAAGCTCCGGGAAACACTGATACACCGCGGCAATGGTCCGATCTTGGGGCGGCCGCGGCTCCCCGTTTCCCGGCCCGCCTTCTCCGAAGGCCGCCGGGGGCGTTTTCGCGCAGTGCCGCGCACATTCCATAACAACCGGCTCAGGCCGGGAAAGACTATGCTTACATGACGGGATTTCCACGTAAACAGGGTCTGTATGACCCGAAGCTCGAGAAGGAAAGCTGCGGCGTCGGCTTCATCGTCCACCTAAAAGGACAGCCCTCGCACAAAATCGTTACCGATTCACTGACCGCGCTGGTCAACATGAGGCACCGTGGCGCGTGCGGGTGCGAGTCCAACACGGGCGACGGCGCTGGAATGCTCCTGCAGCTTCCGCACAAGTTTCTCAGGAAGGCTGCGGCCGAATGCGGCATCACGCTCCCCGAGCCCGGCGCCTACGGCGTCGGCATGGTCTTCCTGCCCCGCGACGAAGCCGATCGCGCGCGCTGCGAGCAGACGCTCGAAGCCATCATCGCAGAAGAGGGACAGACGCTGCTCGGATGGCGCACAGTCCCCGTACGCAACGACACCCTGGGCCCTACGGCCGTTGCGGGCGAGCCGCTCATCCGGCAGGTGTTTATCGGGCTGAACTCCGGCATTGGCGGCGAC
>MTKZ01007951.1_pt1 | contig 20958 bp, 8 predicted proteins | sample 1042781 | NCBI WGS metagenome assembly MTKZ01 (sample SAMN06212207, study PRJNA360539) | anaerobic digester metagenome | biome: Wastewater treatment plant; material: sludge; isolation source: anaerobic digester fed with sludge from wastewater treatment plant | place: Denmark: WWTP Viborg ... | reverse complement strand
CCAAAAATCCCGGGAATTTTGTCAATGAAAAAGGCTGGGGGTTGTGGAAAGTGGTTTGCAAAATGCAAACCCTCACTTAAAACTTCAAATTGCACTCACTTGGACATTTGATGCTATCACATTGTTAACAAATACGATATGGTTAGACTTATCTGCTTTGTTGGACTTGGACATTCCTTTATTATGTGACTCATTTTATCACCAAAACTTCAAATCTCCCACCGTTTATTGAGGGACTTGGACATTCCCTTTGATTATCGGGAAACTTGCGCCATATACACAATAGAATGATCTGAAAGAAGTTAGCATATTTCAAACATTCGATTCGTCTGGCTCATCTTCTACTGGACTTGGACATTTGAAGTTTTGGTGATTGGATTTGAAGTTTTCAGTGAGGGTTTATAGAGACAATATAGCTTGACATGTTAACAATAATCTTCTTTATGGCAAAATCAGAGACTGATCTCAAGGATGGAAGCCAGGATGAAAAGTTCAAAGATGTTTTGGCCTGTTTGGCCCTGCTTCTGGGCGTTATTGGAGGGGCCGCGCAAACCTATGGATGGGACTGGGCAACCCCGGCTGGTGGGGTAGGTTATGATGTTGGAAGAGCTATCGCCTCTGACAGCCAGGGCAATCTGTACAGCATTGGATATTTCTCCGGAACCGCCACCTTTGGCTCAACCACACTCGAAACCACGGGTGATTTTGATATCTATATCGCCAAACTGGACAGCAGCGGCAATTTTCTCTGGGCGGTCCAAGCAGGCGGAACAGATGATGACCAGGGCTATGGCATTGCCGTCGACGCCGCCGCCAATGTGTATGTTACAGGATATTATCGGGGCAGCGCGGCTTTTGGCTCCACCACCCTCACCGGCAACGGAATGTATGATATCTTTATCGCCAAGCTGGACACCAACGGTTCTTTTTTGTGGGCAGTTTGCGCGGGCGGAACAAATGATGACTGCGGGTTGGGCATTGCTGTAGATGCGTCTGCCAACGCGTATCTGACCGGCTTTTTTCAGGGAACAGCCATATTTGGCACCACCACACTCACCACCAGTGGTTCGTATGAAGCCTTTGCCGCCAAACTGGATGCCAACGGAAATTTCCACTGGGCAGTGAGAGCAGGCGGAGCCTTCATTGATGTAGGTTATGGCATTGCGGTGGACAACTCTGCCAATGTCTATCTGACCGGATATTTTAGCAATACTGCCACATTTGGCACCCTTACGCTCACTTCCAGCGGGGGTAGTGATATCTTCGCGGCCAAGCTGGACAGCAATGGCAATTATCTCTGGGCCGTGAGAGCGGGCGGGACGTGGGATGATTTAAGCCGCAGCATCGCAGTGGACTCAACTGCCAATGTCTATCTGACCGGATATTTTAGCAATTCTGCTACTTTTGGCACCCTAACGCTCACCAGCATCGACGCCAGCGATGATGTCTTTACTGCCAAACTGGACAATAATGGCAGTTTTATCTGGGCTGTACGAGCAGGCGGGGAATGGGGTGATACCGGTTACGGCATTGCTGTGGATTCCGCTGGCAATGTCTGCCTGGCCGGCGATTTCCAAATGCTCGCGGATTTTGGCGCAACCACACTTACCAGCGATGGCGACAATGAGATCTTCGTTGCCGAACTGGACTCCGCGGGAAATTATCTCTGGGCGCGGCAAGCTTTCGGATCAAGCGTGGATCATGGCTATGGCATTGCTGTGGATGATTCTGGCAACATCTATTTAGCCGGAACCTTTTATACCTCTGCCGCCTTTGGTACAGATCCAATCACCAGCAATGGTGGTGCAGACAGCTACGTTGCCAAACTTTCCTCCGGAGTGGCAGCGGACGACGATCTGATGCCGGATGCAGCCTCTCCTTCCATCTTGTCTGAGGTCTGGCCAAATCCCATCCGGCGGGGCGAAACAGCCACTATCAAAGCTTTTATTGATGAACGGGAAACCGGAACTCTCACCATCTTCAATCTCCGTGGGCAAGTCATTTCCACCCATGAGCTCGCTCCTGGGGAACATCAGATCAGTCTGGACAGCGGCGGCCTGAGCTCCGGGATCTATTTATACCAGCTCGAGGCAAAGACTGTAAGTGCCGTCCGGAAATTGGTCATATTGAAGTAGCTGTATCTCATCAGGAGGTAGTGATGAAAAGTCTTTATTGTATCAAACTCATGGCTGTCCTGCTCATCGGAGTTGTTGGATTATCGGCGCAAGCGCCGTCATGGGTCTGGGCAGCAGGCGGAGGCGGAGCTGATGATGATTCCGGTTATGCCGTTGCCACCGACTCCAGCGGAAACATCTATGCTACCGGAAAATTCCAGGGCACTGCCATGTTTGGTGCAACCACGCTCACCAGCGCGGGCGGTGACGAGATATTCGTGGCCAAGCTGGACGCGGCGGGCAATTGGCTGTGGGCAAGGCGTGCCGGCGGACTGGGGCATGACTACAGCTACGGTCTTTGCGTTGACGGGAGCGGGAATGCCTACATCTCAGGCTATTTCCGCGACACTGCAACTTTTGGAGCCCTAAGCCTCACTGCTTCTGCCTTCAACGACGTCTTCGTCGCCAAACTGGACCCCGACGGAAACTGGCTCTGGGCGGTCCGGGCCGGCAGCATGGCTGATGACTACGGTGCAGGCATCTGCATCGGTGGTGATGGCAATCTGCGCCTGACCGGGTCTTTCAATGGATATGCCAGTTTCGGTGCCACATCCTTTGGTCCCAGCGGTGGCAAAGATGTTTTCGTGGCGTGCCTGGACAGTTCTGGAAACTGGCTGTGGGCCAAGCGCGCGGGCGGCCTGAACAATGATTACGGCTTTGCCCTGACCTGCGATCCGCAGGGGAATACCTGCGTCACCGGTTCCTTCTCCGGCATCGCGGAGTTCGGAGCAACTTCGCTTACCGGGCAGGGTCCATATGAGATCTACGTTGCCAAGCTCGATCCAGACGGCAACTGGCTTTGGGCCAAGCGCGCGGGCGGAGAAGGAAGTGAGGAGGGTTTGGGAGTTTCCACCGACAGCAGCGGAAACATATATCTGATAGGCTATTTTGAGGGCTGGACGGCATTTGGCACTTTTCCCTTGGTTAGCTATGGCAGTTTCGATGGCTTCATTGCCAAGCTCGATGCGGCCGGAAACTGGCTGTGGGCCAAGCGCGCGGGCGGCCCAGCGGACGATATTGGCTACTGCCTAACCACCAATGCCAATGGGATCAGCCACATCACAGGTTATTTTGAAGAAACCGCGGCATTCGGCTCCGCCTCGCTGACCAGCATGGGTTACGACGATATCTTTGCCGCGGGTTTGGATTCCAATGGCAATTGGTTGTGGGCTGAGCGCGCGGGAGGGCCAGAAAGCGATTTCGCGTTCAGCATTTCCCGCGATCCAGAGGGAAACAGCTACATAATTGGAAACTATAAAGCTACGGCGTTCTTCGGCCCCCTGACCGTTACCAGCAGCGGTTTCTCAGATATCTTTGTGGCCAAACTTTCCCCCGGAGTGCCGGCGGATGACGATCTGGTGCCGGATGTAGCCTCTCATTCCAGCTTGTCTGAGGTCTGGCCAAATCCCATCCGGCCGGGCGAAACCGCTATTATCAAAGCTTTCATCGATGACCGGGAGACCGGAACCCTCAAGATCTTCAACCTCCGCGGGCAAATCATTTCCAGCCAGCAGCTCGCGTCCGGGGAACATCAGATCAGTTTGAGCAGCAGTGGACTGGGCACCGGGATCTATTTATGCCAACTCCGCACCCCGGCCCAAGTCATAACCAAGAAATTCGTTCTGTATTGATCGGATACAAAACCAGAACCTGGTCAGGGAGATCGGCCAGACCCGGCTCCGGGCTCCCTATTTGATCAGCATCAGCCTGTGCGTGAGCGATCTGCCGCCCTGGGTGAAACGAAGCAGGTAGATCCCGCTGGCAGCGTTCATGCCCTGATCGTCTTTGCCGTCCCAGCTTACGCGGTATTCCCCGGATACGGCGAAACCGGATGGCAACTGCCTGACGCGCTGCCCTTTCAGGTTGTAGATGCTCAAGGAAACCTCTTCTGGTTGGTCCGTTTTGCACAGCAGGACTGTCTCCTTCCGGAAGGGATTGGGATGGTTGGATACCCGCACGGGTAAAGGAGTCAGAGCCTCGTCACCGGCTCCGGACGGCTCGGCCCACAAATAGGGGTAGCCGGCGTTTTGCGTTCCAGAATCATCGCTGTGCCAGATGGCGGCAAAGTCCCATCCCACATAGGTATTAGCAGCATGGGGATAGGTCATTTCCGCGGTGGTCCGTCCCTCGCCAAAGGAGTTGCTCAGGGGGCCGGCCAGGTCTGAATCCCAGTAGCAGGCGACAATGGAAAGGTTGGCAGTGCCTCCTGTGATGCCGTCAGCAGTGGTGCTGCCCCCGGCAAAACTGCTGGCGGAATAACAGTTGGTGAGCGCGCTACCCTCATGGGTCGTGCCGGATATGCCTCCGGGAAAGCCGTTGGCCGTGATCTGGCAGCGGGCAAAGCAATCCGTGATGGTGGAGGATTCCTGACAGGTTCCGACCAAACCGCCGATGACCATCAGTCCTGTGATCTCGCTGCGGGCATAGGACCTGGACAAAGTGGAACCCATCATGTCTCCGATCAAGCCCCCGCAACTGTCCAAACCAGTCACAGTCCCCAAAGCGCCGCAGTCGCTGAAGGCACATTCTTCCTCCACCCAGCCAGCCAGGCCGGCTGCATAGTGCCCTCCGCTCACAACCATGTCCGTTACGCATTGGGATACCGTGCTACCAATCACATGGCCAAACATTCCTCCCATGTCCTGGTCGCTGCCTGTGATCTGACCGCTGGCAAAACAGCTGGTGACCTCACTCTGGGCGCACTTACCCAAAAGCGCTCCTCCGGTGGAGTGGCAGGTGATATCCACATCCAGGAGGCGGATGTTTATCAGGGTCGCTCCCATCAGGAGACGGAACAGTCCGGCATTGTTTAGGCTGGGATCGTTGATGTACAGGTGGTGGATTGCATGGCCATTGCCGTTGTATGAGCCGGAAAAGGGAGCAGATTGATTCGAAACGATGGGAATCCAACCCTGGTTTTCGTTATATGGTGCCACATCCAGGCTGATATCAGCAGTCTGCAGGAAATGTGAGGAGCAATAATTCCTGATATTGTCCAGGTCGGTTGGAGTGGCTATTTGATAGGGATCCGCTTCGGTTCCGGAGCCTCCGGAAAATTGGGCTGACAAGCTACCGAGGCTGGCCAGCAGCAAGCACAGTACAGAGACAATGACCTTCAAGTTGGGCATCGTTCCTCCCCTAAACTGTCTATTTATCGGTTTGGCAACATGTTGGACACATCGCCAGAAACTCGCAAACGTTCATCGTCAGGATTATGAACCGGAAACAGATGTCAAGACATTTTTATGCCGCCCCTGCTTGCTGCTGTTATAAACCCTCACTGAAAACTTCAAATCCAATCACCAAAACTTCAAATGTCCAAGTCCAGTAGAAGATGAGCCAGACGAATCGAATGTTTGAAATATGCTAACTTCTTTCAGATCATTCTATTGTGTATATGGCGCAAGTTTCCCGATAATCAAAGGGAATGTCCAAGTCCCTCAATAAACGGTGGGAGATTTGAAGTTTTGGTGATAAAATGAGTCACATAATAAAGGAATGTCCAAGTCCAACAAAGCAGATAAGTCTAACCATATCGTATTTGTTAACAATGTGATAGCATCAAATGTCCAAGTGAGTGCAATTTGAAGTTTTAAGTGAGGGTTTGCATTTGAAAAAATAGTTGAGATCCCATACCCAGAGCGAGAACCGCATCCTGAGCTGGCAAAAAAACTTGACATTCCCCAATCATACAAAAAATAGCGCGCATCGTCACATTTATCTTTACATAGTGTGGTGTCTGGGGGATGATTGATGCCTCAACAGACTGAGATACATTGACATGGCTCCAGCACAGAAACTGCTACCCCCAGCGAAACAGGCCAAATTGAAAAGATCGATCCCCATCAAAATGATCCGTCACATTAAGGAGCGCCCCATGAAAAAACTGTACGCCGTGCTCACCTTGCTGAGCGTCATGATTCCCATTTTTAGCGGAACCCAGGCCACATTCACAGAAGTGCAGGCAGGGCTGCCAGGACTCTATCAAAGCTCCATGTCCTGGGCTGATTATGATCTGAACGGAGATCTGGACCTGCTTTTAACCGGGTATAACGACAACGATTGCCTCACCCGGATCTATCACAACGTGGCAGGCAAATTGACCCCTACCAACCACGCATTTCAGGTATTGGACAGAGGCATCGGCCTGTGGGCGGATTATGACAACGATGGCGACCAGGACATCCTGATCACAGGCCAACACTGGAATCACAACCGCTATACCCAGATCTGGCAAAACAACGGCGGCATCTTCACCCGCAAAGAACATGGCTTGAAGCCGCTCACCAATTCCTGCGCCGCCTGGGCAGATTATGACAATGATGGCGACTTGGACCTGGCCCTCATCGGAGATGATGGATCGTCTTATTACGCGATGATCTACGCCAACCAGTCTGGCAACTTCACGGCCATCAAAGCCCCATTGGTGGGTGTGAGCGAAGGCGCTCTGGCTTGGGCTGATTATGATGGCGACGGAGATCAGGATTTGATCATCACCGGCAAAAACCGCAATGGACAGAGCACCAGGCTCTATCGGAACGACGCAGGAAGCTTTCAAGAACAGCAAACCGGCATCGTGAATGTGGGAGCAAACTCCAGCGTGAGTTGGGCAGATTATGACAATGATGGTGATCCGGACTTGCTAATTGCAGGCTTCACCGGCAGCACCAGGACCACCAGAATCTATCGTAACGACGCGGGCAGCTTCATCGATATCAAAGCCAGACTCACTCCTCTGGGAAATCCCTCTTTGGCCTGGGGGGATTATGACAACGATGGATTTTTGGATATCCTGGCAAACGGATGCGATGGCAGCGACCAACCCCACACCGAGCTCTACCGCAACGACGGCAAGGGTGGCTTCATCCTGCAGGAGACTCCCTTTGTGAATGTGAAAAGAGGCTCTGCCGGCTTTGTGGATTATGATGGGGACGGCGACCTGGACCTATGCATTTCAGGCACATCCTCCAAAGGAAACGTTAGCAAGCTCTACCGCAACGACCTGAATAACGGCAATAGCTGGCTGGGCTTGCGTCTGGAAGGAAGCAGCTCCAATCGCGATGCAATTGGTGCCCGAATCAGGATCGGAAGCCAAAGCCGGGAGATCAGTTGCAACCTCAACACGGTGAACAGGATCGCTCACTTTGGCCTGGGGAGCCGCACAAAAGTGGATAGCCTGATCATCTTCTGGCCAGTCTCAAAGACCACTTCCAGACTTTATAACATCAAAGCCAATCAATATATGACCATTAGGGAAAATGATCCCCAACTGGAGGCAATAGAGACCCCGGCAGTGAATGTTAAAACCCCAAAGGAAATAGCAGTGGGCAAGGAGCTTCTGATCAACGGAAATTTCTCGAACGACTCAGCAGGCTGGATAGTGGAAAACTATACCAGCCAAGCCAAAAGCAGCATCATCGACGAAAATGGCAACAAATACCTCAGGCTATCCCATCAAGGCACCGGGGATTGGAATGCCATCGGTCAAAACGTGCGTTCCCTCCTGATTTCCGGCAAGAAATATAAAATCAGCTTGCGCTACCGGGTGAACAGCCCCCAAAAGGTGCCTAACCTCAGGGTCCGTTTTGGAGATCCCCAGTTGATTTGGCATTCTACCGACATCAATCCCAGTTTGGAAGGTCAGGATATTATCAACGACAATGCCTGGCATAGCTTGACCACTTATTTCGATTGCACATCCACTTTCCCCAAAGACTCGGAACCCATGTTTGCCGTTTACTTTGACTATGAATCATCCGGGTCGGTGGACCTGGATGACCTATCACTGCTGGAAACCTCAGGGGAACCAGAGCCTGGCATTGCTTATACAAATGTGCTGACCCCGAAACCAGAATCTGCCAGTACCGTCATCTTTGCCGATGACTTCAATGACGGGATCATCAATTCCCAGGCCTGGAAGATATCAGGAAACAGGGTTGAGGAAGATGATGGCATTCTCAGGATCACCCAAAGCGTCACCGATCAAGGTGGTGTGGTCAAGACTGCCAGGATTCCGCTGGGCAGGGCAAGCAGCTTCACCCTCACCCGCAGAGCCATGATCCACCATACCAATGAATATTCGCTGCCCTCCCTCACTTTCCATCTGGATGATCTGCCCTATTTTGGCATCCATTATGCCAATATGTCCTATGCAGCCACTGGGCATCATTCCTGCTATGGCGTCTATGTTACCTATAACGGCACCAATCCCCACATCTACAAAACCCCCAAGTTGCAGGGGTCTCAGCCCTTCACCGGGATCTGGGATAAATGGTTCAACGAAAAGATAGCTTACAATACCCAGAGCGGGATTCTGGATTATTACGTGAACGGCGAGCTCAAGGTTTCCATCGCCGTGGGAGTTTCCAAAGCCAGCGAACGCTTTTTGGAAATCCACATGAATAGCTGGGGTTGGTGGACCGGCAATTATCACTTTGTGGACGATTTCGTGCTGGCAATCGAGGGATCCGGATCCTCAGACATCATCCCCAGGGCCACATCTGCCTATGAACAGGATAACTATCAGCAAGCGCTGGAGGTCCTGGAAGCCGCGGTGCTTAGCGATCCCGGCCACGAAGCACAGCTCTATTGGCTCATTGCCCTCAACTATCTGGAGCTGGGTGAGCAGCATCACAGCACGGCCCTGCATTGGCTTCAGAAATATCTGGATAGCGGTGATTCCCTCTATCGAAGCGAGGCCCAGCGATATCTCAGGATCCTGGAAGATCAGAGCAGGATCATCCTCAGCAGCAGGATCGAAGCCCTGCCGGAGCGCTTTTCCACTCCCAGTGGGGAAAGTAACTTTGTGGTGAGCCCGGATGGCCAGTGGCTCTATTTCACCGCTACATCTTTTCAGGAGGATCTGCCGCAGGCTGATATCTATCGTGCTCCGCGCATCAACAACCAGTGGGGCAATCCCAGTCTGGTCTCAGAGCTCAGCAGCTCCAATGACGAAGCCCTGGGTTCATTTTCCACGGACGGATCAATGGCATGGCTGGCTGGGACCTACGCAAAAATCAGCCTGGATCGGGATATCTATAGCAGCCAACTCTTGGGCTCAAAGTGGCAGAAACCCGTCTCGGTCACTCCTTTGAACAGCAGCGCTGAGGATATTGATCCCTGGATTCATGACGACTGGCTGTTGCTATTCAGCTCAGACCGTCCGGGTGGCTATGGTGGTTTTGACCTATATTTCAGCGTGCTTCGCGATGGCGTTTGGAGCACTCCTCAAAACCTGGGAGCGGGGGTCAATTCTGCCTATAATGAGACTGCTCCTTATCTGGATTGGGATGGGCAGGACATCTTTTACACTTCGGACGCTCCGCTTGGCTTTGGGGGATCCGATATCTATCGGGCAGCCCTCATCGACGCTGGCACCATGGCTCTCTCCCTGCCCCAAAACCTGGGGGTTCCCATCAATTCACGGCACAACGAGCTGCGCTATGCCAGGATGAGATACTCCACCGAGTCTTTACTGGCGAGCGATCGGGGACGGAAGCATAAACCCGGGATCTATTCGGTTTATGCCGAATATCCGGAAACCGATGGATACTATGTCTCAGCTTCAGGATCTGAGGGAAGGCAGTGGGTGAGCAGATCCTCAGGTTATCTCACCAAGGGTAAAGACGTTTTGCCGGAAATCCGGATCAGGGGCAAAGTAACGGGATTGCCCTCTCCTGCGGGCTATGAACTGGAAATCAGCTATCAGAAAGACGGGGTTTTGCGTCGTGTCTGGGCCAGCCTGGATGGATCCGGCAATTATCAGATCACAGTGCCTGGGGCAGCTTCCTATACCATAGAAATGTCCCCGCCTGGCTATTTCCGCCACTATCATGTGCTTACACCCAAATCCGGTGAGACCGTCCTCCAACACGATATCGCGCTCAGCAAACTGGATACCCAGACCACCGTGATCCTGGAAAACATTCTGTTTGAATATAATAGCGATGTGATCCTGAGCTCTTCGCTGCCTTCACTCGATAATGCCGTCAATACTCTCCTGGACAATTCCGGCATTCAGGTGGAGATTTCCGGCCACACCAGCAGCGATGGCAAGGATGACTATAACCTCGAGCTTTCCCGCAAACGGGCCAAAGCTGTGGTGGACTATCTGATCAAGCGCGGAATACCCTCTCAGCGCCTCAAATGGATCGGCCACGGAGAATCCAAACCCCTGAACGACAACAGCACAGAAGCCCTCAGACAAAAGAACCGCCGGGTGGAATTCAGGGTGCTGTGAGATGGGATCAGGGAAATAAGTTTTAAGGTTTTAAGGTTGTAGCGTCGGATTCCTATCCGGCGCATGGGGCTTTGAAAAAATAGAACGCAGATGACTGGATGACAGGATTTTCAGGATAAGAAAGGGGTGGAACGCAGAAAAAGGGAAAAAGGGGATATTTGGGGTTTAAGGTTTTGGTGTTTGAGGGTTTATCGTGGTAGCGTCGATTCCGATTCGGCGCGTGGGGGGGGGGTTATAAAAAAAGAGTCAAAGAGGAAAGAAGGTAATGAGATTTCCTGGAGGGTCGGATTCTGATCCGACCGATACGAGATTACGACTTGAGCAGAAACGGTGTTCTGCTCTAACGATACCCATGACAACCAAAACCCTATCGTAGAGCAGCACGCCGATGCTGCTCAGGCACGAATCTATCCATGATGTAATGGCAGCGAGGCCTATGATCGCTTCGGGAGCGTGGTTTGTCGCTTCACGAATGCGACACTCCGGAGAGACCGCGGAACATATTGGGAGTAGAAAAAAGAGGACACAGAGCCTGGGGACCTGGAGATCCCCAGCCCCAGAGGAAACAGAGGCGCCGGATCGGAATCCGACGCTACAAAAGGACACAGAGCCTGGGGACCTGGAGATCCCCAGCCCCAGAGGAAACAGAGTCGCCGGATCGGAATCCGACGCTACAAAAGGACACAGAGATCTGGGGACCGGGAGATCCCCAGCCCCAGAGGACACAGAGGCGCCGGATCGGAATCCGACGCTACAAAAGGACACAGAGATCTGGTGACCGGGAGATCCCCAGCCCCAGAGGACACAGAGCCTCCGGATCGGAATCCGACGCTACAAAAGGACACAGAGATCTGGTGACTAGGAGATCCCCAGCCCCAGGGGACACAGAGGCGCCGGATCGGAATCCGACGCTACAAAAGGACACAGAGCCTGGGGACCAGGAGATCCCCAGCCCCAGGGGACACAGAGGCGCCGGATCGGAATCCGACGCTACAGGGCTCACCAGCGAAGCTCTAACCAGCCGCATGCTCTAACCAGCAGGAACTGCTCTAACCAGCCGAAGGCTCTAACCAGCGAAGCTCTCACAGCGACAGCTCTCACAGCGACAGCATCCCCCCCAAAAATACAAAGCCCCGGCGATAAAACCAACCGGGGCATTGCTCTCAAGGGGTAAGGTGTATTATTTTGCCAGCAGCATCTTTCTGGTAGCTTGGGTGGATCCGCTGCTGAGGCGGCAGAAATAGATTCCGCTGCTCACGCTTCTGCCATTATCATCCAGGCCATCCCAGATCACGCTGTGTTTTCCGGAGCCGAGCTCGGAATTGGACAGCAGGGTCTTCACCAACTGGCCTTTAAGGTTATAGACTGCCAGGGTCACCGGTGCGGCCACCGGTAATGAAAAACCGATGCTGGTGCTGGGATTGAAGGGATTGGGGTAGTTGCCATCGATCACAGGCTGGGCCAGCGGACTGTGCTGGGGATCGTCGTTGGGGGTGAAAGCGCTGGTCACCATGTTTCCCCAGATGCCGCTCCATGTTTCTTCGCTGTTCATGATCCCGGCCCGGCTATCGCCCCAGGTGACGAAGGCTTTATTGCCGATCACCGCGGTGGATATATATTCCTGCTGATAGCGTTCTCCGCAGAGCAGGATTGGTGCGTTTCCAACCGGTGTTCCATCCGGACTGATCTGGCGCATAAAGACGTCGCGGTTTTGGATCAAGGCGCCGTCATTATCGGAATAAGTGCAGAGGAAGGAGCCACTGGCAAATCTGACCAGAGAGGCATCATAGACGTTGCTGGTAGCGGCCACCACCTCGGTTCCGGCGGGTTGGGTCATCTCATATCCGGCGGCGTTGATATGCCGGAAGCTGATCCTTCTCTCGTCTTCATAGCCTTCCGTGGTGGTGATGAAATAGAGATCCTGGCCATAGACCACATCGTTGATGATCATCCACTGGTCTGTTCCGCTGATGCTGTGGCCACCGGGTCCCCACAATCTTTCACCCAGAGTGTTGATCTTCTGGACGCGGGTGGCATAAGATCCGGTTTTATAGAGATTTATGAAAGCCACAAGGTCGTCACCCACGGTGCTCATCTCAGCTAATTCGTGATCCAGATACCAGTTATCCACGATGATATCCATGCCTTCCGCTGGCCAGCCAAGAGCCGGATCGCCATTGGCATCCAGCCTCAGGGTGCGGCAAAAGGTGTGTTCCTGATCGGGGCTGTTGATGTTCCAGATATAATAGGGGCCGGCGATGCCTTTGAGCTGGATGAGATAAATAAGCGGAGCACTGGCCAGCACTTTGCCTTCCACGCCCCACATCGGGATGCCGTTCACAAACTTCTGGCCGATCACCTGATGCACTGGACCCACGTGATATTTCGTCCAGCCCAGGTAGAGAGCATCACCACTGCAGCTTATCTGATAGTCATTATCACCGGCCAGCGCAAATCCGTATCCCACATAGAAGGGCTCTCCGTTGGAGTCGATAATTTGCAGCCAGGTGTTGTTCAAGGTCTGCTCCGGCAGATAGGTCTGAGTGCTGTAAATCAGCGCCAGTTTACCGTCCGGAGTGATGGTGGATTTCTGTATGTATGTATAGCTGTTGGGGGCGAAATTGAGGCGTCTGCCATCTGGCTCCAACAGCGGTTCCATGTTTTGATTCAGGATCTGGTAGTAGATGCTGGAATATTCACGGTTGTCGATCCACAGGGTTATCCAGCGGTCGCCCAAGGCATAGGTGCCGATGATATAGGCATTGTAATTCAGCTTTTGCTGCAGAGTGAGGCCTCCGGGTGGATAGCTCAAAGCGCCATTCACGCCAATTGCCTGAATCTGGACCTTTCTGAACCCCGAATCAGCCATATCCCACAAGAAAACGCCCTTGTTGGCATTGGCAAAACAGATGACGTCTGAGGAGTGGCCAGACAAATGAGGTGTGAAGTGAGTTGGATCGTCGGTACGATAGGAGGCGGCGCCAGTGGCAGGGATTTGAAAAAGCACTGCCCGCAAGAGCCTTTGGTCTGCATTGAGAGAGATGGCTGCGCGGTTTACGCGGGCGGCAATACCCGCACTTGCCGGGCGGGCAAACTCTCATCAGGAGAGGATTACATCGTCCTCGGCGCGCCTGCGTTCGTAGAAGGCAGCGTCTATCTGCCGCTGACCGAATCCGCACTGCGCGAGATCCTGCCCAGCGAGGACACACTGCGCCAACTAGACGGGCACTTTCTGATCTGTATCATCGGCCCGGACTGCACCCGCGCCTATAGTGACCCCCTGGGCAAACGCAACCTCTTTATCTGGCAACAGGGCTTGGAGATATACTTCACCAGTTCGCTGCCCCTGCTCAAGGCAATCAGGCGTCCGGAACTGGATTGGCGGGCCTTGGGAGCCTATTGGCACACGATGTTTCCGCCTTCGAACGACCGCTACGCGCCAACCGACCGCACTTATTACAGGGACGTGCAAACCCTCGGCACAGGCGGGAAGGCTGTTTTGGGCTCAGCGATCAAGGTGGAAACCCGCATCTTCCAGCCTGCTAAAATCAAGCGCGACATCTACTCACTGGTGAGAAGTTTTTGCCTGCTGCCGGCTTCCGAACCAGGCCGCGTGGCCATTTCGCTCTCCGGCGGGATGGACATCCGGCCGCTGCTGGCAGTCTATCTGAAGGCTGGAGTCCCCTTCTCCGCCATCCACTATGGCAACGCCGACACCTGCGACTTCCGCATCGCGCGCCAGATCTGCGCGAAGTTCGGCATCCCTTTCCGCCATATCAGTTACGAATCCGCCGAAGGAAGCGATCCCTGGGCTCAGGCAGTGGAATTCAAACGCCGCTGGGGCATCACGGCCCCGCCCGCGAACGCGCCCTACCTCGGCTACTACAGGGATGTGGCCCAAGACTGCGAGACCTATGTGAGCGGCTATTTCGGCGAACTCTTCCGCTTCCGCTTCTTCGTGGCGCACCTGGCAAGCGTGTTTAAAGGCAGGCGTATCAAGGCTTCCGACCTCAGCGCCTATCTCTACCGCGTCCCAGCCCGTATCTTTATGCCGGAAATCAACCGGGAACTGCATGAGGGCTACCAAGAGGCCCTGCAGCGCGCTTTCGGGCAGATGCCCGCACCGGGAACGCTGAGCAATCCGCACTGGTTCAACCTGTTCCTGACGCGCTACAGCCCCTTCACGGTCAACATGCCGGCGCTGAGCGAACTGGACTCCATCCTCGTGGACCACATGCCCTGGCTGCAAAGCGCGGTCATCGGCCAGCACTGGAATCTGAGCCTACCCTTCCAACTGGCGGAAGGGGTGCATCGCAAGTTGATCAAGCGGGAATTCCCTGCTTTGGAGCACTTTCCGCTGGCTCTGGCGGAGGTCCAGGCGCCCTATTTCTATCGGCAGTATATGCTCAAAGTCAGGATGTGGCGGCACTACCGGAGCCATCCGCTCACCCGGGAAAGCCGCGCCGACCGCTTTCTGGTTCTAAACAAACAGAATATAATAGACCTCTTTGATAGCCGCGCGGTGCGGGAGTTTGAAGCCTACGACCGGGTCGCGCTGTCCGCCAGCCTCAACGCCTATTACAGAGGAGACCCACGCCAGCGCGACACCTTGATGTGCTGGCTGGCAGTGGAATTGGGGCGCTAGGTACAAGCCTTCTCATACAACTTCCGGATCAAGTTTACAGGTAGAATAGCATGCCAATGCTGCTGAACCGACGATCTCAGCAGCATTGGCATGCTGCTCTACGGACAGGCTTGCAGCACAGAAAACCCCCGAGCGACCGGGGGTTTTCCATATCCAATTTGATCTATGTAGGGGTCAGAAGTTGTCTTTGGCTTTCACGTAATAGAAGCCTTTTTGCCCTGGGCCGAGATTCATATGCAGGTACGAAGGTGCCGGAAGGTCAGGCTGCAGCAGGCCGAATCCAGTATAGGGCTCGGTGGAGAAATAGATGTCGTAGCTATCTGCGCCGGGCACGGCGTCCCACTCGATTTGCATGCCGGATCCGACTGGCGTCAGCGTGAAATAGACCGGCGCGCGCGGCTTGGCATCCGGATGCACAAAGAAGCGCCGCACGGGGCTGAAGGTCTCGCGGCCAGTGCTGTCGAAGGCTTTCACTTTCCAGTAGATGAGCGATCCGGGCGCGCAGAAACCGGACCAGGCTGAGGTTGAAGAAGTGGTCTGCGTTCCCGGGTTCTCGAATCCCGCCGACACATCCCAATATACGGTATAGGAAACGTAGTCGCCGGGGTCGGGATCAGAGGAGGCTTCCCAGGAGAGCAAGTTGCTGGTGAGATGCACGGTCGCGTAGTCCGCCGGATTGTCCAGAGCGAAGGGCAAAGGGGCTTCGGGAACCGCTGTGTCGAAATAGAAGAAGTTCTCGTAGCAGAGCGTAGTTTGGCCATCGTCGTCTGTGGCGCTGACTTTCCAGTAGTAGCGGGTGTCGTCGTCGAGCGTACCGGCGGGAATGTGATAGACCGTCGCGCTGAGGTCGTCAACCGTCACCAGGCCGCTTGTGAAGCCGGAGTTGAGGGCGATGAGCAGGGTGTAGGCGACGGTGTCCCCGGGCGTGGGGTCGATGGCTTCCTCCCAGTCCAGGAAAGGGGTGAGGGTCTGGACCACGCCGGCGTTGGCGGGCGTGAGCAGATGGAAGCGGGCGGGGGCATCGCCGATCTCGGTAGTGCGCCAGGGATTGAAGTCCACCCAGTTAGAAACGTCGTCACCCAAACCGCTGGGATTGAGGCTGGCATGGTATGGGCCTGTCGCGTCGCCCCACCAGTTGTAAAGCGCGTTCACGCTGTAGCCGGAGGTGGTGTTCTGCACAGCGTAAGTGGTGTTGCCACTGAAGCTGTTGGCGTTGCCGAGGCTACCACCGATGACCGGATTGGCGCTGGTGGCGCAATAGACGCCCACGCCGTTGTTCAGGATGTAGTTCTTGGAGATGGAGGGATTGGAGTTGGAGCCCACGGCGTAGATCCCGTAGTTTCCAAAGCGGATGATGCAACTGTCGATATAAGCCAGGGCGGAGTATTGCGCGCGGATGTTACCGCTGTTGCCGGCGTATTCCACGATGCAGTTTGAGAGATAGGAATCGGTGCGGGCGTAGTTATAGAACGTGATGCCATACCATCCGCCGGTTGTTCCGCTCAAGGCGCTGAAGGTGGCGCCGTCGGCCTGCAGTCCGCCGATTTGGCTGGGGTAATTGGGATCGCCGATGTAGAGGCCTGTGCTGGCTCGGAAGAGCAAAACCAGGCCGGAATTGAGCTTCAGGATCGGTTGCCCGCTGCTGGAGTTGACCAAAATGTTTGAACTGACCTCAACCGGGACGCTGGGGTTATCCCATACATAGTTCTGGGCCAGGATACCGCCGCTGATCAGGATGCGGTTGGGCGTGTTGCCGCTGAAGTAGTTGCCCGTGCCGCTGACAGCGTCAAAGGAAGTAGCGGTGGCGCTGATGGGGTAACTGCCGTTGTTCAGGAACTGGCAGTTGATGGCGGAGGCGCGTCCTGTATCGGTCACAAAGAGTCCGTTGCCGGGGTTGTTGCGGAAGATGCAGCCCTCGAAGACGGGGTCGTTGTAATTTACCCAGACGGCGCCGGTTGCCCCGTTCCTCATGTATTCGAACACGCAATCGGTGAAATGGGAGGCTCCTATGGTGGCGTATTGGTAAAAGATCAAGCCCAGGGGCACGGCGCTCTCGTCGCTGCGGGTGAAGGTCACGCCCTCGGCGGAGAGCGAGCCGTGGTCGCTTGAGTAGTTGGGGTCGCCGATGTAGATTCCGCGGGCGTTGGGAAGCATGATGACGGTGCCGGGCAGGATGGTGATATGGGGTGAACCGGTGGTCCGGATGTAGCAATTGTCGGTCAGTTGATAGGGCACACCGGTATTGTGCCAAGTGCCGCTGGTAAGCACTTGTCCCGCACGCACCTGCACCCGGTCGATCGTGTTGCCGGTGAACTGGTTTTCCCCGGTCAAGGCACGCAAGCGTTCCACATGGATGGACAGAGGGTAGGACCCGCAGGCGCTGATCGTATTGCCGGAAAGCGCCACCATGCTGTTGTCCGCGAGCCAGATGCCGACGTTGAGGTTGTCCTGGATGCTACACCCGGTGATGGTGGAGTTGGTAATGTAGCAGCGGATAGCCGCCACATTGCCGTATCCGGCGTCGCGGATTACGCAGCCGGAGAGCAGGCTGGGATCGCCCCAGTACCTGAAGATGAGGCCAATCCAATAGCCGGGAGTATGCTCCTCACCGCTGAACACGACTCCTGTGGCTTGCAGTGAGGGATGCTGGCTGCTATAATTGGCGCTGCCTATGTTGAAGAATCTGCCGGCGGCGAACTCCAGCGCCGTGCCGTAGGGTATATTCAGGATGTGTGCTCCCTGGGCATCAAAGTTGATATCACCCGTCACCAAGATGGGTGTGCTTTGCGTGGTCCAATTGGCACCGGTGGTGATATCCCCGCCCAAGCAGGTTATCCGGTTTTCCGAGTTGCCGGTATAGACATTGCCGATGAGTAGTTTCTGCATATCGCAGGCATAGATTCCCACGGTTTTGGCATTGCCGCTGAAGGTGCAGCCCGAGAGGGCAAAGTTGCGTCCCAGAGCGCAATAGAGGCCATAGGTATTGTTGTTGGTGAAGAGGCAGTTTTGCACCGTGGTCAGGCTGCCACTGGCAATGTAAACAGAGCCGCCGGATGTGGATGCCACATCGCGGATAGTGCAGTTATCCAGCGTGGAGGGCGATCCATGGTAATAAAAATAGATACCGTTCCAGCCCGCGACCGGGTCCGAGGCTTTGAAGATCACGCCCGTGGCTTGGAGTTGGGGCTGCTGGCTGCCGTAGTTCGGGTCGCCGACAAAGAAGAACTTCCCACTGTCGAATTGCAATTCCACTCCGGCGGGAATCTGCAACAGCTGGATGCCGGTGGTATTGAAAGCAATGTTTTCACTCACCCGGATCGGCGTGCTCTGCGCAATCCAGGCTGCGGCTGATCCTATTGTTCCGCCAAAGCAGAGGATGCGGTTTTCCGTGTTGCCAGTGTAAACATTTCCGGCCATTAGTTTCTGCACGTCGCCGGCGTAGAGGGCCACTGTCTTGGCGTTGCCGGTAAAGGTGCAGTCAGTGAGGCTGAAGTTCCTGCCATTGTAGCAGTAGAGGCCATAGTTGTTGTTATTGGTAAAAGTGCAATTCTGCAGGGCAAAGAGGTTGCCGCAGTTGATCGTGACCGCCCCTTCCGGCGTGGCGTTCACGTCCCGGATCGTGCAGCCCGAAAGCAGCGAAGGTTGGGTATAGGGATAGCAATAAATCCCGCTCCAGCCCAGGACAGGATCAACGGCTCCGAAGATCGCCCCGCTGGCCTGGATCGACCCCGCGCTGTTGAAATAATTGGCGTCGCCCACATACAGGCGCTTGCCGCTCCGGAAGAGGACCTGCGTCCCCGCCTGCACTTGCAGCGTCGTTTCGTAGTTTTTAAGGAACAGGTGGTCTTCCAATTCCAGCGGGATGCCCTTGTTCGACCAGGTTTCAGCCGCCGTCAGGTTGTTTGATCTGAGCAGGATGCGCTGGTAAGTGTTGCCGCTGAAGCTGTTGTCCGCGCCGATCTGGTGGACGAACTGCGAGTTCCAGTAGAGGGGATAGGAAGCGTTGTTTTCGAACGAGGAGCCGCTGACGCTGGCGGAGACGCCAACTCCGCTGTGGTAGATGCCGTAGTTGGCACTGTGGCGGAAAGTGCAGTTGGAGAATGCCGGGTTGCCGCCCAAAACGTTGATCAGGCCGGTGCCGCCGCTGCCGCCGTATTCAAAGATCGCGTAGTTGAAACTGTTGAACTCGCTGGTGTAGGTGTGGGTGTAGATGAAGTTCCAGAATCCGGGGCTGGGGCTGGCGGAGTTGGCTGTGAACAGCACCGGGCTGGCCGCCGTGCCGTTCACCACCATGCCGCCGCGCACGGAGTTCCAATTCGGATTTCCCAGGATGATCGAAGCTCCGGCGTTGAAACGCACCTGCACGCCGGCTTGGACGGTGATGACCGGAAGTGCGGCGCCTTCAACGACTACGTTGCCTGTGATGATGTAGGGCGAGCCCGCGAGGGACCAGGTTTGGGAGGTGGAGATGGTGCCGGTGATGCTGGTATCGGCTATCAGGGCGGTCGTACAGACAAGAAGCAGTAAAACAAAACTCAAAGCTTTCATTGCGATCTCCTCTTGCTTGGTGCGGCAGAGCCTCATCAATGCAATTCAAGTTTTTGTTCGCCGATTCTGCGTGCCGCCGGATAATTGTCAAGCAAAATCTGCTGCCTCCTTCCTGCCTACCCCCAACCCCTCACGCGATCCCCTGACAAACCACTAACTCCCAATCCCGCTTACATTTCCGGACGCGCTCCCGCGGCTAGGCGTCAATCAAGCCATTATCAAGCCATTATCAAGCGTCAAAAGTAATGGCTTGATAATGGCTTGATAATGACTTGATAAAGGCTAATATGGGATCTCAACTATTTTTTCAAATCGTATCACCATTTTTTCAAATCGGCAGTTTTGTGGGTTTGCGATATCACGATTTTTTCAAACGAGTATCACGATTATTGCAAATCATCTTATCACTTCTTAAGCAGAAGGTAATCCATTTTATCTAACTCGCAACCAGAAAGTTGCAAAAAAACCATTAGCAGCACGCCAGTAGGCTTATGCAGCTGTTTTCCTCATCCTCGGTTTCGGTTTTATGCCTGATTCCTTACGCAATTTTCCAAGTATGGCGGGTTGGATGTAGGTGCCCAGCTTCAGGATCCCCTCTTTTGATAAGACTTTGTACCCGCTGCAGTCGATGCCCACCATATCGATAGATGCCAGTGCTTCCATATAAACAAAGACCAGTTGCCTGCTCTTGCCATAGTCTAAGGCAATCTCTCGGATGGAATGGTATTGCTTGATGTTTAGCAAGTTTAGGATTTCTTCTGCTACCTGAGTGCTGTAGTTCCACTTGCCTTTCTGATTGAAGCCAACCTGAGATTGATAGCGGTTACTGCTTACGTAGAGCTTGTCTTGAGTTGAGATGCACTTGATTTCCTGGTTGTTGAGTAGCGTTCTGATGGACCGTGATACGGTTCTGGCCTCGATTCCGGTAAGCTCTGTTATCGTTTCTGTGCTGAACGGCTTTCTGTACTGATGGACGAAGTTTCGGATAACATCCATGTTTGTCATGGTTCCGTCTCCACCAACGCATTATCCAGCGTGAAGCCTGGGTTTTGCTTGATCCTGCCTTCCATGATGTACATCAGTTTGATGGCTTTTCTGAGGTTACCATTGCAGTTGAAATGGATAGTATCTATGAGCCGATCTGTTACTTCCACTTCCATTACCTCTTTGGCAAGCAGTTCAATATCCTTTCTGCTTGCGGGCTGGAACTCACAGAAGTAGTTGCAGCGGTCAAAGTAGTGTGGATTGATCTGTGCCAGAAGGTCTTTGGCGTTTTGCATCCCCACCAAGATAACTATGCACAGCGTCTCATCCACGATGTCACGGATCGCTCCCAATAGTGATTCATGTTT
>MTKZ01013530.1_pt1 | contig 20973 bp, 19 predicted proteins | sample 1042781 | NCBI WGS metagenome assembly MTKZ01 (sample SAMN06212207, study PRJNA360539) | anaerobic digester metagenome | biome: Wastewater treatment plant; material: sludge; isolation source: anaerobic digester fed with sludge from wastewater treatment plant | place: Denmark: WWTP Viborg ... | reverse complement strand
GTTCACCACTGTATTTACATTTTTCATCTCCTCAGCATCATAAAAATAATGATGCATTGAAGAAAGCACCACAGGGTCGGGATCATTGCCAAGGCCCAGCCATTCAATATAATTGAAGAAATCTTCACGTCCTTCACCGGCAAGGATCTCTTTAAACGGACTGATACCAGTCAGGCTGCCGGTACTCCCGGCTGGCCTGGATGAAGGACTTATCGTTTGTTGTTTAACGATTTCCGGTTCATCTATAGATATCCTCTTTCTCATCAGTCAGTAAAAAAATCACGAAGTAAAAATACACAAAATGCCGGTCTTTACAAAAAGTTTATAGTCTTGCGAGCCCATTAATGGAGCATCAGCGATATCTTATTGATCAATAAAATCATACTGAATATGTTATGTTACAATCCGTTCATGGCAAAAAAGATGCCATTTGTCAAAACACCCCGGGTTTTATTAAAGTTCCAGACATTATTTTCAATATTGATATCCTCATGTTCATATTATGAAGATAATCAATGTCATACAAGATAATAAATATTTGCCTGATCCTTTATATCCTGATCCGGAAATTTTGACCAAAGGGGCTGAAATATTGATGAAAAATTTTGCAGGGTGCATGGTATGTTTGCAGAGATTCCATTCCCCCTTTGAAGGGGGTTAAGGGGATGTTTATTATGATGCAAGTTGCAGACAACATGGTAGTTGTGAGTTGTGAGTTATGAGTAGTGAGATCATCAATAGTAAACCAAATTCGTTCCTGCCCCCTGGGGGTAGGCTACTACCCTTTATACATATCTTTCTTTTATTCTCTGCTTAAAGGAGGAGATCCCTCACTCGTTAATCCTTCGTAAATCTCAGGATTAACTCGATCGGGATAACACGGTCTCCATGGGGATAAGGGGGAATGAGGCGGGGCGTTTTGATTCAAATTCAATTTCTTGTAACGACCTTCCAACAAAACGCCCCGCTTCATTCCCCCTATTCACCAAAAAACACCGTGTCATTCCGATCCCGATTCATCGGGAGAGGAACCGATCCCGACTTGTCGGGAGAGCTCACCGAAGGTAATCTCCAGCCTGTTACAGAAGTGAAATAGCAGATATGTAAAAAGGGTATGGGTAAGGTTAGGAAGGGGGTTTTGTCATGATGCAATGTACAATGTACAATGTGCAATGTACAATGTACAATGTGCAATGTACAATGTACAATGTGCAGTGTCAAGGAAACTACCTACTGCTTACCAGCTACTACCTACTTTTTATTGCCAACTGCCAACCTCATGAATAACTCCAGGCTTTCGCTGACGCGGAATCTCTGCCGCGCTTCGAGCTCCTAACTCCAAACTCCGAACTCCGAACTCCAAACTTCAAACACCCTTCCCTTTCAGCCTCCTCACCTCATCGAAATGCTCCTTGCTCATCTTCTCCCTCTCAAGCCTTGATTTCTTCTTATATTCTTCAAATTCAGCATTCAGATCCTCAAGCTCTTTCTTTAAGTTTGAAGTTACAGATAAGTTTCTGCGGAAGGCAAGGAAACCGGTAACCAGAAGGAAACCGAGCAGTCCGGCAACGATCCACATAATGGTATTATAGACATATTTATTTACCTTGAACCCCAGGAGCCGGATACTGTTCTTTGTGCGAACAGCCTGGTTCAGTTCTTCTCTGGCGGTTACGACCAGACTGTTAAGTGAATCAATCCGGAAGTTCAGCTTACGGTTGGTGATAATATAGGAATTAATACTATTCCGGGCCGCAGAAAGCGAGTCACTCGAGTTCTTTTTAACAAGCTGGAACATATCTTCGCGGATCGCCCGGTAGTTCTCATAGATCCTTGTTTTCTCCTCAAGGTAATTAAGCTGCTCGTCAAGTGTCCCTTTCTGAAGTATCTCCGGGACTGTCGTCTGACATTTCAATGAGGGAACACTAAGAAAAAAAATAAAAGCAATAATGCCATATCTCAAAACTCTCTTGTTCATAGCTGGAAGATTAATAAGTCCAAAGAACCTGATATTATTGTAACGAATTTAAGAAATAATTATTTCCCGGCAGAATTTTACAGCCAAAGTATACTGTTAATAGTACCAATTTTGGTTTTTCTGGAAGAAAGGTGCAGGGAGCAGGTAGCAGGGAGCGGAGGGCAAGAGTTATGAGTTGTGAGTTATGAGTAGTGAGCTCTTTAATCGTAAACCATATTCATTCCTGCCCCCGTGGGGGAAGGCTAGGAAGGGGGTTTTATTATGGTGCAAGGTGCAAGTTGCATGGTGCAGGGTAAATGCCAACTGCCCTTTGCCCAGCCTTCGCTGTCTTACAGCCAGCTATGGCTGGCAAAGCAACTGCCAATAGAATACCTAACTCAAGGCTTCCGCTGTCGCGGAATCTCCGCTCCACTGCGTTTCGCTTCGAACTCCGAACTCTAGACACTCTAGGCACTCTAGGCACTTTAGACACTATACTAACACCAAACTTCAATTACTTTTACTAAATTAGCCGTTAAATCAGATATCTCATGAAAAAACTATTATCAATATTAATTCTGAGCTTTGTATCAGCATCCATCTCTTTCAGCCAGTACTCGGCCGTAGTTGCCGATCCTTCATTCAGATACGTGGCAACGCCCGGGTTCATGAATATAACAGAATTCAATTACGGGTATGGCAGGGAAGACGTAACCGCCACTAACGCCCAATACTATATTGGCGTTACAAATATCTTCGGCTATCAGATCGACCGGAACTTCTCAGGGGGCATAGGTGTTGGCCTTTTTCATTACGATGACGGCAATCTCTTTCCGATCTACCTGGAATATAAGTACAGTATGTACCTGAAAAGATTTACTCCGTACTTTTATGGCGACGGAGGAGCACTGATAAGTACGAAGAATTTCTCAGATGAGTCTAAAATATTCATCAACCCGGGTATCGGCATAAGCCGGGCTTTATCCCCCAAATTTGAAATCAACATTTCTGCCGGCTACATGATACAGTCAAGATCCTCTCTTACACGAATTACATACTTTAATTTTAAGGCAGGTATTATATTCAGGAATAATGCCTTCAGGATGTTCAGAGGCGGGAAGGTTGATGTATGACCTTTTTATGTGATCCCCTGTAAAAGTCAGTTTGTCAAAAATTCCGGACAGCTGTTATATTTAGTTTATCCTGCCATTTATTGGTTAATAAGTTTCAGTTTATCAACACCATTGTGGTCAAATGGCTCTTTCAATGATCTGATATTTGGTTTACTTTTGTTCTATCACGCATGTAACATAATTCGAATATCTATCGTTGAAACTAATAAAAATAATTCTACTGTCATGAAACGTTTTTTTAAGTACTCGTACATTCTTTTTCTTTCAATCGGCTTGATAGCAATGCTTAACTCATGTAAAAAGCCGACAGTTCCCACAGTTACCACAGCTTCTGTGACTGAAATTACAGAGTCGACTGCCAAATCAGGCGGAGAAGTGACCGATGACGGAGGTGAAGATGTAACTGTAAGAGGAGTGGTATGGGGCACTGCAGAATATCCTACCACAGCAGGTGATAAATCTGTAAACGGAACAGGTACGGGGAGTTTTGTCAGTGACCTCACCAATCTGTTACCTGATAAAAAATATTACGTCAGGGCTTATGCCGTTAACAGCGAAGGTACTGCCTACGGAGATCAGGTTTCATTCACAACAGAAAAAGCTAAAAGCGTTACTGATGTTGAAGGGAATGTTTATGACCTTGTTTACATAGGCACCCAGGTGTGGATGGCTGATAATCTGAAGACAACCAAGTTCAGGGATGGTACCGCAATACCCAACGTACCTGAAAGTAATGCATGGATAGCTTTATCCACTCCCGGTTACTGCTGGTACGCCAACGACAAGGAAACTTATGGGAATACCTATGGGGCACTGTATAACTGGTTCGCTGTAGCTGATGCAAAAGGTCTATGTCCCACAGGCTTCCATGTTCCTACTGATGAAGAATGGACTACCCTCATCACTTTTGCCGGTGGTGATGCTGTCGCAGGTGGAAAACTCAAGGAAGAAGGCACAACTCATTGGACTACTCCAAACACGGGAGCAACTGATGATTATGATTTTAAAGCTCTTCCCGGTGGCCGCAGAAGCGATGAAGGTTATTTCTGGTATATCGGCACCGGTACACGCTGGTGGTCATCCACACAGTTCGACGCTACCTATGCCTGGAGCAGGGATGCTGCATATGACAATGCCTCTGTTCAGCGAGACTTCAAAACCAAAACATACGGAATGTCAATACGCTGTATAAAAGATTAAAGGGATTCTTTTCCTAAGAATTTAAAGCTGCAGAGAATTCACATCTGCAGCTTTTTTTGTTACACCCAGCATTCGGTGAAAATCCCCTTGCTAACTCCCGCCGAAGCGGGACAGGCTTTCCTCCAGGGGGCAGGAATATATTTGGTTTAGGTTTTAGACTCACAACTCACAACTCACAACTTCCCTGCTACCTTGCACCCTGCACCCTGCACCCTGCACCCTGCACCCTGCACCCTGCACCCTGCACCCTGCAACATGATCCCTCCTCTGCAAATTTTTTCCCCGGGATTGATTTTTTCTTCTGTTTAGTGTAACTTTGACAAACGAACCTTTTCGTTGAGAATGAATATTTTGATCTTGTGTTTCCTGATAGATTTTAATTTTAACCAAAACCAATAGCTATGAAATTAAAAATCTACTCTTTTATCATTATTATCTTTTTTCTTTTTGCTGACCTCAAAGCCCAGGACTACCTGATAAGCTTTGAAGGAACAGGTGAAAGCACTACGGTAACTTCTGTAACAATAGAGAACCTGACGCAGGCTAAATCACTTCAGATGGACGGCGGCAAGGTGCTGCACCTTATGGGTGTGGTAACGGGAATAGAAGATCCAGGAACTAAAGGAGATAATAAAGTATTATTCTTTCCTAATCCTTCTGCAGGATATTCAAGAATGAGATTTATTCAGCCTGTTTCAGGGGAAACGAATATCTCTGTTTTTGATCTCTCCGGACGACAGATCTTTGACCAGAAAGAAGATCTCCAGACGGGTGAGCATACTTTTGGGATCAGAGGAATGGGAGATGGGATGTATGTTGTCAGAATAGGATCAGGCAGCTATCTGATAAGCGGATTGCTTGTTTCTTCAGGTTCACAAAAACATGATCCGGAGATAGTAAGAGAATATACTGAATTATCTTTTGAAAAGAAGTCGTCTGCCAAAGGCGAAGCTGAAGAGGTTAAGATGCAATATACATCGGGTGATGTACTAAAGTTTACAGGTATTTCGGGCAGCTTTACCACTATTATCACTGACGTCCCGGTATCCAGCAAAACTATAACATTCAATTTCGTTAAGTGTACTGACGGTGATGGCAATGATTATCCGGTTGTCGAGACCGGAAAGGGGGAGGGGAAGTGCATCCAGTACTGGATGGCAGTAAACCTGAGATCGACGAAATACAATGACGGGACAATGATACCTCTGGTCACTGAAGGAAATACCTGGAGCGCTCTGACTTCGGAAGCATATTGCTGGTACAACAACAATGAAACAGCATATAAGAGCATTTACGGTGCGTTGTACAACTGGCATGCAGTAAACACCGGAAAGCTTTGCCCTGCCGGTTGGCATATGCCCACTGATGAAGAATGGACAGCTCTTTCAGATCATTTTGGCGGATTGGGGTATAGCGGAGGCCGCATGAAAGAGACCGGAACAACTCACTGGACAACACCAAATAACGGGGCAACAAATACAAGCGGATTTACTGCACTTCCGGGCGGTTACCGTACGGCAGCCGGATCATTTGTCTCAATGGGGGACAAAGGGATGTGGTGGTCAGATACCGGTTACGGTACTGCAAATGCCTGGTTCAGATCAATGACCTATGACAGCGATGTTATGATCAGGGATCATTCAGATCAGAAAAATGGTTTCTCGGTAAGGTGCGTGAAGGATTATTAGGGCATGGGGCAGGGGCGGAGAGCGGAGAGCGGAGAGTGGCGATCAGGGAGTATTAGGTGAGGTCTTGCAGGTCTTGCAGGTCCTGAACCTCGAACCTCGAACCTCGAACCTCGAACCTGATTTGCCAGCAACCAGTAACCAGCAACTACAGCTTGCTGATAATCCTGGAGTAAGTTCTTCTCCCTAGATTAATTGTACAGATATAGATTCCCGGAGCAAGGTGACTGGTATTAACCACTACATTCTGATCATTGACCTGCTGTGAGAGAACAAGCTGTCCGGTCAGATTATATAAAAAGACTCTTTCAGGCAATTCATTCTCAAAAACTATTTCGACATTCTCATGTGCCGGGTTAGGAAATATTTTAAAAAGATTTTGATCTGCTTCATGATCATTGACACTGGTTAAAGTTCTTTTCACATAATAGTTTAAGGTATTGGAAAAGCCTCTTATCAGCTGTGTATAACCTAAATAATTTGGATGGACAGCATTATCTGTTGGATACCCGTTTTTCCGATCAATCACAAGACCATCGTAGCTCAATTGTATATGACTTTTATATTTACCATAGCTGTAGATGTTGTATAATCTTTTCCATAATTCCCTTATCCTTAATATATATGGTTCAAAATTTGACATGTCGCCATAACTGGCTAACCATCCAGAGCCCGTAGATTCGCAGATAGTTGGAAGTGCAACTATGATTAGAGAATTCGGATAGTCACTGCTTACCTCGTTTATCAGATCATATGCGTTTTGAACAATATTATTCATTAAGGTTGATCCATAACAATCATTAATCCCGAGTGAAATTCTTATTATTTCCGGATCAGGAAGATCATTTTCCCCAATATAGCTTTTAAAATCAATCTTATTCTGAATATAGAAAGGAGAAATGCTGCTTAAAAATGATTGAAATGTCCAACCCGGGTGAGCTTCATGTTTATAAATTGTTCCCTCTGTACCTATCGTATTTATTTCAAAGTTGATGTCACTTAATATCTTGGGGATCTGATAATCATAACCAAGAGCGGTCAACGAATTACCGATAGTAAGAAGATTTTTTGCTTCAATTTCTGATTTGTTGACTACCTTAATAATTGATTTTACAGAATCAACGGCTGTACTGTTAAAAAAACATATCAACTTAATTTTTACATTACCAATATGGTCAGCAGTCCAGTAGTACTTTTTGCTGTCCGATGAACCTTTTGTGTATGACCAGGCGAACGTGAGAGTATTATCATTGAGTCTGACGAAGGCGGCATTATCATTATAAAGTTCTATAGTATTTCCCAGAGCTAAAAAGATCGTATCCGGCAGCCAAAGGTCAGGATCATATTGCATTGCCTGAGGGGAAGCTGTATTGAATGATAAGAGGAACAATAAAGAAGAAAGGTATCTCCTGATCATTTATGGATTCCATTTTGCTATAAGTGTTCAAATATAGCAATAATAGGATATCTTACAAGAAGTGTATAATTGATCAGTGATGTTTCTCAGGTTTCTCCATTTATTAAAAGTTGGTATTCATCACTCAAAAATCTTTTTTAATCTTAACTGTTCATGAACTGATAAAAAATCCGGGAATTACTAAAGAATTTTAGCTTTTTTCTGCTATTATTGCATCATACAATTTGATCAACAGGTTAGTAGTATAAAGTTCTTCATTTTGCTGATTAAATGGTCGGTTTACCGAGTGGTCAGGTCACGGTTCGCAAGACTGTGTACGGTGGTTCGAATCCATCACCGACCTCAACCTTATCCCGCTTCGCCCAGCGAAACGGGATTTTTTTATTCCATATACCCATACCTGAAATCCGTCGGCGGTATAAGTGTCTCTTTGATTGTCCGTGGACTGACCCACCTGAGCAGGTTAAGATGACTTCCGGCCTTGTCATTCGTTCCTGAAGCTCTTGCACCGCCGAAAGGCTGCTGACCGACCATGGCACCTGTGGGCTTGTCGTTTATGTAGAAGTTGCCTGCTGCATAACGGAGCATACGACAGGCTTTCATCATGGCATACTTATCATTGCTGAATATCGAACCGGTAAGACCATAGGGCGATGTCACGTTACAGATCTCAAGTGTCTCTTCAAATTTGTAGTCGTCGTAGATATATATCGTCATTACCGGACCAAAGATCTCTTCTTCCATAGTAATAAAATGAGGATCTTCTGTCTGGATCACCGTGGGTTCAATAAAATACCCTTTCGAACTGTCGCTTTTGCCACCTGCAATGATCTTAACCTTATCCGATGATCCGGCTTTTTCAATATACGACATGATCTTCTTAAACGACGGTTCATCTATCACGGCATTGACGAAATTATTCAGGTCAGTCACATCACCGGTCTTTATTTCAGACATCATTCTCAGAAGATGGTCCTTAGTCTCATCCCATATCGAACGTGGTATATAGGCTCTTGATGAGGCAGAGCATTTCTGTCCCTGGTATTCGAAGGATCCCCTTACAATCGCTGTGGCCAGTGCAAGCGGATCGGCTGAGCTGTGAGCAAAGATGAAATCTTTTCCGCCTGTCTCACCTACAATTCTCGGATATGATTTGTATAAGGCAAGGTTCTCAGTCAGTTGTTTCCAGATCGTGTTAAACGTATTATTTGACCCGGTAAAATGAACACCCGCCAGATCCTTGTGTTTTAATACGACATCACTTATCAGTGAACCTGAACCCGGCACAAAATTTATCACTCCCGGGGGCATACCTGCCGCTTCAAGTATCTTCATCAGGTAATAGTTTGACAGGAGGGCTGTTGTAGCCGGTTTCCAGACAGTCGTATTACCCATCAGCGCAACACTGGTGTTCAGATTTGAAGCTATCCCCGTGAAATTGAAAGGTGTTATAGTATAAATAAAGCCTTCAAGCGGACGGTACTCGATACGGTTGATAGTTTCTGCTTCAGATTTCGGCTGCTCCATATAGATGAGCGATGCGAAATAGTTATTGAACCTCAGGTAATCGATCACCTCACATGCGGCATCAATCTCAGCCTGGTAGGCATTCTTGCCCTGTCCCAGCATAGTGGCAGCATTCAGCTGAAACCTGTATTTCTTTGAAATGAGTTCCGCAGCCCGTGCCATTATTGATGCTCTTTCCATCCATGCCAGGTTCATCCAGCATTCTTTTGCAGCCAGCGCGGCATCTATTGCCATCCTTACTTCCTTCTCACCTGCCATATGATAGGTGGCAAGCACATGTTTATGGTCAGTCGGTTTGGTTATCTTGCCGGTCTTTCCGGTCCGGATCTCTTTTCCTCCGATTATCATTGGGATCTCAATCGCTTTGCTGCTCTGAAGATTTAACTCTTCTTCCAGAAGCTGCCTCTCACGACTGCCCGGTAAGTAAGAAAGGACAGGCTCATTTTTAGGTTCATTGAAGTTGAAGATAGCATTATTCATAGGGATGCTTTTAACAATGTTATTCAAATAAGCAACAATTGCAAATGATAAATGTTCTCATTTGATAAATACTGGTATCAGATCAATCTGCTGATCTCCGGAATTGTCGCTTTTCTCCTGTTCATAAAGATGTCGTTGTGAAAATTGTCGAGTTTCCTTAGTAGATAGGCGAATGTATTGATCTCTTCGGGAGTAAGATTCCCTGCTATGATCTTCGAAATGACACTCATCTCGGGAAGTATTGAAATAATTGTCTGCCGCCCTTTGCCGGTAATTGCCACCCTTAAACTCCTGCCATCTGTCTCATCACGAAACTCTGTTATAAGTCCATACTTAAGCAGCCGTTTTATTACATCAGTTCCCGATGTCTTCTCCATTACCTGCCTGTTTATCAGATCAGTCTTCGTCAGACTCTCATTTGTCATCAATGTCATAAGAAACGAAAACTCATCAGCTGTCTGAAGGATACTGTTCTTAAGCACTTTCTTAACATACCCTCTGGCATACCTGTACATCAGCACAAGCATAATCGATATATCACTTTCAGTGTTACTCCACTGATCTATGACTTCACCGGTTTTTCCACCATGAACACTCCTTACAGACGGAGATCCTCTTTCAGTGCGGGAATTCATGTAACCAAGGAAATCATGCATGGAGTATTCTCCATTATCTCTCTCAGGATTATCAGGTGCGTACAGACAGTCAATCAATTGCTTCAATACATCAATCTTTTTCATCTAATTTCAATAACTTAATGGACAAAATGCTTATCAGGAACCAGTCTGGCTCTTAATTGATTTTATGAGCTCCCCCTGGGGCCGGAGTAAACGAATAAAATCAATTAAGGATAGGAAATATTTCCTGATACTCATAAAAACAAAATTAATAAATAATACTATTTCGTATTTTTATATCTATTAATTAAACAATTTCGTACTTATTTTGTTTAAGTGATATTAAAACATTTTAAAATGGAGATAGCAGCAAGGATAAAAGATGCAAGCAAGATATACAGGACAGGCGATACCGTTATCACCGCCCTGCAGCCGGCTAGCTTTGAATTCAGAAAGAATGAGCTTACTCTTATTATTGGTCCTTCAGGCTCAGGAAAGACAACCCTTCTTTCACTGCTTGGTTGCGTGCTCTTCCCCACAAGCGGATCGGTTTATATAAATGAGAAGCTGATAACCGGTATGAATGAGAAGGAGCTTGCCAGGATCAGACTGCAGAATATCGGGTTTGTCTTTCAGAACTTCAACCTTATATCGCCGCTGACGGCCCTGGAGAATGTAATGCAACCGCTGTTGCTGATGGGAACTGACAGGAAGGATGCAAGAAACAGAGCCGCTGAAGCCCTTAGCAGGGTGGGCATGGAAGACCGTATGAAGCAGCTGCCCAGAAACCTTAGCGGCGGTCAGCAGCAAAGAGTGGCTATTGCAAGAGCCCTGGTAACCGAACCTTCAATAATGCTTTGCGATGAACCTACTGCTTCGCTCGATATAAAAAGCGTGAGAATTGTAATGGAAGAACTCAAGATGCTTTCCACTACAGGCAAATCGGTAACGATCGTAACTCATGATGTCAGGCTTAAACCTTATGCCGACAGGATTATCTATGTAAACAACGGAATTGCGTCAGTCACTCAGCCGGATGAGGATCTTTTCCATTAAAACAAAACAGAAACCAATTACAAGCGTCCAGGGAGAGAACATCCCCCTAACCCCCCTCAAGGGGGGAATGAGATACAACAAACGACCAGCAACCAACAACCAATCAACCAGTCACCAGTCACCAATAACCAATAACCAGTAACCAGCAACAAATGATAATATATAATTACTTATAATTTTTTTTATATGAAGAGAGCTTTGTACATTTTTATGATGGCAGCTATCATAAGCAGCTGCGGGAAAAAAGCAGATGAAAATACTATTCCCGATTTAGGCGCTCCTCAGGTCAATCCTGTTAAGGTAGACGTTAGGATCGTCGTCGGTACCGGAAGAGTGGAACCTGCCGGAGAGATAATTTCGCTTGCTTCTCCGACAGGCGGTATTGTTGAAAAGATATATAAAAATGAGGGAGACAATGTTAAGAAAGATGAACCTCTTATAAAACTGGAAGACCGTCTTGAGAGCCTCAGGGCAGATCAGCTGAGATGGCAGGTAGCCTCGCAGAGAACGGAGGTTGATCTGAGCGTAATTTCACAGAAACAGGCTGAGATAAAGCTTGAGAACAGAAGCAGATATCTCGCATCTACCCGCAATCTGCAAAATAAGGGCGCGGAGACCAGCCAGAACCTTTATGATGTAGAAGCAGAAGTAAACAACCTCAAAATGGAAGCTGAAGCAGCCAGGGTAAGGATAGATCAAGCCCGGAGCAGACTTAAGGATCTGGAAGCCCAGCTGGGATATGCCCAGGCTGAAGTCGCCAGGAAGACACTGAAAGCACCTGCTGACGGCATCCTGCTGAGCCTTAATGCCTGGGAAGGAGCTTCAATAAATCAGCTTGGCACTTATAGTGATTTTGCCCCTGCCGGACCAGTGATTGTCAGGGCTGAGATCGATGAGCTTTTTGCTGACAGGCTTGCACAAGGTCAGCAGGCTGAGATTCGATACGTGGGAAGCGACTCAACGATCGCAACGGGGAGGGTTACATATATATCGCCCTCTCTGAAGAAGAAATCATTATTCACACAGAGAGCCGGCGACCAGGAGGACAGGCTTGTGCGTGAGGTAAAAGTCTCTCTTGATAACGGGAGCAGCCTTATCCTTAATTCAAGGGTTGAATGTGTAATTAAAGTCAAATAGTATCAGCATGATCGCTACAGCATATAAGTTCATTAAGTACGACAAGGTCAAGAGCATTGGTGTGATAATAGGGATCGTCATAAGCATCTTCCTTATCGGCCAGCAGGTAGGTATCCTTGGCTTCCTGACAAGCCTTATGGGTGGACTGATCTCAAACTCGAGGCAGGATATCGGTCATATCTGGGTTGTCGATAACATTACCCGCAATGCCAACGAACTGGGTCAGCTTAACGAGAGCCTTGCTAATGAACTGAGAAGTATTGAAGGAGTAAGGAACTCTTATCCTGTGATTGTATCGGCAGCATCGCTGAAATTCTCAAACGGCAAGAGCTCACCTGTTATTATTATTGGCAGTGAGGCTCCGGATTTTGTTGCCGGTCCGAGGCCTGACAGGATAAGCAGCGGAGACCTTATGTCACTTAACGATGACGGAGCCATAACAGCCGAGTTTTATGATAAACAAACTTTCGACTACCCGATCGAACGGGGGACGAGGGTTGAGATCAACGGCAAGAGTGCGGTTGTGAAAGTGCAGACAAAGAATGCACGGGGATTCGGCGGCTCATTCATCTATACCACTCTTGCAAGGGCAAGATATTACACTGCTTTCCCTTCTTCAAAGGTGAATGCCGTGGCCGTGGAGGTGGTTCCCGGTTATAACGTTGATGATGTGGCAGGAAGAATAAACAGATCAATATTCGGCATCAGAGCCTGGAACGCTGAAAAACTCAAGAGGGCAACAATCTCATATATAACGGTTTCCTCAAACATAGGGACAAGCATAGGCTCCCTTGTGGTGTTTGCTGTCATAAGCGGCTTCTTCATTATCGGACTGACATTATATTCATCGGCTGTCGACAGGATAAGAGATTACGGAACACTGAAGGCCATAGGGGCAAGTAACCGGTATATCACCCGGCTGATACTCACACAATCCTTCCTTTTTGCAGTCACCGGCTTCGTTCTGGCATTGTTGCTTATAGAAGGATTCAGGATGGGAGTGGGGAATGCTGGTCTTGTTATTAAATATTCTGTCGTGGAGTATGTTGTGCTGTTCATGGTCACAATATTCATATCGGTAGGCAGTTCCCTCTTCTTTTCAATACGAACGATAAATAAAGTAGAACCCGCATCTGTATTCAGAGGATGAAAATTGAGAATTTAAAATGAAAACACTTGTTATCCCGATATTCGCATTTCTGGCATTGAATCTGCCGGCTTTTTCGCAAAACACTAAGATCACTCTGACGGAATGTGTTGATTCAGCCCTTACAAACAAAGCAGATATTAAGGCGGTAAGAATCGATAAAATGATCGCCCGGCTTCAGACAAAAGAGAATTATACCGGTTATATACCACGGATATCACTTGGTTATGATTTCCGCTATAACATCGTGATCCCGTCACAGATAGTACCTGTGGGGCAGTTCAATCCCGTACCCACCGACGAAATGAGGGCAATCAGGTTTGGCACCAAATGGCAGCAGAATGCCGGGCTGAGCTTCTATCAGCCTCTTCTCGATCTTTCGATAAAAAGTCATATTGCCGAAAGCAGGATAAATGAGAAACTTAAGAACAGTGATCTGAAAAAAGCTGAACAGGACCTTAAGTCCGAGGTGATAAGGAGCTTTATTAATGTATGGCTGAGACAGCAGGAGAAAACAACTTCTGAATCAGATACTCTCAGGACTTGCAAAACACTTATGCTTCTTGAAGCAGGAGCGGAGGAAGGCAGGGTTCAGAAGACGGATCTTAACCTGGCGATAATAAACCATAATAAAGCACTTTCAGCATTCAATTCTTCATGTTCTGCCCTTGCCAAAGAAAAGATCTATCTGGCTTTTCTGACAGGTTTGCCGCTTAGGAAGCTTGATGAATCTGAATTTGACTTTTCGGTTTTTGAAGAAGAAATGTTGACTGATGATCTTACAGAGATCCCCTTTGATTCATTGCCTTCAATAGAGCAGCTAAGGCTTAATGCAGATCTCACTGTGCAACAGATAAGTAGCCGGAAGAATGCCAGGGCACCGATAGCCGGGCTGGAAGCATTTGCCGGTGCTAACCAGTATTCAAACGATTTTGAGCCCTTCCTGAAAGAGGCATGGTATGGAAGCAGCTATGTAGGTCTGTCAATAAAACTGCCCCTCACAGGCGACGAGAGTACAAGGAGCCAGATCAACCAGCTCAGGCTCAGGGAGGAAAGCTTCAGGAACAGGCTGACAGATGAAAGGAACAGGATAATAAGCAACGTACTTACACTGAAAGAAGAAATAGCCCGGCTCCGGGATGATGTTGCCATATCCGAAACGAACAAAGATCTTCTTGAAGATAACATATCACTGTTCCAGGAGCGCTACAGAAGCGGGCAGGTAAGCAATTATGACTTAATCAATCAGGAGCTTGATCTCAGCCGGGAGGAGGCCGCTCTCAAGGAAGTCAGGACAATGCTCATCAATAAACTGTTTGAACTTATTAAAGAAACAGGCATGACCGACGTGTTTCTTGGCAGGATAAGACGCTAAAGTTGCAGGGATTACTCATTCCCCCTAATCCCCTGACAAGCAGTGTCATCCCGATCCTGCTTTGTCGGGATCTCCCTCGTCTGAAAGATAATTAAAGATGGATGGTTGAGCAGGTTAGTGCAAAACCAGTGGTATAAGCTATCGCTCGTTCCGGCTCTGAAAGAGCTCAATGTGAATAACCCCGGGCCAACAGCCCGGGGAAACGAGGCCTCTTTACGGTTCATCCCTGAAAGGGGTGAACCGTAGGATTAGCCACAACAACTACTATTCAGCACCTGTCGGCGCTGACAAGATCTATGGGACTCACCTGCCCCCGGGCTGTTGGCCCGGGGTTATTCAAATACGGCACCTGCCGGTGCCACCTTCCTATAAGTATCTGTTTAACAAAATAATGTCATCAGATATCCGGTAAACACTCAGCTTTTAAGCTATCCACTCTCCCTCTGTTTTCTCGTAGTCGCATCAATAATTCTTTATCTTTGCGCTTTTCATTAAAATGTACATTACTGAAAGGCTGACATACCGGCGGGTATTCCTTTTCTGGGGACCGCTGGCTCTTACCTGGCTCATGATGGCCATTGAGCAGCCTTTTCTGATAGCATTTATCGCACGGCTTGAGGAGCCTAAATACAACCTGGCTGCTTTTGGTATTGCAGGCTCTTTTGCAATGATCGTTGAGGCCCCGATAATAATGCTTATGAGCGCTTCCACCGTTCTGGTGAACGGACGGAATTCCTATAAAAAGCTTAAAAAATTTACTGATATACTTAATGCACTGATAACAGGTATTCAGCTCATAATACTCATCCCTCCGGTATTCAACTTTATTGTTATCCGTCTTATGGAGGTTCCTGCAGAAGTAGCTAAGCTGGCCCATATTGCACTTCTGATTTTTCTTCCATGGGCTGCATCTATCGGATACAGAAGGTTCTACCAGGGTATCCTGATAAGAAATAACCTTACACGGCGGGTAACATACGGGACACTTGTAAGACTTTCAGTAATCGTGATAGTTGGATTATTTCTTTATTTTGCCGGGGTGAAAGGTGCTTATGTAGGAGCAGGGGCAATGTCGCTGGCAGTACTTATTGAAGCAATAGCCACCAGGATGATGGTTTCCTCAAGTCTCACGAATATATTAAAGAAAGAAGATACTGTGAACGGGAATTTACGCTTAAGGTCGATAGCAAAGTTCTATTTCCCGCTGGCGCTCACTTCAATACTGTCTCTGGGCATACATCCCTTTGTTACATTCTTCCTTGGAAGGAGTTATATGGCTTTAGAGTCGCTGGCCGTCCTTCCGGTTGTGAACTCATTTGTATTCATTTTCAGAAGCCCTGGTTTGTCTTTTCAGGAAGTTAATATTGCGCTGATAGGGAAGGACAGGCAGAACTACAGGGTATTAAGGAATTTTGCGATATTCCTCGCGATAATAGTGACTGTTCTGATCACAGTGATGGCTTTTACACCGCTTGCTGATTTATGGTTCATTAATGTATCCGGATTAAGCAACGAGCTTGCTGACCTGGCTTACCTTCCTCTTAAGATCCTGATACTTCTGCCGGCGCTGACAGTACTTCTTAACTACCAGAGATCGCTCCTTATAATTAATGGCAATACAGGTCCAATCTCAGTAGCTACTGCTGTAGAACTGACAGGTGTCATAATGGTGCTTCTCCTGTGTGTTAGCTTCCTGAACCTTATCGGGGTGGTCGCTGCCGCCATTTCTTACATGGTTGGCAGAACAATGTCGAACCTGTACCTTACACCAAAACAGTCGGCTATTGTGAAAAGCTGGAATGTGAGATAATTTCATTTTTGAATCAGAATGTATGTCTTTACATTAATTAAACTGGAAGAAAAGCACTTGATTACTTCAATTAAAAATTCTTACATTTGTGCCCTGACAATGGAGTTCGCCATTAACCACCAGGGCTGATAACTCATTCTAATGTTAATTGAGAAATGAAATTATGATAATCTTAATTCAGCAATCTCAGGTTTAAAATAAATGAGCAGGAGAATTCAGCTATCGGAAAATCATACACGGTCACTTTCATCAAGTTTGATAGTTATTGAAAAATCTCTGATTGAACTTGAAGAAATGCTGATGAAACAGAATAATTTCTGCTGTCATGCTCAGATGAAAGATATTAATGATGAGATTGTTTCAACTGATATGTCTGTGATTCAGGAAGCAAAGAGATATATATGTGAACTTGCGGAGAAATATGGTACATCGAAAGAAAAAATAAGCCTTAAGAGACTTATTAATGCCAAACGAGCAAAAATATGGGAGATACTGACTGACATACTGTCAAAAAAAAGTAAGGGCTATGGTACATTCCCGAAGAAATATGCTGAGGAATATGATGCCGATATAAATAAACTCATAGAAATAACAAATAAAATAATTTGCTAATAATTAAAATTCATTAAAATGGAAATCATTAATGTAAATGCATTGGAAATACTTGATTCCCGCGGGAATCCTACCGTAGAGGTCAATGTTATGCTTGAAGACGGAACTGAAGCCAGGGCAGCGGTTCCCAGCGGTGCTTCGACAGGTGAGCGTGAAGCGTGTGAGCTTCGTGACGGTGACAAGAAAAGATATCTGGGGAAAGGGGTGCTGAAAGCTGTTGAGAATGTAAATAAGATCATTGCCAAAGAGATTACCGGTAAATGTTTTGGCAGCCAGCGTGAGCTCGACTATACAATGATAGCCCTGGATGGCACTCCAAATAAGGCAAAGCTTGGTGCAAATGCTATTCTCGGCGTTTCAATGGCATATGCCCGTGCTGAAGCCATGAGCTCCGGTATGCCGCTTTACCAGTATCTGGGTGGAAGTAATGCCCATGTACTGCCAGTCCCCTGCATGAATGTCATAAATGGCGGGAAACATGCGGATAATAATGTAGATTTTCAGGAATTCATGATTGCTCCTCATGGCGCTCCTTCATTTACCGAGGCTATTCGCATGGGTGCAGAAGTATTCCACACTCTCAAGTCTGTCCTCAAAAAGAAAGGATACAGCACAGGTGTAGGTGATGAAGGTGGTTTTGCACCAGACCTGAAATCAAATGACGAAGCAGTTGAATCAATACTTGAAGCCATCACAAAGGCTGGATTCAAAGCAGGTGATGAAGTGAGCATCTGCCTTGACCCTGCTGCAAGTGAACTGTGGGAAGATGGTAAATACAAACTGTTCAAAAGCACAGGCAAATTCCTTACAAGCGATGAAATGGTAAAACTCTGGGAAAGCTGGGTGAACCAATATCCGATTGTACTGATAGAAGACGGACTGGCAGAAAATGACTGGACTGGCTGGGCAAATATGACCAGAACTCTTGGTAAGAAGATTGAAATTGTAGGAGATGACCTGTTCTGCACAAACAAGGCAATCCTTACTGAAGGTATAAAGAAAGGAGTTGCCAATGCTGTACTGATCAAACTGAACCAGATTGGAACGGTCACTGAAACACTTGAAACAATTGAACTGGCATACAAGAATTCTTACAACTGTTTTGTTTCTCACCGCAGTGGTGAAACTGTTGACAGTTTCATTTCAGACCTTACAGTTGCAGTTAATGCCGGACACCTGAAGACAGGAAGCGGATGCAGGGGAGAAAGAATTGAAAAATTCAACCAGCTTATGAGAATAGAAAATGCCCTGGGCAGCGCTTCAGTGTTCGCTGGTAAAAAGGCATTTAAAAATGCGTAGAATATTTTATCTGGAATTGCTTAATTGATGAAATAGTGAGAGTGTCAGAGTGCACGCTCTCGCTCACACTCTCACTCTATTTTATGTCGGGGGTGCCTCACTTCGTTCGGCCGTCCCTGAGTTCCAGTCCTGCAAATAAAAAACAACCACCATGCTGCGCATGGTTTTTTTGTTTTTATTTCAACCTTTTTCAAGCAAGCTTTCAAAGGTTTCCATAAAAACAAAAACCCCTGTCGGGGTGGTTGTTTTTTATTTGATCGTGGAGCGTATAAGACCACACAACCTGACATTTAAGTAGTCAGACATTCAATAATTTACGTAGATGACCAAAAATATCAGGTCAAGAATTGTCAAATTATTTCGGGCAAAATCACAAAGAACTGACATACTGGACAAATGTACGAAATTGCCATCAGACCCGCAAGAATAGCATCTTCGTGCTCCTATTAAACCAATATGAAGAATGGATTCTGATTCTCTCTTCTGAATTTTTTAAAAAATTTCGACTCCCAACTCTTCAGGAGTCCACCTGCAGGTCTGGATTTCTGACTTATATTTTCTGGTTTTTGGAAAATTTTCGACTCCCCGTTTTTTGGGGAGTCAGCCTACTGGTCAGGATTCTGAAAAAAAGTACTGGAATGAGAAGATTTTCATGTAGCACCCCGTAGCTCCACTGGCACTCCCCCCGTGGGTATCCCCGTAGGGCGGGTTACGGTGGGTGGGCGGTATGTTATTGAAAGTCAGTCTCCCCACTTTTGGGGAGTTAAAATACCAAACATGACCAAACCTCATAGGATATACCTGATGTACTGCTGGATGTTCCTGCCAGTACTGTTGTCCCCATATTGCCACTTAATTTGACCGTAAATGAAGAATTTATTCTGGGTATGCCCTGCACAGCTTATGGAAGACAATCGTTCAACAGTGGTCATGCTGATGAATGTATATGGGATTCAGGAAGTCGTTTATCCTGTTGGATAGAACCTTCAGACGGTCACAAAAATCTATTTTATGATGCAAAAGTATTTATATAAAACTCCTGTTATGATACTACAAAATCAACATCCAGAAGAACAACAAATACTTGGGTTATATGAATTATATCACAGGATTGACAAATCGACATGGTTCGTCAATAGTCCTTGTGTTTTAAGTAGTGGACATCTACTCAAGAGAAACGAAGTATATGAAATCCATAATGTCAATAATAGTGGTGCTAAAGTAATTTACATCAAGCTCCTATGGGTCTACCTAATTGGTTTCAGTTTTTACATCATTGGCGTTGATGTCGAAACTGGTGAATTGGTCAGACGTGCCCAACGACTTGATAATGACCTGCTACCCTGCAACTTCTTGATTGCTGAAAGGTTCTTTTTCATCGACTTGGCAAATAAAATGGAAAACGAAATCAGAGACAATGAAAACCAGAATGGATGATACGGAAGATATTCAGATTCAAGAGTTAATCAATCAGATGATTTGCACTCCAGATGAATTCAAGCATCTGCAAATCTTTCTGCACAGGGATAGAAAAATCGATGTCCAATCAGAAATGAAATTCTTGATGGTCACACCTACAAATTTTGGGAAGGTAGAAATCACCAATTTAGATATTCAGGATGATATTATTTCAATAGAATTTCTTGATTGTGCTACTCAGGATGTTGGTTACGTGCATTTGAACATCCATGATAAAAAACCGAACACGATATTTATAAATTGGAATGATTTAAAAAGTCTGGTCGGTTCTGGCATATGCACTTCTATTGATAATTCAGGCATTCTGGAGTTCGATTTCTAACCAAAATCCCAGCGTTAGTCAAAATATCACCCTCAAAACACTAATCCACAGCAGTTTCCCGTACATTTGCATTCAAATTATCAATTATGGAAAAAGATAGAGGATTGAAGATTCAACTGACAGAAATCTTCATGGCAAAAGCTGGGAATGATTGGAATCGTTGCTTTCATGGGACAATTACAAGAAGTAATGATGTTAATGGCAATCCAGTTGTTTTTGGAAAGATTAAAGTCAACGATGGTTCTATCTGTGCTAAAGCATCAGACCAGTGGGAGCTTGGTGAAATACTCGATGAAATGGTCTTAATGGTTCTTGATGCAGGAATTCACGCACATGCAGGTAAATTTGTGAAAATCAGAAATTTTACATACCATCTTAATTAAGATTCACTATTAAATCGAATTATTTAACCCAATGGATGACAGTAGTTCTATTAAATCGATGAAGGTAAACGGGTTTGACCTGTCCGATTATTTGATTCATTTCACCAGAAGAACTGGTAAGGGTGCGTTCGATAATTTGAAATCTATTATTACGACTGGAAAACTAAATCCTGATTGGGGAGTTAGGAATGGCAAACGAGGTATATTTGGAGACCACCCTGCTGTATGCTTCACCGATATGCCACTTTTCAGTTTTTATCAATACGTCAAAAATCTGATTATTCCGGATAAATTGAGCCACCGTTCCGACTCAAATTGAGCCACCCATTTTGACGGT
>MTKZ01003560.1_pt1 | contig 20976 bp, 19 predicted proteins | sample 1042781 | NCBI WGS metagenome assembly MTKZ01 (sample SAMN06212207, study PRJNA360539) | anaerobic digester metagenome | biome: Wastewater treatment plant; material: sludge; isolation source: anaerobic digester fed with sludge from wastewater treatment plant | place: Denmark: WWTP Viborg ... | reverse complement strand
GCACCCGGGCGGTGGAACGCTTTTGCGGGCTGAGCCGCGCCCTGGACGGGGACGGCTTCGACGAGGCCGGCTGGCGCCGCCTGCTGGCGGAGATGACCCTGGCTGAGATTGGCGAGCGGCTCGCGAAGGTGGAAACGCGCCATGACCGGACGCATCCTCCTGCGCCGATGTCGCGTCCGGAGAAACTGCCGGAGGACGAAACGGCAGCCCGCGCGCGGACGCAACAGGCGTTTCGCATCGCGGGGGAGTAAATCTGAAGGATAAAGTGTGAAGGATGAAATGTAAAGTGTGAACGTTAATGAAAGGAGATTCTCATGGCTTTTGGAGACCTTGGCGGACCGGTGAGCGCCCTCATCATCACGTGTAAAACGCCGGACACGGGTGACGTGTCGCTGCAACGGGGCGACGCGGTGAAACTGACCGGCGATTACGAGGTCACCAGCAGTTTTGCCGAAGGCGATATCGTTTTCGGGCAGGTGCTGGTGGATTGCGTCGAGAACGGAGCGGCGGTGCCCGTGCGGGTGCGGGGCATATGTGACTTTCGCTATTCGGGAGAAGTACCGGCGGTGGACGGCATCTCCGGTGTGGCGGGCGCAGTGGAAGCGGGCCTGGTGACCCTATCGAACGCGGCGAACGCAACAGGCCTGGCGGTAAAGGTCGACAGTGCGGCCGGCACGGTGGAAGTGCTGCTGTAGGAACCGGACAACCATCAACAAGGAGGTAACAATGAGTCAACGCGACGATTTGGTAAAAGAGCAGGTGACGTTTTTAAGCCGCGCGCCGGAACAGTTGCAGGCGATGCGCGGGCGCGAATTGTATGACACTCTCGCGGGGCTGGACCTGACACACGGCCAGTATTTCCGCGCCCTGGACACGACCCTCGACGACTATTGCGCCCGGGAATTCGGCGTGGATTTGAAGCGCATCACGGTGGAGCGTTTCTTCCTCAGCGATCCGAACGCGAAATGGCTGTTCCCCGAGGTGGTGCGCGAGGCGGTGGTGGCGGGCATGCGCCAGAACCCCCGGTATCCCGGTTTGATCGCGCGCGACGAACGCGTCACCGGCGCGGTCTACGATGTGCCGTACGTGACCGAGTCGCCCGGAGAGGAGGAACTGCGCCAGGTGGCGGAAGGCGGGGCCATACCGGAATCGGTCATCCGCTACGGGGACCGGGTGGTGCGGCTGGACAAGAAAGGGCGCGGCGTAATCGCCTCGTATGAGGTCATCCGCCGCATGTCGGTGGATATACTGCGCATTCACCTGCGGCGGATGGGCGAGCGCCTCGGCCGCAACCTGGACGCGCGTCTCGCGCATGTGCTGGCCTACGGCGACGGTTCCGGCGTCACGGCGCCGGAAACCATGGAAGCGGAGGAAGCGGGCGCCTGGAGTTACCGGGACCTGGTCAACGGCTACCTGCAGCTGCTGCTGGGCAACGGTTTTACACCGACCCACGTGCTGGCCGGGCCGGAGGCCACCACCACCATCCTGATGATGGAACAGCTGTCCAATGTGCTGCTGTTCGACTTTGCCCGGACCGGAACGCTGCCGACCCCGCTGGGCATGAAACTGGTGCCTCTGCCGGACCAGCCGGACAACCGCATCACCCTCCTGGACGCGGGCTACGCGGCGCAGAAACTGACGGAACAGGATCTGCTCCTTGAAAATGACAAGCTGATTCATCAGCAGTGGGACCGGGCCTACCTGACGGTGGTGACCGATTTCGCCATTCTCTATGAGCGGGCGCGCGTCGTACTCTCGAACGCGGCATAACCCCTTGATCGGGCCGACCGGCAGGGTCGGTCCGGTCATCAAAGGATCCCCTATGACAAGACGTAATGATATCCCCCTGACCACCCTGCTGGACGGCAGGCCGGTGAGCCATTTCAAACTCCGGGAATTTGAAAACAGGGACGGGCTGGCCATGGTGCACCCTTTGACGCTGCGTTCGCTGGAAGAAGTGAGGCGCGACCTGGGCGCCTTTTACGGCGAAACCGTCCAGGTAATCATCACCGGCGCGGTGCGCACGCGCGAGGACCTGGAACGGCTCGCGGCACGCTACGGATGGGCGGACCAGGGCGGTCTGGTGGCGCGGCAGTCGCGTCACCTCGCTGAATTCGGCGGGATTGCGGCGGACCTGAAAGCGAGGGTCGCGCGCACGGGGAATGCCGTGCCCCAGAAAACACTGGGCAGGATCTGCCGCCTGTATTTCGACTGGGTAAAGGACGACTATGCGGACGGGCACGTGCACGCGGACAACCGCGCGCGGGCCCGCTGACCGGAAAGGAACCACTATCATGAGTACCATGGACATACTGCATTCGGAGACGGTGCTGACGGCGTCGGTCACCCTCCTCGGCGCGGTTTGGACGCTGTTCAAAGGCAGCGCGTGGCTGCGCGCCCACAAGCGTCGCCGCCTCCTCGAAGCACTCAAGGCGCTGGAGGCGGCGGTCGAAGCCACCTACGGGGAGTATGTGCGTGCCTTGAAAGAATCCAACCCCGACGGCCGCCTGAAACCGGAGGAACAGCGGCTGGCGCGGCAATATGCGCGTGAAAAAGCCGTCATGTTTGCCCGCCGACGCGGCATCAATCTCCTCCGTGAACTCGGGCCTGACTACGTCGATTTGTGGACCAGCCGCGTGGTCAGGAAATTGAAACAGACGCGACCGGCCCGGAGATAAAGCAGGGCACGTGCGGCGCGGGACAGCTCCCGCGCCGCTTTTTTTTTAGGGAAGCCAATACCTTTGGTACACTAGGGGGGAATCCTAGGAGAAGGACCAACTGAAAGGGATACCCATGAAACGCTTTTTGTTCCTGTCAATCACGCTGGCGCTGGCGGCCGGAGCGTACGCCGATGAAGCGAAAACGGTGGGACGGGTCGAACTGTTCAACGGACAAAACCTGGAGGGGTGGAAGACCTTCCTGCCCGATGAGAAGGCGGACCCCGAAGAAACCTGGAGCGTGAAGGACGGCGTCATTCACTGCAGCGGCGATCCCGTCGGCTACCTGCGCACGACACGGGGATATGAAAACTACACGCTCTACTTCGAATGGCGATTCCCCGGAAACGGCGGCAACAGTGGCGTACTCCTGCACGGCAGTGAACCGGACAAGGTATGGCCCAAGTCCATAGAGGGTCAATTGGAATCGGGCAACGCGGCTGACCTCTGGGTTATCGGCGGCGCCGATTTTGCGGAACACACGAATCCGGACGACCGCCGCGTGCCCAGGCGGGAAGCCTCGAATGAGAAGCCGCTGGGCGAGTGGAACGCGTACAAGGTGGTCTGCGACGGCGACACAATTGAACTGTACGTAAACGGGCTGCTCCAGAACAGGGCGACCGAGTGCACCGAAACCAAAGGCTTTATCGGGTTCCAGAGCGAGGGCGCACCCATTGAATTCCGCAACCTTTATCTCGAACCCATCCGGAAGTAATGCGCTGCCCCTATGAAAAAACTCCTCCAGTGGTACACCCGCTACTTCATGATATGGGTAGTGGTCATGGGGGCGCTGGCCTACCTGGTGCCGACACCTTTTTGCGTGTTGCGACCCGGCATGAACTGGTTCTTCGCGCTGACCATGTTCGGTATCGGCGCAGCGCTCAACCCCGAAGACTTCACGCGCATTCTGCGTTCGCCATGGCCGGTGGCCGTGGGCGCGGCCGCCCAGTTTATCCTGATGCCAGTGGGCGCGTATCTGGTGGGTAATTTGCTGGGCCTGCCGGACGTGCTGGTGGTTGGACTGGTGCTGACGGGCGCGGCGCCGGGCGCCATGGCCAGCAATGTGATGAGTTACATTGCCAAGGCGGATGCGGCGTATTCGGTGTCTCTGACAACGGTAAGCACGCTGCTCTGCCCGTTGCTGACGCCGGGCCTGACGCTATTACTCGCGGGGGCGCGCATGGATGTTTCCTTTTACGACATGTTTGCAAGCGTCGCCCGGACGGTGGTGGCGCCGCTGCTGCTCGGTCTGTTCGTCAAGTACCGTTACGGAGAGCGCATAAAAGGCATCCTCCCGGTCTTCCCCGCCATTTCCGCCACGTTCATTGTTTTCATTTGCAGCATGGTAATCGCCCTGAACCGCGCGCATCTCGCCGCTGTGACCGGGATAGTGTTCGCCGCCTGCCTGCTGCTAAACCTCTACGGCATGGCGGCGGGGTACGGCGTGGGCGCGCTGTTCCGCATGAACATCCGTCGGCGGCGCACACTCAGCATCGAAATCGGCATGCAGAACGCAGGACTGGGTGTGGTGCTTGCACTGGAACATCTCGACCAGCGCGCGGCCATCCCGGCGGCGCTGTTCGTGTTCATCTGCATCCTTACAGCCAGCCTTGCCTCGGCCTGGTGGCAGCGCAGGCCGGGCGATACCGCCACCGCCATTTGAACCCGCCCCGGGGATTTACGGCCGTTCCAGGACTTCTTCCACAAGGAGCGGGTCGGGCGCCACTTCCGGGGAAAAATCACGGCCCAGGGTGTATTCCGATATGTCGATGAAGGGCGACCCTTTTTCAGCGGACTCGTAGCCCGCCATCAGTACGGCGAGCGTGTCCCAAGCAAGCATGGCGCCCGACTGGGGATACCGGTCCTGTTCCAGCGCGCAGCGCACGGCGTCCTCCAGCTCGTTCACGTACCCGTGGGCGTGAAACGGGCGCGGGACCGGGAAGGAGGTCCCCTGGGCGGTGGGCAGTTTCTCGCGCATCAGCACGCCGCCCGCCAGTTCCGCGTCCGGCAGGAACAGTTCATTGCCGTCGTTGGGGTTGATGCGCATGTCATACTGGCCGAAATCGGCAATCACGGAAAAGGAGTTGCGAATACCGCCGATGCTGAGATCATGCCCGGTCAATTCGGCCACGGTGTTGTCTTCAAACACCACGGTCAGCCGCGCGTAATCATCGACCTGCTGCATGACCCGGAAATACTCGCCCGAGGCATGGGGCTGGTGTTTCAGTACCTGCATCGCGACGGCGGACACTTTAACCGGACGGACGGGCGCGCCTTCGCGCAGCATGCCTTCCACCTGTTTCAGGTACAAGGCGGGGCCCAGCGGGTGGCACGCCTTATTGAACAGGGCCCCGCCGCCTGATTTTTCCGGCGTGTCATAGGCGGGCGCGTGAGAGCCCTGGTGCGCGCAGACCCCCTGCTGCAGCAAGACCTTCCCTTTGTCGCGAGGCTCCGCCTCGCGCATCAACATCGTGAGCGCCCGGACCCCGTCCACGTAAACGAAGTTCTCCGCATAGAGCAGTTTGGAACCGTGCGCCTCGACGGCTTCGAGCACTTCATGCAACACATCCATACTTTCGGCTTTGCGTGTTTCCGCGTCGCCTTCGCGGCCTTCGAGATAGCCGGGCCAGATCATCGGCGGCTTTTCCAGCACGATCACCGGCACCCCGGCCTCGGCGGCCTCCATGGCGTACTGGGCATGGGCATGGTTGGCGCAGGAGATGCAGTCGATATGCGGCTGGACCGCCTCGAGCATATCGCTGTGGCGCTCAAAGGCTTCGCCGACTCCGTGGCGCCCGGCGAACTGCCGGGCATTGCCGAGATGGCCGGAAGTCACGCCGGCCAGTTCGATGGATACCCGGTTCTTGTGGGGAATCATTTGAAATGCGCGGGCGGTAAAATCGCCGGCAAATCCGGTGCCGCTGATGGCAACGCGCAAGGTTTGATGGGGTGTGTCGGGAGTCATGTCGTTCTTCCTTTATCCGTTAAAGACCAGCAACGGTTTCCGGTTCAGCGCGCCCGTTTCCCCGAAGCGGGGATACAGCACAAACTCAGCGGGGCGGCCCGGGCGCGGCGGCCACGGGGGCATCCGCACGCCCATGAGACGGGCCGGCGTCCAAGACGCCGCGCCAAAGGCCCGGGCGAGGGTCATCTCCGTAACGCGGGCCATATTCCGCACCGCTTCGGGCAGCGTCAGACTGCTGCCCGCCAGCAGGTCGGTGCCGGCAAGGCAAACCCGCCCGCTTCGTTTCATTTCCACCTCGGCGCCGAACATGGTATACCGCCCGGGTTTCATGCCGGTCAGCGACACGCTGTCCGAGACCAGGACGATGCGCCGGACGCCCTTGGCACGCAGCATCACCTGCAACATCTCCGGCGGCACATGTTCCAGATCGGCAATCACCGAGGCGTATAACCGGTCGTCCGCCAGTTGGGGCCACAGTGGATTCTGGTGGCGGTGAATTTTGGAGGCCATGCCGTTGCCCAGGTGCGTACACAGGCGCGCGCCCGCGTCCGCCGCCGCGCGGATTTGCCCCGCATCGGCGGCATGATGGCCCAGGGCAGCCACAACGCCCTGCGCCACCAGCGCGCGGATGAAGGGCAGCGCGCCCGGCAATTCCGGCGCCAGTGTCACATAGCGGATACGGCCGCCGGCGGCGCGCTGGAGCCGGTCGAACAGTTTCAGGTCGGGCGGACACACATGCGCGGCCGGATGAGCGCCCCGCGGCCCGTCCTCCGGGGAGATATGGGGGCCTTCCAGATGAATCCCGGGAATATGCCGGGCAAGCAGCGCATCCTGCAAGGCGCCGCCCAAAATATGGCATTTGTGCTCCAGCGCTTCCGCGCTGTCTGTTACCAGCGTCGGCATCCAATGCATCACACCGCAGGCATTCAAACGGGCGTCAAGGGTATGCAGCAACTCCGGAGACAACGTCTCGGACTGCACATCCAGACCCCAGGCGCCATTCACCTGAATATCAAATAAACCGGGCGCCAGCAAGGCGGACCCATCGCCCAGGTCCGGCGTACGGTTGCCCGCGCGCAGGACGGCATGCAGGCGGCCGTCACGAATATCCAAATCCACGGCTTCCGTAGCGCCCGGAAAACAACCACGTATCAACAAGGAACGAGCCATCATATCCATATCCTTCATCCATTGCCTCTAATCATAAAGCATCCACCTTCAAGAACGCCAATTCTGTCGGCAGAAAAGCCGCGGCCGTGCCGTGAGAGATTTAAGCGCCTATCCTTTGTCCGGGGCTTCACCCGAAAGAAGCGGCGCCATCGGCGCAGATCAAAAGTCTGGATAGCCGATAACATCGCTCCCCAAAGCGGCAAACCACAGAAAAAAAATGAATTACAATCGTCCAAATCTTTGGTGGAGTCTTTCTTTCACTTCTCGACCATACTTGTGGTCCTGCCGCCCCGGGGAACGGCATTCCAGGAAAGGTCATACTCATGCTTTAGTATCAACCAAATCAAAATTAAGCGCCCGGTGTCATCCTTTACGAGCAAGCATCAGGCCTATAAAAGGCCGTCCTGTTTTTTGTTCTCTGGTTTGCCACGTAGTATCGGGCTACGGGTACTGCCCTGCTCATACCACCGGCAGAGCCGGTGGACTGAGATTGATTTAACCTACTTTTATAATCCCAATAAAAATACTTTTACAAACTTTGTTCGTATATGGTATCATTTATATGTGAGCAGGTATTCTGCAGATGGTTTATACTATTAATGTTAATTCTTCTTTGAAATTTGAGAGTCATTGAAGAAGGGAGAAGAGGCATGTTAAGCACTATTAAAAAACAAGTCCCCCGTCTTGGCGAAAACATTAAAACTGAGTTTAATTCTTTGCGTAAACGCGAAACCTCCTTGGCGGGGTTCGGGAAGGCGTGTTCAGGGCACTTGGTCACCTTGTGGCGTGAAATCACCAAACCACCGGCGACACAGGAGCGCAAGCAGGCCATTCAATACTTGCAAGTGGGGATAAAACTGTATAATAGGAAACGCTTTTTGGACGCCCTCCACGCCTTTAAACGGGCTCTTGATATCGATCCCAAGTACAGCCGGGCACATCTGTACTATGGTAATGCGCAGTATAAACTCAACAACCCTACGGAAGCCATTGCCTCTTGGGAATTCGCGGTACGTGTCGATCCGGAATCTGAGACGGCACGCAAGGCACAGGATAGACTGGACGCCCTCAACACCAAAAATAAGCGCGCCTTGCATGAAATCAAGGAACATCTGAAAAACGCCTGAACCCATCCGGGGTTTGTATTTGGACCCCTTTTTTTTTGCCGTCCCGCGTTGCGGTGCGGCTTTTTTTTCTGTTGCAAAATCGCATCCCTTCTGTTATTCTGATTGGCGTGAATATGGCCTGATTTAATCCGTAGATGCTGCGCGTGCTGACAGTAGCAGTGTAATTTCTCTTCAACGGATGGAGGGGCGTCTTAAATGGATAAGAGGTCAACGGAAGGACTGTCACGACGGGAATTCGCCTAAACATCGGCTTTAGCGACGGGACTCGCCCTTTTCCCGAAAAAAAGGCTTAATCCGAGACCTTCCACCAAATGTTTTTGCCTGCCCAAACCGCCGAATAACCCTGTACAGCACCGGGCGACCGTGGCCGCCGTACGGGGCACCGACCTCGCCACAATGGCGCGGGACGCTTTGGACGCCTTCGGCGGCGCGGGTGCCATCGTGCATGAAGGAGAAACCGTATTCATCAAGCCCAATTTCGGCGCCTTCGGCATGGTCAAGTACAATCCTGTGGAACGGGGTGACTGCACCAAGCCGGAAATCGTGATCGCCGTGGCCGAGGAATGCCTGAAAGCAGGGGCGAAAGAGGTCATAATCGGTGACGCAGGTCAGTCTAAACGCTATGACTGGGGACAGGTTTATACCCTGGACGGAACGACCACCATGGCCGCCGAAGCGGCGCGGCTCGCTTCGCAATATTCGGGCAAGATAACCTTGGCCTGTCTGAACGCCGACTCGCCCGGCTGGACCCCGGTGCACTCCTACACGCGCCTGGAAAAGATTTACATTTCAAGCCTGATCGCGCAGGCGGACCGGGTGATTTCACTGCCGGTGCTGAAAAGCCATCGCTGGACCCATATCACGGGCGCCATGAAGAACTTTGTGGGCGCCACCTCCACGGCGCGGTACGGACTCGGTATTCAATGGCGGTTCCGCCTGCACAATGCGGGCATCGAACAATCTTTCCTGGACATTGTCCGGGAGGTTAAACCGGATTTCACGATCCTGGACTGTTCGGTCTGCTGCGAAGGAAACGGCCCGCATGTCTGCCCGGGGTACTGGGGAGAAACGGTAGATATGCGCGACCGGCTCGGCAGTTGGCTACTCCTGTCCGGCGCCGACCTTGCCGCCGTCGATGCGACAGCGGCAAGGGTCATCAGCCATGATGTATCCACGATAACCCACCTGCAGATGGCATACAACCAGGGGATCGGTCAGATACAGGAGCCCCAGATTGACCTGCTGGGTGCGTCTCTGGCTGAACTGCAGGTACCCTGGAAAAAGGCGGACATCACCGCGGGCTTTCTGGAGGTGTTGTGGCCGGGCCTGAACCTGCTGCTGGGTTGTTGAGCACATCGGATTTCCCGCCGGTTTTCATTTTAGGGAAGCGGGTAGTGTATAGTAGGGGTATCCCCAATGAACCGGAGTACACGGCCCATGCAGGTGCAGGAAAGAACCCCAATCAACATCATCGCGGCGTGGATGGTACATGCGCTTACGGCGTCAGGCGCCCTGTTCGGCTTGTTGGCCATGCAGGCTGTCTGCGAAAAGCGCTTCGTGGCGGCATGTGCGTGGATGATGGTAACTTCAGGCATAGACGGCGTGGACGGTGCGCTGGCCCGCTGGCGCCGGGTCAAGTATTTTATCCCCCATTTCGACGGCGCCCTGCTGGACAACATGGTGGATTACTTTACCTTCGTCCTGGTGCCCGCCTTTTTCCTGCTGTATGCGGACCTGCTGGCGCCTTCGTGGCGGCTGCCGCTGGCGGGTATCCTCCTTTTCGCCTCGGCATACCAGTTCAGCCGTGATGACGCCAAGACGGCGGATCACACATTTACCGGTTTCCCGTCCTACTGGAACGTGGCCGTTTTCTACCTCTTTCTGATGGACTGGGGCTACGCGGCAAACGCGGTGATCCTGCTGATTTGCGCCGCCGGGGTATTCGTCCGCATCCGGTACCTGTATCCAAGCCGGACGCGTTTTCTGCGGCCGATAAACATCGGGCTCGGCATGGCCTGGGCGGGACTGTGCATTGCAGCGCTGGCGCGTTACCCCGAGGGGCACCAGCCGCTGTTGTACGCGTCCTTTTTCTACCTTGTCTATTACCTGGCGGTCAGCCTGTGGCTTACTACACGCAAACAACCTGCGTTGTCCGGCCGCCCGGATGAAACGCCATCACCTTGAAGAAGACTCGCCGTCATGCCAGGAAGAAAGAGACTCATGCAATCAACGCCCCTTGAAGAATACAAAATCTGCCTTTTCGGCAGTGAGGCGGACAAACTGGTTCCCATCATCCAGAGCCATAAGAATCTGGCCCTGACGCGCGCAGACCCGGACCTCGTGGTCTGCTACGGCGGTGACGGCACGCTGATCGCGGCGGAGCTGCGCTGGCCGGGCGTTCCCAAAGTGCCCATCCTCAACAGCCGCCTGGGGCACCGCTGCATCCCGAGACCGCCCCGAAAAGTGATCGCGGCCGTGGCGCGGGGGGAAATGATCTGGACCCGATACACCAAGCTGGAATGCGAAGTGTTTGCCTCAAAACACCGCCGGGAACCGGATTTCGTGCTGACGTGCCTCAATGAAGTCAATGTGCATATGGGCCGTATCAACAGCGCCGTCCGCTTCAAGCTTTGGATACACAGCATCCCCTTTGAAAACGGCGTAGAGATGATAAGCGACGGATTTGTGGCGTGTACCGCCTTCGGCAGCAACGCCTATTTCAAGGCCATCACCAAGGGCATCTTTACGCGGGGTATCGGCCTCGCCTTCAAGGCCACCACCCACCCCATCAATCATCTTATCCTGCCCGAAGAAGATGATGTCCGCTTCCAAATTACGCGGGGACCCGTCACGCTGGCCTTTGACAATTCGCCGGATTATTTCAGCCTGGACGCAGGCGACACCCTGACGGTACGCAAACATCCCCAGAGCGCGACCATCCTCACCTGTGAACCGGTAATCGCACTGGATGAACCCTTTTAGTCTTACCCAATCTCCGGAGAAACCAAGATGACCGAAGCCTATCACCGCCCGACCTGGGACGAATACTTCATGGAGGTGGCCAATGCCATCGCGAAACGGGCCACCTGCAGCCGTGGCCGCAGCGGCTGTGTCATCGCCCGGAACCGCACCCTGCTGGTGACCGGGTACGTGGGCTCGCCGAAGGGGTTTCCCCACTGCGACGAGGTGGGCCACCAGATGAAGAAAATGCTCCATGAAGACGGGTCCATCACCGAGCACTGCGTGCGCACGGTGCACGCGGAGCAGAACGCCATCGCCCAGGCCGCGCGCCTGGGCGTGAGTATCGACGGGAGCACCCTCTACTGCCGGATGACCCCCTGCCGGGTATGCGCGATGCTGATCATCAATTGCGGCATCATTCGCGTGGTATGCGAACGCCGCTACCACGACGGCGCGGAACCGGAGGAAATGTTCCGCCAGGCGGGCGTTCACCTGGAGTATATTCACAACGAAACGCAAGTGTATGAATGACCCCCAATTCTGCACGTAAGAAACCGAGTTGTTCGCGTAAAGCCACTAAGGACAAGGAACGATAAAAGCGGCCTCCTGTCGCTTTGCATCAAGACGGAAATGCGGGCCGCAGTCACGATGGAAGCGGCAGGATGCCGCTTCTACGATCTCGCCATTCCTTACGTGCGGATTTAGATGACCGGGCCAAAAGGCCTGCGTAACCTTTTCCGGGCCGTTGAGGCGCGGCATCTGAAAAACAGTGGCGGAAACCGTCACCGCGTCCCGAGGGAATGGCGTTCCGGAAATATCCAAGGAATACTTCCTTCACCTTCTTGATGCCGTTTGCGTTCTTTCCGATTATGGTCACCAGCTGACGAAACAAAGCCCCCCCCCACGCCGCCATTCCGTTTCCAGCGTTTCTTTGCTCGTTCCGCGCCGGCTGTGTTAGACTAACGGCCCCGTACGATCTGGAGTCGTTCTTCCCGTCATGATGAATCCCAGTCAAATAACAGGCGCTTCGGCCTCTTCCGCCTGGAACGTGTATTCCCGGCTGATCCGTCTTGCCTGGCAGTACAAATCCCGCCTTATCCTGTCATTGATATTGGCGGTGCTGATTGCCGCCTCTTTCGGGGTGCTGCTGGTGGGCGTGGGCACTATCATCCGCATCACTTTTTACGAAGCCCCGGCGGACAAAACCACGGAGACGGTTGAAGACCCGGCCCTGACATTGTCGAACGATGTGACCCATTATACCGGCAGAATGCGCGATATCCTCGGCTGGGCGCCGGACAGCCTGCCCGACAGGGTATACCGGCTGGCCCTGGCCATGCGCGAGGACCGTATGCGCGCCATCATCCTGGCCTCCATTTTTGCGCTGCTGCTGGCTTTCGTCATGAATGTGGCGCGTTTCGTCCAGGAATACCTGGCCGGCTCCATCGGCGCCAACATCACCACGGACCTGGGTAACGCCATGTACGCGAACCTGATGCGCCAGTCCGTGGGTTTCTTTGAGTCCCACCCATCGGGCGAGATACTGGCCCGTTTCACCAACGATATTTTCATGGTCAACCGCGGCCTGGAAGGGGTGTTCGTAAAACTGATGCGCGAACCCATCAAGGTGGCCGTGTTCCTGGGTATCGCCCTGTCGGTGGACTGGCAGTTGACGCTCATCGGCATCTGCGTGCTGCCGCTCGTGCTCTACACCCTGGTCACCATCGGCAAAAAAATGCGCGCCAGCGTGCGCCGGTCGCTCCAGAAAATCGCCGGCATGGCCACGGTCGTCAATGAGACCATCAAGGGCGTGGCCATCATCAAGAGCTACAGCATGGAAGAGTATGAAGTGGGCCGCGTGCGTTTGGAGATACTACGGTTGCGCAAATTCCTGCTGCGTATGGTGACCCTTCACGCGGCCACCGGCCCCAGCACTGAATTTATTCTCGTGCTGGGCATCGTCAGTTTCGTGCTGTTCAGCGGGCGGCGCGTCGAATCGGGACTGCTCGACGCGGGCGACCTGGTGCAGTTGTACTTCGCCCTGGCCATGATGCTGGACCCGGTGCGCAAGATGTCGGACGTCAATAACCTAATCCAGACCAGCGTGGCCAGCGCCCAACGCTGCTTCGAATTCATCGACATGAAACCGGATATCATGGAAGCCGAGGATGCCGTGATGCTGCCCCCGCTGACGTCCAGCATCCGCTTCGAAAACGTCGGTTTCAGTTATGACGGCGCGCGGGAAGTGCTTCACGACATCGACCTCGAAATAAAAAAGGGGGAAATGATCGCCCTGGTAGGCCCCAGCGGCGCCGGGAAAAGCACCTTCGTAAAACTGCTCCCCCGCTTTTACGATCCCACCCGGGGCGCGATTTATATCGACGGCGTGGACATTCGCAAGGCCACCTTCGCGAGCCTGCGTGAACAGATGAGTATTGTCACGCAGGACACCATCCTGTTCGCGGAACGCATCCGCGACAACATCGCCTTCGGCCGGAACACCTATACGGATGCCCGTATCCGCGAGGCGGCTGAAGCCGCCCACGCCGACTTGTTCATAGACCAGCTTCCGAACGGGTTCGACACGGTCATTGGCGAGTCCGGGTGCACCCTTTCCGGAGGCCAGCGACAACGGCTTGCCATCGCGCGCGCCATTATCAAGGACCCCGCCCTGCTCATTCTCGACGAGGCCACCTCAAGCCTCGATTCGGAAAGTGAACACCTGATACAGGAAGCGCTCGACCGCTTCGTCCAGGGGCGCACCACCATTGTCATCGCCCACCGCCTGTCCACGGTACAGCGCGCGGACCGCATCCTGGTCATAGACGAGGGACGTATCATCGAGCAGGGCACCCTCGAAGAACTGCTCGCGAAAGACGGCGCCTATCGGCGCCTGCACAATATCCAGTTCAATGCCAACGGTTACGGGACATAATCTTGGACGCGGTGGGATGCCGCGACGACGTTGTTTATGAAAAAGACACACCGCACCATAAAGACAGTGGCCGGCATCCTTCTGCTTGTGCCGCTCCTCGCGCTGGTTACTGCGTGCAGTTGTCGCGAAAAGGAAACCGCGCAGACATCTTCGCGACAGGCCCTCCCCCGCGCCTCGGCGCCGCCGTCCCCATCCCCCGCGCCTGCAACGGCGGAGAACGCTGAAGGCGAAGCGTTTCTCACCGCCCGGATACGCGCGGTATCCCTGTCCGGCAAGCCGGTTGCGGGCATGATTCCCATAGCCACGCTGGAGGCCAACGCCTTTGACAAGCCCATCGCCACGGGCATGCCGACCGGTGCGGACGGCATGGGCGTCCTGCGCTTTCCCTCCTCTAAAAAAGTGGCGCTGCGCGCCTGGGACCCTGAGCTGCGCTTCTTCCCGAACAATTTCCTCGAAGTCCTGCCCAACAGCGGGGTGATCAACGAGGTGCTCGAGGTGACCATGGTGCAGTCCGGAATTCTCTTCGCCAAATTGCTGCTTCCAGACGGGTTGCCCGCGCGCAATGAGAACGCGGGCATCATGCTGCTCCACCCGGTGCATGGCCCATGGTGGCCGGCGGAATCCAACACCAGCGACGCGGGTGAAGTCGTGTTTGAAAGCGTCCCCCCCGGCAAGTTCGTCCTGCGCCTGAAAGTCGCCTCGGGACCTTCCATCGAGGTCGCCGAGACCTACATCGCCCCTGGCGAACCCACCTCCCTCGGCACTATCACGCTGAACTGGTAAAAGCCTGCCCGTACTTCTCTTCCGTCAGGGGGCAAGTTCCCAGCACAAGGGCGGCGTTTCTTCCGCGTTGTACAGGTAACGTTCGCCGTTCTGCCATAAAAAGGCCGCACGGATGGCATAGCCAATCGGATTGGAACCCTGCTGCCAACCGGCGAGATAGGCAATGGTCTCGCCCAGGGTAAGGCGCCAGTCAGCGTTCAAATCCGCCGGGTGCACCATGTCCCCGCTTTCGCCGTCCGAAGAGACGATGAAACCGCCTTCGATACGATAGGCGGCACTATTGGAAACGGCGCCCATGGACTGGCCCAGGGCGTCATGCAGGCCGCTGGCGGCGGAGGCGCGGACACCGCCGCCCCCGGACAATACGGACCAATGGAGGTCATAGTGCTCCGATACCTGCCCGGTGGCGGCGCCGCAAAACGTCAGCAGGGCAAGGATACCCGTCAAATGCAGGCGGCACCGGGCGGACCGGAAATGATGTTTCATATTCATGGGAATATCCTTTCCCGCCGTTCCAGGTTACTTGGAGGCTTCCGGCCCGGTCTCTGCGGCCACTCCCTTTTCTTCGCCGAAACCATACGCCTCTGGATGCAGATAGGTACCGCGCTCCGCTTCAGGCTTATCCTCCACCACAACGATCCGGTTCGCTTCGGCGTACGGATCCTGTCGAACACCCGTCACCTGCCAGGATACTTTCAGGCCCGGCGACCCGCCGGCAATCCGGAATTGGTTGTTTTGAATTTCCTCGGCGATATACAGGTCGGGGCCGGGCGCGCCGATGGCCGTCAGTTGATACCGGAACTCCCGGTTCAACGCCTCAAACCAGTCCGGCATGGCCACGCGGGCGCTCCCTTCGGCATCCAGAATAACCGTGCCGTTATACACATTCATCATATCGGGGCTTTCCACAAAAGAATGGGAAAGATACTTGTTCTCCGGGTCCAGAGGATGGTCAATCTTGAAGGAACCACTCCCTTTGGACAAACTCCCTACTACCTTCACATTGCCATCAAAATAACCGGCATAGCCCGTTCCCACCGGCCTGGCCCCATAGATGCTGTATTCATCAAACGCTTCGCCGGAATCCGCTTTTCCATACAGACCCCATCTCCCGCCCTGACCCCAGACACCGACGTAGTTTCCATTACCGCGCACACCCGCACCCTGATAGTCTGAATCGCTTTCTCCAAGCACGCCGTAGGTTGTTCCCCCCGTATTTGAAGAACTTCCGTGTACGCCAATGCCGTTGGTGGATGCCGTTTCCCCCTTAACGCCGACTGTTGCCCCCGAAGCATGTGCAATAGTACCCAGAACACCGATACCGGCGGAGGACAGAGATTCGCCCTTGACGCCCACCGCAGAACCCGACACACTGGACGCTCTTCCTGATACGGCGATGCCTTCCCCGGAACTAGTCGAACCATAAACCCCGTACGCCGTCCCCGTGCCGGACGTGTTCAAACCGCGCATCGCCGCACCGGAACCGTTCGGAGTCTGGCCTTTGATCGCATCCGCGGAAAGACTATACCCGAAGATACCCGTGTCGGTACTGCTCACGCCCGCAACGCCCTTTCCCGAGTCCGACTCCCCGTAAACCCCGTATTTTCCAAGAACAGACAGGGCGACTTCGCCCGCCCTGCCGATGACACCGGCTTTGTAATTCACATCCGCCGTCGTGCTCCCGACCAGCCCGCTGTTGGTATCGCTTTGGAATTCTCCCGCAACACCGCCGCCGCTCTGGGTAACGCTGAGTGTGGGTTGCGAACTCGCGCTGGTGATGGTCTCCGGACCGGTATCTCTGACAAAGGCCGGAGAATCTACGCCGTCCAGCAGGTCCGCGTTCAGGCCTGAACCGGGGCCATCAACCCCCTTAATAATATCCAGCACTTGTGGTATCTGGACAAAGGTGGGGGGAATAACCGTCTCCCCTAAAACACCTGAAATTTCAGAGCCGTCATGGGTGTGGACCGCCTCGGCGAATTCCGTGGCATCCTTGCCGTCCAGCAAGTCCGCATTATCCGTAAACAGCGAGTAGGCGACATACTCCAGGGACTGCCGGGGAACCGCTTCGGCATCGGCGCCCACCTTGATTCCCAGCCAGAGTTCGCGGCCGTCAAATATCGCTTCAGGCAGGGATTCCACATCCCCCAAGGCCGTGGAAAACAATCCATTTCCCACGGCTACATCCTTGGTTTCCACCCATAAGGCAGTGCCGTCCACCGCAACATCGTAAAGGCGGAAAGTCATGGTAAACGTGCCTTCCCGGGGCGCGCCGGTGGCGGGATCCGTCAGGCGGGCTTGATAGTGTAGCGTGGCGCCCTGGGCGGACGCCATCCCAAAACCCAACAGCACAAACATCCACAGACGGGCGACGGAAAAAATAATACGCCCTTCTTCCCAAGTACTCTTTTTCATCTTCTTTTCTCCTTGACCCGGTTGCAACCCTATATTCCTGTGAACACACGTTCTAAAAAGAGCCCTGCCCGCTTCGTTTCAAGCCCCGTCTACTGCATATTTATTGCTATTATACAACAACTTCTTTCTTTTTGTTGTTTTTTAATTCTTCCATAGATAGAGTTTTGGATTTAACGTAGATATTGATGGAGTAGGGAAATAATTTTCTTTATGGGATAAGAAAAATAGAGGGAGCGCAATCAACGATCACCGGCAGCGCCGGTGGTTTAACTTTGATTTACAAAAGGCCCTAAATGCACTGGGGCCTGTTCAGGCGGGTCTGCATGTTTTCAACGGGGCCAACCGTGAAATCATGAAAATAGTTGCTGTGCCCTGAAGCCGCCTCAAGCCCGCTTCACACGTGGACCGTCCGCAGTGTCCTCGATAACCCAGCCCTCCTGAAGGAGACCGTCACGGATGGCGTCGGCCTCGGCGAACTTCTTCTCGCGGCGGGCTTGCTGACGGGCGGCAACACGGTCCAATATATCCTGCGGTACGCTTTCTTCCATGGCTGGAGCNNTGCCGTCATCCATTTTTCGGTTGACATCGCGTATGAAGTTAAAAACCACGCCCAGCGCGCCGGAAATGTTCAGGTCGTCATCCATGTTTTCGATAAAGGCCTGCTCACATTCCCGGCATTCCTGGAGGAGTTCATCGCCCTCGCCGCGTACCTCTTCAAGGCGGATGCGGAAATCCCGGATGCGCCGCAGTGCCTGGGACGCGGCGGAGACGGCCTCAAAGGAAAAATTGCTCGGCTGGCGGTAATGGGTGGCAATCAGCGTGTACCGTATGGCCAGGGGGTCCAGGCCTTTATTGAGCAGATCGCGCAGGGTGTAGAAGTTACCCAGCGACTTGGCCATCTTCTTGCCCTCCACCATCAGGTGCGCGCAATGAAGCCAGTAGTTGACAAAAGACTCGCCCGTGGCGCAGCACGACTGGGCAATCTCATTCTCATGGTGGGGGAACATGTTGTCGATGCCGCCGCAATGGATATCAAAGTGCGGCCCGAGATATTTCATGCTCATGGCACTGCATTCGATGTGCCAGCCGGGCCGCCCCTTGCCCAGTTCCGTCTCCCAGTAGACCTCACCGTCCTGCGCGTCCCACGCCTTCCACAAGGCGAAATCCCGGGCTTCCTCCGCTTCATACTCATCGGCATCCACACGGCCGCTGGCGCCTTTTTTCAGGTCGTCCAGGTTCATGTGGCTGAGCCGGCCATAATTGGGAAAGGTATTGAGCTTAAAATATATGCTGCCCTTTTCCTCGTACGTATGACCGCTTTCCCGCAGCGCCTTGATCAATTCGACCATCTCCGGAATATGGTCCGTGGCGGCGGGGTAGGCGTCGGCGCGCCAGATGCCCAGCGTGTCTATGTCCTCAAAAAAGGCCCGGGCATAATGGTCCGTAACTTCTTTCAGGGGCTTGCCCGTTTCACGGCAGGTGCGGATTAACTTATCCTCCACGTCCGTCAGGTTCATGACGTGATTCACCTTGTACCCCCGGAACGTCAAATAGCGCCGGACGAGATCCTCGAACATATAGGCCCGGAAATTGCCGATATGGGCGTAATTATAGATGGTCGGGCCGCAGGTGTACATGCCCGCCTCGTTCGGTTTGATGGAGGTAAACGCTTCTTTGCTGCGCGTGAGGGTGTTGTAAAAGGTTATCGGCATATCGGACCCTTAATTTTCTTGCTGTCTAAATTACAAAAGACTTTGCAAAGATCAAAACAGCATTGTCTTAACTTACATCAGTAGTCATGCCTATCGGAAAGGTCTACTTACACTAAATCGCAGGTAGAATAACAAATGTTCTTTGAAAAGAAAAAGAAAGGCTTCACTTGCGTTTACTTCCAACTGGTAATAAACCTTCTAGATAAGGTATATTTAGCCTATGGAAACCATATGTCAGTCTAGTACAACGAACAAGACAATGGAAAAAATATTGCGGGAAAAGAGTTTCGCCGAGTTTTTTGCGGGTATCGGATTGATGCGCCTTGGTTTGGAAAAATCTGGATGGAAAATACAATTTGCTAATGATATTTGTAAAGACAAATACGCAATGTATGTCACTAATTTTCCGGATGCTGAACACCATTTCTTACTAGGCGACATTCATTCAATACATGTAGAAAAAATACCTTCTGTAACACTGTGTACAGCGTCTTTTCCATGCAACGATTTATCCCTTGCGGGCATGCGACAAGGTTTGTCGGGGCGGCAGTCTTCAGCATATTGGGGATTTATTAACATTCTCAAAGCCCTGGGCAAAAGGCGTCCTCCTTTTGTTTTGCTTGAAAATGTTTTCGGATTCCTGACATCAAAAAACGGACTGGATTTTAAATCTGCATTACAGGCGCTTAATAATCTTGGTTATAGTGTTGACGCTTTTGTACTAGATGCAGTACATTTTGTTCCTCAGAGCAGAGTGCGCTTATTTATTGTTGGTTTGCTTAATTGTGGATATGAAAACTTTGTCGTTAGTGAAACACCACATTTCTATGAATCAACAATTCGTCCTAAAACTCTTGCGGACTTTATTTTATCCAATCCCGAGATAAAATGGAATCTAAGAGACCTTCCTGAACCACCAAAGTGCGAAATACAACTTCAGAATATTTTGGAGGACATAGAAGATACTTCGCCTTTATGGTGGAACAAAGAGCGTTCAGAATATCTCATAAAGCAAATGAGTCCCCGCCATAAAGATATTTTAAAAAAAATGAAAAGACAAAAAGAGTGGTCATTCGGCACGGTATTTAGGCGCGTTCGAAATGGAATATCCATGGCTGAATTAAGGAACGATGGTATCGCTGGATGCCTTAGAACACCACGAGGCGGTAGTGGACGACAGATCCTTATACAAGCAGGATATGAAAAAGTCAAGGTACGATTATTATCTCCCTTAGAGTGCGCACGTCTTATGGGTGCAGATGACTTTAGAATTAACGCCACAATCAACAAAGCATTGTTCGGCTTTGGAGATGCCGTATGTGTTAAGGCTGTATCGTGGATTGCAGATAATTATCTCAATCCCCTTATTGAAGACCTTCTAATGTCGATGGAACAGAAATAAGAATTATAATAGCCATGAAAGATAAATGCGTCATTTTACACAATCACTTGGAAGATTTTAGGTGCTCTAATAACATTACGGGGAAAGGCCCTCTGTCTGTCATGCTTATACTAACGCGTATAGCAGAAAGTCAATCGCCTCCTTTTAGTCAGGATAATTTCCTAACCGCAAAGGGGGGTCAAGTGAAAGGACTTGGGGGACCTGCCGTACAAGCAATACTCAAGGACCATGGTATTAGCCGCGTGTTAGCTGAAGAGGGCGGTCGTACAAGTCGTGGCAGCATAGAACGTATGCAACAATATGTAATATTTCTGAACATGCTTTATAAAAATAAATTGCTGGATTTTTTGTCCATAGAAAAATGGTGGGTTGAACGTGTTCAAGAATATTTTTCTTCACAACCATTGCGACTAAAAGTGGATTCATCCAAATCATTGAGGTTTCTTATGTCAGAACTACTAAATACTGCATACGAGCGACAATTGGAATGCCCAGGCACAATGGTTGTTGGGGCTGTAATTCAGCATCTTGTTGGTGCAAAATTGACAATTGCTCTGCCTGAAGTAACAATAGACCATGAAGGTTTCTCTGTAGCGGACCATCCCAAAAAAAGAAAAGGTGACTTCTTGGTCAATGATACTTCTATTCATGTTACGACAGCCCCCACAGAAAGTCTTATGCGGAAATGTATAGGCAATCTGAATGAAAATATTCATCCCGTAATTATTACAACAGACGCGGGAGTAGGTGGGGCTAAAGCACTTGCAACAAATCTCCAGATTGCTGACA
>MTKZ01125631.1_pt2 | contig 20980 bp, 27 predicted proteins | sample 1042781 | NCBI WGS metagenome assembly MTKZ01 (sample SAMN06212207, study PRJNA360539) | anaerobic digester metagenome | biome: Wastewater treatment plant; material: sludge; isolation source: anaerobic digester fed with sludge from wastewater treatment plant | place: Denmark: WWTP Viborg ... | reverse complement strand
ACACAGGGACCTGAAACCCGACAACATCATCGTGACCGAAGAGGGCGGCATAAAAGTGCTGGACTTCGGCCTCGCGAGGCAGATCCTGATTGACGACCAGCCGGCACAAGAAGAGCGTCCGAACGTCCCCGTCGTTCCGAAGAACAGATCGACTGACTTAACTCTCGCCCTCGGAGGTTCGGGCGGTTCGGACGTGAAGAGCACGACCGGCCTTACCACAGTGGGCGTCGTGATGGGGACTCTCGGGTACATGAGCCCAGAGCAGGCCAGGGGCGAGGACGTCACTTCCTTCAGCGACATGTACTCTTTCGGGATCATAGTGGAGGAGATCTTCTCAGGAAAGACATCCTATAACCTGGAGAGCAGTTTCAATGTCCTGCTTGAAAAGAACCAGAAGGGGGAAAGGGAGGAGCTCCGCCTGGAAGAGCCCGACATCTCAACATTGGTGGACGACCTGACCGCTTTCGAACCGAACGCGAGGCTGACGGCGCGCGAGGCCGCGAGAAGGATCGAAGAGATCATCGGAAAACCGGCGAAGAAAAGGAAAAGGGTCCTTGTCGCCTCGGCCATCACGCTTCTTTCCGCCTTCGCCGTGATTGCGACACTTTTCTGGATAAAAGCGGCGCGCGCAGAAAAGAAAGCGCTGGAGGAAGCCGAAGCCGCGAAGCAGGTGTCGGATTTCCTCGTGGGGTTGTTCGAAGTCTCTGACCCGAGTGAGGCCAAAGGCAACACGGTCACGGCGAGNNGACGGCGAGGGAAGTGCTGGAAAAGGGTTCGGAGAAGATCGAGAGCGAGCTCAGCTCCCAGCCGAAGATCCAGTCGAGGCTGATGATGACCATGGGTGAAGTTTTCATGAACCTCGGACTTTACAAGGAAGCCCGGCCGCTGATCGAAAAATCGCTTCTCCTAAGGGAAAAATGCTTCGGCCCGGGAAGCGGGGAAATGGCTGAGATCTACAACAGCATGGGGCTTTTGGAAGAGATCCAGGGGCGGTATGACAAGGCGGAGTATCACTACCGGAGATCCCTTGATATCAACGCTAAACTATTCGGCGAAGACAGCAACGAAGCAGCATCTATACTTAACAACATCGCCGGAATTTACGTCAAGAAGGAAGAATTCGAAAAAGCGCTGGAAACCTACAACAGATCCCTCGCCATCAGGAAGAATTTGAGAGGAGAGACTAGCGCCGACATAGGCTTCACCTACAATAACCTAGGGAGCCTCATGAGCAAGCAGGGTAAATTCTCCGAAGCGGAGAAGCACTACCACCAGGCCTATGCCGTGTGGAAAGAGAAATTCGGGGACCTTGACCCGAACGTCGCCAAATGCCTGAACAATCTCGCGCTCGTATGCAAGAAACAGAAGAAATTCAAAGAAGCCGCGGGCTACTACAACCAGAGCCTGAAAATAAAGGAGAAGATCCTGGGCAGTGACCATCCGGAGACCGCCTCCACGCTCAACAACATCGCCTCGCTCTATTATTCCGAACAGAAGTTCGAAGAAGCTGAAGAAGGTTGGCTTAAGGTCTATGACATATATTCAAGAAAATTCGGCCCGGATCACCCCAACCTGGGATTGATCAGCAACAACCTCGCTCTGGTCTACAAGGCCAAGAAGGACTTTCCCAAGGNNCGAAAGCCCTCGCCATAACGGAAAAAGCCAACGGCAGGGATTCAATAGACGTAGCGAAGATACTCAACAATATTTCCAGTCTCCAAAGCGCTCAGGGGCGGTTCAGGGAAGCCGAAAATACTCTCACCTCGGCAATAGCTGTCGTTGAGAAAAAACTTGGGCCGGTCCATCAGACTACTCTGCAGTTCAAGACAAACCTGTTCCAGCTTTACCGTGATGAAAAGGATTATGCCACGGCGGAAAAAACCCTGCTTTCCGTCCTTGATGAAGTTCGATCTTTCAAGGGTTCCAAGCCGGGCGACATCGAAGCGATCATCGAGATGGTCGTAGATTTCTACGAATCGATCGGCGAAAAAACGAAGGCGGAAAAATACAAGACGATGAAGGGCGGAAACAAGGTTCAACCGAAGAAGGACTGAATGTTCCTGACGACCTGCCCCCAACCCTTGTCCCAGTATAGCCCCACCTGGGCGATGAGCGAATAGGCGAGCCCTATCTGGCATACCGCGAATCCCGCGACCGTGAACTGCGAAAGGCTGAAAATCCCGACCCCGAACTGGGATATGTTTATCACTCCCGCGCCGAACTGGCCGATGGAAATGAACCCTCTCGCCGGTACCGGGACATAGTTGGGGCGGAACTTGAAGGAAACGTGCAGCAGGGGCATTCCGAGGATCCTCGTTTTTGATTTGTATTCATATCCCCAGCCGTCCCATTTCTCCTTGTAAGGGAACGGCGCTCCGCAGTGGGGACATGCGAGCGCGCTCTCGCTTATCTCCTTTCCGCAGTCGCGGCAGTTTTTCATCATTTCGCTCCGCGGGTCGATAGAACGGCGGGAACTGTCTTCAGGAGGATTATCAGGTCGAGCGTGAGGGACCACTCCTCGATGTACTTGAGGTCCAGTTTCATCCATGTGTCGAAATCGAGGTCGGACCTTCCCGAGATCTGCCAGAGGCAGGAGAGCCCGGGCCTCATGGAAAGGCGGCGCCTCTGCCAGCGGTCGTATTTTTCAACCTCGGCCGGGATCGGAGGGCGGGGACCTACAAGGGACATCTCGCCCCTGAGGACGTTCCAGAGCTGGGGAAGCTCGTCTATCGAGGATTTCCTCAGCAACCTTCCTATGGGAGTCAGGCGGGGGTCCCTTTCTATCTTGAAGACGGGTCCGTCCACTTCGTTGAGGTGCTTCAGCTCCTCGAGCTTCTTTTCGGCGTCCTTCACCATCGTCCTGAACTTGTAAAGCCTGAACCTCCTTCCCCTCAGCCCCATCCGCTCCTGGATAAAAAAGACTGGCCCGGGGCTCGTCAGCTTGACGAGGGCCGCCGTGAAAAGAAGCAGGGGAGATAGGAACAGAAGGCCGAAGAATGCCCCGCAGATATCCATCATCCTCTTGACGAAAAGAGCCAGGCCCGCCTTCGGCGTCGTCGCGAAATGGAGGAGAGGGATGTCGCTTAGCCTTTCGAAAAAGATCGGCGTGTTGATGTGGGGAAATATCCTGAGGGACATGATGAGCTCGACTCCGAGTTCCTCGCAGACGAGGAAGAGCTCCTCCAGGCTGCTCACCTTTCCCGGCTCTTCGGCGACCACCACGGCATCGATGACCTCCCTTTCGAGGAACTTCGGGATATCGTAAACGTTCCCGAGAAATGCGACTCCCTTCTTGAGAAGTTCTTCCTTCGCTTCGGGGCATTCTTCTCCGCCCGGAAGGAAAAACCCCCTGACCGAAAATCCCACCTCGGGGCTGGTTCCCACGGAATCGATGAATTCGTGCGCCTGCGCGCTGCATCCCACGAGCACCAGGTTCCTGTGATGGATTCCCTCCCTGACGCTCTTTCGGAACCTTAGGGAAATCAGATGCCTGAAAAGCGTCCCGAGGAAGAGTATCGTGACGAAGTAGATCGCCACGAAGGTCCTGCTCACGTAGACCAGTTTCAACAGGTAGATGAGCGCGATCGTCATCAGGAAGCCAAAGAACGCCGCCTTTGAAAAAGTCATGAAGGTCTTGTGGAGAGCGACCCCCAGCGGGAACTTGAAAGCGCCCAGCAGGAAAAGGCACAGGAGCAGGAAAAAAGCGGAAATTATCGCGACGGGGATGTACTTGTCGATCGAGAAGAAAACCCTTTTCTCGAAAGAGGGGATCATCGGAAGCAATACAGCCCTGACGAAATAGGCGGCGAAGAAAGAAACGACCAGGTTCACGAGATCGGAAGCAAGGCATGCGAACCCGAAATATTTTTTTGCGGCTCTGAGCATTGATTTTCTCCAGAGCCTATTATCTCAGACTTTCGGGAGTTTATGAACCCCGCGTCCGCTCGCGTCGGGTGTAATGGTCCGCCAGAAAAAGAAGAGCGCCGGCAAGGCTTATCAAGGCGGCGAGGCACGCGGCGTTCCTGTAATCTCCGAACCTGTCGTACATGAGACCTCCCGTGACGGGCCCCGATAGGCCTCCGAGGGCATAGCCGAAGGAGACGTAAGGGTAGACCGCTCCGAGGTTTCCAACGCCGTAAATTTCCGCCGTCTCCTTCGCGAACAGGACGAAATTCCCGCCGAAGCCGAACCCTGCGAGCATCGAAAGCACGAGAAAAGAAATATCGGAGAGTTCCACCGTGCCCAGCAGGAGAATGAAAAAAGCCTGGAAAGCGAGAGCGATGAAAATTGTCAGGCTCGCTCCGATCGTGTCGCTGACGAACCCCCAGGAGACCCTTCCCGCGAAGTTTGAAATGGCGAAGACCGAGACCCCCAGTATCAGGATGTTGTCCCCGATGCCGTGTCCGGCGCCGATCGGCTTAAGACTGCCGACTATTAACAGCCCCGCGAAGGTCCCGAGGAAAAAGCCCGAAATGAGCTTGTAAAGCGGGGGGGAGCTCCATATTTCACGGGCGCTCAAATCTTTTTCACGGAAGGAGGACTCATATCCGTCAGCCTTCAGGAAGAAAGCCGATACCGCTATGGCTGTCCCGTAAACGGCGCCGACTATCAAGAAGATCTCGAGTATACCGCGCCCCGAGCTAGTAAGCCCGTGAACGATGTAGGAAAGAGCCATTGCGGCGAGGCCGAAGCCCCCGACCGCGATTCCCGTCACGAGGCCCTTTCTCGATGGAAACAGCTTCACCGGCACGGTCAGCGCCGCGAGGTATCCGAAGCCGGTTCCCATCCCGGCGAAGATCCCGTTGCCGAGAAGGACCAGCCAGAAATTCCCTCCCGAGAATCCCGAGAGGAGATACCCCCCGGAGAAAAGGCCCCCCGCGATCCAGGCGATCGCCCGAGAGCCGTATCTTCTTTCGACTTTACCCGCGAATATCATCGTGACGGGAAGGATCCCGATGAGCAGGCCGAAGATAGACTGGCTCTGCGCCGAAGAAAAGCCGTGCTCCCTGGAGAGTTCCGGGGCGACCACGCTCCATGCGTAAACCCCGCCCAGGCAGAGCATTATGACGAAAGAGGCGAGTACGGCCAGGTATTTTTTCATCATTCCCTTAAAGTCGCTCCTCAAGAGCGCTCATTTTACCTCAATCTCATTCAGGTCCGGAAATTTGGTGTTTTCAATGCAGGCGTGTTCTTGGGACAGGCTGAAGGCTTAAGGCTGAAGAGCTGAAGGATAATAGAGAAGATGATTTGAACGTCATTCCGAGGTTGCCATCGAGGGTTCCGAAAACGAAGGAATCTCCCTCATCCCAAAGGCTTCCTGCAGTTTATTTGCTTTTTTAGCCGCGCGGTCTTATCATTTCCTGTTTAGGAGAACTGATGGTCATCGGCGCCGACATTTTAAGCTTGCTGAGGGGGCAGGATTCTTTCATTATCACTACCCACATTTCGCCCGACGGGGACGGGATAGGCTCGGCGCTGGCCCTTTCGCGGGGATTGAAAGCCATCGGCAAGGAAGTCATTATCCTCAACCACTCGAAAACCCCTGACAATCTAAGGTTCCTTCTGAAAGAAGACTCCGAGATAATCGGCCCAGGATCTCTCGACGCAGGATTCGACCCGATGGACTATTTTTCGGTGGNNGACTATTTTTCGGTGGTCGTGGACATGGGGGCTTTCGACCGCCTCGGGTCGGTCCTTCCCATCATTCAGAAATGCAAGGGGATGCTTGTCATCGACCATCATGTCGTGGATGTTCCGGAAGGGGTCTGCTCGCTGATCGAGAGCAACGCAAGCGCCACCGGAGAAGTCGTACACGACCTTCTTTTAAGACTCAACGTGAAGATCACCAAAGAGATAGCCGAACCTCTTTACGCGGCGATCGAGACCGACACGGGGGGATTCAGGTTTTCTGGGACCACTCCTTCGACCCATAAGCTTGCCGCGGAACTTCTAAGCCTGGGCGTAGACCCTTCAAGGATTTATTCCGAGATATATGAAAAACAGTCGGCGATCAGGATTAAACTCACGGGAGAGGTATTTGCCACCTTGTGGGTCTCTCCTAGGGGAAAGATCGCGACCATGGAGCTGCGGCAGTCGATGCTGGGTAAGCTCGGCGCCAGGATAGAGGACGGGGATGACCTTGTCAACTATCTAATGACCATCGATGGGGTGAAGGCCGGCTTTTACCTCAAGGAACTTGGTCTTGATAAAACAAAAATATCATGCAGGTCAAGGGATAAGAGATTAGATCTTGGAGTATTTCTTTCGGAATGGGGCGGAGGCGGCCACGCCTTTGCTGCGGGTCTTCTTCTTAACGAAAATATCGAAACATCCAAAAGAGTAATCATCGATAAAGCCCTTGAGATCCTTGAGTAATATATGAGCAAGCAGAGAGTAATGATCCTGCTGTCGGGCTGCGGGCCTCTGGACGGAAGCGATCCTTTTGAATCCGTTTTTTGCCACTATTGGCTTGAAAAGAAAGGCTGTGAAGTCATTTACGCCGCTCCTTCAGGCACTCAGCTCCACAGCGTGAACCATATTGACGGAAAGAACAGCCGCACGCAAAAAAGAGTGATCTTGCAGGAAGCGGCACGCCTTGTCCGGGGAAAACTTTTTCCCCTTAAAGAGTTATCGCCTAAATTGATGGACGGGATAGTTATCCCCGGAGGCCAGGGGACGCCAAAGAATTATTTCTCCTTAAATAAGAATAAGATACCTGAGATAAGATCCGAGATCCGCCTTTTTTTGAAGAGACATGTTGAAAGTAGGGGAACTGTCTTGGCTATCTCGCTGTCGGAATTTGTCGTCCGGCGATCATTGCCGGATCTGATGGACGCGCCGGACCTCCTTGCTCTGAAGCCCGGCCAGTTCGTTTCGAACGAAGAATTTGGAGTTGTGCTGGCTCCAGGATCGCTTCTGACTTCCAACATAACGACTTTATTTATTGAAACAGAACGAGTCATCAATGAATTCATAAACATAATGATGAAAAGAAAAAGCTCATAAATGTTACATATCTTATTGATAATAAAATAATAAATCAGGAACATTGAAAAATGTAAGCCCTGATAATTATCGAATAAGGTAATGATCAGAAATAGTAAGTTACCATAAATCGAACAAAAACTTTAAAACAATCAGATAAAATATTTAACGGATCGCCCAGTCAAGGTAAGAGAAAAGGACCGGGCCCGCCAGATATTCACGAAAAGAACGCTAGCCCACCACAATTATTTTAACATAAGATATCTTATCGGACGTAATATTGCCCAAAAAAAGGGAGCCACGAAGACTCCCCGTCAAGCGCTCACGGCGCTTCCGTTTCTTCAACCTCAGGTGAATTTGGATTTTGATGGCGGAGCTCCGCAGCAACCTCCGCTACAGCTATGGCTTGTTCCATTGCCACCGGTTCCGACCGATCCTGGAGCCGAGATCAGCTTTTCGACTTCAGACGAATTGCACTTCGGACAATCGAACTTGTATTCTCCAAGAGGTTTCAATGTGATCCTCTCGAATTCGCAACCGCATTTAAGGCAACGGAACTCGTATATCGGCATCTGCCACCCCCGGACTATAAGCTGTTCTCAATCATGGACTTAAGTGTCGACTTGGGTACAGCGCCAACTTGCTGACCGACGATCTGCCCTCCTTTTACGACAAGGAGCGTCGGAATCGACATGATCCCGAAACGCGACGCTGTGTTCGGGCTTTCATCGATGTTGACCTTTGCGAACTTGACTTTCCCCTTCATCTCACCTGCCAGCTCATCCACGACGGGGGCGACCATCCTGCACGGGCCGCACCAGGGGGCCCAGAAATCAAGGAACACCGGCAGGGACGAGTTGGTTACTTCGCTGTCAAAATTTGAGTCGTTGACTTCGATGACGAATTCGGACATTTCATTTCCTCACTTTCTCTTCAGGGCCGGACCCGGCCCCGCATCTGTCAGCCATTCAGGTAGGGACCCCGAGCCTGGGCAGGAGGTACCTGTTAAGCAGGAACCAAACGGCAAATACTCCAATCATTAATAATATCTCTTTCATCTTCAATCCTTTACGCCTACCTGTTTCAAAACCGCGATCATCGGGCACCAGTTGGAAAACGCAGATTGGAACAGATTCAACCCGACGAAAGCCGTTATGAAATAAAAGCCGGGATGAACGAAGTGTCCCATAACGAATCCAAACAATATCAAAGCTCCCGCTATTCCCCTGAGGATCCTGTTGACCATAATCTCCTCCATAAAAACTTAAGGATGCGGCAATCCTTAAAAAGTAACAATCTTACAGCTTTTCGATTATCCATTCAACGGTCCTGTCGATGCTGCCACTTACATTATTCATGTATTTCAAGTTATTATATCCCATAACCTGACGCTTGGATTCATCTTTGAAAAGCGCTATGATCGTAGGGGCTATTTCTTCCGGATTGGATATTTGAGCGGCCCCGCCGTGATCAAGGAGAGCTTTTGATTCGTCGGCAAAATTTTCCATGTGGGGCCCGAAGATTACCGGCATCCCCCACCCTGCCGGTTCTAGCGGGTTCTGCCCGCCAAGTTGAAGGATCGATCCTCCCATGAAGGCGACCTTTGCAAGTCCATACGTTTCATGAAGTTCGCCGTAGCTGTCCAAAATAAGAACGTCCCAATCTCTTCCGGGAAGCTCGCTTCTGAGCTTCGGGTTCAACCCCCGTGACCAGCATCCTTCAAGAATTTTCCCCACCCTTTCCAGGTGCCTCGGAGCGATTATTAACCTCGATGAACCGATCTCGTTTTTAACTGCCACGTGAGCATCGAGAAGAATCTCCTCCTCTCCCTCTCTTATGCTTCCTCCTATCCACAAACTCCCGCTGTCCGGGGGCATGAATTCGGAAAGAGTGCTGACATCGCTGACTTTTTTGTTTTCCTTGGGCGCGGCGATATCGAATTTCAGATTCGAGGATACTTCAACTCTATCCTTTTGGATTCCCAGAGAGCGGAACCTGTCCGCGTATTCTTCGGACGAGGCAGAGATCCATGACGAGGCAAGTGAATTCTTAAAGAAGTTCCTGAATAGCAGGTATTTGGATAGTTTTTTCGTGGAAATCCTTCCANNGGTTTCAAGAAAAATTACCGCTTTCGGCCGGACCCTCCTAACGGCAAGAATTTGATATAATATCGAATCAATAGGAAAAGCTGAAAACGGGAACTTCTCTTTTTCAAGTTGTTCAAGCCCCGCCCTGGTTGCTGAGGTCAGGAACACAGTATATCCGTTATTTATGAGCTTATAAGCAAGTCTTATCGCAAGTTTTACTTCACCTAAAGAGACCCCGTGTATCCAGATAGGCTCGTTGTCTCTTTTCGGTAACATTCCAACTCTTTCTCTAATCCTCGACCATCCTTTTTGACGCCTTGCGATAATGAAGAGCCAGATCGGGGTCAACAGTATTATCAAGATGTTATATAATAAATACATTTCACACCTTCATCGTCCTGAAATCATCCGCCACCTTGTAGAGACCCCACAGGACGGACAGCATGCTTATGGATGTAAATATAATGATATGAGGGGCTTCCAACAGGTAATCGCACCCGTTGGTCAGGATGCCGCCTAGCGAAGGAGCGGGAGGCGGAACTCCGAGCCCGAGGAAGGAGAGACCTGATTCCGCCATGATGATCGACGCCGCCCCTACCGTCGCCTGCGCACCGAGGACGGGAAAAATGTTGGGGAGCAGATGTTTCCTGAAAATAAAAAGAAATCCCCCGCCCGAGAGGCACGCCGCCTCCATAAAGCTCTGATCTCTAAGCTGCCTTGCCAATGCCCTGGCCGTCCTCGCGTAGCCTACCCAGGATGATATGGTCAGAGCGAGCACGAGGGAGAACTCTCCCCGCTTGAAAAACGCGAGGATGAGGATCGCCAGCAGTATCCCCGGCAGAGCCAGCAGCAGATCTATCAGCCTTGATATCGCGAGGTCCGCGACGCCGCCCTTGAACCCGGCCAGCGCCCCCAGCAACCCTCCCAGCAGGAGGGAAAGGCTGAGGGAAACTATCGTCAGCTTCAGGGACAGCCTCGAACCGAACACTATCCTGGACAACAGGTCTCTGCCCAGTTCGTCGGTTCCAAGCGGAAATCCGGAAGAAGGGCCCTCCAACCTCCTCTCCAGATGTATCTCCGAAGGATGCAACGAGAGCGCCAGCGGGCCCGCGGCGGTGAGCAGGAGCCAGGACAGTAGGAGGAGGACAGGGAACGACATCTTTTTACGCATCTCTGAGCCTCGGGTCCACCAAGGGAGAGAGGAGGTCGGCCAAAAGGTTTCCCAGCAGGTAAATGAAGCTGAAGACGATTATCAGGGCGGTTATGAGAGTGTAGTCCCTCGAGAAGACGGATCTCGCCAGAAGGCTTCCCAACCCTGGGATGCGGAACACTTTTTCGGTTATTATCGCCCCTGTCAGCAGCGCGCCGAACTCGAGGCCCGCCACCTGCATGAAAGGGATCAGGGAGTTGGGGACCATGTGCGCGGCGAAAGCACGAGAATTCCCAGCGCCTTTTTCCCTTGCCAGCAGGACATAGGACTTTCTTTTTTCCTCGCATATCGAGACCCTCAGGACGCGCCCCAGGTATGCGGAAGCCGGGATGGACAATACCAGGGCCGGGAGCACGAATGACAGGGCCGTCCCGTCTCCCGAAACGGGAAAAATCGGCAAACTGACCGCGAAAAAAAGCAGGAAGACCGGCCCTGTCAGGAATGAAGGCGAAACCATCATCACTGAAGAGGCCAAGCCGAAAACCCTGTCAGGGGGCCGTCCCTCGAAATAAGCGGATGCGGCACCCGAGAACAATCCCGCAAGGATCGAGAGCAGGAGGGCGGAAAACCCCAGCGCCAGGGTGTGGGGCAGGGCTTCGAGGATCTCGGTCGATACCTTTCTCTTCGTTACTAAAGATTCTCCGAAGTCCAATTCCAAAAGCCCCGCGAGGAACGAAGCGTACTGTGCAGTAAGCGGCAGGTCGAGCTTCAGCTCCTTCCGGAGGGCCTCCCTGTCCACGAAAGTTGCGTTCTCTCCCAGAAGGATCTCCACAGGGTCCGAGGGGGCGAGTCGCGACAGGAAAAAGACCGCGCTCGAGGCTGCGAACAGGGTGAAGATGAATTCGAGGACCTTCTTTGCGGCGCGAGAAGACATAGGTTCCATTTTACCTTATCGTCGAGTTGAGGTAAATTGGTCTTTTAAGGGGAGAGAATGAGCCACGGACAACGATTCTTCAGGCCGGACGCCCTGGACGGGGATTCGTTCTTCCTCTCGGGGGACGAGGCAAGGCATGCGGCCAGGGTCCTTCGGATAAGAGAGGGAGACCGCGTAACTCTGATGGACGGGCGCGGATCCACGAGGGAATTCTCGGTCATCTGCGCAGGACGGGAGGGCCTCGAAATAAAGGCCGCATCGGAAGCGGTCAGGGCACCGCTTCCGGCGGTCAGGCCGCACCTTATCCTCGGCGCTCCCGACATGAAGGCGCTCGAAGAGGCTCTTCTCCACGCGGTAGAGCTGGGAATGTTCCGGATGGCCCTGGTTCAGACGGAGCGGTCTCCGTCCCCCATCCGCGCTTATGAGGCCAGGACGGAGCGCTTCATGAAGATCGCGGCATCCGCCATAAAGCAATCGGGGAACCCTTTTCTTCCNNTCACCGCCATCTTTCGGAAGCTCTCGGGACCGCGCCGGAGAAAGGCTACGTTCTCGATCAAAAAGGAAACCCTGTCAACGCGGCACTTCTATTGACGGGAGAGATCGGCCTCGCGGTGGGGCCCGAAGGGGATTTCACGGAAGGGGAAAAAAGGATGCTGGAAGAAGCCGGTTACGCGCGGCTGTCTGTCTCTTCAAATACGCTGAGGGTCGAAACGGCTGTTCTCGCGGCCCTGTCGCTGGTCACATGTCCGGGGTTTTTCTCAGGCTTCGAGGGTTGACGTAGACGAGGATGTTGTTGTCGTCGGGATCAAGGACCTTAAGGAAGAATCCCTTTGAAAAATTGGTATCCTCGGCCACCTGCCCTGCAAGCACCTCTCCGTCGCTGAAGTGAAGCCTGACGAAACGCCCGTCGGTCTTTTTCCTGAGGTTCTCCTCGTCAAGAAGGGCCTGGTAGGATGGGTTTCCCAAATAGTCTTTCACGAAGAAAGCGGCTTTGAGTTCCGAAACCGCGACGCACAGGGGGGATCCGTCGGTCTTTATGGCGGAGATCGGGTCCGTGCCGTTCTCGAAGAATCCCACGAGCGCCGGGACCACGTTCCCGTCAAGGTACCTGAGTATCAGCTTCCTGTACTCCATGGCCAGCCTCTCCGGATAAATTATCATACCGGACTGAAAAAATTGCAAGAGGCGCTCCTGCCGCTCCGGCGGATCGCCTCAAGGGGTCCCTCCGGACGGCTGCTTTATTTTTCAGCACATTTGTCGGATAATACTGCTTTGAGGTTTTGATGCCGGAACGAAAGCTGAAGTTCAAACACGTTGCCATCGAAGGCGCGATAGGCGTCGGGAAAAGCACGCTGGCCCGGCTTCTGGCCCAGCGGACCGACTCGAAGCTGATCGAAGAGGAAGTGAACAACCCCTTCCTCAGGGATTTTTACCAGGGGAAGAAAGGCTCCGCGTTCCAGTGCCAGCTGTACTTCCTGCTGACGCGCTACCAGCAGCAGCTTCCGCTCGTCCAGCCGACTCTTTTCGAAAGCTCCGTGATCTGCGATTACATCCTCGAGAAGGAGCTCATATTCGCCCAGCTCACTCTCGACGAAAAAGAGCTTTACCTTCACAGGAAGATATTCCAGTTCCTCCTCGGCCCCCTGCCGGGCCCGGAGGCGATCGTGTATCTCCAGGCATCGACGGAAGTGCTGAAGAAGAGGATAAGGAAAAGAAGCAGGGAGAACGAGAAGAACATCTCCGAGGAGTACATCGAGAAGCTCAACGAATCCTACAACCACTTTTTCTTCCACTACAAGCGCACTCCTCTCCTCATCGTCAACGTCAACGACACTGACTTCGAAAAGAACCCGGAAGAGATGGACCGCCTCGTTGCAATGATAAATTCTTTGGAGTATGGTGTAGTCCTGTACAACCCTCCTGCATCCTGAGCGAGCGGGAAGGGCTGCGATATGAAGGCGAAGATCGCTTTCCCCCGACCGCAAAGGCGGCGGGGAGAAAGGAAGGATAGATGTCGAAGATAACCGTCCCCCCCTTTAAAAGCGTAAGCGTCCCTGCGATAAGGGATAAAAAGCGTTCCGGCGAGAAGGTGGTTATGGTAACCGCCTACGACTTCCCCTCCGCCAAGGCGTGCGACCAGGCGGGAGCCGACCTCATACTTGTCGGGGATTCCCTGGGGATGGTCGTCCAGGGCAACGAAGACACGCTGTCGGTGACTCTGGAAGAGATGATCTACCACACTTCCATGGTGGCCAGGGCCGCGAGGAGGGCGCTGGTGGTCAGCGACATGCCCTTCTTGACCTACCACACGGACGAGACCGAATCGGTCAGGAACTGCGGGAGATGCATAAAGGAAGGAAAAGCCCAGGCCGTGAAAGTCGAGGGTNNCAAGGTCCAGGGCAAGGACGAAGAGTCCGCAAGGATGCTCCTGGAAGACGCACTGGCGCTGGAGGACGCGGGAGCCTTCTCAGTCGTTCTCGAATGCATGCCCTCCGAGGTCGCCTCGAAGATAACCGCTTCGGTGAAGATACCTACTATCGGCATAGGCTCGGGGCCGCACTGCGACGGGCAGGTGCTTGTCTTCCACGACCTGCTCGGGATCTCCGACCCTCCCCACCCCCGCTTCGTCAAGAAATACAAGAATCTCAGGGACGAGATGGTAGAAGGGCTCTGCCAGTTCGCGAAAGAGGTCAGGAAAGGCGTTTACCCCTCCGAAGAACAGTCGTACCACCTGCAGAAAGATCCCCGGGGGGAGGAGAAGGAAAGAACCAAGTGATAATTTGCGGTTCCGTGAGAGAGATCAGGGAAACGAGCCGCGCCGTCAGGAGGGAAGGCAGGAAGATAGCCCTCGTCCCTACCATGGGATACCTTCACGAGGGGCACGTTTCTCTCGTGAGGAAAGCCAACAACCGCGCGGACTTCGTAGTCGTATCGATCTTCGTCAACCCGACGCAGTTCGGCCCCGAAGAGGATTTCGACAGGTACCCGAGGGACTTCGAAAGGGACAGGGTCATATGCGAAGAGGCCCGCGTGGACGCTCTCTTCTGTCCTCAGGTCGAAGAGATCTACCCCAGGGGGTATTCGACGTTCGTCGAGATAGAGGGTCGGATCGTCGAAACGCTCTGCGGCGCCAGAAGGCCGGGACATTTCAGGGGCGTGGCTACGGTCGTCTCGAAGCTTTTCCTCGCGGTGGAGCCCGACATCGCGGTTTTCGGACAGAAAGACGCACAGCAGTGCGCTGTGATAAAGAAAATGACGCGTGACCTCAACTTTCCCGTCGAGATAGTGGTTTCCCCCATCGTCAGGGAAAAGGACGGCCTAGCCATGTCAAGCAGGAACAAGTACCTCGACTCCGGCGAAAGGCAGGCCGCCCCCCTCATCAAGAACGCGCTGGACCTGGCTTCCAAGGCGTTCGGCGGGGGTGAACGCTCCCCGGCGAAGTTGAAACAGGCCGCCCTTGCCGAGATCGGGCGTTCCGCCCTCCTGAAGACGGATTATCTGGAGATAGTGGACTGCGGGACACTCGAGCCGCTGGAGGCCCTTTCAGGGGGGAGGCCGGCCCTCCTCGCCGCAGCCGTCTTCTGCGGGAAAACGCGGCTGATAGACAACATAATCCTGGGAGCTCAGAATGGTAATTGAAATGCTTGCATCGAAGATACACAGGGCGAGGGTCACCGACTCGGACCTCGATTACGAAGGCTCTTTCACCATCGATTCCGAAATCATGGAAAAAGCGGGGATCATCCCCTATCAGGCGGTCGAAATATACAACGTTACGAACGGTTCGAGGCTGAAGACCTACGCCATCGAGGGCGAGCCGGGCTCCAGGACATTCTGCGCAAACGGCGCCGCCGCCCACCGGATAAAGAAGGGGGATGTCGTCATAATATGCGCCTACGTCCAGGTGGACGCGGGCGAGGCTGCCGGGTTCAGGCCCACGGTCCTGAGGATCGGCGATAACAACGAAATTGCCGGATAAGGAGAATTCGAGATGAAAAGGACCTTGATCTTTCTCGCAGTGATGTTCTTCGCGGTATCCGCGGTCTTCGCGGGAGGCCCCGCGGACCGCGACCCAATGAAAGCCGTTTCAAGGCTGAAGGAGTNNAGGCGCAGGAATCGCTGAGAAAAGCCGCGGCCGTGGAAAAAATGAAGCTCGCGGAGAAATATGGAGCCCCGCCGAAGCAGAACATAGACATGCTCCACTACGACCTCGACCTCTTTGTCGATCCGAGCCAGAGGTTCATCAGCGGAACGGTCACGCTGACCTTCTCCCCAACCGCGTCCCTGTCGTCGCTCAATTTCAGGCTTCACAAGAAGCTGGAACTCGTCTCGGTATCCTTCGACGATGCCGCCACTGGAAGCTACAAGAGGTCGAAGGACGACATAAAGGTCGATTTTCCCGTCCCGCTCCAGCCCGGGACCAATCACAAGGTCGCCATATCCTACCGCGGGGCTCCGCAGATGACCGGATCCCTCGGCGGCGGCATGCTTTTCAGCGATCATGACGGGGTGATGTCTGCCACTACGCTCTCGGAACCGTTCGAGGCTTATGCATGGTGGCCCGTCATAGACGAGGTTTCCGACAAATTCACCGCCGATATAAACCTCACGACACCCGGGGGAATGGTCGGAGCCTCCAACGGCACCCTTGAGGGAACAGCTACCAACCAGGACGGCACGGTCACTTACATGTGGAGCGAAGACTACCCGATCCCCGCCTACCTGATCTCGGTCAACGTCACCAACTACGAGCATTTCAGTGATTCCTACACCTCGCTGGACGGCAGCACGGCCATGCCGCTCGAATACTACGTCTATCCCGAGCACCTTTCGGAAGCGCAGACGAACTTCGAGGACATCCCCGAGATGATCTCTCTCTACGCTGGCCTGGTCGGAGAATATCCCTTTATCGGCGAGAAGTACGGGCAGGTGGAGTTCCCCTGGGGCGGCGCCATGGAGCATCAGACGCTGACAAGCATGGGAGATTACTTCGTCGGCTATTCCGATAATTTNNCACGCCCACGAGCTGTCCCACCAATGGTTCGGCGACGAGGTGACCTGCGGGACATGGCATGACATATGGCTCAACGAAGGGTTCGCCACCTACTTCGAGGTTCTCTGGATGGTGCACGAATACAGCAGTTACGGATTGACGGTCGGCGGCGTGTTCGGCTCTTATTATGACGACGGCCTCGCGAACGGCGCGCTCCGGGGAACGGTCTACGTGAAGAACGAGAACAAGCCTTTCGCCGATTCAGACGCCATATACACGAAGGGGGGCTGGGTCCTGCACATGCTCAGCCATGTAATGGGAGAGGAGAAATTCTGGCAGGCCATGAGGGCTTACCGTGAGAGGCATTCCATGTCCTCGGCGGTCACAGATGATTTCATGTCCGTGTGCGAGGAGGTCCACGGCTCCGACCTGAAATGGTTCTTCGACCAGTGGGTGTACACGAAGAAAAGGCCGGTCTATTCCTGGACGTACTCTCAGAGCGGGAACACGCTCAACATTAACGTGATGCAGAAGCAGAAACACAAGATCGCCAACCGCTCCGAGAACAACGACCGCTACATCATGCCCATCGACATCACCGTTTACTATGACGACGGGAGGGAGGAGACCGTTGTCATCAACAACGACGAGCGTTCGCAGGATTTCTCCGTCCCCGTCTCCGGAACCGTGAGCAACGTCGATTTCGACAAAGGCAATTTCATCCTCAAGGAGATGAAGGACTAGGAGGCCGCTCCCTGAACTTGAAAATTTGCCCGCTTGGTAATATCATTTAACCGACAAGCGAGGTGAAACATGTCAGACTTCGGAGAGCATGTGGGGAAAAAGCGGGCCCTCAGGCCCCTCGAGTCTTTCGGCATTGGCAGACTGATAACTGACGAGGACTTCAGGGTCGTGGAGATCTCGGAACAATCGGCGCGGCTGCTGGGCGCGGAGCCCGAGGATCTCCTCTCGAAGAGACTGACGGGAGAGATCGGCCCTAGGCGCGAAGTCCTCGAAGAAGCCGCCCGCGGCAAGATACATCTTTCGGAATGCAGGACGGCGGACGGCGGCACCATAAACGTCTGTTTCCGGGTGATGAAGCTCAACGGCGGAAGCGATGCCGAAGGCTTCGACGTGATCTTCCTGAAGGAAAGCGATACCCAGAAATGTTCCGGCGGAGAAAGCGTCCATTTCCACGAAGTGATCCACGAACTCGATTACAACCACGCGCAGACGATCTTTCTCGAGAGGCTTCTAGAATCCACGGGGCACGACCTGAAGACGCCTCTGGGCGTGGTCCTCGGTTATTGCGAGCTCCTGTTCAAGGGGAAAGCGAACGGAGGCGGCGATTCGGACCGCATCCACAGGACCATATACAGGAACTGCGCCTGGATCTCGGAGATGGTGGAGAGGCTGGAGGAGTTCACCTCGATCGTCAAGCATTGCAAGGACGAGAAAAGAAAGCCGGTCAGCTTCACCCAAGCCCTTAGGGACGCCGCCGGGAGGCTTTCAAGGACATCCTTCGCGACAAAGGTCAAGCTCCACATCGAGGGTCCCGAATCGTCCGATACCGAAATCTCGGAGCCGCCGAACCTCATCGCTTCCATGGCGGACGAGCTTCTGAGGAACGCCATCCTGTAGAGCAGGAGCGACAGGGAGGTCGCGATCTCGGTGTCGCGCGAGGGGAAGAAAGTCTGCGCCGCGATCCTCATCCCGGCAATGGAAGAAGATGCCCCGACCATGAACCATCTCATGGAGAGAGTCTTTGTCCAGCCTCCGGATTTTCACAAGGAGTCGGCAGAACAGAAGCCTGTCTGCCTGGGGCTCGGAGCGGTAAAATATCTCGTCATGATGATGGGAGGCACGATGAACGCCTCAAGCGGCCCGGGCGAAAGCGCCAGGATCGTCGTCGAACTGCCGGCCCAAGCCTGATCAGTCCTGCCGCTGCTCAACAGCCTGATGCTGTTTTTTCCTTAGAAGCACCCTTATCGGGCCGAACGGGGCATCCTGAAAAAGGCTCACGACCCGTTTTTTCGCCATCTCCAGGACAGTCACGAAAGTAAGGACCGTGCCGAACCTGCCTTTGTCTTCCCCGAGAAGTTCCGTGAACAGCGCAGTCCCGCGCTCCCTTATCAGCGCCAGGACCTCCTCCATCTTCTCGGCTATGTTCTTCTCTTCTACGAGGATTATTTTTGTTTCCTTGTTCTCGATCCTCTGGATGACGTTCTTGATCGCCCCGACGAGGTCCCATACTTCGAGGTCGTAGGTGTCCAGGCTCCCCTCCCCGGCTATCTCCCTGCGGTGGAACTGGCTGATCGCAAGCGCTTCCTTTTCGCCCAGAATGTGCCCCGCCTCTATCAGCTTCCTGTGCTCCAGGAGCTGATCCACGAGAGTTTTGCGGGGATCCTCGGCTACGGCTTCCTCCCGCGTGTGCCTCGGAAGAAGCATCTGGCCCTTGATGCTGATCAGTGTCGCGGCCATCGTTATGAAGTCGGCTGCGATGTAGAGGTTGAGGTCCTTCATCTTCGATAGGTACCTGTTGTACTGCTCTGTTATCTGCGCGATAGGGATGTCGTAGATGTCCAGCTCGTTCTTGTCGATAAAGTAAAGGAGCAGGTCAAGGGGGCCTTTGAAGACGGGAAGGGAATAGCGCGGCTCCGCACCGTCCCCTGCCTCGACGAATTTTCCTGGTTCCGTTATCGCGTCCATGCCGTATCCAAAAAAAGCTATTATATATTATAATGCCTGATTGGCAAACCGCTAAGGAACGGAGGAAAAATGCCCCGTGAAAAAGAACTCTCCAGGAAAGCCTCTTTCAGGCAGAAGCTCGACAAGCAGCTGAAGGACAAAAAGACCCTCCCTTCGACCTCGGGATACGAATTTCAACCCCTTTACACCCCGGAAGATACACCCGGCGCCGATTACGAGGAACGGCTCGGTTATCCCGGGGAATTTCCCTTCACGAGAGGCGTGCAGGCTTCGATGTACAGGGGCAGGTTCTGGACCATGAGACAATACGCGGGTTTCGGAACCGCCAGTGAATCCAACGAACGGTACAGGTACCTCATAGAAAAGGGACAGACCGGCCTCTCCGTCGCTTTCGACCTACCCACCCAGATGGGATACGATTCCGACGACCCGGTCTCCACCGGAGAGGTCGGCAAGGTGGGCGTGGCGGTGGACAGCCTGGAGGACATGGAGGTACTTCTGAAGGGCATCCCGCTCAACAAGGTTTCCACTTCAATGACGATCAACTCGACGGCGTTCGTGCTGCTCTCTCTCTACCTCGCCGTCGCTGAAAAACAGGGCGTCCCGTTCTCCTCGCTTTCGGGCACCATCCAGAACGACATCCTCAAGGAATACATAGCCAGGGGGACCTATGTCTTCCCACCGAAGCCATCTCTAAGGCTCATCACGGACATTTTCGAGTTCGCCGGCGGGAACGTTCCGTAGTGGAACACGATATCGATTTCCGGCTACCACATCAGGGAAGCGGGAGCGAGCGCGGTACAGGAAATAGCATTCACCTTCCTGAACGGAATGACGTATGTCCGAGCCGCTATGGACGCGGGCCTGGAAGTCGACGCTTTCGGCGAGAGGCTTTCCTTTTTCTTCAACGCCCACAACAATCTTCTGGAAGAGGTCGCGAAGTTCAGGGCGGCCAGGCGACTGTGGGCGAAGATAATGCGCGACAAGTTCAACGCAGTGAACCCCAAAGCCCAGATGCTTCGCTTCCACACACAAACAGCCGGCTGCACCCTCACCGCCCAGCAGCCCGAGGTTAACGTGGCCAGGGTGACCCTGCAGGCACTGGCGGCCGTGNNCACGATGGAATCGGCGACCGTGGCGCTCAGGACGCAGCAGGCGATCGCTTTCGAAAGCGGTGTCACGGACATGATAGACCCTCTCGGAGGGTCTTACGCTATCGAAGCCCTTACCGACAGGATAGAATCAGAGGCGATGAGAATCATCGAGGAGATCGAGGCCGGCGGCGGGATGGTCGACGCGATAGAAAAGGGCATTGTCCAGAGGCAGATAGAGGATTCTTCCTACAGTTACCAGAAAGAGATCGAAGCTGGAGAAAGAATAATCGTCGGCGTGAATTCCTTCTCGGAATCATCTGAAACGCCAATCCCAGTATTAAGGATCGACCCTAAACTCGAGACCGAGTAGGTGGGGAGGCTCAGAGACCTGAAGGCGCGCAGGGACAACGCGGCGGTGTCGAGAGCCCTCGCAAATGTAAAAGCGGCGGCGGAATCTTCGGACAACATAATGCCTCCGACACTGGAAGCGGTCAAAGCCTACGCCACGATCGGCGAGATCGTCGGAACTCTCAGGGATGTTTTCGGGGTGTTCAGGGCGGGATGATTGAGCCAGCCCCTTTCCGAACATACCAGGCGGACTTTTCAAGCCCATCTCGGGGCCCACTTTTTTGAGGGGATCTTCACCGGCGTCTGGCTCCTGAACGACATCGTCGCCAGGAAGCATTTCGATGCCTCCCCGATCCTGGTCACTCTGCTGGTCATGTCGGCTTCCGCATCTCTCATCCTCTCGCTGCCGCTCGGCTCGATGATGGCCTACAGGCCCAAGAGGATCTTCTTCCTGATGGCTGGGGTGCCGCGGCTGGCATTCCTGCTATGCCTGTTTTGCGGGTCGGCAACGGGCTTCGTGATCCTCGCCTCGATCGCCTCGATCTCATATCCGCTTTTCTTCACCGCTCAGAACGCAATACTTAAATCCAACTACGGGGAAGGGAACAGGGGGAAGCTTTTCGGACTGGTATATTCCTTTTCCGGGCTGATGGCCATATTCTCATCTTTAACGGTGGGAAG
>MTKZ01003362.1_pt1 | contig 20991 bp, 19 predicted proteins | sample 1042781 | NCBI WGS metagenome assembly MTKZ01 (sample SAMN06212207, study PRJNA360539) | anaerobic digester metagenome | biome: Wastewater treatment plant; material: sludge; isolation source: anaerobic digester fed with sludge from wastewater treatment plant | place: Denmark: WWTP Viborg ... | reverse complement strand
CTAACGCAGCGCTTTAATGGGCGAACAGACCAACCCTTGGCCCCTTCTTCAGGGCCAGGATGCGCCAAGACGACATCGAGGTGCCGAACCGCATCGTCAATGTGAACTATCGGATGCGACCAGCCTGTTATCCCCAGAGTAGCTTTTATCCAGTAAGCCCGTGCCTATACCAAATAGGTCACGAGGATCACTAAAACCGTCTTTCGACCCTGCTCCGGGCGTCAAGCCCCGGAGTAGCTCTAGTAAACTAGTGCTATTCGACTTGTAAGTCTCACAGTCAAGCCAACTTTTGCTTTTGTACTTCTGGTCCGATTTCTAGCCGGACCAAGTTGACCTTTGTATACCCGCGTTACTTTTTTGCAGGTGCCTGCCCCAGGCAAACTAGCAACCATACACTGTTACCCTCCGAGATCCATCGGAGTGGATTAGATTCAAAAATAAACAAGGGAGGTGTTCCATTGGTGACCGAAGTCTCCCTCCTACGCTCGACAATATTTAGATTCTTATCAATGTAAAGATCCAGTAAAGCTTCATGGGGTCTTTTTGTCCTGATGTAATTAAACGGCATCTTCACCGCTCTTTCAATTTCACTGAATAGATGATTAAGACAGTTGCACAGTCGTTGAATCTTTCATACGTGTCGTAACTTACACGACAAAGGACTTCGCTACCTTAGAACAGTTAGAGTTACTGCTGACGTTCACCAGGGCTTATAAAACAGGCCGATCCTTGCGGAAAAACCCATTTTTTTAACCTTCTGGCACCGGTCAGATTTCAGCCCCTATACTTCCCCTTACGGGTTTGCAGAGACCTGTGTTTGTGGTAAACAGTCGCCATGCATTCTTTTGTTGTAGTCCGGATGTTACCCCGGACAGGGCATCTCGAAAACTTACGCCCAGCTAATTTGCCAATTTCCTTAATCATCTGTCTTTCAATCTCCTTAGTCTACTCGACTCATCCACCAGTGTCGGTTTTGGTACGAATTTAGTAAATTCTTGTTGCGACGCTTTTCTTGGATAAATGGACTCAATCTAATTGCCTCGATTTCTCGAAACTCTTATTAGCGCTTCATGTTAAAACGAAAAGGCGGATTTACCAACCCCTTCTGACTAGACGCTTAAAAGTAGCATTTCACTTCTACTTTAGACCTTCCACTCACCGTCACGACCCAACTATAGCGAATTTACCAAAGTATCGGAATATTAACCGATTGTCCATCCACTACCCCTACACTACATAGGGCTCGTGTTAGGATCGACTAACCCGCAGACGAACAACGTAGCTGCGGAAACCTTGGATATTTCGGAGTCCAGGATTCTCACCTGAATTTCGTTACTCATGCCCGGATTCTCACTTGTTAGCGCTCCAGCTATCCTTTCGGACCACCTTCGCCGCACTAACAACGCTCTCCTACCGCTCCCATGCACAACACAAAAAACTCAATATAACCTTAATTTAGAAACAATTTACATATTGTTCTAAATAATTTCATCCCCTTACCCTTTTCAAGGGAAAGGGTAGGGTTAGGGTTTTGAATCCTTCGTGTTGTGCACGAAAGCCTCCAGTTTCGGTACTATGTTTTAGCCTCCTTACATTTTCGGCGCAGATTGCCGACCTATACAGGTCGAACAGTGAGCTATTACGCTTTCTTTAAAGGATGGCTGCTTCTGAGCCAACCTCCTGTCTGTCTTAGGCAATCCACCACCTTTCCCACTTAACATAGATTTAGAGACCTTAACTGAGAGTCTGGGGTCTTCCCCTTTTGCCCATCCAGCTTAGCCCGGACGGACTGACTGCCTGGCTAAAAATAAAGGTATTCGGAGTTTGGTTAAATGCCTGTGCTTGCGCACAAAACACTCATCCAGTAGCTCTACCCCCCTTATTCAACACCAGACGCTATACCTAAATATATTTCGGAGAGAGCCAGCTATTCCCGCTTTCGATTGGCATATTACCCCTAACCTCAGATCATCGGACAGATTTGCAGCTCTGATCCGTTCGGGCCTCGTCCCGACTTCCATCGGGATTCACCCTGTCCAAGGTTAGCTCAAGCGGCTTCGGGTCATCTCCAGACATCTAATCGCGCTATTCGCACTCGCTTTCGCTACGCTTTCTGCCGATTCATCGGCATTAAACTTGATATCTAGAAACACTCCCGGGCTCATTCTTCAATAGGCACGACATCACCCTGAGCATTACTGCCGAAGGGCTCTGTCTGTTTGTTAGCAAATGGTTTCAGATCTATTTCACCCCACTACTTGTGGTATTTTTCACCTTTCCCTCACGGTACTAGTTCACTATCGGTCCGCTAAAGTATTTAGCCTTGGAGCTTGGTCGCCCCAGATTCTCGCGACATTTCACGTGGATCGCGGTACTTAGGTATTCGGCTGGAATTTACTCAAATTTAAAATACGGGACTTTCACCCTCTTTGGTGCTTCATTCCTTAAGCTTCTTCTATTTTTTCAAAACCGTATGCCAAACCCTGCAACCCCCGCCGTTGAGGCGGGTTTAGGCTCTTCCGTGTTCGCTCACCGCTACTAACGGAATCTCTTTCGATTTATTTTCCTCCGGGTACTAAGATGTTTCACTTCCCCGGCTTACCTCTCCGGTTTTAACACCGGAGTCCTCAAGTTTTCGCTTGAAGGGATTTCTCCATTCGGAATCCATCGGATCAATATTTATTGACAACTCCCCGATGTGTATCGCCGTCTTTTGCGTCCTTCTTCGGCTTTAGCCACCTAGGCATCCGCCATTTGCTTTATTAAAAAACTTTAATATCTTAAGCAACTCAGTGTAGTTGCCAAGATAAACTTAAAAATATTCGATAAATTGTTAAAGTGCTTTACACAGTCAAGAGGGATAAATTATCCCCCTATTTCTGGGTAAAATAACTCAGATGGATTTATCCACCGTAGCTTTAGCGCAGGTGGACCCAAGGAGACTCGAACTCCTGATCTCTTCATTGCAAATGAAGCGCTGTAACCAACTGAGCTATGGGCCCCCTTGGCACGCCGAAGCCTTGCGAAGGCGGCCATTCTTTTAAATGTACTCTTTATGCTAAAAAAAATCCCGCTTGCGCGGGCACTTACATTTCGGACGCAAATCTACCTGTTTTTTGGTAAATTTTTATTATTTATTTTCATTCCGAACTGAAGCTTTAGCATCAAGTGCTCCTATTGTATCTAAATACCAGGACAAAATCAACAGGTAAAAACGTGGGTTGTTTCAACTATTCTACCTTGTTTCTTGCATATATTCCTTACAAAAAAACCTTCTTTTCCACTTTTCGTATCCGTCAAAATTCCAATTGTACTATTTCTATTAATTCTCAAAGGATTAGCTGTATTAAATAAATAATCATCCCCTCTCCACTTCATCACTGCTCCACCATCATGAAAATTTAAAATTATCTCTTCAAAACCCTGCAAAAGTGGCATTTCTTCCCTTTTTCCATTAATCTTCTCTTCAATTCTTAGAGTCCCCTTCCTTTCATAATAATATTCACTAAGCGCATCGTTTAAATATTTTATTAAACCCCTTTTCGTATAGGGCTCACTTTCCTCTTTCCATTTTATTTCCCTAGAAGCTCTATTTGGAGGTGGAGCTTTATTCCATTTACTCCAATTTTCATAAGAAGATCCTGAATCTATCCCCATAATTCATTTTATCATTATTCTTGTTTCTTGTTTCTTGTTTCTCGTTTCTTGTTTCTTGTTTCTCGTTTCTTGTTTCTCGTTTCTTGTTATACTCTTCCTTATGACCCAAATTCTCAATTCAATTCTTGCTATGGTTACCACCCACGGCCCCCTGGCTATGTTCATCGGTGGTATTGTCGAGCAAATCATTGTCCCCATTCCTTCACCAATTATTACCATGTCCGGCGGTGCCTTTCTTATCCCTCACGCCCTTCCTTTGTTTGAAGCTATTTGGCAAATATTCATTCGAGTATCTATTCCTTACTCTATAGGTGCCATCATCGGTACCAGCATGGTTTTCCTTATCGCTTTTTTTGGCGGTCGTCCCTTAATTGAAAAATTTGGCAAATATATCGGTATTTCTTGGAAACTTATAGAAAAAGTAAAAGAAGATTTTCAAAAAACTATTTCCGACGAGCTTTTTATTTTAATAGCTGTCATTATCCCCGTCGTTCCCGTCTCTCTTATTTCTGCCTTTTGTGGTGGTTTTAGAATCAAACCCGCCAAATTTTACCCAATGATGTTTTTAGCTCTTTTAATTCGCGCCACCATTCTCGGTTTCATCGGCTTACAAATGGGAGAAACCTTCACTAATTTAGCCTATGGTCTCGATAAAATTGAAAGTATTTTAACCATCGTTGGTGCTTTCTTAATTCTTGGTTTTCTGTATCTTAAAAGGGAAAAGTGGATCAGCGATAACAGTTAACCCATAAATACTATAAACTTATCTTGTGTTCCGAATTATTTTTTTATTCTTGTTTCTCTTTTTCTTCCCCTTTCCCACTCACGCTGCTCCGCCCCAGGGTTGGATTGATTCAGTCGAATATCTTTCCACCAACCAGCTTGTAGTTAAGGGTTGGGCTAAAGATCCAGATGATACCACCCCTATCAAAGTTCATTTTTACCTCGACGGCCCTGCTGGATCAGGTAAACTGATAGGATCTGTTACTGCCAACCAATCTCGTAATGACGTGGGTAACCATGGTTACTCTGTCAACCTCACTCTTCCCACTGAATATCAACAAGGAATTCACACTCTCTTTGCGCACGGCATTGATTTAAATGGTTCTGAAAATGCCCTACTGAAACCTGTTTCCGGTAAAAAATTCGGCAATCCCGCTCAAAGTCAGTTCGGCATTTTTTATGTTCTTTGGCATTGCCGGGCCGCTAAAAGGGTTTTTGACATTTCTAAAATTCAAAAAAATGAACAAAATTGGGGGCCTATTCCCTGGTACCATTGGTGGGGGGAACCTAAAGAGGGTTACTACTGTTTAACTGAAAGACCAGATGTATTAGAAAAACATGCTATCCAACTAAGAGATGCTGGTATTAATTTTGTTTTTTTGGATATCACTAATTGGCGAAATTATGACCCGAGTCCCACCAGTGTCACTGCTCAAGAAATCCAAAAACCCTTTCTGAAAATGCTTGAAGTTTGGTCAAAAATTGAAAATGCTCCCAAAATTGTTCTCTGGGCTAGAACCAGAAATAATGAAAATACTCTTTTTTATTGGATGCAAGAACAATTAGATCGAGACTATCCTTCTCTTCGTTATATATATCAGGGTAAACCCCTTGTCCTTCCTTATACTGGCGGAAATATCGACCCCGAACTCAATGCCATTTTAAAACAAAAATATACCCTCCGCGATATGAGTGCCTATGCTAAGCCTGGTTCTGATTGGCACTATATTCAAAAATGTGCCGATGAAAACGCTTTTCGTTCGGCCAAAGGCACCATTACCTGTAATCAACCAGTAAATTTCTACAATAACCAAGTGGAACAGGTAGCTGTCGCCGCTGCTTACAATGTCGATTATATTAGTGATTATAAAACTGCTATTCCAAAGTACGATGGTCGAACTTTTCGCCAACAATTCCAAGTTGCCCTGGAAAACATGGGTGCACCCATAATCACCATTACCGGCTGGAATGAATGGATTGCCCAAAGATTTTGTATCGGTGCCAATAAAGAAAGACTAACAGATAATTGCTATAGTGAATTTTTCCCTGACGGCTCCGGAGTCTTTGTCGACCAATATGATGTTGACAGAAATCGTGACCTTGAACCCGCTAAGGGCGGTAAAGAAAATTATTATTATGAACTGATGAAATCATGTATTTCACTTTACAAATCAGGTAAAAATTGTTTAGGTAATTCTCAAAACCTCTGCTGCCGAGATTATAGTACCGACTGGCAAAACTATATTATTAAACCCCCGTCCCCCTCTCCTACCTCTCCCCCCTCTATTACTCCTTCACCTCTCCCGGGTGATGCCAACGGTGATCATAGGGTGGATTTACTTGATTTAAATATCTGGCAAACACAATATCGGCTTAATGTCTTTGATAATACTCTAGTCTCAACCGATAATTGGTCAGCTGATTTTAATCGGGACAAAAAGGTCAATCTAATTGACTATTCTATTTGGAGAGAAAATTTTTGTAAAAATAAAATAATGTAGAATTAACTAGTGTTTATCCTTTTTTTGATATTATTCTATATATTTTTACCCCAACATCTTCTCGCCGCCCCCTCTTCTCCTAACATTCCCACCAATAAAGTCCCTTATGTTGGCACCTTTTATATGCCGGGTTTCAAAGTTGGTAGTATCCTCCCCGGCTGGCGAGGTATCGAAAATTTTGATCCTTCCAGAAAACCATTGCTTGGATATTTTGATGAAGGCAATCCCGAAACCATGGATTGGGAAATTAAATGGGCTCTGGAAAATGGAATTAATTTCTTTATTTTCGATTGGTTTCGCTGTGCCGATGGTACCAATATCAAATGCAATGGCGACACCGGTGTTTTAGGTAAACCCATTACTCCCGATAAACTTATGTATTCTGCTTCACTTCACCAAGGCTTTCTAAAATCTCAATTCCAAAACCAAATGAAATTTGCCATTATGTTAACCAGACATGGAGATAATGTTCCCCTATTTTCCACCAAAGAAGATTTTCAAAACAATCTTCTCCCTTTTATTATCGACAATTATCTCAAAAAATCGAACTACCTAAAAATAGGCAATCGTCCCGTTATTTTCTTTTTTGGAGTTGAAAATCCAGACAATAGTTCTGGATACAACAAAATCAATTCTGAAATTATTCAACTTATCCGCCAGCGTCTTCAAGAAAGTGGTTTAGGAGATCCTTATTTGATTGCCGAAGATCGCAACTTTACCGCCCGAAAAAATACCGTCATCGATTCTTACAAACAAATAGGTTATGATCATAGTTTTTCCTATTGGCCTCAAGTCTATCAAAGCAATGGAGAATATTTTTGGGGAAAAGCAGCTTCTATTACTGAAGACCAAGCACTTAATGGTATGAAAGAATCCTATGATTGGTTAAAAAACAATCAACATCTGCCTTTTATCACCAATGCCAATCCCATGGCCAATGGCGTTAACCAGCCTCTTTGGACCCTCTCCCCTCCAAAATATGAAAATCTNNATCGTTGATGCCTGGAATGAAATTGTCGAAGGTCACTGGATTGCTCCTACCAATAAATATGGTTTTGATTATCTTAAATCAATTCGCAAAATTCTTACCCAACAAAACAATTCTCCTGATTATCGTTCTCCTGCAGAAACTGGCAATGGTCCTTACGACAGCGAATATCAAAATCTACTAAAGCGGGTCGTTTCTCCTTCGGTTTTCGAAAATTCTGAGTTTTCATTTACCGGAAATAACGATTATAAAATCGCCGATAAATCACCTACCGGCAATACAAACAAACTCAGTTTTGGCGCTTGGTTTAACTTTCCAAAACCAAGTACAAACTTTATTCCCCTGGAAAAGGGTTATGGCTCACTTCATATGGTTCTCAATGCTTACGGAGGTGGCCAATGCGCTATCTCAACCAGTGATATTAGTTGGTACAAAACAGGTAGCACTGCAAGCTGGGACCCCTCTACTATTACTTTTAATGAATGGCATCACCTTTTCTGTGTTTACGATGGCTCTAAATTACACACTTATTTAGATGGGAAAAAAGCTGGAACTTCAAATATTTCTGTAACAGGACTTACCAGTGACCCTTACAACGACTTTACTTTCGGAAAAAATTATCAAGGAAAAATTGCCAAATTAAAAGTTGTCAAAGAGGCCTACACCGATTCTCAAGTTTTGGCTCTCTATAATAGTACAAAAATAATTTCCACCCCAACATTACCACCTCCCACTAACTCTCCCTCTATTACTCCTTCACCTCTCCCGGGTGATGCCAATGGAGACGGCAAAGTAGACGCTACTGATTTTAATATTTGGAAAATGGAATATTCTTCCATTCTTTTTAACAATAATCCTAGGGGTAAAAGAGCTGATTTTAATAAAGACAACAAGATTGACCTAGTAGATTATTCTATTTGGCGCGCAGGTTTTTGTAAAAACTAATTATCCCTATTCTTCCACAACATTTTTAGAGTTCTCCACACGTTTTGAAAACTCCCAAACACAATCAGCAAACCCGCACCCAAAACCCCCACCACTTTTAACCAGCCAAAACCCCCTTTATTTTCTTGTTTCTTGTTTCTTGTGTCTTTCGTCTCTGTCATATTCTATTTTACCTCTGTGGGCAATGATAGACTCGAACTATCGACCCCCGTCTTATCAGGACGGTGCTCTAACCAACTGAGCTAATTGCCCCAAGTTTCCTAGTATATCATAGGAAATTAACACTAAAGTTGGGCATATAAAAGTTTTCGTCTTGTACAATTTGCCCTTCTTTCAAGATATATACTTCAGGTCTTTTAGTCATATAAATCATTCCCGTTCCTTTTTTCGTCCCTTGAATTTTAAATTTCGCTACCACGATTTCTCCATCTTTTAATTTAGACACATCACCATTTTCTCCATTTATTTCTACATTTCCCATTCCTTGATCAATTTTTATCTCCCCACCTCTATCAAAAATTTCTTTATTTATTTCCCCCGATAATATTTTCATATTTAATGGCTCAAAATTAAAAGCCGTTGAGAATTTTACTATTTTTCGATCATCTGCCTTTATCTTCATTACCATTTCTTTTTCTTCACCGTTTTTTATTCCTCCTTCCATTTCAAAATAAAAATCACCAGAGACCTTTTCGTTTCCAATATTTTGTTTCAAGTCGTATTTATTTGACAACAAATAAAACGCCAACAAAGTCAACAGTACTGCTCCAAAAGCCAATAAAATTTGTTTCATATTACATATTCTATCAGTAATCTAACCGTGTTTTATCATCATTTCAACCACTTTTCTAGCCACATTTATTCCCGTTGCTTGTTCAAAACCTTTAAATTGGCATTGTCTATTAACTTCCAAAATATAATCACTTCCCTCTTCATCTTTCATGATATCCACCCCACAATAATCCAAATTACAAACTTTAGCCACTCTTTCGGATAAATCTCTTTCTTTATCACTCAACTGCCAAACATTTACATCCCCTCCTAGTGAAAAATTACTTCTAAATTCTCCACCCTTAGCCGATCTTTTCATCGCCCCTATTGCCTTACCATCAATTACGATTACCCGCAAATCCCATCTCGTTGGTAAATATTTTTGCCACAACATCATCCCTACATTTTTTTCATTAATTCGTTCCAAATATTCTTTCAACTCGTCTCTGTTTTCTATTTTTCTCACCGATTTTCCTTGTGAGCCCCGTTCATGCTTAACAATCACTGGATATTCCCAATCAACGTCTAAAACTTGTTCCCGAGTATAAAAAATCTTGGTTGGCACCAGTGGAATTTCATTTTGTAAAAACACCCCATGCTGGGCAATTTTTCCCATTCTAGTCCACCCCAAATAGCTAGACGAATTAACACACTTCACCCCCTTTTTCTCCAAAATTCTTATAGCTAAATTTCTCGCTTCAGTATATTTACCACTTTTAGTCCCCGCCACCCTAAACCACAAACCCAAGGTGTTTTCAGCCGTCAATTCCTCACCTTTTACAAACACTCTTGGCAACTCATCTTTTAAATCGAAACTCAATTCTCGATATAGCGCCCTATTTATCTCAATTCCCATTGCCATCGCCTCGGTCTCCAGCCTCTCTACTTCAAATTGGCTTTGTTTTAATGACATTGTAAATGTAACAATTTTCCTATTCATATTTTTTTAAAAAAATTAAATCGCGAACATGATGTTTTTTAGGAGCGCAACCAGTGCGTGAGAAACACACGTGTGAGCACCGCAAAAAACGTCATGCGAGCGAAGACAAATATTTAACAATTTCTGCAGGAGCATCTATTCCCGTCGCCTTCATAAAACCCTTGAACTGTGGCCCCTTATTTACTTCCCACACCACCGGTCTTTTTCTTTCTTTATCTCGAAAAGCTACATCCACTCCGGCAATAGCAATACCACAAGTTTTCGCCGCTCTTATAGCCATTTCATATATTTCTTGAGGTAATTCTGCCACTTCTACCTTGCCACCTGCACTATAATTATTTCTAAATTCATTTTTACTCTGGCTACTTCTTTTCATTGCCCCCAATACCTTTTCTCCCACCACCAACACCCGGTAATCGCCATCATTCGCAATATATTCCTGAAGCATATAACGCCTCCCTTCCTCAGTTTCCGTTTTCCGTATTTCTCTAACTAATTTCTCCATTTCTTCCAAATTGTTTACTTTATACACCCTTTCTCCTCTATTGCCCCCGCTTCCCTTAATAATCACCGGAAATGAGATTTCATTGTCTGATAAATTTAAAGTCAGTGTTTTTTGCGGACGTTGAGCCTGCTCTGTAGACTCGCAGGAAGCAAAAAATACCCCACGAGAATTTATCTCCGACATATATTCATACAATGTCCACAAAGACCCATAAATAGTCCTCGGCACTTCTATCCCCGCCTCCGTCAACTTCAACATTTGCCATGCCTTTCGGGCAAAACTTGGTTTCCCGAATTCCACAATTGGATCCACTATTTGCGGACGACCCTTATCCCCATCTCTTATACTATCTAGAATAAGATCTACTTCTTCCCAGTGTTTTCCTGTCGTTCTAAAAAACAATACATCGTAATCCATAACATTTTTACCTTTTAATTTTACTTCCCCGTCCAAGGTATCAAAAAAAACCTTATTATAAGAAATTAGATCCAATTCTTGCCCCAATTTTTCTGCTGCCTTTTTCACCAACACCAAATGTCTACTAATCTTTCCTCCAAAAAAAACTGCTATTTTAGTCATTTATCCCTCCTTGCACTAATTAAAAATCCCTCCAAGTCTTTCCTCCCCAACAAAAATTTCGTTCTCAATTTACTTCTATCAGCCACATTTACCGCCGTTATTACCTTTTTTCCCTGAAGCCAAAAAGTAATTCCCACCACCGGTCTATCCTTGTGTCGACCTAGACTGGATTTATAATGCCTGTAATACAAGATCCTCTCCGATGCCAATAAGCCTAATTTTAAGGCCAAAGCTCTGTCTATTGAACTTCTAAAGGCTCCCGTATCTACCTTAGCTCTTACTTCCACAACTCGGTGTTTTCTCAATTTTAATACCTCACTTTTTTCTAACTCTGGCTTAAACCCTTTGGGAATTTTAACCTTAATTATTTCCAGCGGCTTAATTGTTTTCATATTTTCTTTTTCTGCCACTTTATCAGCAAATTTTTCCCCAAATAAATATTTAGCCAAAGAAATCGCATGTTCATCGCTTCTCACCACCACATCTTCGATTTTTTCGATTCTCTTTTTTAAACCAGCTTTATTACATATCTGAATCGACAAACCCGGTCTGGCATTAACTTCCAACACCTTTGGTCCATCCTCTTTATCCAATACCACATCCACCCCCATAAAACCCAATCCCGGAATTGCCTTTTGAGAATTTATCGCTGTTTCCAATATCTCTTTCCAGAAAGGAATTTTAATCCCATTAACCTTTCTCATTTTCTTTTTTCCATAATCATATATTTTTTTAATTTCTTCTCCTTTACCTTCAATCCCGAAAGTAGTAATTCCGGTGGCTAAATCTATTCCTAAGCCATAAGCACCTTGTTGTAAATTAGCCTTACCGTCACTTTTTTCCGTAGGAATTCTAAACATTCCCATGATAGGAACCCTATTAAAGATAATTATTCGAATATCCGGGGTTCCAGATTTGGTTAAAGTCAAAAACATTGGATGTATCTTGATTCTTTCCTCAAAAATCACCCCATCTGGACCTCCATGTATACTATATTTTCCCGATAATATTTCCTGGCAATGTCTTTTAATGTCTTCCAAATCAATAATTTTTCCATCCATCAACTGGTATCTCTCCCCCCCTAGTTTCTTTCTAATTATCAATATTCCCTCTCCCCCATAGCCACTAACCGGTTTAACCACAAAATTATTCTCTAGTATTTTCCAATCAAAATTGACTAAATCATCAATGTTTTTTATTCTGGCAATTAATTTTGGAACTCCAACTCCAAATTTAGCCAAATATTTTTTTGTTTTGTATTTATTATCCGCAATTGCCCTGGAAAAGGCGTTATTTTTACGCAAATATACCTTATTTCTCTCGTTTTTGGTTAAAAACTGCCGATAATCTTTAAAGTTTATTCCCCACATGTTATTTCTTATTTCTAATCGCCCCTTTAAATCTTTTTATTTCCGTCAATCTTATTCCCCCATATCGTCCTACTATTATATTTACCACTATTACTGTAAGTATTACAATTTCTGAATATTCCAGCACAAAATCTCGCAACCATCCAGTTTTCATAAGCGTTGCCCCAAATATTGCCAGCAACAATGTTCCTACAGTTAACCTCAAAGCCTCTTTTTTACTTTTAGATAATTGAGTACGAATAAATTCTTCCGTCAATAAAATCATGAAAAGTATTGGAAAAATTGATATTTTTTCAACATCTGACACTCCAAAATATGCCGCCAAAGCCAAAATCGCAAATACTGTAAGGCTAATTATCAATAAAGTAATTGATCTTCCCGGCCAAAAATGCAATTTCCATTTTCTCAAAATCATATTTCCCAAAAGCGTTACACCTAATATTGCTATAAACAATATCAAACCCGCCCGCAAACCCGTTGCCAATAGTGCTACCGCCATCATTGTTGGCATAAAAATGCCATATCCCGACACCCCTACCACATAGTGAAGCACCGACACTATCGATGCAATCAAAGGTAATAATAATAGTAATACAATTGTATTTTCTGGTACTCCCCGCCTTATTGCTCGATTAACTATCACCCTTATTGGGTTCCAGCCGTTCCATTTTACCTCGGCTACTTCTTCTTTTTTACCCACTACTTCCGTTAAGTTTTTTGTTTCCGTTGGTATCACTATTTCTGTTGGTATTGGAGTCACCGCCGGCGTCAGAGTCGGAGTTATCCCTCTAGCCAAAACCGTTTCCACGTTACTGAAAAAAAATCCTAAAAAGAGAAACAAGAATAGGGGGGCAGTTTTTTTCATTTCTTGCATTAATAATTCTAACTGATAATTGTCCGTCTTTGGCGGAAAGATTGTAGATTAAATAAGTGGCGTATTATAGCACCATTATTTCCCTGTTTATTGTATAATCCAACTAGATTATGCTCAAACATTTAATTGCCCAAGTTGATATTTCAGATACTCCCTGGGGTCCCGGCGGTAATGTCAGTACTGTCTACCCACAACCTGCTACTTTAGTAAATATTATTGTCAAAAACAGCCTAATTGTCGCTGGAATAATTTTCCTAGGCCTGCTTGTCGCTGGCGGTGTCATGATGATTGCTTCTGCTGGTAGTGGAGACCAAAAAAAGGCAGCTATTTCCAAATCCCTTATCACCGATGCTGCTATTGGATTCTTGGTAATTTTTACAAGTTACTTTATAATTCAGATAATTGAGATCCTAACCGGTATCAATATACTCTAAAAAATATGCTTTCAATTTTTGGCACTATTTCAAATCCAACTAATATTCCTAGTGTCAAAGGTAGTGGATTCTTCACTTTTTTAAGTACCATCTTTAAATTTGCCGGTGTTGTCGCAGGAATTATTATGGTTGTCCAGATTATCATGGCTGGTTTTGATTACATGAGTGCTAGCGGTGACCCCAAAAAAACTGAGGCTGCTGGGATTAAAATTTGGAATAGTATTCTTGGTCTCATCATCGTCGCCTCCGCCTTTCTAATCGCTGGTATTGTTGGCCGTCTTACCGGTATTGATATTATCAATCCCACCATCCAAGGTCCTATTAATTCCCCATCATGAAACAAATCAATTTAATTTCTCAAAAAACTACCTACAAACTCACTGGGCCCGGCATTGATCCCAATAAATACGGCACCCCCGTTGGTACCTTTGAAAAATTAGTCAGTAATATTATCGGAATTCTGACTCTGGTTGCCGTTCTTTGGTTCGCTCTTCAAATAATTTTTGCTGGATTAGGTATGATTGGAGCACAAGGAGATGAAAAAAAGCTCGAAGAAAATCGTTCCAAATTAACCAATGGAGTTTTAGGATTATTTATTGTGGTCATTGCAATGGGCCTTACCGCTCTCTTATCCAAATTATTGGGACTAAGCAACCCCTTCGACCTTGAACCCATTTTTAAAGGAATGGATTTATAATTTTATGGCTATCTGCAACCCTCTTATAAAAAATTGTCAGCAACAAACCGAAAATCCAACTGTTTATACCAACAATGTCATTCAGGCTGTTTTTTCCATTTTCCTGATAGTTGGTGTTCTTTATTTTGTCTGGCACGTAGTAATGGCAGGTTATCATTTCATAAACAGCCAAGGCGATCCCAAAAAAATTGAATCAGCTAAAGACCAGCTTACTAACGCCTTTATAGGTATTCTTGTCATTTTCGTGGTTTTTGCCCTTCTCAAATTTGTTGGTTATATTTTAGGCATCAACAATTTAGAAAATCTTACTCTAAGCCTGCCTACTCTTTAACTTTTTACTTTTAATTGTTAGAATTTATTAATTATATTTTAAAAATTTCAATATGTTTTCAAAAATCAAAGAAAAACTGTCCTTCGCTCTTATAGCTGCTCCTATTTATGCCCAAGAGACAATAAAAATTGAACCAGAGGGTTTTGGTAAAGAAGTTACTTCTATTACCGTTGGAAGTATCGTTTCTGGTGCTATTTCTCTAGCTATGTTAATTGTCGCTCTCGTTTTCTTCTTCATGCTCATTCTCGGTGGTCTTAAATGGGTCATGGCTGGCGGTGATGAAAAGAAGGTTGGAGAAGCTCGCGGTCAAATTACCAATGCTCTTATTGGCTTAGTCATTGTTTTTGCTGCTTTCGCTATTATGAAGCTTATCGAAACTATTTTCGGTATCAAACTTCTCGGCGGTATCTCTATTCCTACCTTCAACCGCTAAGTTTCTAAGTCAACTTATAAAACCCCCTGCGTTAATCGAAGGGGGTTTTGATTTATACTATAATGATTATATGAACAAACTATTTATAACTATTTACTATTTACTATTTACTGTTTCTCTCTTCCTGGCTTCTCCTACCTATGCCGCACCCAAAGAATGGGGAAACCGTTGTGTTCAATATGGTGATGTTGCCACTATTCAGGGCATCGAATGTCTTTTTTACAACATTCTCCAGGTTATTGTTATTCTTGCTGGCTTAGCTTTTTTTTATATGTTCATCAGTGGAGGTTTCAAATATCTCACTTCTGGCGGCAATGAAAAATCAGTTGCTTCTGCCTCCTCCACCCTCACTATGGCCATTCTTGGACTGGTCGGTATCATCGCCTCTTGGTTAATCCTAAAATTCATTCAGAATTTCACTGGCGTAAATGTTACCATTTTTCAAATTCCCGGCTAATGAAAAAGGTTTTTATTATTTCTTGTTTCTTGTTTCTCACCTCTTGTTTCTCTTTTCCCAAAACCGCCCACGCTTTTTCTCTCTGGGATCTTCTTTTTCCACCCACTCAAATCAAAAACGCCACTCGAAAAGCCCCAAACAAGGCAGTTGCCCCTGAAATTCCCAGCGATGATAGTTACTCAAATACATTAAAGAACAACACCAAAACCTGCAATGGCGAAACCGTCGTCTCCAACAGCTGGTCTCCAAAAACTGAAGATATCTTTGATGAAAATGGCAACAAAATTGGTACCACCGAAGTTCCTCAAGATGCCGAAAACTTAAATGGTAACCTGGATTTAAAAAATATTTCAAATGAATATTACCGAAACTTTCAATCATTTTTTGCTAGAGGTGCTATCAAGTGCACTCAAGCTGCTGCCAACAGGACTTTTAACAGTCTGGAAATGAATGGTACCAGCGCTTCTCTCCGTTCCTTGCCAAGCAATCAAATTAATTACTATCGAAGCCAATTCCTCGTCGAAGCCACCAATTCTCTCAACGAAAGTGAACAACTAGACACCGTTGCCCAAGATTACCAACTTGTCTGGGATTGCCAAGGTACCTGCCAAGAACTAAATTCCGCCACCGACACTTCTTCTTGCCGTCCGGTTTATCTCAGTGAACTTGTTTTTGGCCTTCAAAACGAAAAACTGTATTATCCCAAACCTGATTCTGAACCTGAAAATTTCCCCCCAAACATTCTCACCCCGGTTCTCGCTCATTATAGCGGTTCTTGTGGTAGCTATGGTTGTTATTCCCATCGTTCCAATGGAAAAAGTTTCGTTCCCCTCCCCAAAGAGGATTATTTACTATTCTACAAACAGCTCAATTTCATCCCCAAAGGTAACGTCAATAGTAAAGTAACCATTACCAATTATTATGGTTGGGACATGAATACTGAAACCGCCACTAACCCACGCGATGAAACCTATGATCGGACTTTACCAAACGCCGCTTCCGCCTATTCTCCCAACGCCAATACCTTATCTTTTGTCAGTCCCAGCAATCAAAAATCCTTGGAAAATACCGATATTTGTGATGATACTACCATTAGTCCCTTGACTAGCCGGGACGTACCCCAAGAATTAAACATTTCTGCCTTCGTAAAAGGACTAATTAAACATCTCGCTCCGGGCGAGAGTTTTTCAAAAAGTTATTCAAATCACACCGCTAGCACCTACGACAAGCAAATTGAAAATAATGTCAAAATCAGCGAACAAGCCTATTCAAACATGCTCCCTTCAAAGGTAATTGAAGACAACAAACTACTAGAGGAAAGTTTTTCCAGTAAATCCTCTGCAAACGGCAATGCTCCTATTGTCGACCCCGGTTATCGTTCCGACAAAATGTACCAAGTTATGCGTTCACTTCTTCGTCCATCAAACTGGTAAATATTTGTTAAAATAATCTTATGGGTAGCCCCACCTTTAAAAAAATTTTTCTTTTCCTTCTCCTACTCTTCTTCTCCTTCTCTTCTATTCCTACCCTTGCTCAAAATGAACCAACTCCTACAGGCGCTCCCGCAAGTAGAAACAATATTATTCTTCAAAAGCAAAAGGCCATACAAGAAAACACTGGTCTTGAATCATGGACCAACGAAGCTATGGGAAGCAATTTCACCGCTCTTTTCCTTGGTCTAAATGGTTCTGTGCCTGAAGAGGTATTTGATTCTATGGAAAGTGGTGAAGAGGAAGAGATTTCTTATTCTCCTGGTGGTGCCATCGGTGATGTCAACCAACGTATCGCCTCCCTTTATACTCCCCCAGCTTCTGGCATTGAGTATTTAGCCCAAGTTAAGGATAATTTTTTAGGAAAACCTGTTTATGCCCAAGACAGTACTTTTCAACAATTACAGTTTTTACTTCCCATATGGCGCTCGTTTAGAAATATCGTCTACGTTTTAGCCACGTTACTATTCATAATCGTTGGCCTAATGATTATTCTCCGGGTCAAAGTCAGCCCTCAAGCAGTAATCACTCTCCAAAGTGCAATCCCCCAAATTATTACCACTCTAATATTGGTCACCTTTTCTTATGCCATTGCTGGATTAATTATCGATTTTACCAATCTGATTCAGGGAATATTCATGTCTGCTCTTTTTTCAGCCAGTGGCAAAAATCTTACCACCGATTATCTTTTTGAAAGTCAATTTTGGCACCAAACCTGGATAAACGGACTTTGGGATGATATTCAAAAGCTTTTCGTAAAATATCCCACTCTCGACTATAGTTTTTCTTCTCTTACAAACATGGATGCAAAAATATTTAGAGGTCTGGCTCGAAGATTATCCCCACGTCTTACCACTGGCATTTTCCTTGGAAAATTAATTGGCAAAATTACTGTTGGTTTCATGGGTGATTTATCGGGCGGTATCGGTGGAGCCATTTTACCCCTAATTACCTCCATTCTTGTCTTTATTTGGTCAATAAAATTGTTTTTTGGTTTACTCAAATGTTACCTTATGATTCTTTTTAAGATCATTATTGCTCCTTTAGAAATCGGTATGGGAAGTATTCCAAACTCTAAAACGAATTTTTCTAGCTGGTTTATAGACATTCTCTCCAATGCCATTACTTTCCCCGTCGTCGCTATTTTTATTGTTCTTGCAAACGTAATTGTCGATGTCTTTGAAAAAGGAGCTCAAGCAGGAGGTTCTTTATGGATGCCGGGACTTATCGATGCTACCCGTCTATTCTCTCACCAAGATAGAGCATATGTATCCTTGGGCGCCGCCCTTGGTCTCGTTTGTCTATCTCTTATGAGCAAACTTCCCGACCTTATTCCTGCCGCAATAAAGAATATGAAAGGCGCCGACTTCGGCAAAGCTATTGGTGAAGGATTAGGTGATATTGGAAAACTCACTAAACCCGCAGGACGCGCTGTTTTACAATACGGATCCCAAGTTCAACAAGAACGATATGCAACAAAAGAGGCTGCAGGTACATTAAACACGGGCGACCAAATAATCAACGCGGTAGGTGAAGTCGGAGGACTCACTGGAACGGTAAAAAGAAAATCGTCTTAAATAGTTACTTCCTGCCCAACCTTTTGATGATCCTCATCCTTGTAAATCTAGAGCCAAAATTCTCTGCATGAAATTCCTTTTTTAACCACCTTTTATCATCATCATTCTCCAACAAATCACGCCTTTTCAGTAAACCATCAAAACTAACATCTTGGTTTGTTTCTACGTCTGGTGTCATTAATACCAATTCAGCACTATGTTGATATATTCCTCCCTGAACACAAGCCGCAATAATCCATTTTACAAACTCTCTATTATCTACGTAAATCCTTAACCTCTCCTGACTTCTCACCTTTTTCCTTGCATCCGACACTTCGTGTGCCCAACCGGCTACCGCTTGTACAGCCCTAAGATCACCTAATGGCAAAGAATATGATTTTTGATCGCCCTTTACTATTTTATAAAGTTTGTTAGCAGAATCAGATGCATCATAATATCCACCCCAAGGATTTACTCCCTTACCAGCTTTCTCAAAATCCACATTCCTCTTTTCGTATAGTGCCTGTGCCAAAGACATATTCTTTTCTATTTTTTCTAAATTTCCAGTTCTCTTATTTACAATATTATTACCCTTATCGTCAACTTTATATTCCCATGTCGTAACATCTGTTAAAGCAAAAAAACTTGCAAAAAGCCTTTCCGGAAAGGGATGAACTTCACCCCTTTGGTATTTCCTCAAAAAACTTATGTCTGGATCCTTTTCGGTTACACCACCATTAAGCTTCCTCTTAGCTCGTACCACCACTTCTGTCAACCATTGGCCTAACTGACCACCCCACCCTTCCTCAGTACCAACCACATTTTTAGTTTCTTGTTCCGTACTTTTCTCGCTTGCTGGCAATCCAATTTTATCCAGACCATATTTAACACGTGCTTTAGTCGCCGGAAACATAAAAGCTCTCATCTGTTCTACATAAGCATCACAAGGCTTCAACCTCCTGGTTTTATCTGCATCTTCAAAAACATGACCTACATACAATAAATTGTATGCCGTAGATACAGCCAACATTGCATCTGATTTTTTAAGACCATCAGCAATCAAGCTATTTACTAACTCTACTTGTATATTGCCTATATTCTGAGCCATCTCTACAACCGTGTCCTTCTTTGAATCAGAACTCGGCTTAAGTTTCAAAACAAATAAACTTAACTTATTACCCACTTCATCTATACCATCCTCCCTGCCTTCCACAAAAAACATTCTAACAATTGATTCCATAGTATCGCGCACCCCTGGTATTTCATACATTTTTTGCATCATTTCATTGGGTGCATTAAAAACCGCTTCAGCGCGAGGATCAACCATAACATCTAAATTAGTGTCACCATATTTCCATTTATAAAAACAACAGTTAGCCAAAGCAACCAAGGTTTGCATAAGTGGTTTATCTTTTTCCTCTCTCATCCATTCAGGTGCATATTGTTGAAATACATCTATAGTAATTGGGTTCTTGTGTAGTAACATTGCTTGAAAAGTCTCGTATCTTGCTTGCTCCAAGGCTTCTTCTTTCATCTCCTCTTGAATCACAGCTTCCCGTTCCCTACGTATCTTGTCCTGTTCTTTCATATCATTCGCCTTCTCAATTTCAATCAGCATCTTTTCTTGTACTTTGGTAACCCTGTCATTAGTTTTATCATCAACCTCGTGTATTCCCTTTTTCGTATCATTTTTTTGTCTATCTCCTTCCCTTCCCAACCATTCCACCACCATTCCCAACTGATCTTCTTTCGTACTATCAACTTCCAACAATATCAATTTCTCTTGTGTCTTATTTATTTGATCTTCTAAAACCTTTTGCCCTGCTTCCCCTGCCTTAGCTACTCTTTTTCTAACTATGTCTAAAGGATCTAATATTTTTTGAATTTTAGGTTCATCTATTACAGAATCTCTTACTTTCTTTTCTAAACCATTCAATTCCTCTGGCAATCTTTCTTTTATTTTCATTATACTTCCCACTCCTATTGCCTCTTTATCTTCATTGCTACCCCCAATCAAAGCCTTGGCCGTCCCCAAAACTAAAAGTTCTTCTGCCTCTTTCGCTAATTCTTTCTGTTTTCCAGTCTTACTATCGTCATTTTGTACCAACAAAAGATCTCCTGCGTTTCGAAAACCATATCCCACCTCAGTTTGAATTTGCTGAAAAATGCCAGCCCGTTTTATCCACACCTCTTCATCAGCATTGCTAGTACCCATTAAATTACCAACCAAATCAGCAACTTTATCCACCCTATCCTGTAAATTTGGTTTCTTTGATAAATCTTCAGGAGTATGACTGACAAACTCACTCATGCCCCAATTATAACAAAATCTCCGTATTTTTTTCTTTTATTCTTGTTTCTAGTTTCTTGCCTCTAGTTTCTCTATAATGTATCCATGCCCTCGATCGAATCTATCGAACTCCACCTTCGCACTTACCGTTCCGCACTCAAATCTAATCT
>MTKZ01018101.1_pt2 | contig 21013 bp, 26 predicted proteins | sample 1042781 | NCBI WGS metagenome assembly MTKZ01 (sample SAMN06212207, study PRJNA360539) | anaerobic digester metagenome | biome: Wastewater treatment plant; material: sludge; isolation source: anaerobic digester fed with sludge from wastewater treatment plant | place: Denmark: WWTP Viborg ... | reverse complement strand
GATGTCTCCACGATCATGCCGATCACCTGGAACTGTGGGACACCGGCGTCGTAGGCCAGCGTGCGCGGGTCGGCGCTCTCGGTGCGCACGTTGTCGGGTTTGAACTTGCCGTCACGGCGGTCGAAGGTACGATTTAACACCTCGGCGGTTGTCTCGTCGCTTTTCTGCGTACCGATCTCCGTGTTCGACTTGGTGGCGTCCACGGTCTTTTCCAGCTTGCGCACCGTTTGTATAAGTTGTTCACGGGGCGTCAGCGGGCGCTTCTCCGACAGGGTCAGGTCGTAGCGCTTCGATTCATAGTCCATGGTCAGCTCGGAAACGCGGAAGTAGCCGTTCATGGCGAAGTCGGTGTCTATGATCTCGATACTGTCGCCGATGTCCAGTCCGGAGTTGAAGAATCCGCTGTCGACCATCGACTTTACGATGGCAGGGTCAAGCGTTGCGCGGTATGTCAGTTTTGGCGTGGAGTGATCCGCCAGCCATGCCGTTGCCGTGGCCAGTAGTGACGCTTCGGCATCGGTGACGTAACTCTCCGGCAGATTTATGTCCAGAAGCGTAAACTGGTCACCGGCGGCGATGTAGAAATCTTCGTTCGGGAATGTCCCGGCATGCTCGTCTACGATCGGGTCAAGGAATATGTATCCGGGTCCGGTGGGGTCGTCACTATCGACGGGGTCGTACTTATTGATCTCGAACTCCATCCCTGCCAGGTCACCGGTTCGCATGGCCACCTTCGCGGGTATGCCCAGAAGGTAGGTGCTGTACCCTTCCGCGTCTGTCTCTGCAAGGTTGAATCCCAGCGTGGCCGTCATCCGGAACATGCCTGTCGGCCACACCTCTTTGATGGCTTCGTATGCGGGATCTCCGGTAACGGCCAGCACCTGGTCGTAAGCGTCCGCAGATGCGGAAAGCGCCGGGAATACGTCCTCAAAATACTGTATCTGTTCGATTCTCCCGTATGTGGTGATGTTCTGTTCAAGCGGGTTGCCGGGGCATACAAGGCGCTCCGATCCGTAGTCGTACTTCAGGTTTTTGTTGGCGCCATAAGCATACAGGACGGTGCAAAGTTCCTCCCGGTTTAGGGCGTCGCGCTGGATCTCGTAGAACCCCTCGCCCTTACCGTATTCCATCTGGAAGGGCCACGTGCGTTCGATGCGCTCGGCGATGGTCAGCGTCCACACCGCAGATCCGTCATAGCGCCAGGCGAACTCAAGCTGGTATTCCTCGCACATGGCTACCAGCACATCCCAGCACGACTGCGCGCTGAACTTATGGGTCTTGCGCACCGTTGACGGAACGCTGCCGTCACTTACGAACATCCCTGCGCTGTAACGTGCCGTGTTCAGAAACAGCCGGTCAAGGATCTCGTCCAGGTTGGCGAACCAGTAGAAGTCGCCCTCAAGGTTCTCGCTCAGGAATGCGATTTTGTTCAGCCGGTAGGGTTCCTGTTCAAACCGGTAATTTACAACGTATTTGTTGGATGACAGCTTGCGAACCTCCGGGGCTTTGTCAAGGTAATACTTTTCCGGGGTAATGAACGATGACGACAGGATCATGATGTAGTCCTCGCGGCGGAATGTCACACCGCTGTTCTGCTCCACTTGGCATGTTACGTATGCCTCGCCGTGCATCCGCTTGTATACCTTCATGTCGTTACCGGCGGATATGTACCCGGCAAGCGAACCGGAAGGCAATTCCGGAGACGCGGGGCGGTATACGGCCATCAGCAGCGAATAAACGCTGTCGCCCATCACCTTCATCCGAAGGGTGAACACCCCGGCGGAACGACTCATCACATATGTTGACTTTCGCGTTACCGGAACGGCGTCATGGAGCGCTACGTTGTCAAGCGTGCAAAACGGCGTTGTCAGCGACGCCATGCCTTCACCTTTGATTGCCGTGAAGAATGCCGCCACGTTGGTTTTGAAGTCTTCGTATGTCGCCGCCGTGATCCAGCAGTTTAGGATGATGTCACGGTCACTCTTTTTGAGGTCGTCAGGTTCCAGCCAGTAGTTTTTGCCGTCCTGGTCAAGCCAGTCATGACCTTCATCCGTCTGCGCCGGGAAGTCCAGTATGCCGTTGTGCGATTGCACGAATACCCCGAAGGTTGAAAACAGCGTCGATCCTAATTGCCAAATCTGGGTCATAATGTCGCCTCCGTGAATGTTATGGTGACCGTGGCCACCAGTTTATTGATCGTAACCTTTACCCCTTCGCGGGCCACTGCGGAGAATGCCGTCAGGTTATGTTCAGTGATCTCGACCGTATGCAGGCTCGCGTTCTCCATGATGTCGTAAATGGTGACCATACCGGCGTACATAAGCGCCTCGGTTGCGAACTTTCCGACCAGCGTGACGGTGATCTTTCGCGGTTCATATTTGAGGTCTTTCGTCTGGTATCCCTGCACTTTAAGTATCTTCTTGCGTGCCGGTTGGTCGAGGTGTCCGTCCACGCGTGACAGCCTCCAGCCGTTGGTCAGGTAAAGGTCTACCGTATCTATGATCATAGGTTCTTAATGTTACGGTTCATCTCTTCGAGGCGTGCGTCGATACTGTTCAGCTTCTCGTTATTGCGCGTATTCTTCTCGATCTGCGCCAAATGTCCGACGGTCTCGTTTATGCTGGCCAGCTGGTTCAGCGCCGTGTCCTGCATCTGTTGCTGTGTGGTGTTCATTATCCCCAGCGTGTCGGCCATGCGTACGGCGTTATCGCGGATGGTGACGAACGAGTATGTGAGATCCAGCGGGATCAGCTCGCGGATCAGCCTCGTATCCGACTTGATGGCCAGTAGGTTCTCGCGCATGGCGTAGAACTGCCCGGCGATGATTCCGGCGGTCTCTTCGGTGATACCCTTGACTGCTCCGGTGAGCTTGTTGCGGTCGCTTACCGTTTCATCTTCCGGCTTAATTTCGAGCTGAACCCCGGTAGCCTTTTCGATGTCGTCGTATATCTGTTTGCTTGCAGCGATGAGCTTATCCCACGAATCCTTTAATATTTTTAATTCATCATCAGTAAGACCATCCTTAGATAGTTCACCGAGCTGTTGATACCATTGCGTTAGTGGACCTTTCATAATGTCAGTCTTGACAGCCGTCAGGATGGCTTTCTTGAGCAGTTCCTCAAGGTTGTCAGCGAAATCTTCGGCGCTGTCAAACCCATCACGGAACCCTTCGATTATACCGTCGGCAATAGAATCACGGGTTGTTCCTGTGATTTTTTCCCATGACGTTTCCATGAGATCCATCTGCGCAGTCATCGCGTCTATACCCTCATTCAGGTAGTTGAGCTGCGTCTGAGTGAGAGTTATGATTCCTTTGTTATGCGCTTCCAGAATTTCGTAAAGGTCCCAGTTTATGATGTCAGAAGGGGTGTCCTTTCCTAAATTCAGCGCCTTAAATTCAAAGGTGTTCATGTTTGCAATGATCGCCTGCGTGGAGAGTTTTACCTTCTTGTCATACTCGTCCACCTGCTTTGTCATCAACGCCCAGTAGTCATTCCCCGATATATTGGAAAGAATCTGCTGCTGCATTGACAGCGTATTGTTGATTTTATCGAGCTTCTGCGCCATCGTCTGTGAAGACCCTATTGTCTCGGATATCGTACTAGACATCATGTCGAACACACCCATGATTATGTCCGCACCCACCATGGATATGCCGAACCAGTCCTTTTTGCCTTCTACGGATAACAGACTGTTTAATTTTTCTGTCGCCTTTCCGATTTCAAACATTGAATCAAGTGACTTTCCAAGGCCTTCGTCAACATAGTCTATGGCCCGGCGTATTCTCATGAATCCCTGCTCTATTTTGCCAAGTGCGCCTTCACTTTCATCGGATGACTGCTTGAGTCCATTCATAAATTCAAGTAAAGCCTTTATCGGCCCCTCCGATTCCTTACCTCCGAGTTTCTGGTAAAATGCGATCTGCTTCTGCGCCCATTTTACTATGGCGTTGTATTCCGCCTTGCGGTAACTTTCGGAGTCCGCGAAGTCCTTTTCACGCAGTTTCATCTTCTCGCGGATGACATCGGATTCCGCTTCCAGCACATCGGCGTAGTATTGCTGGTCGATCTTCTGTTCTGCGTATTGCTGTGCTGACCGCAGGTTAATCTCCAGTTCCTTGTCCGCCGCCTTCTGTGCTTCCGCGATACGTTCGGCATAGTATTCGCGCACGGAGGTGAGTTCGCGTTCACGGTCGGATGAAAATTCATCGGTGACAACCTTCCAAAGTTCTTTAACCTTTGCCGCGGATTCCTGTTCAATCTTGACGCGTTCCTGCGCGGCCTTGGTCTGTACCGCGGTCAGCAGGGCGTCTGAGTTGGTATTGATGACTTTGGCCTGCGCGTCGTAGTCGGTTGAACCCTTTGCCGCTGTCAGCAGTTCCTGCCGCTGGCGTTCGATGGCCGCAATCTCCTGTTTTAGTTGCAGGTCAATCTCGGCGATCTGTTTGCGGGTGCCGTCTTCCATGATGGCGATCTTCGCGGCCTGCGTTTGGGTCTCCAGTTCTATGAGCTTATCGGAGAGTTCTTTTTGTGCCTTGAGTTTTTCCTCTTCGATCTTGATTTGTTCGTTGGCGGACTTGCGGGATATGCCGGTAAGTGTTTCCAGTTTACCGCGGAGGTCTTTGATAATGTCTTCCTGCGCTTTGATCTGGTCTTCCGTGGCCACGCTGTTCGGTTGGCGTAGGCGGTTGAGTTCTGCCTGGGCGTCCGTTATTGCTTTTGTGGTATCGGCGATCTGCTGGCTGACCGTTTTGCTTATTTGTTCACTGGTGGTGCCGATCTGCTGGTCAGTCAGTCCGAGGGTGCGCAGGTATGCCTTGGTCTGCTCATTTAGCGATACAGTCGCGTCTTCAAGATTCTTCTGTGCGAATGCCGCTTTATTCAACTCCATGGCCAGCCGGTCGGCCACATCGGCGTAGATATAGTTTCCTCCGGTGACGTTCTTATATATCGTGGTGATCGCCCTGGATATTTCCTCGATGGATGCCGTCGCTCCGTTTTTTGCGCGTTCGGTAATATTCTTAAACAGGGTATCCATCTGCCCCTCAAACTGTCCCTTCTGTATGCCGCTGACCATATCGTCCATGAGGTTGGCTACCTTACCCTTGTAGTCTGCTATGGCATCGTTCAGCTTATCCTGTACCGGCTTTAGCATCGCTTCCTTATTCCTGGTGCTTATGGTCTCGATGATTGCCGCCGTAACTCCTTTCTGCGCTTCTGCGATCTGCTCAAGCGTAGACACCTCGGTGAGCATATTCGGGAGGTATGTGCCGTACTGGGTGTTAATCGCCTGGATTGCCTTGGCGCGTTCCTTGGTGCCTTCCGTGGTGTTTTTTATCGCCTCAAATGCCTTGTTTACGTTGTACGTTTCGGTCTCCAATGAATCAGAGAACTCCGCGGCGGCTTCGGCTGCTTCGCGCTTTTTCTTAATTGATATGGTCAGGATGGACACGAAGGCGGCGATGCCTGCGGCTGCCAGAACGTATGGGTTTAACTTCATTGCAGCGTTCAGTCCTTTCTGCGCTAAAGCCGCTTCCAGCGTTGCGTTGACCTGCAGTTTCTTGGTGGCGATGTCCATCACGGCGTATTTCGTGCTGATCGCCTGCCATGCCGCCACCGTCATCAGCGCGGCCTTGTATGCGCCGTAAGTCACCACCAGTACTTTCAGAATGTCGATCACCTTTTCGTAATTCTCGACAAGGCTAATGGCGGTCTTAATAACGCTACTGATAGCCCCTTCCTGCGATTCTCCGATGGAGTTGAACATCTGGTCAATGGCGTCCCGAAGGTTCGACTGAAGCCCTATGATGGTCTTGGCCTGCTTATCCATCAGGTTGGCAAAGCGACCTCCTTCCGAACTCATGGATTTGAACGCGTCGGCGACCTCCTGGAACCCGATATTACCAGCGGTGACCATGTCCTGGATAGCCTGTTCTGATTTGCCCAGGTTCTTTGCCAGCTCTGCGATGATCGGCACACCGGCCACGTTGAAGTCACGCAGTTCCTTTCCGGTAAGTTTCGATTGCGTTTTGATCTGGCCGAAGTTCAGTATCAGTCGTTCCATGGGTACGGACAGCCCCGCAGATACGTCACCCAGTGATTTGAGCGTAGGGATGATGTTTTCTGTCTCGACTCCGAATGCCAGCAGTGATTTGGCTCCGGATGCAACCTCTTTAAGCTCAAACGGTGTGGTAGATGCCATCCTGACAACGTCAGCCATCAGCGCATCAGCCTTAGCCTTATTGCCTATCATCGTCTCGAATGCCACCTCCAGTTGTTGGAACTCCCCGCGAACCTGTGCGATCTGCTTGACCATGTTCCCGGCGAAGTTGAAGGTGAAGTACCCGGCCAGCAACCCGCCGAGATTCTTGAAGGTGCTGTCGATGCCGCGCCCCGTCTTCTCTACGTCGGTGGTGAGGTTCTTAAGTTGCTTATTGATGTCGGCGATGTCCCGTTGAAGCTGTTCGCCGTTTATCCGTGCGTCGAAATATATCCCTGCCATGTTATCCTGCGTATTTACCGAATTTCTTCATCAGGATGTCCGCATCCCCCGGTATGGCGTCCACGGTATCCTTCTTCTTTGCACCGTCCTTCTTGCCTTTGTAGTGATAGTAGGGCATGTCCCGCATTTTCATCACTAAATTGATCCAACTCTCTTCCCACATGATCTGCCGGTGTGACAGCATGAAGGTTTTCTGGATCAGGCCGAGGGTACCCCAGAAGGACTCGCCGCCGCGGTGTTCTCCGTCGTCGTCTTTTTCCTCAGGAAGTTCATCCCCGCCGTTAGTTGCATAGTAAAAAAAAAGTGTTCAGCGCCCATTTGCTTGTACACCATGGCCATCAGGGTGAACATTTCCGAGGTGTTTTCTACTCGTTTGAGAAGTAACCGTGACAGCGCACCCACCATCCAGAAACGCCCCGGACGGTTTATGATCGCCGTGGCCGCCATCCGCGCCATGACCCGAAGGTTGCCGCCTGTTCGCAGCATTTCGTGGATCATGTTCTCCGACTCGTTTACCTCGGTCAGGTACGTGGATTCCCGGCTCAGCCTTACGATGGTACCAGGGCGCAGCGGTCGGATTGCCATCGGTAGTTTGATGCCGAAGATCCACCGTACTTTGAACTTGGTACCCTGATCCAGTAGTGCGTCTGCCGCGTCGCGCTGAATTTGCTTTTCTTTCGTCATGCTTTTTTGTAAAAAAGCCGCCGTCATCGCTTCGGGCGGCTCTTCAATTAACTAATTAAACCTATTATGAGAACAAAACGGATCAAGTCGTTGGGATCTTGAAACGGTATGGTGCCTGGTCTGTCGCTCCCGTGCCGCTGGTTTCGGGTGCCAATGCCGTAGCCTTGACTTCCATTTCCAACAGGTTCTCACGTCCCAGCACCGAGTCGAAGCGGGCAAGGCATGAGGCACGCGGGATCTCGAACACGATGTCGTTGGTCGTGGTGACTTGGAGCGACATTTCGATGGCTGCGACGGTTTCGGGACCGTAGTAGTAGTCTCCGCCCGATCCGGTGGCGGCGGTGCCGCCCTTCATCACGGCGATCAGTGCCGGGGTCATGTCGTAGGCCCTCCAGGTCATGGTGAGCTTTCCGGGGTCGGTGACGATGGAGTGTACCGGCGTGGATACTTCCTCAACAAAGAATTCGGTCGTTGTCGACTCGTCCTCCGAGATGGTAAGAGATCCCTGTACCGTGTAAGCCCATGCGGACATGTCACCGGAAGCAGGCATAGCGAAGCCGGAGCCGGTGGCCACGACTGCGCCGTATTTTACGGATTTTATGCCGTATAAGTAATTTGCCATATCTTATGAATTAAACAGTTTTACGTTTAAACGAATGTTAGAGTAGTGCATATTGATTTCTGACTCGCGAAGAATTTCCTGTGATTCAAAGTCGATGTGATACCCGATGCCTTCTTCCACGTCGGTGACTTCCTGGAGGATGGTCATCAGAAGCAGGTTGCGGCATTCGAGGGTTTCGATGTCCGGCAGGGCGTTGGCTTTATCCTTGTCCACGCAGTAGTAATTGACGTTTACTATCACCTTCTGCATGACTCCCGCGCTGATTGGCAGCGCAGTGAGTACCACGAATTCGTCAGGGGTGATGTTCGTAGGCTTGGTGTATTTGTACACCGGCACCTGCACCCCGTCGGAATCCGCCAGAATCGTGTAAATGTAGTTTATCGCCGTGTCCTGCGTTTTCATCTCATTGCCGTTTGTACCCCTGTGAAGTCGACATTTATATCCGCGTTCTTTGATTTTGCAAACCGTTTCAGCATACCTTCCACGTTAGTCATTGCTACCATGGCCTGACTGGTGATCACGTTGAACCCTTTACTTTCAAGGTAGCTTGCATAGTTCATGCCCGCCACACCCACCAGCTGGTATCCCCGGATCTTGGGTACTGATTGAAGCACCTCCTGCGCTGCCGTCTGTGATTCACCGCCGCCTTCCACGCGACCACGAACGATCACCCCGTCCCGGAGGACAAAGTATCCGATCGAGTTGCGCAGGTTGGCCGTATCATCGAGATATTCGCCTGGTCCCGTCGGTGGATCTCCCTTCTTACCTTTGCGGACTGTCGGGAAGGCGCTGCGGTCTATCTTGAGGTCATCCTTGGCCTGCTGCATAAATTCAGCACCACAGATGTCGAGTCGGTCGATGATGCCGTCCTCGATCGCCTTGAGCTGCCTGAGCGAGTCGTTGGTGATATCCTTGATCGGTGTGCGCAGCGTTATACCCATGACTTGGAGTTAAGCTGGTTATTCTCGTGACGTTTGACGGTGCCTTCAATGACCCTGCCTGCGTGTGTGGTCACCACTACCTGAGTCCCCGGAGCGATCTCGGTGGTATGCACCGGCTGGTAGACGGTATAGTCGTACTGTACGACCTGCCCGTCCCGCGTCTGTACCGTGCCTTGCTTGCTGTTGTATTCAGCCCGGCAGGCGGTCGTCAGCATGGTACCATCCGGCACATACCAGTTGCCCGAAAGGTCCTGTGTGGGTACTCCAGGAATGGTGAAAATTGCAGTATCAGGGTATTGTAGTATTACCATGGCGAAACGGCTTTGACGGTTGGCGCGGTCTGCCCCACGATCGGCTTGCCCCATTTCTGGTAAAGCGAGTTGGCCAGCTTGAGCAGTGATGCGCGGTCATTGACCGAAACAGAATACTGCCCCTCGCTAACGTTTGCCGCCGTTGCCAGGATGACATATACATCGGCCTGCGCGAGTTCCATTGCTGACGAGTTGCCAGCGTATGTACCCGTGCTGGTGATGCCCCGGTCGGTAAGTACCTTCGTGAAGGTGTTATCCGCTATGGGGTAGCCTGCTATGGTTGCTTTGATCGCCTCAAGGTTTGTCATCGCGAAGTCAGATTATCATTATGCCCAGGTTGAAGTCGAAAGGGTGTACAGGCTAAAGCACTGGTCAACATTCGCCCATGACGGGAATACGTTGGCCTCGCCTTTGGTGAGTACGGACGACGGGTTGAAGTCCTTGCGCACACTCAGAAGTACCGGTCCGCGTTTGCTCTGGACGACGTCCAGCGGTTTTTCGATCTCTTCAGCGATGGGTCCCGCGTAGAAATTACCGAAATTCAGATCCGGGGAGAACAGGACGTGTCCGGTGGCCCACGGGTCAGTGGCGGTAACTGTTCCGGCGGCATTCTCGATACCGACGTAGGTGTCGATCAGGATGATCTGCGGCAGGCGCAGGGCGTTCATCACTTTGTTGGCGATTTCAACGCTCTGGTATCCCAGTACGGTGGGTTCACCGACCAGGAACTGTTTGGCGGCATTCTGATACTCCGTGGAGCCGACCATGTAGTTGAAGTCGGTATTATGCATGAGCGCATACCGTAATTGCACACCGCTTGCACGGCCCTGAGCGGCTACTGCCTTGAAGTCGGTGATCGGGGTTACCGTCGATGCGGTGGCACTCCAGACAACGGCGACTACCTCCTTGTTGGCGGCGGGCATTCCGAAATCGATGGCGGTCTCATTGATAACGCCAAGCGGGTTGTTAGTGGTAGACAGGGTCACCTTGGTGGCGGATAACGCTTGCAGCGCCAGCCACTCCATACGTGCCTGGACACCGTCCCAGCAGAAGTCGAGGTCATTGAAGTAGTCCTCAATGACGGCCATATTGCCCTGGATGTTGCGGGTGATCTGGTGTTCGAGTATCTCACGCTCGGATTTGCGCCGGGCGATGGCCACCTTGGGGATGTCGAAATATTTCACCGAAAGGGATTTGCGGCCAAGTTCGGGAGTCGATGCGTCATAGCTGATGATGTTTGCGGCCACGCGGTTACCGGAAGCGCCGATGATGGTCTTTCCGTCCAGGGTGTTTACGTTTTTGAGAGGGAACAGGGAGGGCCAATACAACTCACTGTACTGGCGCGCGGCAAGATAATTCTCAAGTCCTGTCTGCGATACTCCATTGATGATAGGTGATTTCATATCTCTCTCAATTAGGCGTTAACAGTGATTTTGACAAGGGCGGTTTTCTGAGCAGTACTCAGCGGGTAGGTAAGTGCGCTTTCCCGGATCGAACCGGAAACTACAAAGCTGCCTTCGGCGTTTGAGACAAGGGCCACGCCGTTACCGACGTAGATGTCGTCCTTCACCAGGGCGTTGGGCGTGTAAAGTGCGGTGGCCGTTGCAGCTGCGGTGGCCACGGTGATCACAGTGCCTTCGGCAGTCGTAGATATGTCCCCGTCGAGCGTGAGCATGTCCATGGTCGTGCCGCTGGCGGTAATGGCCGTGATGGTCTGCGCGGTTGCGCCGTCATAGATATGGTCTCCGACTGAGAACAGGTTCGGGGTGTCGATGTAGACTGAGGTCGCGCTTGTTGCGTCCGCGATCGCAGCGGTCTTGACAAGGTAGGCCACGCGGGCCGACTTGTCAATGTAGACGGGGGTGCCTGCCGCGATGTACTCCGTGTCCGCGGGGACATTGGAGAGGTCGAAGCTCGCACCGCCGGGATAGTCCTCGATCACGTGATCAAAAACTACCTTGCGTCCGGATATGGTTTCGGATGTAAGATTCATACTTTAAATGAATTTCGTTAAACAATCAGATTAATTTTTTACCAACTACTCCGCTGGCGATGGTCGGGTTGTTGCGTTTCTCGGCGATCATCTTGGCGATGGCCGCGTCAGCCTTATCCCCTCCGCCTTCCTGCGGGTTATTCACGATGACCCCCTGGTTGACAAGATCCTGTCGGAATGCCGTGTAGTCGGCCTCGATGGATGCGACCAGGTTGTCGATTTCCGCTTCGGACTGAAGCTCCAGCGATCTCCCGCGCAGGAAGGATTCCGGTATCTTCTTCTCTGCCAGCTTGGCCTTGGCCTGGCTGACGAGCGTGGTACGGGCTTCCTTCTTCTCAAATGCGTCCAAACGGTCAAGAATGCCCTTCGCCCATGTCGGCACCTCGTCGTCCTTCTTCTCCGGTTTCTTCTCTGCTGGAGGTGCCTGTTCGGGTTTTTGTTCACTCTTTGCCTTTGATACCGCACTGGTGACGCGTGCGTCGATGTCGCTCTGAAATGCCTTCAGCAGCAGTTCCGCCCCTGTTACGGCCGGTTCGATGCCGTCTTCTTCAGTCACGGTTTGGGCAAGGAATGCAGCCACCCCGGACAATGCTTTTTCACCGAACCCCAGGTTCTTATACTTGGTTTTCAGTGCTGTTAAAATTTGTTCTTCCACGTAGAATAATTATTTATGCGTTTGGGTCAAATGTCGCGCGTAATAATGGCGTCATGGTTGGATTATGTTGCGTATTCCGTCACGGTTTGTGATGCGTGAAAAGGTTTTAATATCGCCGGTTTGCCTGCGTACACCCTGCTGATGATCGCCTGGTTCTCTTGGATGAAATACGGCTGGGTCTTCCACCGGTCGAACTGCTCCTGATGTTCCTTCATGTACGACTTGAATCGCTCCGGTACGTCGTTCTCACCCTTGATCGGCTTGCCCGCTTCGTATTCGTACAACTGCGCCTCGGTCATGAACAGCGGCACGGATCTGCAGCGGCATGCCGGGTGCCATCCATAGAAGGTGAACTCCTTCGGGTAGCGGCCCGTAAGCTGGTCGCAGATATCCGTGACAGGGTGTGCCGCACTCAGCTTCACCTCATAGCCAAGGATCACCGGACTTGAACGGTACATCTCCATATTGGCGGCGTGGTATGCCATATTGATCTCGGTGCGTGCCAGCCGTCTGGCGTTCTGGTAGGATGACCGGTACACCCCACGCCCCGGATGGTAGTTCTCCATCGGCTTGGATGGCTTCAGTACGCCGGTAATCGGATCACGAACGCGGCGGAAGCGCTTGTCGGGTTCGTTTAGTACCTGGCGCACGTCGCGGGATATTTCGTCAGCGCTGCGCCCGACAGACAGCCCCGACTGGAGGTAAAATTCAACTTGTTCGCGCACGTTGTCGGCCATCTTCCAGACGCGGTCTGATAGGTTCATCCCTGCGGTCTTGCGGTCGATGAACTTGCTCATGGCATCCATGTTTCGGGCATAAGCGCCAACGGCGGCCACGTCGGCAAGTCCCATACTTTCGGCCCATGTCTTGATAATCCCGCCTGTGCGCTCTTCAGCGTCCTGCCACGCCCCGGTCATCTGCCCTTTGGTGAAGGTGTCGAACTCAGTGACGAAGCGATCCAGTTCCTTTTTCAGCAGCGCTTCTGTGATGCGGTCACGGATCACGACGCCCCGCGGATCATAGCGGTAGCGCTCAATAAGCGGCGACACCCTGCCGATGTACCGGCGGAATATGTCGTTCACCTGCCGGTTGGTTACCAGTAGGCGCTGAACGAGTTGCCGCTCGGCAAAGGTCGGTCGAACTATGTCGTCTGCGCTAATCATGGAGGTAATCGTTTACGGTGTCGCGGAACTCATCAAATGTCCGGCATATCACATACCGGTTACCGAACAATTCGGCGTCGCGTTGGAACTCGCGCTGAAGATCAGTCTGTCTTCCTTTCGATGCCTTCATCTCGATGCAGAGCGAAGCGTGTCCGTTTCTGGGTACCAGCAGGATCATATCTGCCACACCGGCAACCACGCCCTCACCCTTCAGTATGCAGGCGGTGCGCTTTGACCGGTGGTGGCCATTGGGTACGGCGAACAGCAGGCGCCCCAGTCGCGGGTATTGCAGCCGAAACCAGGTCACACATGCGGATTGCAGCTGGCTCTCCGGGGCTTTCATTCCTCGTTGCGCATAAGTTTCTCACGGTAGCGGCGTTCCCGCTCAGGCTTGGTAATCCAGCGGAAGAAGGAAATCCAGACTATTAGGTTCACGGCTGCTGCGATGGCGATTATGGTAATTTCATTCATGGTCTTTCTTTTTGAATATTTTCCTGACCCATTCTTTTATTTCTTTGCGGTTCCGCCATGCCTTGTCCAGGATGCCGGTACCACCGATAACGGTGATGGCGTTCACGGCGAAGTCCTCCCACCGCTCCGGAATGGCCTGCGGTGCCGCCAGGGTTACGGCCTGCAGGATCAGCAGCATGATCACCACTGATGTCGGACGCGTGGCCTGTCGTATGATGTTATTTACCTTTGCCGGTGTCATGACAGCGCCCTTACCCTTTCCGCCAATCGCTTGGCACGTCCTTTTACCTGGCGCGCCCACCGGCTTTTAAGCATGTTCGCCGCCGCCCGTTCGTATTCACCGGCACCCATGTACCAGAGCGTGTTTTTGAACGTCATCAGCGTTTTGATACCCATGTTAAAGCACATGTTTATTAGCACTTCCTTAAGTTCGTCCGGTGCGCCCGCGTACCATTTAACCCTGAGTTTCAGATCTTCTTCGCACTGGTAGATGTCATTGCGTAAAAGCATCATAGCCTCGTCTTCGGTGATGCCGTTGATCTTCATGTCGCGGATCAGAGCCATCAGCAGTGTTTCGCCATCCAAGGTTTCAAAGTCCTTGGGGAATCGTGCCTTCCGCTCCGGGTTCTGCCCGATCAGGGTGACCATCTCGCCCCAAGACAGACCATTCGTTTCAAGGTTTCGCCCTACACCAATGGTCAGGAAGCCTGCCGTGCAGTAGTACGGTTTTAAACTGATGCCTTCATCAATTATCAGTTGCTCCGTTACGTTATTATAGTTCATTTTATCGCTTTGTCGAGAATAAAAAGAATGATGGTAATTCCGGCGCTGACCAGTACTGCGATCAGTCCGGTACGGGTTTCGACTTTTGTCTTGAATGTCTGGAGGTCATTGACCAGAGGAGAGAGTAGCTTTATCTTCTCGGCGTTGTTTACGGCAGTGTTTTCAAGCGCGAATATCCGGTTAGTGAAACCGCTATGGCGCTTCTGCTCCTGTTCCACGATTATCATGCGGTCGCCGAGGTTGTGCAGTTCAGGGATGCCGTGGCATTTCGATTTGAGGTCTTCGTTCTCCTTCTCCAGCTTCTCAAGCGTCAACAGGACGTACTTCGCCCATATCTTCCACTCATCGTCGCCGCCGGGGGTTTTTGGGGCATTACTGTGGGAAACCATTGTCTTTGGGTACAGTTAGGGCCACAAACCAGCAGTCGGTAATGGCTACGGCGGAATGTGGCTGGGATTTGTTTAACTCGATTTTGTCGAACTTCGTGAGTTGCCTTGTTTCCTTGTCCGTCGTCACTTCAAGCGTCCCTTCTAGTATGATGATGACTTCGTAGGCTCCGTCGTGGAAATGGTTTTCCAACTGGGCGTTCTCGCTTATGAATGTTTTGGCTATGGATATCTCCTCGTTATACAAGGATGTGGACAGCATGACGCCTTCTTTTACGTGGTAGGTGACCATTCCGTCGCTGACTTTTTTTCGTAGGTCTGAGAATGGTTTCGGTGGGAGGTTCGGCGTCAATGTCCGCAGCTTTTCGATGTACTCGCACATGGTTGTTTTTATTGCGAAATAACGGTTGATGTCCGCGGAAGCAATGGTATAATATTACATAATACGTCACGGTTTTGTGTGCGTGAAAAAGCCCCGGATCAACATCCGAGGCTCTCAACTAAACCAAACTATGAAAAAATTGCGACAACAGTCGCGAAGTCTCTTCGAAAAAAAGGTTCAACCAGTACCCTTTTATAACTAAACCTGTGTAATTGTCACCATAGTATTATTCGCTATCAAGTCTTGTATGTCTCCATCAGATTTCAATTGTTAGTTTATCCTCCCATGTTCCTGATCCCTTTGTCCCCGATGCCGAGCAGTACTGCACTACGAAGCCCGAAGCGCCTCCTCCCATGCGCCAGTCCCCTACGGCATCCGCGGTGTACGATCCGGCGAAGTACATATACTGGCTCAGTGACGGCTGCATCTGTGTGCGCAGGTTTTCCGTGGTGATCTTCTTGAGCGTATTCCCGACGGACTGGATGAACGGGAACAGATCTCCGACGGCTGGCGTTGCTGCCGATACCCCTCCGATGATGGTTCCGATGGTGCTTGCCGTCTCCTTGTCGCTATATGGTGCGTGGAAATCCAGTATGTTGGCTGCCGTGATGTCCTGCAACCGGTCCACGTCGTCATCTGTCAGCGTCTGGAGCCTTGCCACGTCTCCGGTGGCGATGGTCTGCAATAGCGCCACGTTCGCATCTGTGAGGTCTTGTAGTCTGGCAACGTCGCCCGATGCAACGGCATACACCGGATGTGCAAGAAATACAGGATCCGTCTCCGTGCTTACCGTTTCGCCCTCCAGTTCAACGATTACCTCGATCTCGTCGCAGGTTGAGTCTCCCGATACGGTGATTTCGTATTCTTCGGCGTTGTCGTCTATGTAAATCTCACAGCTCATCGTTATGTCGTTTTAGCGTCACGGATGTAACCCAGTATTCCCTTCTTCGTGATGCGGTGTTCGCCGTCCGGGGCGTGGATGTCGGTGTATGTGTATGATACCTGGATGATCACCTGCCCCAACTCGGCGGCGGCGGTATCTTCGCCCGAAAGGGTGAACAACAGCTTGTCGTCAGCGGTCACGGTCATAGCATCAAATCCGGCAGCGGTGACCAGCGACCACTTGCCGATCACCTCACCCGATGCCAGATGGAATATCCATGCCTTGCATCCGGTCAGGGCGACTTCCGGGTCGATCTGGACGCTGTTCTGCTTTATGGTGACCCGGATCTCGCGGGTATCTCCTCTGAAGATTATCATCGTGTCATGGATTGAAGTTACCGTTAATTTCGCGCGTCAGCATGTCTATCTCGGCGTTGGATTCCGAGTTCATGCGGGTGATCTCCACCTCTGCATTCTCGACCAGCGGGTTCTGCTCGGCTGCGGTCACCTGGCTGATCAGCGCCTTACCCGGACGTGCCGCGGCCAGTATCTCGACCTCCTCACGGGTGTTCTTCGGAAGGTACGGCGTGAATACGGGTTCGATCACCAGCATAGGCACCTCGGCAGCTAGTGCTACGTTGATCACCGTGCCGCAGACGTGCTGGATCAGGTTCAGCCGCCGCTGATACATCTCGCCGAACAGTTCGATCTTGTTCTCAGCCTTAAGGTGCGCGTCGGTGAACATGAGTTTGATGGCGAACCCGGACATGTCTCCGCCCATCGACTTCATCTGGTCGAATGATATGTTTGGCGTCTGGGTCATCGAGTAGATCTGCTTCTCCAGGATCTCAAACTCCAGCTTCTCGGATTCCGGCGCCGATTGCCAGGACATGTATGAAGCGTCCGACCCTTGCGTGAGTTGTATGACCTTGCCGCTGGTGGTCTTGTCCGGTAGGCTCATCACTTCGCCTGTGACCTTGACCATCGGGCTGCCGAAGTAGTCGTTGGTGTCCGCGAAGTTGCTCTGCTTGGTTTCGTAGCGGTCGATCAGATACTGCACCGCCGCCCATTCCGCCTCTTCCTGGGTGTAGTAGACGATCGGGATCTTGCCCATGGCGTTGGGTATCGGCGTCACTACCCATTCTCCGTTCAGCTGCTCCCGTGATACGAATTTGTCAGCCGTCCATGTGTCGAAGTGTTCGGCTACCTTGCCATCGCTGTCGGTGATCTGGTAGACGCGTGAGAATGCCACCATGTCGCCCGTAGTGTCGAAGTACGGGTACAGCTTATCTCCGGCGGAAGGGGAGAGCAGCTTGACGCGCATCTTGAAACGGTGGTTCAGCGTGGATGACGTCAGCGTGCGTTTCCAGAAGGTGTCGTCTTCGACCAGGTACCACAGTTCCGCGGCTTCGCACTGGCTCATGACGGTACGGGCTACCTTGCGGTCGAAGTACTTAGATTTGTTGTCTTCCAGCGTTCGCTCGACCATCGCCGTCAAATCCTTCTGCTGGGGGTTGTCTGCGGATGATTTTATCCGCACGGGATTTCCAAGGAGGAAGCCCACGGTGCGTTCAACGATCAGGCGCTGGAACGGAACGGAGATGCGGTTGACGTTTTCGGGGATGGTGGTGTATTTGGCGTTCCCGTCCGAGTCAGTCGTTCCTGTGGCGCGGCGTACCAACTTAAACGGGCGCAGCGTGGTATCGTGGACGTCATGTTGTGACGGGTCGTATTGCTGCTCCAGTTCTGAATAGTCGGGAATGTCCGGGCGCACCTGGAGTAGCTTTATCTGGTCCTGTACGGGAAGCTTAAGAATGTCGTCAATGGTCACGGCGGTAATTTTGCCGTAAATATCAGGGGTGCGTGGTTGGTGACGGTTGTGTTAGTCGTTGTAATTCGTCACGGTTTTACGTGCGTGAAATTCAGAAGAAGACGCCGTCGAGTTTCTGCGGCCTGCGTTCATGCAATCCAAGGCTCAGACTATAACGGGCCGCGTCGATGATGTGGTTGTGCGCGTCTTCCGGTACGGGCAGGAAGTTACCCATGCGATCCTTCTTCCACCGATAGTGAAGGTTCTCCCGCTCGATGTTCTTTGATCGCGGGCTGACATAGACGATGTTGCGCTTTAGGTAATCAATACCGGCATTTACTGATCCTTTGCCCTTATCTGCCGGTAGTGCCTTTATCCCCATGCGCTTCAGATCGTCGATGGATTTTGGTTCTGCGCTGTCGCATACCACCGGCTCGCCGTGGTATCCGTCCTGGCGGATCAGGCGCGCAATGTCGGCGTTATTCAGTCCCGTCTGGTATATTACCTCGTCCAGGTAGATGTCTCCGTTTTTGATCGTCGTGCGACAAACCGCTGTAGGGTCCTGGCTGTATCCAAAGTCGAGGCCTAGCACCACCGTCAGCTTCGGATCTTCCGGGAAGTCGCGGTATTCCCATGTCGGGAAGATGCGGGCCTCGTCGATCACGCCCCATTCACCGAGGGCATAGATCCGGTGGTAATTCTCGTCGATGCGAGCGTAGCGCTCCAGCTCCTGCGTGTATGCCTCGTCAATGAAGCGGTTGTCTTTGTATGTGGTCTTTAGGATGGTTGTCTGGTCTTCGTACTGGTGCGCGTCGAAGAACTGCTTTTTGATCCAGTGGTTTTCATCGATCGGGTTGAATGTCATGGTCAGCTGGAGGTTCTCCCGGCCACGGAGGCGAAGGTTGAGCTGGTTGAAGTCGTCCTGGCTGAACTCGTTGGCCTCCTCCATCCAAATGCGGGTAATTCCTGCGATTGACTTGATCTTCTCAGTGTCGTCCAGTCCTTTGAAGATAATCTGTGAACCGTTGTGCGCAAAAGTGAAGACCTGATCGGATTTATTCTCGGTGTAAAGGTGCGCCAGGTTCCAGTCGATCAGTATGCGGCGCGTTAGGGCTATTACGGAGTGTTTTAGCGTGCTTGCGTACTTTCGGGTTACCAGTATCGTTTCCTTGCGCTGAATGGCTTTGATGATCTCGTGCTGTGTTTGGGTGAAAGACTTGCCCGATCCAGATCCGCCGTAGTTTATCACGAAGCGGGTCTTTGCCTTCTGCAACTGGTTGAACAGGTTGTTGAACAGCGCGGCGTCAAATTCAAGTGTCAGGTCGTTACTGCTCATCCGTTCCGGGTAATGTAATGCGGATTACCTTGCCGCCGCTGGTGATGTCGGTCTCGCTCTTTTCGATGTATCCGCGTTTCTTTCCTTTTGTTTTAGCCAGGAAGATCAAGACTGTCGGGTTTTCATCCTGCACGGCCAGCTTTGCCAGTTTCGCCTCTATGGCGTCGAGGTATGTTTCCTCATAAATGTCTGCGTTCAGTTTTTCGGCAAATGCCGGATCTTCACGCGCCCATACGTATGGTGTGGTGCGATCGACTCCGATTGCACGGGCGGATGCCGATATATTACCAAAGGTTTTGAGCATCGCCTCAAGGAATGCTTTTTTCCTGGTTTCTACTACGCTTTTTTTTATGGGCATTTTGTTGAATTATGTTGAACGTCAGAACGGAACGCCCGTGAAGTCGTAAACTTTACTTCTTCTTGATTTTGCGCTGCCGCCACTCTTTCCGCTGCCGCCTGTGCTACGGTTTGCCATAATACATTCCTCCTTACTGATTTGTTAATTGTTTTGAATTTCTCGATTATTGTGTCGTTTATCTGTTCCATAAAGTCGCATATCTCGGCGCTGTCCTGTATTACGATTTGTTCGATGTTTCCTGATGATCGCAGATTTGCGCTTCCGTGTATTGCCAGGTTGATCCCGTTGGTCAATCTGGAGGTGACTATCTTGGTGTGCGTGCCCGCGGCTGCAAGTTGGAAGCGGTTGTCGATATCGAGTTCCTGATAAATGTACTTGACGATGGTGTTTCGCTCATGGCTGTAGAAGTAGTCGGAGACGATCAGGTTCAGTTCCTTCACATATCCTTTCTGTATGAGCGTCGCCAGGCTGTCGACATTCTCTTCGCTCATTGACAGGGTGCTTATGTCCATCCGGTGGGCGCGGATCAGCTTCTGAGTGAACAGCGCCTCTATGAGGTCTCCGAATATGAAGGACCCATCGATAATTCCGAAGTATGACATGCCGGGTTCTATTTCGATCTTCGCGGCTGTTTTTACGGCGTTCTTCCATGCTGCCGTTTTGTCTTTGCTGAGCGGCGGTTTGATCAGGCGCGTTTCCAACGTATGATCTTCTTCCATACCGAAGGCGTCCGTGTCGAAGTCGAATATGTCAAATTCTGAAAAGTCGAGTATGTCGTTTTCCTCTGTCATGCTGTTTCAAATTCTGGCACCTCGTATGGGATGCCGTTTCTGGTGACCTTAAGCGATGGGTCCAGTTTAATCATTCTGTCGATGATGACGGCCACATACTTCGGGTCGAGCTCGATTCCGTAACAGCGGCGCTTGAGCTGGTGCGCTGCCACCATGGTGCTTCCGGATCCCAGGAATGGGTCGACCACGATCTGCATGGGTTTGGAGCTGTTCTGCATCAGGTAGCCGATCAGTGTGACGGGCTTCATGGTAGGATGGACGTCATTGCGCTGGGGCTTATCGTGGTAGATCACCGTGGTGGGCGTCTTCTCTGAAAATATCTCCTGCAGGAGTTTCAGCATCTCATCTTTGCTGAGCTTTTTGAGGTTGAGTTTGTCGTCTATGACGGTGGTGTTGGTCCGGTCGTTTACGAAGTAGTGCGCGGCTCCTGGTTTCCATCCATAGAGGATGGGTTCGTGTTTCCATTGGTAATCCTGGCGGCCCATGACTAAGGAGTTTTTTACCCAGATCAGGCATTGCTTAAGGTCGAGACCTGATTTTTGGAATGAGCTCCGGAACTCTGTTGAACTTNNNNTGCATGGAAAACGTAAATTGAAGCACCTGGCTTCATGGTGTTGGCAGTCTGCTGGTAAAATCCGGACAGAAACTCCAGGAATGCTGCCGATGACATGTTGTCATTTTGGATTTTGTTGACGTTACGGTGTCCTTTATCGTAATCGCCGAGCATCTTGGCTTTTTGTCCGTAGTCTACGTTATATGGCGGATCCGTGATTACCAGGTCAGCTGACCTCCCATACATCAGCTTTTCGTATGCTTCCGTCTTGGTGCTGTCTCCGCAGATCAGCCGGTGGTTGCCGATTTCGAAGATGTCACCTTCGATGATGTCGGTTTCGATTTCTTCTGGGATCTTGTAGTTGTCATCTTTGGCCTCGGCTTCTTTCTCG
>MTKZ01002596.1_pt1 | contig 21021 bp, 6 predicted proteins | sample 1042781 | NCBI WGS metagenome assembly MTKZ01 (sample SAMN06212207, study PRJNA360539) | anaerobic digester metagenome | biome: Wastewater treatment plant; material: sludge; isolation source: anaerobic digester fed with sludge from wastewater treatment plant | place: Denmark: WWTP Viborg ... | reverse complement strand
AAGCCTGGTTTCTCCATACCCCTGTGCTTCCATCCGCATGGGATTCACACCTTTCAGGGTGATATAGCGCACAGCCGCCTCGGCTCTCCTCTGCGATAAAATATCATTGTATTCGTGTGAAGCACGGCTGTCGGTATGGGATGAAAGTTCGATCGCAATGGGATACTGTTTCATCAACTGAACCAGGCGATCGAGCGGTGGCCGTGCGTCGGGCCTGATATGCCATTTGTCAAGATCATAATAGATGTTCTCTAGGACGAAGGTCTTATTCACCTCATACCTGTCAAGCAGCAAATCGCGGGGAACCGTGTTGGTTTCCGCGGAGTCGGGAGCAGAAAAACGGAAAGTGACGCAGTCATCAAAATAACCCGGCTTCATCGCTTTGGCAACATACAAAAGATCTTTCTCCACGGGAAGGCAATAAAGCCCCGAGGTGTCGGTACGGAAGACATAGACATCATGGGTCTTTGAATTGATCACAAAAACCGAGGCCTCCGGCAAGGGATCCATCGTGATTTTATCCCTGACATATCCGCAAGCCCGAAACGGGCCTGATGCCAGCAATTGACCCTCTTTCGGCTTTTCCCAAATCCTGGATGGGATTCCTGAATAATTACGGATGGCATAGATATCATCGGCACCCAATCCGCCTGGTCTGTTGGAGCTGAAAAAGCCTTCATTCATATCCCTGTGAAAGACCAGTCCGAAATCATCATAGGATGAATTGACGGGTTTGCGCATATTTTCAGGAGCCTGCCATACTTTGCCATCCCATCGTGATTCGAACAGGTCAAGCCCGCCATACCCGAAATGACCGTCAGAGGAAAAATATAAGGTCGTATCATTTAACCAGAAAGGAAAAACCTCGTTACCAAAGCTGTTCACCAGAGGTCCCAGGTTCTCCGGCTGAGACCACTCAGTGCCGTTTTTCTCACTGATATAGAGGTCACTTCCGCCAAATCCGCCGGGCATATCAGAGGAGAAGATCATTTTGGACCCATCGGCCGATACCGTAGGGTGTCCTACCGAATAGGTTTCGCTGTTATAGGGAAATGGCTCATATTTGACACGCTGGTTTCCCGTTATTTCGCCGGAATAAATCCTTAATAAGCTGGTACGAAAGTTGTTCTCATCTCTTTTCACCTTCATTTTCGTGGTACGGGTAATGAAGATGGTTTCAAAATCAGATGAAAAGCTGGCGGGGCCATCATGCCAGGTTTGGTTAAAAACGTCCGACATTCTGCGGGGCACCGACATTTCGGACCAGAAATCACGGAAAAAAGCCGGTTGAGAATAGTAGAGGTCCAGATAACCGTAATTGGTCCATCCGTATAGGTTTTCATCGATCAACGCTGAAGAACGGTCCGAGGTGAAGAGCAGCCCTTCCTTGTAAAAGACAGGGCAGAAATCGGAATACGGGCTGTTCAGGGAGGTGGAATTACTTATTTCAACCAATTCATCAGGCATATCGAGTTCCTGAATTTCCCTGGAATAGCGGGCAAACAAGGGTCCACGCTCATCGTCGGGATTGAGTTCCGCATATTTCAGGAACGCCTGTTCTGCCGCATCATATTCTTCAAGGCTCCGCAAAGCTTGTCCCAAATAATAGTAGTGGAGAGGGTCCGGATCGTAAAATTCGATTCCTCTGGCATACCAGGAGCGCGCCTCCTTCACGTCATTGATCATCCGGTAACAATCGGCCAAACGGAAGGTGGCCTCCCTTTTTTCAGCCTCACTGCCTTTCTCCGCACTTTTCTTATACAGGGGTATTGCCTTGGCATATTTGTACAGCTCAAAATAGCGGTTCGCTTTCCTGTTGCCAGCCACCCCCTCAGAGATCCCTGTGAGGGTGATCGCAAGAACCAGAATAATTATCCTGTATCTCATTTCATTGATTTTTTAATTTCCTGCCTGGAATGTTGTTCATCTTTCACCCTCCGTTAGAAATACCTGGGTGTTTTCATGCGAAATTGATAAACATTCACATCAAATCCAAGCCTGAATTCGTGAGAACCATAATTATGGGGCAACAATTCATTCAGGTAGACGTCAAAAGAGTAGCCCAGCCTCATCCAGGGTTTCAACTGGAATTCAGCCAGGAAGGCGATGGCGTGCATGGTCCGGTAGGAAGCACCTATCCAGAACGTCTTGTCGAACTGGAAACTGGCATTCAGATCAAGCTGTGGGGGTGCATTTTTAACATATTTCCCCAGCAGGGAGGGTCTGAACGCTATGATGTCATTCAAAGGAAAGATCGCTCCCCCCATCAGGTAAAAGTGACGCATCAGCCGGGTAAAAGAGGTAGCCCCGCTCGACGTCTCCGAGATGCCATATTCATTTTCCAGAAGCTGCTTGGAAGAAAGTCCCGCAAAAAACCTCGGAGATTGGAAATAGACCCCCAGGTTAAAATCAGGGGTTATTCTCCTGACTTCACGTGGATAGAAATATTCATCGGGATATTTAACCCTGATCATGTTCCAGTCAAAATCAAAATATTTGATCCCTCCCTGTAATCCGAAGGCCAGCGAACTCTGCTCGAAAAATATCCGGTAGGCATAGGTAGCCATCAAGCCCTGGTTAATGGCAGGTCCGAGGGCATCGCGGTAACCATAAAACCCCAGTCCCACGCTACGGTTTCTCATGGCCATGTGCGCGCCGAAAGTCAGGGTGTGCGGTGCACCTTCAATGCCAACCCATTGTATCCGGTCCAGCACATCGATGGTCAACACCTCCCTGCTCCCTGCATAGGCAGGATTTACCACCTGCTTGTTAAACATATACTGGGTGAACAAAGGATCCTGTTGCGAATACGCCGTAATGCCTGCTAACAGGAATATTATGAATGTTAACTTCTTCATCCTGATATTTTTTTTCATGATCAGTAACTGCTTTTTACCTGGATCCATCCCGTATAGGTTTTCTCGTTATGTATCTTCAGCAGATAATAATATGTTCCGTCAGGCACCGGTTTCCCGTGGGAATTGGTACCATCCCACAGCACTTCGTTTTTGCCGTAACCCTGGAACTCTATGATCTTATCTCCCCATCTGTTGAAAATCATCACTTCATTATCGGGGAACAGGTCAATACCGTCGATCAGCCACACGTCGTTGATGCCATCCTTGTTGGGAGAGATGGCATTGTAGATGATCAGTACATCGTCAATATCATCTTTCACGGCCACATCGACGGTATCCCTTCCGACACATCCCGAAACCCCGTCGGTTACCGTGAGGATAAAACGGGTGTCGGCGTTCAGCGGCTGGGTTTCCGTGCTGCTGGTATTGTGATTATAGACTTTTGTGGCCGGCTCCCAGTTGTAGAAGAAATTCCCCGATCCGTTTTCCACCGTTGCCATCAGGTTCACGCTCCTGTTGCGCAGGATGATCCTGTCTTCGCCGGCATCTACCAGCAGGGGTTCATGGATGGTAAGGAAGAGGGTGTCAGAGACTATGACGCCGGTGCAGCCTTCCTGGCCGTGGCCCGTCAAAACAAAGCGGATCACCCCGAATTCCCCTTCCCCGGGAGTATAGACCGGATGAAGGGCGGTGTTGTCCGACAATGTTCCCGCTCCTGTGGTTGTCCAGATCAGGGGTGCGGCATTTACCGCCGTCGCCGTGTCGAAGTGGATGATGTCGCCGTCGCATGCTGAAAAATCCTCCCCGGCATAGACTTCGGGATACCCTGTGATGGTGAGGATCAGGAAGTCAGAAGCACTTGCACATTCCGAAGAGGCTGTCAGGATGAGGATGACCGACCCGTTGAGGATATCTGCCGGACTGGGGGTATAGACCGGGCGGAGGGCTGCGGGATCGCTGAAGGTTCCCGTACCGCTGCTTCTCCATTCCAATTCCAGCCCTGCGGGGGCGGAAGCGTCTCCGGNNAACATTCACCTGCTGCATACATACCGCAGAATTTCCGGATTCATCGGTAACCGTCCAGATAATCTGGCTAATACCTGCCATAAAACGGTATGGCAGGGCCGATACCTTGAACGGGCCGCTCACGGAATTGTCGGGAGCCCATACCTTGTAGGAGAGAGTCACCGGACGGTTGCAGTTTTCAGTATAGGCGGGAGGTGCCGGTATTATGTCAGCATAACACTCCCCTGCTCCGGGCTTATAGGTAACGGGAGCGCCGCACAGGAGTGCCGGGGCTTCCCTGTCACGGATGGTGACGGTAAAAGCACAGGAGTCGGCCTGGCTTCCTGCCGTTTCCCTGAGGATGTATTTCACCGTGCTGGTACCCGTGAGGAAGGTATATCCGCTCACGTCATCCACCCCCGTCGCCCTGGTGCCATCGGGATTAATGACCTCCCATGTAATTCCGAAGGAGCAGTTGCTGTTGGCCAGGAGGGGCGAGAGACTGTGGGGAGGCGACTTCCAGCCGCAGAGTCCCGGATCGTTGTCCATATAGATGTCAGGCTGGCAAACCATAAAGGGATATTCCGTATCCACGACCTTGAGGATAAAGGCGCAGAATGCGATGTTCCCCGAAGCGTCTTCCGCCTTGTACCTGATGGTATACTGTCCTGCCGTCAGCTGGGTTCCCAGGGAAGGACCATCCACCTGGGTGACCTCCACGCCTGAGCAGTTGTCCCTGGCAACGGGGATGCTCCATACCGCACCGGTCTCACAGGCGCCGGGATACAAACCCACTACAAAAACATCGCCGTAAGGACAGTTAACAAACACCGGAGGTTCCTCATCCACCACCGTCACGGAAATACGGCAGGTATCAGAATTGCAGGAGGGACCGCATGCTTCGGCCCACCACTCCACCACCGTGGTTCCCACAGGGAAAAATGCCCCTTCCAGGGTTTGAGGATTCCCCCAGGTCTCGAAATCATGCCGTACCATGATCTGATCGCACATGAAGCTGAAAGCCCCCAGAGCATCCAGCTCTTTGTTGGGGATCACATAACCGCACAAACCCGGAGAAGCCTTGAAAACGAAATCGGTTTCTTCGGGACACTGGATTTCGGGTTTCGGCAAAATGGTGATCACCATGGAATCCCAAACATCAGAGCAACCTTCACCGCCGAATGGCGTAACATGCATCGTCAGCACGACATCCCCGCTTTCGCCGGCAGGAGAATGGTAGACCGGATGCAGGCTGTTGGCATCCTCCAGCGTACCCATCCCGTTGTGGGTCCAGGTAACGGATGCGTAATCGGAAGCTGAAGAACCCGTAACCTTATAGTCATTGCCGCTGCACATGACTGCATCAGGTCCCGCTGAGGCCTTCGGCGGATCGTGAACGGTCACCCTGACGGTGTCCTCCCCGTAACAACCCGCCAACTGATGGGAGTACAGGAAAAGATAACTTCCTTGGATCAACCCGCTGACCGTAGTGGTTGCCGCCGACGGTGCCGAGAAAACGGGAACGTTTGGCCCGCTGATGCGCGTCCACGCCGACACGGCACCCGGGTAAGCAGTACCCGTCAGCTGTACAGAGGTGACTCCGCAAACATTCTGGTCTTCTCCGGCATCCACTGTTATATCGGTGTACACCGTCACAAAGAGGGTGTCATATTTGCATGTCAGAGGGGAACAAACCTGGAATACAGCCCTGTCAATTCCGGAAAAGCCGCTTTCGGGGGTATAGGTAAAACTTCCGTCGGCAGCTATGACCACGACACCATGCACCGGAGAAGCTACCGGCGTTGTGTTGACGGTAAGGGTACTCCCCAGATAATCACGGTCGCCGTTGGCAAGAATATTACCTGTCAGCGTTGACTCCCCACACATCACCAGATGCTCGTTGACGATGATCAGGGAGGGTGCCACAGGATCTGTCTCCGCGGAATCGGAGTTATTCCCGGGAACGGGATCTTCAGAGCTTCCGGTCACGGAAGCGGTGTTGACATACGTGCCCGTGGAATTCACCCTGGCGTTGATTTTCAGGGTTTCCGACGCGCCGGCCCTCAGGTAGGCCAAAGTCCACGTGGGGGCATCCCAGGTACCCCTCGACGGAGTGGCGCTCAGGAAAGTATACCCCGAGGGAAGAATATCGGTAACAACAATATTGGTCGCATTGTCAGGTCCGTTGTTGGTAACCCTGATGGTAAAGGTCAGGTCCGTGCCAAAATAGGGAATTTCGGCATTCACGGTTTTTTCGATCGCCAAGTCGGCACCGCAGCCCGAAAGAGTAATCGTCACCTGCCTGGGTTTGGATATACATCCGTACTCATTTTTCACGGTAACCTGATAGGTTCCCGGGGCTACCCCCGTAAATCTGTTCCCGGACTGATAAACAATTCCGTTAATGCTGTACTGATACCCCGCTCCCACAGGCGTCGTAACCGTTATTACGCCGCTGTTAGTTTCACACGAGGGTTGCGTGACGCTGACCGTTGGAGTTGCCGGGGTGGCGTATACCGTGACAGTCACGCTGTTGCTGGTGGTGGTGCAGACCACCCCGCTGGTGGTGGTGTATTGTCTGCGGTAAGTATAGGTTCCGGCGTTCAATGTGCCGGTAGTGTAATTCTGCTGGTTGTTGGTTCCCGGGGCGGGAGTGAATGCGCCACCTGTGCTGACTTCCCACAGATAAGTGCCGCCTCCCGGACTCGCTGCTGCTCCCATGATGGTCGTTCCCGCAAAGGGAGCACAACCGCTGGCCGGTGAAGGTTCGCTGATCGTATTGTTGGTGATCGGACAGGTGCAGTCAGTGCCGGCAGTGATTACCACGATATCCGTGCATCCGTTGGTGGTCGTCCACACCAGGTTGTAGGTGCCCGGTGCGGAGAAACCGGTCACGGTGGTGGTGGGGCTGGAGGGATTGGCGATGGTGGCCGTTCCGGCGCTCCCCGCTCCCAGGCTCCAGGTGCCCGTCCCCGTGGCCGACATGGTTGCCCTGCCCGTGCTATAACAATCCACAGTTTGGTCCGAACCTGCATTGGCGGGTACACAAATGCCCGGCGCTGTGGTACCCGCCAGGATCATGGCACTCCGGCATCCGTCGGCAGAAAGGACACTGGCATGGATCGTCTGTGCCGGACCATCCTGGTCGTAAACCGGAAGGGTGGCACTCCAGGTCGCTCCTCCGTCGGTACTGAACTGAAGGGTTCCCCCTATACCGGTTACGCTTCCCAAAGCAATAGATCCTCCGCTGACCGTGCAGTTGGAGCAGGTGCTGTTGGTGATGGTCAGTGTTCCCGTGGGAGCTTCCGATGTGGTGCAACTGCCCGGAGCGGTGGTACCCACAAGGGTCATGGCACTCCGGCAGCCGTCAGCGGACAGGACGCTGGCATGGATCGTCTGTGCCGGGCCATCCTGGTCGTAGGCCGGCAGGGTTAAACTCCAGGTGGCTCCCCCGTCGGTGCTGAATTGCAGGGTTCCCCCTATACCGGTTACGCTTCCCAAAGCAATTGATCCTCCGCTTACCGTACAGTCGGTACAGCTGCTGTTGGTGATTGCCAGCGTACCCGCGGGCGCCGCCGGTGCTGCATTCACGATGATGTTCACGCTGTTGCTGGTGGTGGTGCAGATCACCCCGGTGACCGTGGTATATTGTCTGCGGTAAGTATAGGTCCCGGCGTTCAATGTGCCGGTGGTGTAATTCTGCTGGTTGTTGGTACCCGGAGCAGGAATAAATCCGTTCCCCGTACTGACCTCCCACAGATAAGTGCCGCCTCCCGGACTCGCTGCTGCACCCATGATGGTCGTCCCTGCAAAGGGAGCACAACCGCCGGCTGGACTGGGTTGCGTGATCGTATTGTTGGTGATCGGGCAGGTGCAGTCGGTGCCGGCCGTGATTACCGCAACATCCATACATCCGTTGGTGGTCGTCCATATCAGGTTGTAAGTCCCCGGTACGGAGAAGCCGGTCACGGTGGTGGTGGGGCTTGCGGGATTGGCAATGGTGGCCGTGCCGGCGCTCCCCGCTCCCAGGCTCCAGGTACCCGTGCCCGTGGCAGACATGGTCGCCGTGCCCGTGCTGTAACAATCGACCGACTGGTCAGGTCCCGCATTGGCGGGCATGCAAACGCCCGGCGCGGTGGTCCCCGCCAAGATCATGACGCTTCGGCATCCGTCGGCAGAAAGGACGCTGGCATGGATCGTCTGCGCCGGTCCTTCCTGGTTGTATGACGGAAGTGTGGCACTCCAAGTAGCTCCCCCGTCTGTGCTGAACTGGAGGGTACCTCCGGTGCCGCTGAGGGTTCCCAGGCCTATCGTTCCTCCACCGACCGTGCAGTTGGTGCAGGTGCTGTTGATGATAGCCAGGGTTCCCGTGGGGGTCGCCGGCGTGGTGCAGCTACCCGGAAACGTCGTACCCGCAAGGATCATCGTGCTGCGGCAACCGTTGGGCGAAAGGACGCTGGCATGGATCGTCTGCGCCGGTCCTTCCTGGTTGTATGACGGAAGTGTGGCACTCCAAGTAGCTCCCCCGTCAGTGCTGAACTGAAGGGTGCCCCCTGAACCGCTGAGGGTTCCCAGGGCTATCGTTCCTCCACCGACCGTGCAGTTGGTGCAGGTGCTGTTGATGATGGCCAGGGTTCCCGTGGGGGTCGCCGGCGTGGTGCAGCTTCCCGGTGAGGTAGTGCCCACAAGGGACATCACACTCCGGCAACCGTTGGGCGAAAGGACGCTGGCATAGATCGTCTGTGCCGGACCGTCCTGGTCATAAGATGGCAGTGTTGCACTCCAGGTGGCTCCCCCGTCGGTGCTAAACTGAAGAGTGCCCCCTGATCCGGTTACGCTTCCCAAAGCAATCGACCCACCGCTGACCGTACAGTCGACACAGCTGCTATTGGTGATGGCCAGGGCTCCCGTGGGGGGAGCAGGCGTGGCATACACCGTGATGGTCACGCTGTTGCTGTATGTGCTGCAAATCACCCCGCTGGTAGTGGTGTATTGTCTGCGGTAAGTATAGGTTCCGGCGGTCAATGTACCGGTGGTGTAATTCTGCTGGTTATTGGTACCCGGGGCTGCCGTGAATCCACTTCCCGAATTCACTTCCCAAAGATAGGTGCCACCTCCCGGACTCGCTGCTGCTCCCATGATGGTCGTCCCCGCAAAGGGTGCACAACCACTGGCCGGGGAGGGTTCGGTGATTATATTGTTGGTAACCGGACAGTCACAATTGTTATTAGCCGTAATAACAGCGATATCTGTACATCCGTTGGTGGTCGTCCATACCAGGTTGTAGGTACCCGGTGCTGAGAAACTGGTCACAGTGGTGGTGGGGCTGGAGGGATTGGTGATAGTGGCCGTGCCGGCGCTGCCCGCTCCCAGGCTCCAGGTGCCCGTACCCGTGGCGGACATGGTCGCCGTGCCCGTAATATAACAATCCACAGTCTGGTCCGAACCTGCATTGGCGGGCGTGCAAACGCCCGGTGCGGTGGTTCCCACCAGGATCATGACGCTGCGGCATCCGTTGGCCGAAAGGATGCTGGCATAAATCGTCTGCGCCGGACCGTCCTGGTCATAGACCGGAAGGGTGGCACTCCAAGTCGTTCCTCCGTCAGTGCTGAACTGAAGCGTTCCGCCCGTACCGGTGACCGTGCCCAGTCCGATCGATCCTCCGCTTACCACACAGTTGATGCATGTGCTGTTGACAATGGCCAGTGTTCCAGAAGGAGCCGACGGTGTGGTGCATGCTCCGGGGGAAGTACTGCCCACCAGTACAATGTCGCTACGGCACCCGTTGGGAGAGACCACACTGGCGTAAATAATCTGGACAGGACCGTCCTGGTCATAGACCGGAAGGGTGGCGCTCCAGGTCGTTCCCCCGTCGGTGCTGAACTGAAGCGTTCCGCCCGTACCGGTGACCGTGCCCAGGGTTATAGTACCCCCGCTGAGCGTACAATTTGTGCAGCTACTGTTGGTGATGTCCAAGGCTCCCGTGGGCGGTGCCGGCGTGGTGCAGGTGCCTGGTGCCGTTGTGCCCACCAGGGTCATCGGGCTGCGGCATCCGTTGGGAGAAACAACGCTGGCATGGATGGTCTGTGCCGGGCCATCCTGGTCGTAGACCGGAAGTGATGAACTCCACGTCGAGCCTCCGTCGGTACTGAACTGAAGCGTTCCACCACTGCCGCTGACTGTCCCCAGCGATATCGATCCCCCGCTCAACATACAATTGGTGCAACTGCTGTTGACAATGGTCAGCGTTCCCGTGGGCGCAGCCGGCGTGGCATATACCGTGATGGTCACGCTGTTGCTGTATGTGCTGCAGATCACCCCGCTGGTGGTGGTGTATTGTCTGCGGTAAGTATAGGTTCCGGCAGTCAGGGCGCCGGTGGTATAATTCTGCTGGTTGTTAATACCCGGAGCAGGGATGAATCCGCTTCCCGAATTTACTTCCCAAAGATAGGTGCCACCTCCCGGGCTGGGCGCTGACCCGAAAATCGTGGTTCCTCCGTAGGGTGCACAGGAACCGGCAGGTGTTGGCTGCGTGATCGTATTGCCGGTTATCGGACAGCCACAGTCGGTGCCGGCCGTGATTACCGCGATATCCGTACATCCATTGGTGGTTGTCCATACCAGGTTGTAGGTGCCCGGTGCGGAGAAACTGGTCACCGTAGTGGTGGGGCTGGAGGGATTGGTAATGGTGACCGTGCCGGCGCTGCCCGCTCCCAGGCTCCAGGTGCCTGTGCCCGTGGCCGACATCGTGGCAGTTCCTGTGCTGTAGCAATCGACTGCCTGGTCCGAACCTGCATTGGCTGGCGTGCAAACGCCCGGTGCGGTGGTTCCCGCCAGGATCATGACGCTGCGGCAACCGTTGGCAGAAAGGACGCTGGCATGGATCGTCTGAGCCGGACCATCCTGGTCATAAACCGGAAGTGTGGCACTCCAGGTCGCTCCTCCGTCAGTGCTGAACTGGAGGGTACCTCCGCTGCCGTTGAGGGTTCCCAGGGCTATCGATCCTCCGCTTACCACGCAGTCAGTGCAAGTGCTGTTGATAATGGCCAGTGTACCAGTAGGAGCCGCCGGCGTTGTGCAGGTGCCAGGGGAAGTACTTCCCACCAGCACGATATTGCTACGGCATCCGTCTGCAGAAAGCACACTTGCATAGATGAGCTGTACAGGTCCGGTCTGGTTGTAAACAGGCAGTGAAGAACTCCAGGTCGTTCCCCCGTCGGTACTGAACTGAAGGGTGCCCCCTGATCCGGTTACGCTTCCCAAAGCAATGGTTCCGCCGCTGACCGTACAGTTCGCGCAGGTACTGTTGGTGATGTCCAGGGTTCCCGTGGGTGCTGAAGGTGTTGTGCAGGTTCCCGGAGCGGTGGTCCCCACCAGGGTCATAGCGCTGCGGCATCCGTCAGCGGACAATACGCTGGCGTGGATCATCTGTGCCGGACCATCCTGGTCGTAGACCGGGAGCGAGGTGCTCCAGGATACGCCCCCGTCGGTGCTGAACTGGAGGGTGCCGCCCGTGCCGGTGACTGTGCCCAGGGCAATCGATCCCCCGGAGAGGGTGCAGTTCGTGCACGTGCTGTTGGTAATTGCCAGCATGCCCGTGGGCGCTGACGGTGTGGCATATACAGTAAAGTTCATCGTGTTGCTGCAGCCATCCGAGGTCCGCGTGTAGGTAAGCGTCACCACCCCGGCGCTTACTCCCGTCACCACTCCGGCGTTGGTCACCGTGGCGATGGAAGTGTTGCTGCTCGTCCAGGTGCCTCCCGTTCCCGGGGTCACCGTTGTGGTCTGCCCAGCGCATACATCGCTGTCACCTCCCAGAATCGGGACCGTCGGGGCCGCATTGATGACCACATTCTCTGAGGAGGGTGAAGGGCACCCCTCACTGCTGGTCACGGTGAAGGTATAGGTTGTTGCAGGTGGCAGACCTGTTACCGTAAAACTGGTGCCGCTTCCCGTATAGGTCGTCCCGCCGGGGCTCCTGGTGATGATCCAGCTTCCCGTGGAAGGCAGTCCGCTCAGTACCACGCTCCCAGTGGGGGTCGCGCAGGAGGGTTGCGTGATTACGCCGACAATCGGTGCCGGAGGTGGTGTACACCCGATGACAATCATATAATCTTCCACTTCTCCCACCGGAATAGAGGTCGCCGCCGGATCATTGAAAGGAGAAGTTAAACCGCTTCCAAACCTGAAACGGGCATAGGTCGGTGAAGTGGTGGCGTTTGCCGGCACAGTCACAGAAAGGTTATAGGTACCTGATATACCACCCAACACAAAATAATCGATGGAAATATTATTCGCAATTCTTTCCCCAGTATCAAAATTACCGTCCCCATTCCAGTCAATCCATGCATTCAACCGATATGTGGAATAAGTCACATCCCCATCGATAATGGTCATGGTCACCGGGATTGTCACTGTGGCACCCGGGGTAAGCTCCGGAAATACCACACCGTCCTCATCGTCACTGCCGTTGTTGTCGTCGCCGTCAGCGTTTCCAGAAGGCTGGTTGGCCGGTTCCGGATCGACAGAAGCACCCAGATATACATAATTTGTGTAGTAAGTATTTCCCGGGTCTTTAAAGAGATAAATTTCATGATAAGCAATACCATAAGACTCCGGTGCATCGCCGAAATCGAGTGCTTTAACATAGGTATAGGAACTAGCTGCATCATCATCGGTCGCTTGTTTTCCATTGGTATAATCAGGGGGTTGAACATTTACATTAAAACCGTTGGAAGGTTGTAAACCGGAAGTATTTACAGTGACCTTATACTGAATGGTAATGGTTCCTACAGCCGGGACGGCAGGAGTAGTTCCCGGAATTGGTTTATTCTGGATCCCGGTAAAAGTTTTATTACCTGCATCATATGTCCAGTTAAAATAATTGAGCCAGGTGCCGCCCAGCGCTTCAAGGGGATCTGTATTGTTGGGTACACCGCTCGAAAGAGTGATCACCAGTCCCATTTCCTGGTTAACGACAAGGGGCAGCGGATCGCTTCCGGAATTACCCACATTGAAGGACAAAACCCCGGTGCCCCCGAATTCCCAGGGCAACAGCGGCGCAGGATCTGTAATTGCCTGATTTACATATGGATTCCAGCTTTGTGCATTGGCGAAAATGGCTGCCAACACCAAACAACTTGCTATTATTATCCTTTTCATCTCTGTGAGTATTTTCATCGCAATCATTACTACGGTGTAACACTGAATTTGTCAGTTATGGTTTTAGTTTTTTCCTGACGGTTATCCGCCATACTTTTAAAAACAACTGAACCGGCTGCGTAAATTGCCGGTGTAATATAATCATAATCCTGAAATTTCACGGGAACCCCGGAAGGCAAAACAGGGTCAATCTTACTTTCCTGATCTGTCTCTTTCTCCCTGATGGTAAGCAGGTAATCCTCCACCTCGCCCCATTCGTGCGATCCGGCCGGACTTCCCTTGTTTTCACCCAACCGGAACCGGGCGTAAACCGGTTTGGAAATTTCAGCTTCTGTTGGCACTATCAATGTAAGAGTTTTGGTTCCGGATTCAAAGAAATCGACCGGACCGGCAATTTTTTCCCCGGGATCGGTAAAATCACCATCCCCGTTCCAGTCGATCCACGCGTTAAGTACCCCGTATCCCCCTTCATGAATGGTCACCACCACCGGAAGAGCCACAGTGTCCCCCCGTATCAGCTCCGGAAAAACGACTCCATCCTCATCGTCCGATCCATTTAGGTCATCGCCATCGGCACCAGAAGTATGGAAACCTGAGGGTTCGGCATCCACTGAACGTCCCAAATACACATAATTCAAATAGTTTCCGCTTCCGGGATCCTTAAAGACGTCGATTTCATGAACCGCCTCCCCGTAACTTGCCGGGGCATCCCCATAATCATATGCACGCACGAAAGTATAGGCACTCACGTCATCATCATGGGTAAGGTTGACACCATTGGTATAGGGTGGTTGCTGCAGGTTGACGTTAAAACCGTTGGCCGGCGCAGAACTCCGGGAGTTGCCAGTGACCTTGTACCGGATGCTCACCAAACCCTCACTCGCTGCCGGAATATCCTCCTTCTGTACCGCCATATAGGTTCCCAGGGAGGGATCGTAGCTCCACCTGAATTTTCCTGCCCAGGGACCACCCACCGAAGCCAGGGGATCTTCATCAGCAGGAACGCCATAAGACAAGGTGATCATCAATGTCATCTCCTGATCAGCCACCCGTTTCATTACCTCGTTACCCGAATTTCCCACAACAAAGGTAAGTTCTCCGTTCCCTCCAAATTCGTGAGGAAGCATGGGCGCAGGAGATACCGCTGCCCGCACGGCATAAGGATTCCATTTTTGTGCCCCTGCACCCAGGAACACAAATCCCAACATGACGGCGAACAACAATTTATTCATTAAATCTGGGTTTTCCTCCTATTTCTGCTGCATCATGGTGATCTTCACCGTCCTGAAAACTTCACTATCCACACCCGTAATCCGCATCACATAAGCTCCTGACACAAGGTCCTCCCTCGAGAGTTGAACCATGTTTCCATTTCCGGCATCAAAAACCACTATTTCATTATACACCAGGCTCCCTGCAGCATTGACCAATTCAAGACGGTACTTTCCGTCCCTGCTGATATTCACATAATACTTATCGGTAACCGGATTGGGGTACACCGAAATGTCAATTCCAGGAATATCCACCACTGTCCGGCCATTCTCGATCCTGTCGGGCCAGGTAATGATTACTGAGGCAGTCACTTTGTTGTTGGCCGCATCTGTCACAACCACCTCATAGTTACCGGGACCGAGTCCGGAAAGATCTTCCGAAGAAGCCCCGTTGCTCCATTCAAAAGTGTAAGGCAGCTTTCCCCCGGTGACCAACAATTCGATAGCGCCATCCAATTCACCATAGCCCGATGGTTGTGTCACCAAAGCTGTGGCTGACAATTCCGCAGAATGGATAAAAATGCGGTAGTCTTCCACTTCGCCCCACATATTGTCCCCCACTGGTCCGGTGTTTCCACCGATCCTGAAGCGGGCATAGATATGCTGGTTAAAAACGGCATCTTCAGGCACGGATACCTGCAAAGGAATGATTCCGGAAGAATAAACTGGAATAGGCGCCCCGTTCACCTTTTCCCCGGGATCGAGGAAATCGCCGTCGCCGTTCCAGTCGAACCAGGCGTTCAGGACTCCGAAGCTTTCGCCGTGGACCGTCACCGTAACGGGAACGACATAGCTGTTTCCGACCGATAAAACCGGAAAGATAACCCCATCCTCGTCGTCCTCCCCATAGATGTTGTCACCATTGGCAGGATCCGAAAAATTGGGAAAGGGATCATGGTCGACGATAGAGCCCAGCACAATGTAGCGGTTGTAATCCCCGGAAAGGGGATCCTTGTTGAGGTTGATCTCATGACGGGCTCTCCCGTAACTTTCAGGGGCGTCACCATAGTCGAAAGCCCTGGTGGCCGTGTAAGAACTGACCACATCGTCCTGGGTGGTATTGGAACCCCCGAGGTAAGCCGGAGTTTTCAATTTGATTTGAAATCCATTCGACGCCACGTCCAGAGGGGAATTGTTATTGGCCTGGAACCCTACCGTCAGCGATGTCTGGAAGTAGCCGGGTATATCTCTCTTCTGGACTCCCGTGAAAGTGTTCGTCGACCGGTCGTACGACCAGTCGAAATAACTCACCCCCTGCCCTTTCAGCGCCGACAGAGGGTTCCGCTTGTCGGGCAGCCCGTCGGACATGGTGATGATGACGGAAAGATTATTATCCGGATTGTTCCTGTCAAATAGCAGGGGGCTGCTACCCGAGTTACCCAGGTTAAAGGAGGCGACTCCCGGCTCCCTGAATTCTTCGGGTAGCAGCGGACTGATGATTCCCTGTGAGACATAAGGATTCCAACTCTGTGCTTCTGAAAGCATTGTGCCCAAGACCAATATCGAGGCAAGAATTACTCTTTTCATATCACTTATATTAGGAGTAATGTCAATAAATAAAGTAATCAAGTTTTTCAGCATCCACATTGTTGTCGATCCTGTTTTCACCACCGCTCCAGGAGTCGATCTGAGAGGTGATGGTATAGACACCCCAGGTTTCACCGCCGTTCCAGTTGGCATAGAACCCGAAGCGCGAGAAGGAGCCGGCTTCGATGACACTGAAAGTGGTGAAGATATGGTGCGTAGCATTCTGGCTATAGGTCCAGACACTGTTATGGACAGAGGTGGAGGACCCGATAACCGTCATAGAAGTAGAGAAAGGACCGTCGAGTGCCCAGCGGGTATCCTTCGGAATCCGCACGATGATCTGACCGTTGGTATTCACCATGTTCAGTTCTGTTACTCTGACGGTAACGTAGAACTTAGTCTGGCCGTGCATCACATTGGGCACGGCGGTGATGATCGGCGTCACATCGGGCACCTGGAAGATGCCGAAGTTAGCCTCCGTCACATCCGTGGTTCCCGTTGTTACCGCCAGTTTACCATCGACAGTACCATCGCTGCCGGCGCCTGCTCCCAGATTTTCACCGCTGCTGGACCATCCGGCCGGCAGGGTTGCAGTCGTCAGGCGTACACCAATGTTTTTAAGGGTATTGCTCAGGATGATCACATAGGAACTGTTTTCTTCCACTCCCTGTGAGATGAGCCAGGTCCCGTCGGCATTTACTTCGACACTTGAGATAACGGCATCGGTGGCCGGGTTGACCAGGTTGGCGTATAAGCCACCTGCGTTGGTACCTATACCGTCTACCTTACCATTTTCGAGCTTATCCAGGTCATGGAATACATTTCCCGAGATGGTCAGGCCACCACATGGTGCCACTGTGACCGTAAAGGTACAGGTCACCGGCCCGTTTCCGCAGGCATCGGTATAGCTGTAGGTCACCTTGGTGGTTCCCGGCGGGAAGATTTCCCCAGATACCAACCCTTCGGTCAGCATCCCTTCGGCAGTTCCGCCGCAGTTGTCTTCGAAGAGCGGCACGGTGTAAGTCACCACGGCTCCGCAACCTCCCGGATCGTTGTCGACGGAAATATCCTGCGGACAGCTCACCACCACGGGCACTTCGTTGTCCTCTACGAGGATGGTCTGGGTCACAGCAGTGCTATTTCCAGCTCCGTCGGTGGCCGTCCAGGTTCGCAGGAGGGTGTAGCTGAATTCACAACTGCCATCCACGCGCTGTTCCGAGAAGACCACATCGGGATCGGAATCGCAGTTATCGGTGGCATACACTCCAGTCCCCGCCGGAGGAACGGCATCGCAGGAAACCGTAAGGTCGGCGGGCACCCCTCGGAGAACCGGAGAAACATCATCACCCACGGTGATGGTAAAGACTTCGGTATCGAAGCATGCACCCAACGTGGCGGTGACGGTTATCTTCGCCGTACCCGGCACTTCCGAAGCGGTGAAGGATGGAATATTCGGGTTGATGCCCGTGGAAAGTCCGTTGGAGAGTCCGATGTCATCACCCGAAACCGTCCAGGTGAATACTGTAGAAGCATTGGCAGGCTGTGCCGACAGGAGGATAGCCGGGATTTCACTTTCCGGACAGTAAGTCCCCAGGTCAGCCAGCGGATCAATGGTCATTATCTTACCTGCCGGGATGTTCACCGAAACAGAGGTCGTGCAGTTGTTGGCATCGGTGATGTTCACCGTGTAGATGCCTGCTGCCAGGCCAGTGGCGGTTGGTGCGGTTTGCACCGGCACCGTATTCCAGGCATAGCGATAAGGTGCGGTTCCACCGCTCACATCAACGGTAGCCGTTCCATCAGCCGCACCCTGGCAGCTCACCCCTTCGAAAGAAGTGATCACTGCCGACAGTTGGGCAGGTTGGGTGATGGTCACCGTCTGAACAGCGGAGCAACCTTTGGTATCCACCACCATGGCGGTGTAGATCCCCGCTTTGAGGTTGGTCACCGAGCTGCTGTTCAGGAAGCTGCTGCTGGGGATGATAAAGCCCAGGGCATCTTTCCAGGCAAAGCTGTACTCCCCGCTTCCGCCGGAGGCTTCCACGCTGGCACCGCCGGTGGCTTCACCCCAGCATGACGGGTTGACAACTGCCTTCACAGTGAGGACTAGGCTGACCGGATCGGTGATCTGGAACCCTCCCGTTGCCGAACATCCATTCATGTCGGTCACCGTGTAGGTATAGACACCCGCCACCAGGTTGGTAAAGATTCCCGTGGTATTTGTCAGACCTGTGCTCAACTTGTAGTTTAAGGTACCTGTTCCGCCGGAAGCAAACAACTGAACCCCGCCGGTCTGGTTACCGGAGCAGTCGGCATCGGTGACCACGGGTGTACCCAGGGTAACCGGTGTTGCCGGCTGGCTGACCACCGCGGTGGCAGTTGTGCTGCAGTTGTTCTTATCCGTAACGGTTACGGTATAGATTCCTGCCGCCAGATTGACAGCCGTAGCGGAAGTCTGTACCGGGGTTGTATTCCAGGAATAGCTGTAGGGCGGCGTTCCGCCGGTCACCGAGGTGACGGTGGCCATTCCCGTGGAGGTTCCGAAGCATTTCACATCGATTCCGGAAGCTGTCACCGCCAGCGGTGTCTGCGGACCCGGGACGGTCACATAGACGGTTGCCGTACATCTGTTGTAGTCGGTAATCGTCACGGTATGGTTCCCCGCTGTCAGATGATCAGCCATAAAGGTATTCTGACCATTGCTCCACAGATAGGTATAGGGCGCTGTTCCACCGCTTGCCACCACCAGGGCACTTCCGTCGTTTCCGCCATAGCAGCTGACCGGGTGGACCACCACAGGTGTGCCGCCTACCGGTGCAGGCTGTTCAATTTCTATGACCGCCACCACCTGGCATCCGCCTGCATCAGTCACCTGAACGGTGATCAGACCTGCGGTCAGTCCGGTAGCTATCGAGGTGGCATTGGGACCGGAAACGTCGTTTTGCACAAATCCGTTGCTCCATACAAAGTCATAGGGCGATTTTCCGCCGTTGACCACCAGGGTTGCCCGGCCATCATTTCCGCCATTACAGGTAACGTCCTTCCAACTGGTGAATACTGCCGTCAGTCCGTTGGGATCGTTCAGTACCACTGCAGTGGTTTCCTCACACCCGTTGGCATCGGTGGCGGTAACCAGGTACGTCCCGGCGGTAAGTCCGGTTGCCGTAGCACCGGTCTGGCCATTGCTCCAGAGATAGGTATAAGGAGGTATTCCGCCGCTTGCCTCTGCCGTGGCCGAACCGTTAATATTTCCTTCACAACTCGGGTTGGTCGTAGCCGTGATGACCACCTGAACCGCGGACTCCGGCTGGAGAATGTCGACCCAATTGGAAGTCACCATGCAGCCATTGGCATCTTTCACCACCACCTGATAGCTTCCGAAGGTCAGACCGGTGGCCGTTTGGTCGGAAGAACCGTTGCTCCACTCATAGGTGTAGGGTTCGGTACCGCCTGTGACGGTCACCGTTGCCTCACCATCGTTGCCACCGAAGCAACTTACATGGCCGTCGGCAGGCACCGAGGCTTCCGCTGTCAGCAGTGCCGGTTGGGTGATGATCACATTGATGATCTCTTCACAACCGTTGGCATCGGTCACCAGGATGGTGTAATTGCCGGCTGCCAATCCGCTTTGCCATGCTTCATCGTCTGCACCACCCCTGTCGAGCCAGTCGTAGGTATAGGGAGCCGTACCACCGGCCGCAGCCACGGCGGCGGAGCCGTCACTTTCTCCGTAGCAGCTCACCGGCTGGTTGTCTGTTTCTTCTACCACCAACTGGTCGGGCTGGGTGATTTCTATGTTCTTCAGCACCGCCATGCAGCCGTTACCGTCGTAAATTACCACCTTGTACAACCCTGCCGGGATGTCCATGATATCTTCTCCGGTCGATGCAAAGCCGTTGCTGCTGTCCCAGTCATAAATATAGGTACCCGGACCCGTGCCGCCCGATACAGTGATCGAGATCGCCCCGTCACTGCCACCATAGCAGCTCACATCCCTATGCATATCCACAATGGCGGTCAGTCCGCCCAGATCCCGGATCATCACACCGTCGACTACTTCGCATCCGTTGGCATCCCTGACCGTTACCTGGTAAGCACCTGCCACCAGGCCTGTGATCGTTGAACTGCCATAGGTTGTTTCCTGGAATCCGTTGCTCCAGATGTAGGTATATGGGGCCGTGCCACCTTCGGCCATGGCCGTGGCCTCACCGTGGTCCTCATTGCAACTCGCATCACTGGTCACTTCTGCCGTCACCAGCAGCGGCAACGGTTCTGTCAGCGATACCTCCGCCGTGGCCTCGCAGCCTCTGGCATCGGTCACAGTCACATCGTAGGTGCCGGCTATCAACCCTGTGGCCAACGCATTCGTAGAGCCATTGCTCCAGAGGATTTGGTAAGGAGGTGTTCCTCCCGAAACCATTACTGTTGCTGTTCCGTCGTTTCCGCCATAGCAGCTTACATCACCAGTGGATGAAACAGAAGCTTGCAGTACCGGAGGTTCCGTAAGGGTAACACTCCGTTCCAGGCTGCAACCGTTGCCGTCGGTAATGATAGCAGTGTAGGTACCCGGACCAAGATTTGGCCAGGTATGGGTATACGCATTTTCAATGGTGACATCGGTCAAACCACCGGCAATCCAGTGAATGGTAAAAGGATAGGGTGCGCCCTGCATGTTGATGGTCAGGGCTCCGTCGTCTTTGCCGCTGCAGGAAACATCAGTCGCCGACAGATTGATCGTCCCGGGTGTGTAAACCACCAGTTCGACAATATCAATGCCGTAGCAGTCACCATTGGCAACCCGTGCCCAAACATTGGCCGTGGTTGACAGGTAGGATTCCTTATCCAGGGGTTCCGTGGCATCCTGTGCATGGGTGTAGGAATCGTAATAGGTCACTGTAACACCTTCCGGAACTTCATGGTCATAATAACTTGTGCTGACCCTGCCGTCCGCATCTTTGAGGGCGAAGTAAGCCTTTGGATTTCCATCGGTGGTCACGGCGCACTCCTTCAGCTCAGCCATCCAGGTCTGGATCAAAGGACAAAGAATTATAATTGTCGGCGTGTCGTTGTCCACCGCCGTGCCAGAGATGTCAGTAACAGTACCGCCGTCGGGATCTTCGCCCGTGGCCAATGCTGTGTTCAGCACATGCCCCGCATCGATGTCGGCCTGGGTGATTGCATAGGTGAAGCTCGCAGTG
>MTKZ01012438.1_pt1 | contig 21033 bp, 26 predicted proteins | sample 1042781 | NCBI WGS metagenome assembly MTKZ01 (sample SAMN06212207, study PRJNA360539) | anaerobic digester metagenome | biome: Wastewater treatment plant; material: sludge; isolation source: anaerobic digester fed with sludge from wastewater treatment plant | place: Denmark: WWTP Viborg ... | reverse complement strand
AGATACCTTAACGACGGCTTTGTTGTCGACTCATCGATGAAAAACGAAATTGTTGAGGAAATTGTAAGCTGGATAGACAGAGAAGAGCCAATGACAAGGGGTGAAGTTTATGAAGGGCTTTTATCCTTAAACTTAAACCCTGACAAAACAAACGACAACTATGTACCCCTGGTGGATATAATTAAATATTCATTTATAAACCAGGCAACCTGGACAGTGGGTGATAATTTAAACATAAGCATAGGCCAGGGAAATAATGCCTATACAACCTTGCAGATGGCTAATTACGTATCCTCACTAGCCAGCGGTTACAGGAGAAATGTAAGCGTGATAAAGGAAATAAAAACTTATGACGGAAAGAAAACAGACTATGTTCCATTGAGAGAAGAAGAGAAAATTCCCCTGACCGATGACAAATATTTGGATGTTGTAAGACAAGGTATGAAACTTGTTTCATATGACGATAGTGCAAAACCATATGCTTCCTTTCCGGTTGAAGTAGGCAGCAAGACGGGTACAGCACAAAATCAAGGCATTAATCCTGAAACAGGAAAAACCTACGATGATTTCGCCTGGTATGTTGCATTTGCCCCTTACGATGATCCTCAGATAGCAGTGGCATGCGTCCTTTTTGAAGGAGGATCGGGACGTTATCCAATTCCTATAGTCAGAGAGGTTATAGGCGAGTACCTGAGAATAAATAGTACAAAGATGCCCTAACATTTTAACTGATTTTTAGCCTTTATCGCTAAGAGTTATAGTCGTGTACTTCAAATGTTCACTCATGTTTTTATCATTTTTCTTATAGTTAGCAATGTGGAAATAGAGGAGATCAAAGATGAATGTTGTATTAACAGGTTCACAAAAAAATAACATAGGTAAAACAATAATAGGCATAAAACTGTCTCTTGAGCTTGCAAGGTCAGGGAAAAAGGTTCTTATGGCGGATTTATCAGCAGGAAAAATCAAGATGGCTGAATATTTGAATGTGAACGAGGATGTTATTTATGACTCGGTTGATGTTTTGAAAAAAACATGCACCCTGGAACAAGGCATTATTGAAATTAATGAAAATTTATCACTTTTACCGAGCCCCAGGGCAGCCGGCAAAATAAATGAGCTTGACAGGGAATCATTCAAAAGCCTGCTTGACAGCATAGAGGGCTACGACTATGTTATAATTGATGCAGATAAATTAACATCATCCTATGTTGATCTTTCAAAGGTCAATAATGCAATAACAATAAACAGTAATGATTTTTCCTGTATAAGAGAAATAAACTCAGATAAAACCATTTCTTCAAAGGCCGTTAATTTTGTTCTTGTAATCAATAAGTATAACAGGAAAAGCGCTAAAAAAGGTCTTATGATGAAAGCAGGCGATATTGAAAGACTGACAGAAACACCGGCTTCATCAATAATAGAAGAAAACCCCGGATATTTGAATATGAAGCATGAAATGCTTTTGGATAGCAGTTTTCTGAAAACCGAAATAGGCGGCATAATTAAGAACCTGAGATAAAAACAAGTAAATCCTTTCTTGCGTAAGCAAACTTTTGTCAGTTGATTAAACATGGACAAAAGTTTTTTTATTTTGTAATAAAGCTTGTAACACATTAATAAAATGTATTGGAAGGGGTGGTGAAATGAATAAAATAACAAAAAAAAGGCTCAGCATCAAAAGAAAGGATCAAGTTAACAAGAAACTGGCGTTGCAGGTCATTTTCAGCATAGTACTGGTTGCGGCCGTTATAGTAACAAAAAATATAAACTCGGATTTATCTGAAAAGTTCATAGAAGTAGCAGATAAAAAAATGAGTGCAAGCATTGAATTATTGGAAGTAAGGGATACCATTAGTGAGGGCTTTTCCGCTGCAATTGATAAATTGCCTCTTGTAGGCAAGGCGGATGCAAAACCTGTCATGGGGACCCTCTACAGGAAATATGGACTGAATAAGACTGATGAGGTATCATATTACAATCACGGGATAGACATTAAGGCCGATACCCAGTCTGTTAAGGCTCTTACGGAAGGAAGAGTAATATCATTGGGCAATAATGAAAAGCTTTCAGGCTATATAATAATACAAAATGAAGATAAGACATTTATTTACGGGAAAATAAATGAGGCTTTTGTTAAAGAGGGCGACAATATATCTAAAGGGGATGTAATAGGAGCCCTTAGCGAAGAAAAAATGATTCTTCACATAGAAGTTTGGGAGGATGGAGCTTCAATAAATCCTTCATCACTATTTGACTTGACAGAATAAAACTTTTGGCAAATGCATTTAATCATTGCACTGTCAGCCCATGAAGCTGCCCATTTGTTTACTGCAATTTTACTGAATATAAGGTTTACAAAGGTAAGAATCACTTTGTTCGGGCTAAATATAAATGCACATTTGGAAACTGTATCACAAGCTAAAAAAATCATTTTGTTTTTCGCAGGCCCAGTATGCAATTTAATTCTGTATTTTGGGTTTAGGAATACGGAATATTTAAGGTTTGCAAATATGAATTTGTTCCTGGCATACATGAATTTGATTCCTCTTGTGCCTTTAGACGGAGGAAATATTTGCAAAGCTATTTTAGAGGTTTTTTTGGATGTTAAGGCTGTTTCGAGATACATTACCATGACCAATGCCTTTTTTATAACTTTCTTTATATTTATAATACATATATATAAGAACTATTTGTATTTTTTGCTCGTTGTTATGGGACTCAAGGGAATAGTGGAGGAAAACAGCTATTTGCTTGAAAAAACCGTCATAAAAGCGTATAATAAATACAAGATGCAATAAAACCTATCGTTTTTACTGCAAAATTTCAAATCTACGGAGGAAAAATGGAATCTGAAAATATTTTAATCAGAAAAAGTATTTTTGATGATTGTGAAATATTTACTAGATGGGAGCAGCAGGATTATGTAAAGGAATTTTTGACCATAAACAAAGAGCGGACATACGAGGAAGTTGTAAGAGAATTTATTTTAAGAGAGCAGGATCCCTCAAACGAGCAATATACAATTATCCATAAAAACAAACCCATAGGAAGAATTTATCTGTCGAAAATTTCAAAAGAATTTGATTCAATAGATATAACCCGGATATATATAGGCGAAAAGGAGTATTTGGGGAAGGGCTACGGAAGAGAATGCATGGAGCTTTTGCTTGATTATTGTTTCAATGAGCTGAAAATGGAAAGGGTATCATTGGACCATTATACAGGAAATGCCGCCGGAGAGCTGTATTTAAAACTAGGGTTCAAATATGAAGGGGTAATGAGAAACTCTGCTAAAAAAGATAATGAATACTTTGATTTGCACCTAATGTCAATGTTAAGGGAAGAATATAAAAAAACCATTTGAATTTTTTTAAAATAGTAGTATAATGAAAATACATTTGTAAATGGAAATTTATAAATGCCTCTTAAATTTTTTGCCTCAAGCCGTGAAGATATTCACGGCTTGCCCTTTGTGGGGCAAGCCGATTTTTCATAGTTTTTTTCTTAAAAATTTATAGCAGGTCAAACGCAAGGAATGCCAAAGAGTGCGACACAAGGGGCAAACAAAGAGCTGCATTCCCCTGCTGTGCATTACCTAAAGACAAGAGAAAACAAAACAGTCAATATGCAAAATATAAAAATAATAACAAATATATATCTTTTTAAAAACCTCCAAATTCTTAAAAACATACAATCCCCCCGTATATTATATGTTAAGACTAATAAATAGAATACATAAAACAGATAATGGGGAAGCAAAAAAATAGTTTCGGGTAATACCCGAAACAAATATGGTGCGGTTGAGGGGATTTGAACCCCTACGAATATACATTCGCTAGCCCCTCAAGCTAGTGCGTCTGCCGTTCCGCCACAACCGCATTACCTGCTTATTATAAATGATAAAATAATTTTTGTAAAGTGGTTTTATTTAGAAAGATTGATAATCTATTTTCACTTGTAATTATACTGATTTTAAACTATAATGATTATAGGACAAAGAGGTGAGGGGTAGGATGGAAGCTGCAATAATTAAGGCATTTACCTATGAAAACAAAGGCGGCAACGGAGCAGGAGTTCTTGTTCTTGATGAACAAATATCAAATGATAAGAAGCAGGAAATTGCATATAAAGTGGGATTGTCAGAAACAGCCTTTATTTTTAAATTGGATGAAAAGGATTATGATTTAAGTTTCTTTACTCCCCTTTGTGAGGTTGACCTTTGCGGCCATGCAACAATTGCTGCCTTTTACTACTTGGGTAAAACTGGTCATATAAAAGGCTTTAATGAAACAAGGACGGTTTTTCAAAATACCAGGGCAGGCAGGCTTAAAATTGAAATAACATTTAAGAATGAAGATGTGGAGTATGTTCTTATGCAGCAAAGCGAACCACACATATACGGTGAGCTAAAAGACAAGCTGCAAATAGCAAAATCACTTGGTATGGATGAAAGCTCAATAGGACTGCCGGATTGTGATATTAACCCCACAATAGTGTCAACAGGCCTAAAGGATATTTTAATACCGGTTGTCACAAGGGATGTGCTTAATAGTATTAAAGCTGACTTTAAGATGATAGAGGATATTTCTAACGAAAATGATGTAGTGGGCTATCATGTTTTCACAATTGAGGAAGGGACAGTATATACAAGAAACTTCGCTCCCAGGGTTGGCATAAATGAAGAATGTGCCACGGGTACATCTAACGGTGCCTTGGGCAGTCTTCTCTACAGTAAAGGTTTCTCAAACCAAATTGAAGTAATTCAAGGAGAAGCAATGAACCAAAAAAGCCTCATATATGTAAAAGTTGATAATAATAATGGAATAATAAATGTTTATGTAGGCGGTAAGGCCTATATTGAAGATTATATAAAAATATAGCGGGGGATAGTATGATAATAAAAGATATTGTTGATGCCGTAAAAGCTGATGTTCTTACAAACTACCAAGACTCCAGCGCAGATATAAAATACGGTTTTGCCAGTGATTTAATGAGTGATGTGCTTGCTTATGGCTGCAGTGATGCATTGCTTATAACGGGGTTGAACAATCCTCAGGTTATAAGAACTGCTGAAATGCTTGATATTAATGTAGTATTGTTTGTAAGGGGTAAAAGACCCGGCAAGGAAATCGTAGAATTGGCACAGGAAAATTCACTTACAATACTGGCAACTGACTATACCATGTTTAAAACATGCGGTTTATTGGCTATTAAAGGAATGGAAGGACTAGAAATAGATGACTGAAAGAATTTTAAAGAGATATAGCTACAATGTGGCTGCAAATGATTTTATGGTTGCCGGAAAGGCTTCAAGTGCCATAAAAGGCAATTTGAAATCATTGGGCATAGATGCCAATACCATAAGAAAAGCAGCAATTGTATCATATGAAACTGAAATAAATATTGTGATACATTCCTTTGGGGGAAAACTTCACTGTGATATATATGAAAATAAAATTGTAATAATTTCGGAAGATACAGGCCCGGGCATCAAGGATGTAGATATGGCACTGACAGAGGGATTCTCAACTGCAACTGACAGTGTAAGAGAGCTGGGTTTTGGTGCAGGCATGGGGCTTCCTAACATTAAGAAATATTCCGACCTATTGGAAATAAAGACAGGGGATAAAGGAACAACAATAAATGTGACAATCAATTTATAGGAGGAAAATATGAATTTTTCAATTATGTTTGACGAGAATAAATGCAAAGGATGTACAAACTGCATGAAAAGATGCCCTACACAGGCTATCAGACTAATCAACAACAAAGCATTTATAAATATATCTAAATGTATACACTGCGGCGAATGTATAAAAATCTGCCCTTACAATGCATATACACCTGAATCAATTGAATGGGTTGATCAAATGCATGATACACCGGAAAAATACAAAATTGCAATTCCTACCACATCATTATACGGGCAGTTTCCCAGAGGAACAGATATATGCAAGGTACAAAATGCAATTTTAAAATTAGGATTTGACTTTGTCTATGATGCCAGCTGGTCTGCAGAATTGGTTGCAAGAGCAATAAAGCTTAAAATAGAGAAAGAAAAAACTGTGAGACCTTATATATCAACATATTGTCCGGCGGCAGTAAGACTTATAAAATACAGATATCCTTCATTGATGGATAATTTAATTTTATTAAGAGAACCTATGGAAATTGCAGGTATACTTTCAAGAGAAAGAGCAAGAAAAAAATTCAATCTGAAAGATGAAGATATACAGGTATTTTATATTTCACCCTGTCCTGCCAAGCTGCTTGCAGTTACAAATCCTATTGGTGATTACAAGCCTTCGGTAGATTGGGTTATTCCTCTTAACAAAATATACGGAGAGCTCTACAGAGAGGTTATAAAGGAAGATAATATAACATGCTCATACCCCTCTCTTTCAGGAATGAAATGGGCAGTGGCGGGGGGCCAGTCAGAAAATGCAGGTTTGAATAATTATATAGCTGTTCACGGCATGGAAAATATCATCGAGATAATGGAGGAAATTGAAAACGGCAAATTAAGCGACATAGACTTTGTTGAAGCCTCAGCCTGCGTCAACGGTTGTGTAGGAGGGACATTTAATGTGGTAAATCCATTTATTGCAACCAGCAGCATTAATTATATATCAAACAGTCTGGGAGATGAATGCATAAATCCTGATATTGACAGATTTGATGAAATGTATGAATCAGGTTTCTTCAATTATTATCTGAAGGAAGAAGAAAGTTCCAAAACGCTGAATTTAAAGGAAGCTGTTGAAAAGGATGAAAGAATAAAAGAAATATACGACAGGCTTCCCGGACTGGACTGCGGTTCCTGTGGCGCGCCCACATGTTTGGCCCATGCTGAAGATGTATATAATAAAGAGTCTGAATTTGAAGACTGCGTTGTATTAAGAGTTAAAAAATAAACAGGAGGGAAAAAATGAACTGCTTAGAATTTGCAGAAAAACTACAGCTTACACCCTTGAGTGAAAAAGAGGGAAACATTGAAATTGAAGGTGTTTATATCGGAGATCTGCTAAGTATTGTAATGTCAAAGGCAAAGAAAAACTATGTATGGATTACCATCCAAACCCATATTAACATAGTGGCTGTTGCTGAGCTTATAGAGCTTGCCTGCATTATAGTTGTTGAAGACATGGATGTGGACAATGATACCATTGAAAAGGCAAAGGAATTAGGTATACCCGTTTTTAAAACTTCGGAAAGTGCATACCAAATGGCATGCAGAATGTCAGAACTGGGAATAAGATGAAATATTACTACGATTTGCATATTCATTCGGATTTATCTCCGTGCAGCTCAAGCGACATGACCCCGAATAATATTATAAATATGTCTTTGATAAAAGGTTTGAATATCATATCGATCACAGACCATAATTCAGCGGCCAACCTGCCTGCAGCAATGGAGTTAAGCGGCAAGGCAGGTATTAAAGTCATACCGGGGCTTGAGGTTACATCAAAAGAAGAAGTCCATGTTCTATGTTATTTTAAGGAACTAAAAAATGCAACGGAATTTGGCTCTATTATCTACGATTCGCTCCCCTTGATAAAAAACAATATAGAAATATTCGGAGAGCAGAACATTTATAATTCTAAGGATGAAATAACAGGAACTCTGGAAAAACTGTTGATCAATGCCTCTAAATATACTATTGAAGATATATACTCCATTGTAAAAGAATACAGGGGAGTTATGATTCCTGCCCATATTAATAAAATGACCAACGGCATTCTGGGAGTTTTAGGTTTTATGCCCTTTAATCTGAAAATTGAGCATGTGGAAGTATATTCAAAAGTGCCTATTAGCGATAAAACAATTGAAAAGTACAAGGTTCTTTATAATTCTGACGCTCATCGGCTGGTCGACATATCTGAAGCAATTAATTATTTTGATCTTAATAATATAGATGATGTTTATGAATTTTTAGGTATGCGAACCCTGTACATGGAGGAACTATGAAAGAACTTTCAATGCACATACTGGATATTACAATGAACAGCATAAAGGCTGAAGCCTCATTGGTTGAAATAAAAATTGAAGACAGCAAGAAAAACAACAATCTTACAATAGCTATTTCAGATAACGGAAATGGAATGAGCGAGGAAGTTATAAACAAAGTAACAAATCCTTTTTACACAAGCAGGACAACCAGGAAGGTCGGGTTGGGTATTCCAATGCTGAAAGAAGCCTGCGAAAGATGCAGCGGGTATCTTAAAATAGAATCAAAGGTAGGTTTAGGAACCACGGTTTTTTGTTCTTTTGAAAGAGATAACATAGACAGGGCACCTCTTGGGAATATGGGCGAAACAATAATGACTATTATTAACTCCGCTGATAATATAGAACTGCTTTATAACCATAAGACCGATTCCGGTGAATTTACTTTTGATACGAGAGAAGTAAAAGAAATGCTTGATGACATTGACATTAATGACATAAGCATTTTATTGTGGATAAAGGAATATATTAATGAAAATGTAAATATTGTTTTAAACAGGTAAATATTACTTTTCATTATTATTGCTTTATTTGATTAAAAATGATAAAATTTCACAAATAAATAAAAAAAGTGTTTAATAGTCGAAAACAATCTGTTATAATCTTTATGTTTGAGATTATGGCATTTTTTATAATTTATTATTATTAAATTTACGAGGTGGTATAATGAGCACAAAATTGTTTACATTCAGGGGTGGAGTCCATCCCCCTCAAGGTAAGTCTTTTACGCAGAATGTACCTATCGAAGAAGCACCGGCTCCTGATATTGTTGTAATTCCTTTGTCGCAACATATAGGGGCACCCTGCGAACCTTTGGTAGCTGTAGGAGATAAAGTAAAAGTCGGACAAAAAATCGGTGAATCAAAAGCCTTTGTTTCTGTACCTGTTCACGCCAGTGTTTCAGGAACAGTAAAAAAGATTGAGAGTCACCAAGTCCCCGGCGGAGCAAAAGTAAAAAGCATTATTATAGAATCCGACGGAAAATACGAAGTACATGAATCAGTTAAGCCAAAAGGAGAATTAGAGGATCTCTCCAGGGAAGATATACTTTCCATAATAAAAGAAGCAGGCATGGCAGGAATGGGAGGAGCAACCTTCCCAACACATGTTAAGCTGAGCCCTCCAGCGGACAAACCTATTGACACATTGCTGGTTAACGGATCGGAATGCGAACCTTATTTGACTGCTGACCACAGGATTATGCTGGAAAAACCTGAACTTGTACTGCTTGGTACAAAAGCTATTTTGAAAGCATTAGGTGCGGACAAGGCATATATCTGTATCGAAGATAATAAGCCTGATGCAATTGAAATACTAAAGGAAATTGTCGGAGACGAGGAAAAAATTGAAGTAGTGTCAATGAAAACCAAATATCCGCAAGGTGATGAAAAAAGATTAATAAATGCTATTACCGGAAGAATAGTACCTTCAGGCGGACTACCCATGGAAGTAGCCTGTGTAGTGGAAAATATCGGTACAGTTGCTACCATAGGCAATGTTATAAAGACAGGCATGCCTTGTATCCAAAGAGTTGTAACCGTTACAGGTAGTGCCGTTGAAAACCCAAAGAACCTTTATGTAAGATTAGGGACTTTATTTAAAGATTGCATTGAAGCGTGCGGCGGCTACAAAGGGGAGCCCGGAAAGATAATTAACGGCGGGCCGATGATGGGAATTGCCCAATATACCGACGAAGTTCCTGTAATAAAAGGAACGTCTGGAATATTGGTTTTAAATAAAGAAGAAGCGAATATTCCGGAACCTACAAACTGTATTTTATGCGGCAAATGTGTTGATACATGTCCTGTTAATCTAATGCCTTATAAAATAAGCAGGTTTTCTTTACTGAAAAACTTCGACGGGGCTGATGAATATCATGCAGCTGATTGTATCGAGTGCGGTGCATGCTCATATATATGCCCTGCAAAGAGACCGCTTAAAGAATCGATAAGTGTTGCTAAAAAAGAAATATTAACAAGACGCAAAAAGGCTAAATAGGAGGAAATATAGATGGAAATTAAATTGATTGGTTCATCGTCGCCTCATATTAGATCCGATGAAACAACACAAAAGCTGATGCTTGATGTAATAATTGCATTAGTGCCTGCATTGGCAGCAAGTATATTTTATTTTGGAATAAAAGCAGCAGTATTAGTATTGGCCTCTGTAATAACAGCAGTTGCAACAGAATATCTTTGCCAAAGATTTATGAACAGACCTATAACCGTAATGGATTTAAGTGCGGTTGTAACAGGAATGCTGTTAGCATTTAATTTACCTGCAGAAGCTCCCTGGTGGATTGCCGTTGTGGGTTCTGCATTTGCAATTGGAATAGTAAAACAGGTATTTGGAGGATTGGGATTTAACTTTTTAAATCCGGCATTGGGGGCAAGAGCATTCTTAATGGCATCATGGCCTCATCATTTATCCGGAGGGTTTATTGACCCGGTGACGGATGCAGTATCTTCTGCAACACCTCTTCAGCTGCTGAAGGGTACAACTTCAGGTCAACTCCCCTCATTATGGGATATGTTCATTGGAAATATTCCGGGGGTTATCGGAGAAACTTCTACTATACTATTACTGGCAGGCGGAATTTATCTGCTTTACAGAGGAACAATCAAATGGATAATACCTGTATTCTATATTGGAACAGTTGCAGCAATAGCACTGGTCATAGATGCAGGCAATCTGCCTTATCACATACTGGGCGGAGGGTTGATCCTGGGAGCATTTTTTATGGCAACCGATTATGCGACAAGCCCTGTTACCGATAAGGGGAAGATTATTTATGCTGTTGGAGCAGGGATTCTGACAATGTTTATAAGAAAATTGGGCGGTTACCCTGAAGGAGTATCTTATTCAATATTATTGATGAATATTTTAACACCTATGATTGATAAATATGTTAGACCTCACGTATTTGGAGTAGCAACAGGAGGTAAGAAAAATGAAAAATAATTTTATAAGATTAGCAGGTATATTGTTTTTAATAGGTGCTATATCAGCGGGTGTTTTAGCTTGGCTAAATGATACAACAAAAGATATAATAGCCCAAAATGAGGCAATGGCAAGCATGGATCCTGCTATATTGGAAGCTGTTATGCCCGGCTCAGTAATGTTTTATGATTATGAAGATACTGCTTTAGTTGAAACAGTAAAAAGCGAAAATCAAAAGGTTATAAATATAATGACTGCAGTTGATGCTTCCGGGAATGAACTTGGCAAAGTTGTGAGAACATTGAGCACTGTTAAAGGCTTCAATGGGGACATGGAATTATATGTTGGTTTTACACCAGATGGACAAATATCAGGAGTTAGTGCAATTTCTCATCAGGAAACTGAAGGTTTAGGTTCAAAAACTACTCTTCCTGCTTTTACAGACCAGTTTAAAGGTATAGATGGAAGCAGCGAGATTGGTGAAAATGATTACGATGCCGTTACTGGTGCAACATATTCTTCTAAATCATTTTTAAGTGCCGTAAATAATGCCATAAGAGTTTATACGGATTATTTGAAATAGGAGGATGAAATGAATAAATTAGAAATATTTAAAAATGGTATAACAACAGAAAATCCTATTTTAGTTCAACAGGTTGGTATGTGTGCTACCTTGGCAATAACTACATCACTTATAAACGGAATAGGTATGGGAGTGGCTGTAATAGCTGTTTTGACCGGTTCAAACATAGTTATATCTGCGCTTCGTAAATATATACCGGATGAGGTTCGTATACCTGCATTCGTAATAATTATTGCCGCATTTACTACAATTATTGATTTATTGATGCATGCATACACATTTGCATTGTATCAGGCATTAGGTGTATTTATTCCTTTAATAGTTGTTAACTGTATAATACTTGCCCGTGCTGAAGCTTTTGCTTTTAAAAACGGAGTAGTGGATTCTACCATTGACGGTTTGGGAATGGGTATTGGGTACTTAGTAGCTATGATTTTACTCAGCTCTATTAGAGAAATTTTAGGTAATGGTACTATTTTAGGATTAAGAATTTTTCCTGAAGCATATGAGCCCATGATGATGGCAATACAACCGCCGGGAGCTTTTATTCTCCTTGGGTTATTGATAGGACTTGTAAATTATCTTTCAATAAGAAAGAAAGCTTAGGAGGCAGGAAATGGAATTAGTTAGTTTATTTATTACATCGTTTATAGTTAATAATATAATATTCATGCAATTCCTTGGAACTTGCCCTTTCCTTGGGGTTTCCAAGAAAATTGATACTGCAGCAGGCATGGGTATTGCCGTTATATTCGTTATAACTTTGGCATCCATTATAACATATATTATTCATTATGGTATTTTGGTGACTTTAGGATTGGAGTACTTGCAGACAATAGTATTCATACTGATAATTGCAGCATTGGTACAATTTGTTGAAATGTTTCTCAAGAAATCAGCACCGGGTTTGTATCAGGCATTGGGAATTTTCCTGCCCCTTATTACTACAAACTGTGCAGTATTGGGTGTTGCAATTAATAATATTATTTATGAATACACATTTGTTGAATCATTGGTTTATTCAGTAGGTATATCCTCAGGCTTCCTGTTGGCAATAGTATTATTTGCAGGAGTAAGAGATAAGGTTGATTATGCTGATTTGCCTGAATCATTGAAAGGTTCTGCTATTTCATTGATTACAGCAGGTCTTATGTCAGTTGCATTCCTTGGTTTTTCAGGATTGCAATTATAGGAGGTAGAAAATGGTTATAGTTAAAGCAGTGGCAGTTACTGGAGGTATTGGTATCGTATGTGGTATTTTATTGGCATTTGCAGCTAAACTGTTTCATATAGATGTAGATCAGAGAATTACCGATGTAAGAAATGCTTTGCCGGGAGCAAACTGCGGTGCCTGCGGATATGCAGGCTGTGATGCCATGGCAGAAGCAATAGCATCAGGCAAGGCTCCTGTAAACGGATGTCCTGTGGCAAATGCCCAGGCTCATGCAAAAATAGCTGATATTATGGGTACAACATCTGAAGAAGGAGAAAAGAAGGCAGCTCATGTTTTATGTCAGGGATGTGACAGCCTGGCATCTAAAAAATATGAATACCATGGAGTAAAAGACTGCAAGGCGGCGGCAGCAGTCCAGGGTGGAGATAAGTCCTGTGACAGGGGATGCCTGGGTTACGGAAACTGTGTTGAAGTATGTGATTTTGATGCTATTGGTATAGTTGACGGTATAGCAGTAATAGACAAGGAAAAATGCACTTCCTGCGGTAAATGCATAGAAGAATGTCCAAAAGCAGTTATAGAGTTTGTTCCTTACAAAAATAGCGTAATTGTAGGATGCAACAACAAAGACTTCGGTAAAGCTGTCAAGGATGTTTGTAAAATCGGCTGCATAGGATGCAAAATTTGCGAAAAGAACTGTCCTTTTGATGCAATACATGTTACAAATAATTTAGCCAGGGTAGACTATGATAAGTGCACACATTGCATGATTTGTGTGGAAAAATGTCCTACAAAGTCTATACAAGGAGACTTAACAATAAAAGATCAAGCAGTGTAGTGCAAATTTGATGCATTTACCTGCTTATGGCCTAACTCATATGAATAAAGATCTATCCTGACAGGATAGATTTTTTTCTATGACTTAATACCTCAAGATTCCCTCTGCATTGACAAATGTTGTTTTAAGCACTATAATATATAAATATTAGATCTTATAAAAAAATAGAATAAAGGAAGATGTTATGGAAGCCCTAAAAAGTATAGAGGAAGAATTGAAAGGCAGGGAAATCCGGTTGTCATCCCTGGACAAAGACAGGACAGCCCTTATTGTAGTGGATATGGTTAACGGTTTTGTTTATTCCGGACCGCTGGCATCAGCAAGAGTTGCAGCAAAGGTTGAAAATATTGTGGAATTAAACAGGAAAATGAAGGGTTATAAGAAGATGTTTTTCCTGGATACCCATAGTGATGATTCCAAGGAGTTTTGCAGCTTTCCGGTCCATTGCATAAAAGGAGATAAGGAGGCAGAATTAATTCCGGAGCTTATGACTCAAGATTCTCAAGGCCAAGAAACATACTACATAGAAAAAAACAGCACCAACGGTTTTCATGCAGAAGGATTCAAGGAATGGATAAACAAATACGAGGACGAAGTCGATAATTTTATTATTACAGGCTGTGTAACAGATATTTGCGTATTACAGTTTTCATTAACATTAAAATCATACTTTAATGAAAAAAATAAAGAAAAAAGAATTATAGTGCCTGCCAACATGGTAGAAACCTATGATGGGGGAAGTCATGACGGGAATCTTATTAATTTAATCTCCCTATACAACATGCATACCAGCGGTATAGAAGTAGTGGACGGAGTAATATGAGAGGAGTTTATTATGCATTATAATAATTTTGATCAAAGAAGGTTATCTATGCTCATGGACTTCTATGAGCTTACAATGGCAAATGGATATTTTTCAAACGGAATGAAGGACGAAATAGTATATTTTGATTTGTTTTTCAGAAAAAATCCGGATGGGGCCGGGTTTTCCATAGTAGCAGGATTAGAGCAGGTAATACAATATATAAAGCAGTTAAGATTTTGCCAGGAGGATATTGAATACCTAAGAAGCAAAAAGTTATTTACAGAAGAATTTTTACAGTATTTGAAGGATTTCAAGTTTTCCGGAGATATATACGCAATTCCTGAAGGAACTCCTGTTTTTCCCAATGAACCATTGATTACAGTCAGGGCTAAAACGATTGATGCTCAAATAATCGAAACAATGATGCTGTTGACAATAAACCGTCAAAGCTTGATTGCAACTAAAGCAAGCCGTGTAGTAAGGGCTGCAAAGGGGAAACCCATAATGGAATTTGGCGCCAGAAGAAGCCAGGGCTATGACGCCGCTATATACGGTGCCAGNNATATACGGTGCCAGAGCTGCTTATATAGGCGGTGTGGTAGGAACAGCCACAACATTGGCAGATGAAGCCTTTGGGGTGCCGGCCCTTGGAACTATGGCACATTCGTGGGTTCAAATGTTTGAAAACGAATACCAGGCATTTAAAGTTTATGCAGAAAATTATCCTGATAATTGCAATTTACTGATTGATACCTACAATACGGTAAAAAGCGGTATACCAAATGCAATCAAAATATCTAAAGAAGTGTTGGAACCTATGGGCAAAAGACTTAAAGGAGTCAGGATAGACAGCGGAGACATTGCATACTTAAGCAAGAAATGCAGAAAGATGCTGAATGATGCAGGACTTCATGATTGTGCGATAGTTGCATCAAACAGTCTGGATGAATTTATTATTTCAGATTTATTGGACCAAGGTGCAAAAATTGATTCCTTCGGTGTTGGAGAAAGACTGATAACTGCTAAGTCAGAGCCGGTATTCGGATGTGTTTACAAGCTTGTGGCAATTGAAAAAGAAGGAAAGATAATTCCAAAAATTAAAATATCCGATAATGAAGAAAAAATCACCAACCCTGGTTACAAGAAGGTATGGAGNNCAAGACCCTATACTATATTTGATGAAATACATACCTGGAAGAAGAAAAGAGTAACAAGATTCTATGCGAAAAATCTCCAGGTACCTATTTTCATAAACGGAGAATGTGTTTATGAAAGTCCAAGCCTGCAGGATATAAGAACATACTGCAAAAAAAAGGTGGATGACCTGTGGGGAGAAGTAAAAAGATTCACTAACCCTCACTTTTACTATGTTGACTTGTCTAAAGACCTGTGGGACTGTAAACAGAATTTAATATCTCAATACAGCTTTAAATAGCATAAAAAAAGGGCCAAGCCCTTTTTTTATGCTGAATAATTATCAAAGTAACCTTGAATATAGACTATGGGAGTTCCCTTATCTCCGCTTCCTGATGTCAAGTCGCAAAGGGAGCCTAAGAGGTCTGTAAGTCTTCTTGGGGTAGTTCCCTGTGATTCCATGCTATCTTTTAAATTGCGGTCCTTGTTCATAATTAGTAAAGATATTGCTTTTTTAAGCTCTTCTCCCTTAAGGTGAGAAAATTGATTGTCTGCCAAATATTTAAGCTTTAATTCATTTGGAGTACCCTTGAGTCCTTCCGTAAATCCCGGAGAAACAACCGGATCAGCCAATTCCCAAATCTTTGCCACAGGGTCTTTAAAGGCTCCGTCTCCGTATATCATGACTTCAATTTTTTTGCCTGTTTCCTCGAATAATTTTTCCTGAATTTTTTCAACCAAGGCCTGGCAGTCTCTAGGGAAAAGTTTTACTGTATCTTCAGTGGCTTTATTTGTGCCTAACAGTCCGTATTTTTCATTGAACCCGCTGCCTTCTACTGAATGATTCAAAATATCATCCAGACCGCAGACTATTTCTGCACCGTTTGATTTCAATAATCTTTTGCTTCTTTCCCGGGTATGAATGTCGCATGTTAGAACATTCCTGGTATAATTTAAAATGCTTAGCGGATTATTAGCAAATATAACTTCCACTTGGCAGCCGCTTTCTCTTATAATATCAGAATAATATTGTATGTAATCCACTCCGGTAAAAACATGTCTGGTATTTTTAAAGTGGCTCCTGAATTCATATTCAGAAAGTATATCTGTCCAAGGGTTGATTTCTTCCCTGTCCAGAAGGTCATAATCAACCAAAGGATTTCCAACTTCATCGGAAGGGTAGCTGAACATCAGATAGATTTTTTTAAATGACCTGGCAATTCCCTTAAGACATATTGCAAATCTGTTTCTGCTTAAAATCGGGAATATTAAACCTGCAGTGTCACAATTAAACTTTTGTTTTACATCATATGCTATTTGATCTATATTTGCATAATTGCCCTGAGCTCTTGCGACTACAGCCTCGGTAATACCTACTACATCCTTATTTCTTAATGAAAAACCTTCACTTTTTGAAGCTTTGAGCACACTATCAACAGCAATTTTTACTATGTCATCACCTTTTGTAATTATGGGAGCCCTCAATCCTCTGACTACTGTTCCCACCATTCTTTCCATAACAGCCTCCTTGAAGTTTGTATACTTATATTATAATACATTTTCTTACTTGTGTAAAATATTATTTATTACTGGACAAATTCATAAATATTATTTACAATATGTATAATTCCAATTAATTCATTAAATATCCGGAGGATAAACGTGATAAAAATAGGCATGCGCAATATTAAAACAGCAATTTCAGTTTTTTTATGTCTATTGTTTTTTGAAGCTGTTAACAGGGGCAATGCCTTATTTGCCTGCATAGCTGCCGTAATTTGCGTACAGAATACGATAGTGGATTCTGTAAAAATAGGGATGTCAAGAATTATAGGAACAATGCTGGGAGGTTTGTCGGCAGCCCTGGTACTGTATATAATCAATTCCTTTTTTGATGACAGGATTTTAATTTTTATTATTCCCTTAGGAATCATATTTTTGATTCAAATATGCGTATCAATAAATATGAAACAGGCAGTTTCTATTTGCTGCGTTGTATACCTGGTTGTAGTGATTTCCAAGAATCATGAAGAGGGGTACATGCTATATACCTTCAACAGGGTGCTGGATACTTCAATCGGTATAATAATTGCGCTTTTAGTCAATAAATATGTAGAAGTACCCAAAAAATTAAAAACAAATTTTAAAGATGTGCCGGCTGAACAGGAAGAAATAAAAAAGGAAACAGAAAAGGAAGAAGAAATTTAGCTTAATAACCTGGTTGACATACAGGCTAAAATTGAAATTTTATTGATATTATACTTAATGTATCGATATGACATAAATACAGGGACAACTTCATAAAATTAATAAACCGGGTTTTCCGGATTATTAAATATGGAGGTTGACGTGACTGGAGCAGATTTAGGTATAATATTAGCTTATACAGCGGGAATAATGCTTGTTTTCATGACATCCTGGATATTTTTCAAACCGCTAAAATTTTTGGGAAGAATACTTTTAAACTCCCTCATAGGAGCTGTAATACTGATTATATTCAATTATTTCGGGCAGTATACAGGTGTTTATGTAGGAGTAAACGAAATTACCGCTCTTATTATAGGAATTTTGGGCGTACCGGGATTTATTGCTTTATTGCTGGTTAAACTATTAATATAAATAAGCACTTAAGTTTTATTGGACAATGGTATTATGCTGTTATATAATGTGTTCAGGAAGGTGATTGTATGTGGCTTGAATATATTTTACTATTTTCAATTGCAATGATGTTCTTTTCCATATCGGTGGTACTTACGGTTGAAACTGTTCATACCACCAACAGTATTTCAAAAAAAAGAAATAAAAAATCATAAATCAAAAGGAGCTGAAGCACTAATCCCGAAAATATAAACAGATGAGAAATTTATACATCAATAAACGGGAGATAAAAAGATGGAAAAACTTAATATTATTTCTGGTATTAAACAGTATCGAAGCGAAGTAGATACAAATTTCCACATGCCGGGCCATAAGGGCAAACCGGAAATTTTAGGTGAACTGGGAAAAAACCTAAACTTTTTTGACATTACTGAAACAATTGGAACGGATAACTTACATTATCCAACCGGTTTTTTAAAGGATGCAATGAAATATATTTCAGGAGTTTACGGCAGTAAAAAATCATACATGGTTGTAAACGGAACATCCGGCGGAATTATTTCGGCAATTATGGCTTGTACAAACCCGGGAGATAAAATACTCGTTCAGAGAGATTGTCACAAGTCGGTTTACAATGCCTGCATATTGGGAGATTTGAAACTGTTTTACCTATATCCGGAATTCAATAAGAAATATGGTTTGAATTTCAGCATAAGCTTGGATAAACTTGATCAAATGCTTACCGATAATCCGGATATAAAAATGGTTGTACTGACATACCCTACATTTTACGGTATTTGTTTTGATGTAAAAAAAGCAGCTGAAATAGTACATAAACATGATAAGATTTTGATGATAGACGAAGCACACGGTTCACATCTGCATTTTTGCAGGGATCTACTGCCGCCTTCAGCTGAAAGCTCAGGAGCGGACATAGTTACCCAAAGCACCCATAAAACCATGCCCTGCCTTACTCAGGGATCAATTTTACACATATGCTCTGACAGGGTAAATGTCAATAATATTGAAACAATGCTGAGAATGCTTCAAACAACTTCACCATCCTATATTTTGATGGCATCAATAGAAAATGCAGTTCATTGGATGGAGGAGCACGGAGAAGAGAGATTAAAGAGAAATATCGAGGTATTTAAAAGAAGGACATTGGAACTGAGAGATATGGGAATCAATGTGCTTGAAGATGACTTTTTAATCGGCGAAGGTTTGTATGATTTTGATGCAACACGTGCTGTTATCAGCATGAGTGAGCTTGGAATAACAGGTACTGAGCTTCAGGATATATTAAGATATAAATATAGAATTCAAATGGAATTTGCTGACTTACAGTATACCGTCGGCTATGTTACGGCAACTGATGAACCTGAAGATATAAACAGACTTTTTGATGCAGTAAAAGAAATATATATTGAGGAATCCAAAAGCAAGGAAAAGAGAGAAGTTGTTCAAATTGAAGCATTTCCTCAGCTTCAGCATGAAAGGAAAATGAGGAAGGCCTTTTATGCGGAAAATATACTTCTTGATATGTATGATGCCATTGGCAAGACAGCAGCAGAATTTATCATACCATATCCTCCGGGAATACCCCTTGTATGCCCGGGAGAAATAATTGTTCAAGAAACAATTGACTATGTAAAAATCATGCTTGAAAACGGCATTAACGTAAATGGCGTAAACAAAAATAATCAAGTGAGAGTTGTTAAATGGAAGGAAGATTTATAGTACTGGAAGGCTCTGACGGTTCAGGAAAATCTACAATGGCCGAGAGAATAGGGAAATACTTCAGTGAAAAGGGCTGTTCGATTGAATTTACCAGGGAGCCGGGAGGTACCAAAATCAGCGAGAAAATAAGAGACCTGATTTTGGACAGAGACAACATAGAAATGGACTACAGAACTGAAGCTTTGCTTTATGCCGCGTCGAGAGCACAGCTGGTATCTGAAAAAATAATTCCCTGGCTTAAAGCAGGGAAAGTTGTAATAAGCGAAAGATATGTTTATTCAAGTTTAGTGTACCAAGGCCTTGGAAGAGGCCTTGGTATTGATGAGGTAAAGAGAATAAATGATTTTGCCATAGCAGGGGTTAAGCCGGATCTGGTGATTCTTTTGGATGTGGAACCTGAAAAAGCATTGAAAAGAAAGCTTTCTATCGACGGGGGAGACAGGCTTGAAAACGAGGACATTTCTTTTCACAAAAGCGTATACGAAGGATATAAAGAGCTATCATCGCATTTTCCTGAAATTATTGTAATCGACGGCGAAAGGACAATCGATGAAATATTTAAAGATATAAAAGCTCTATTAACAATATAAGGAGGGTTCTTATGAAGCTGATAACTATAATAGTGCAAAACGATGATGCCAACAAACTGATATCCGCACTTAGAGAAAATGGTTTTTCTTCCACCAAGATGTCATCAACCGGAAGCTTTTTAAGCTCAGGAAACACAACTGTGATTTCAGGGATTGAAGATGATAAGGTTGATGATGCTATTGAAATAATAAGAAAAATTTGCAGGACAAAGAAGAAAGTCACAGCTGCCATACCACCCAGTTCATTCAGCACCGTAGGAGGTTATTTACCACAGACTATTGAGGTTACAATGGGTGGAGCTGTTGTGTTTGTAACTCCCGTAGACAGGTTTGAAAAGATTTAGGGGGAAGCTATGCTCTACAGCCAGACGGCAGGTCAGGAAGAAATAAAAACATCCTTGATCAAGTCAATTAACAATAAACAGGTATCCCACTGCTATTTATTTGAAGGACCTGAAGGGATGGGTAAGTATAAGCTTGCATTAGTATTTGCCCAGTCACTCTTGTGCTTAAATTTTAGCATGGAGCCCTGCAATGAATGCAAGAGCTGCATAAAGGTAAATTCTTACAATCACCCTGATCTGCATATTATAAATGAAGATGGGAAAAGCATTAAAA
>MTKZ01054683.1_pt2 | contig 21039 bp, 15 predicted proteins | sample 1042781 | NCBI WGS metagenome assembly MTKZ01 (sample SAMN06212207, study PRJNA360539) | anaerobic digester metagenome | biome: Wastewater treatment plant; material: sludge; isolation source: anaerobic digester fed with sludge from wastewater treatment plant | place: Denmark: WWTP Viborg ... | reverse complement strand
CGCTATTTCCTCGAACGCTACGACCGGATCATGCGCGAGTTTGATGCCTACATGCACAAGGATGACACCTGGTTCAACGAAACCTACCCCACCCTGACGGATGAGCAGATCGCTTACTTCTCGTTTGAATACGGTTTGCACGAGTCCCTGATGGTTTACGCCGGCGGTTTAGGCGTGCTCTCGGGTGACCATCTCAAGGAAGCCAGCGACCTCGGCCTGCCGCTGGTGGCAGTCGGATTCCTTTACACCTTTGGTTACTTCTCGCAGAGGATCAGTGAAGATGGCTGGCAGGAAGCCCGCAACATTGAGCTACACTTCGACGACCTGCCCCTGATCGCCCTCTACGACGAACAACGCAAACCGATCACCATCTCGATCGAGCTGCCAGGGCGCAATCTTTACGCCCGGCTTTACGAACTCAACATCGGACGCAACAAGCTGATCCTGATGCACACCAACATCCCAGAAAATAACCACCAGGATCGCCAGCTGACGGACCGCCTTTACATCAGCGATCCCGAACTGCGCATCTCGCAGGAAATGCTGCTGGGCATTGGCGGCTTACGCGCACTGCAGCGCCTGGGCTACAAGCCCTCGATTTTCCACATGAACGAAGGTCATTCTGCCTTCCTGACGCTCGAACGCGTCCGCCAGCTCATGGCTGAAGGAAAAACAATTGAAGAGGCCAAGGAAGCCGTCCGCAAGACCAGCATCTTCACCACCCATACCCCCGTGCCTGCAGGTAATGATGAATTTCCCGCCTGGTTGATCGACAAGTATTTTTCAGGTGTCTGGTGTGACCTTGGGCTAAACCGCGATCAATTTATTGATCTTGCAAGAGTAAAAACCGATTGGTCGGACGAAGTCTTCAGCATGCCAGTGCTGGCGCTGCGGCTCTCGGACTATCGCAACGGCGTCTCGAAGCTGCATGGCGAGGTTTCGCGCAATATGTGGAAGTATCTTTGGCCTGATACCGCCGCTGAGGAAGTGCCGATCTCGTATATCACCAACGGCGTCCACACCGGCACATGGCTTGCCCGCCGGCTTGGCATCCTCTACTCGCGCTACCTGGGACCTGATTGGAAGTATGATCTCGACAATCCTGCCATGTGGGAGAAGATCGAAAACATCCCGGATGATGACCTCTGGCGCGTGCGCCTGCACCTGAAGCGCAAGCTGATCAACTATATGGTCGGACGCGCCCGCTACCAGTGGGAGAACACCAACGTCCACCCCGTGCAGACGGTTGCCAGCGGCGTATTGCTGGACCCGACCGCGCTCACGATCGGCTTCGCGCGCCGCTTTGCGACCTACAAACGCGCAAATTTGCTATTTAGGGATTACGACCGCCTGCTGCGGATTGTGACCAATGCCCGCAAACCGGTGCAGATCGTTTTCGCCGGCAAGGCGCATCCCGCCGACGAACCCGGCAAACTCTTGATCCAGGAAGTCTACCGCAAGGTGAAGGACGCCCGCAATGGCGGACGGCTGGTCTTTTTGGACGATTACGATATGGACATGGCGCGCTATTTGGTGCAGGGCGTGGATATCTGGCTCAACACCCCCCGCCGCCCGCGCGAAGCTTCGGGCACCAGCGGTATGAAAGCCGCCATGAACGGCACGCTCAACTTCTCGGTGCTGGATGGCTGGTGGGCTGAAGGTTATAACGGTCACAACGGCTGGGCGATCGGCGATGACACCCACTACGACAACCTCGACCAGCAGGACGACGCTGACGCGAAGAGCCTGTATGAGACGCTCGAACACGAGATTGTGCCGCTCTACTACACCAAGCGCTCGGCTGACGGCTTGCCCGGGGACTGGATCCAGCGCATTAAAGAGTGCATCCGCACCATCTCGCCGCTGTTCTCGATGACCCGCATGGTCAAAGAGTATACCGACGACCTGTACCTGCCCGCGCTTCAATCCGCCAGGGGCGAGGATACAACCGAGGCGTAAAGTAATGCAGCTAATTCTTACACCAGCGGCCATCCTGACCGCGGTTCTGATTTTTTTGGTACGAGTGGCTTCGATTGCCATGGACACCTTGCGCTTCATGCTGACCATGCGTGGAAAGCAGGGGATTGCCTGGGTGCTTGGATTTATCGAGTCGGTGCTGTATGTTGTGATCATTGGAGCGGTTTTGAACGACCTCTCGAATGTTTTGTACGTGGTTGGTTATGCCGCCGGTTTTGCCACGGGCAACGTGGTTGGAATGGCGATCGAAAAGCGCCTGGCTATCGGCTTCTCACACATCAAGATCATCACCAAGCAGCATGGTCTGGCGGTTGCGGAGGCTTTGCGAAAAATGGATTATGCTGTGACGGAAATTTCCGCCCGCGGTAAGGACGGGTCGGTTTCGCTCTGCGACCTCTCCGTCCGGCGCAAAGACGTCCCCGCGATTGAAAAGCTTGCCCTGGAAGTCGACCAGGAGGCGTTTATCACCGTGGAAGATATCACCCCCCTGCGCAGCGGTTATTGGGGTACTGGCTCAGTCCGGAGGTAATCGTTTTGACGGATAACTTGTTAAATCACAACAAACAGGCCATCATTTTCGATTTGGATGGCCTGATTATTGAATCAGAAGCCGTCTATTACCAGATATGGCAGCGGGAGTTTGCCAAAGAGGGCTTGCCTTTCGACACAGCCGGCTACCAAAACCTGATCGGCGCGCACCATGTTGTTGGGGGATACCGCCCTCAGCAAGTGCTGGCTGACCACCTCAACAATGGCATCACAGCCCGGGAGCTGCGCTTGGCTGTGGAACGGGAAGCGCTCCAGACCATCCTGATTGAAGAAGCCAAACCCGGTGTTTTGCAGGTTTTGGATGAAGCTGAAAAGAGGGGTTACCTGCTGGCAGTCGGCTCCAGCTCGGAACGCGATTGGGTGCATGGGCACCTGAGACGGCTTGGGATATTCGATCGTTTTGATACGATCGTGACTGCTGAGGACGTCAACAAGAACGCCAAACCCGAGCCGGATATTTACCTGAGGGTCCTCGAAAACCTCGGCGTCGCCCCGCAAAACGCGCTGGTGCTCGAAGATTCGAACAATGGCGTTGTGGCTTCCCACCGCGCTGGCATCCGTGTGGTTGCTGTCCCGAATGAGGTCACGACCGGGCAGGATTTCTCGCTGGCAACTGCTGTCATTCCCAGCCTTGAAGCGCTCAACCTGGACGACTACTTCCCGGCATAGGTTATTACTCAACCCGGAAACATTATTTGAATATACAAAGAGGAGGTGGCAAGCCACCTCCTCTTTTGATCGAAAGTTGCGATTTTTACTTTTTTCTGCGGGTGATGCGGTCGAAGATAACAGCCAAAACCAGCACCGCACCGCGGACGATGTATTGAACCGAAATGTCAATGTTCATCAAGTTCATACCACTGGTCAGCGACATCATGACCAGGGCGCCAATGATTGAACCGGTGATGGTTCCAACACCGCCAGCCGCGGAGACGCCGCCCACGAACGCAGCCGCGATGGCGTCAGTCTCAAAGCCCAAACCAGCCGTAGTGGTCGCTGAACGTAAGCGGGAAGCGTACATAATGCCCGAAAGCGATGAAAGGAACCCCATCGCGGCGAACACGATGTAAGTGATCTTGGCAACACTGATACCGCTGAGTTCGGCAGCTTCCGGGTTGCCGCCTACGGCGTAAATATGGCGACCGAGTGGTGTTTTGGTGGTGATAAATTGGAAGACCGCCACTACCAACAACAGGATCACCAGGCTCCAGGAAATGCCGTTGTAGCCAGAGAGGATCCAGGAAACATAACCGATCAAGACGGAAACCAACACCAGCTGCGCGACAAACAAGCCAAAACTGGGGACCTGGAAGTTATAGGAAAGTTTGGTTCTCCTGCTTTTGATGGCGGAGTAAATGGAGAGAATTATTCCGATCAGACCTACGATCAGGGTCAATTTATGCCGCCCCGGAAGAAGTCCTCCAAGGGGGAGGTCGGGGATGAAGCCGTTGCCAATGGCATTGAAGACCGGGTCTTTGATCACGATGGTGCCGGTGCCCATTGTGACAAGCAGCAGAGCACCTCTAAAGATCAGACCGGCTGCCATGGTCGAAACAAATGCCGGCACGCCAAGCTTTGCTACAGGGGTGGCTGTCAGCATGCCTGCCAGGATGCCCATAATCATGACGGCTGGGATAACCGCGTAGATTGGCCAGCCCCAGAATGACATAGCGATCGCCGCAAAAGCTCCGAGGAAACCCGCCAGGTAACCTACCGAGAGATCAATGTGACGAATAACGATGATCAGGGTCATGCCAACCGCCAGGACCGCGATATAGCCCATTTGGTTGATCAGGTTGCTGATATTCCGGGAGGAAATAAAGACGCCGTCGGTTGTGACAGTAAAGAAGATCATGATGACGATCAGCGCGATAAACATAAAGTAATCGCTGATGTTACTCTTCATGATATCCAGCAGGCTCTTCGATTGACTTACTTCACTTGGTTTTTGCTTTAGGTCTTCCATAGACGTCTCCTAGTAATCCACTGCCAATGCCATGATGCTCTCCTGAGAGGCTTCCTCAATTGGCATTTCACCTTTGATTTTTCCTGCAGACATGACGTAAATACGATCGCTCATGCCGAGCACTTCAGGGAGTTCTGATGAGATCATAATGATGCTCATTCCCTGTTCAACCAATGAATTCATGATGGTGTAAATTTCATACTTTGCGCCAACATCAATTCCCCGGGTCGGTTCATCCAGGATCATGATCCCGGGTTTGACGAAGAGCCACTTCCCCAAGGAGACTTTTTGCTGGTTGCCACCGCTCAGGTTGCGCACCTTCTGCTGGATGGTGGGGGTCTTGATGTTGAGCTCTGAGCGGTACTTGTTGGCCACAAGTACCTCTTCATTCTCATTGATCACGCCCCCAGAAGTGATCTCCTGGAGATTTGCGAGGCTGATATTGTGCTTGACGTCATCGATCAGGATCAGGCCGTTGCCTTTGCGATCTTCGGTAACATAAGCCATAGAGGCCTTGATGGCGTCATGCGGACTGTGAAATTTCTGTTCCTGACCGTTGATGAACACTCTTCCACTCAGGCGGTAGTGATCCGGGTTGCCAAAAATGCTTTTTGCCAGTTCTGTTCGTCCGGATCCCATCAGTCCCGCGATTCCGACGATCTCACCAGCATGCACGCTGATGTTGACGGTTTTGAGGATATCCCGGTTGAGGGCGTAAGAATAAGCGCTCCAGTCCTCAAGCCTGAGCACTTCCTCGCCAATGTTCACGTTCTCGCGCTTGGGGAAGATGTTGTCGATCGATCGCCCCACCATGTTCTTAATCAGAACAGGCTCATTGACTTTATCTTGCACAACATCGAGGGTGGTGACAGTTTTGCCGTCCCGCAGGACTGTGATGGTGTCGGCAATTGCCATGACCTCACGCAACTTGTGTGAGATGAGAATGGAGGTCACACCCTGCTCTTTTAAGCCGCGGATAAGTTGTAAAAGATTGTCACTGTCAGTTTCGTTTAGTGCTGCGGTGGGTTCATCCAGAATCAGAATTTTCACCTCTTTTTTCAAGGCTTTGGCAATTTCAACGAGTTGCTGCTTGCCGACGCCGAGGTTCTTGATCTTGGTCATGGGGTTTACATCCAAACCCACCTTTTTCAAAATATCAATAGCCTGGGAAATTGACTCATTTGAATCGATCACAAGTCCATTGGTAACTTCATTTCCAAGAAAAATATTTTCATAAACAGATAATTCCGGAATTAATGCCAGTTCCTGGTAAATAATTGCAATACCTGCGTGTTCGCTATCACGAATGTGGTTAAATTTTTGGAGTTCCCCTTCAACAAAGATCTCACCGGAATAAGAACCGTAGGGGTGCACTCCGCTAAGAACTTTCATCAAGGTCGATTTTCCGGCGCCATTTTCCCCAACGAGGCAGTGAACCTCGCCCTTGCGTACGCTGAAGGTCACATTATCTAACGCCTTCACTCCAGGGAATTCCTTGGTAATGGATTTCATTTCAAGAATGGGTGCGTCCATAGGCGTCTCCTGCAAAACTTCTCAGATAAGAGCAGTGACTGGTTTCCCAGTCACTGCTTGATTACAACAAAATGCTTTACTCTAAACCGGTGAAATCGGTGGCCGGATAGTATCCGGAGTCAACGATGGCGGCCTTTACATTGTCCTTGGTGACGGTGACCACGGCGGATGGCTTGGCAGGCACTTCAATGACGTTGTTGTTATAGGTGTGTGTCTTCTCAGGTGTCTTCCCATCGAGGAATGCAATCGCAGCTGCGATAGCATCCGAAACGAGGGTGCGGACATCCTTCAGCACGGTCATTTGCTGCTTGCCATCAATGATGTACTGGACAGAGGCTTTTTCTGCATCCTGACCGGTAACATAATACTTGGTCACATCAGTATCGGCAGCGAAAGCGTCAGCGATAGCGCGGGCGGTACCATCGTTTGGTGCAAGGATGAAGACTTCGCCCTTATCCGCGGCTGTTGCAGCGGTCAGGTTGGCTTCTGCCAGGTTCTTTGCCACATTGAAATCCCAGTTTGTGGTGATTTGACCGAGGATTTTGCCCATCTCATCGCGGGTTAGAGTGGCTTTGTCTTGCAGGGCAATCGCTTCAGGCGAGTTCTTGATCACGAAGGTGCCATCTGCAATCTTGGGCTGCAAAACGTTCCAGGCGCCCTCGAAGAAGAGGAATGCGTTGTTGTCGGAAGAGGCGCCAGCGTAGAGGTACAGTGGCAGACCGGTTCCAGCAGCATTGTCCACCAGGAATTGAGCCTGGGCGGCGCCAACCGCAACTGAATCGAAGGTCACATAGTAATCGACAGCATCGGTGTCGAGGATCAGGCGATCATACGAGACCACCTTCACACCGGCAGCCCTGGCAGCTTCAGCAGCCGCTGCAGCGGCAGTACCGTCGTGAGGGCAGATGATCAAAACTTTGATGCCCTTGGAAATCAGGGTCTCAACGTTTTGCTTCTCTTTGGCAGGATCGCCCTGGCTAAACAGAATTTCCACGGCGTAGCCCTTCTCGGTCAGTGCGTCCTTGAAGCGGGTTTCGTCCTGGATCCAGCGGGGTTCGTCCTTGGTGGGGAGAACAATACCCACAGCCAGGCCTTCATCTGCTGGTTTCTCGGTTTGAGTCGCACATGCGCCCAGAACCATGCTCGCAGCGATAAGAACACTTGCGAGTGTAAACAAAAGCTTAGATCGTTTCATTTCTTCTCCTTATGTATGATTATGGCAATTGCTGCTGATCCGATGTCGATCGATCACAACTTAAGAAGGTAATTTTGGCTTTGGATAGTAGCTTTCGCCCTGAATTTTGGAGTTTTTTTCAACTCCAATGTCAGTATTATAACTTAATTGCTTCAATTAATGTATTACCTCAGTTGCTGTGGTTACAGTATCAAATTTGACTATAGCAGGAAAATTCACACAAAAAGGAGAGTTCCATCCATAATTAGTTTGCCAAAAAAAAGGAGGAACTCTCACATGACAGACCAAGCTGTCCAAATAATTATAACGGTAGTGGTAGGGCAAGAAAAGCAAGTATTACACAAAGGTTGTGTTTGCACATTATTTATTAAGTCAAGCAGACCTTTTCTTGTCAACACAATACCAGTCGACTGTTGCTCGTGAATTGCCAGGCGCCAATGCCCTTTTTCACAACCGCGTAACCCCCTCACTTTGATTTATAATCAACTCATTCTGAATAATTATTTAAGGAGAGGCTTTATGGAACTCAATCCCTCAGAATTTTATTTCGGTCAAGCATACGATCTTGCCAGCAAGGCAGTCATTCCCGATAAACTTACCTTTTATGACCCCAGCGACCTCACCACGCATGCTGTAATCACCGGTATGACCGGTTCTGGTAAAACGGGTATGGGCATTATCTTGCTCGAAGAAGCGGCTTTACAAGGGATCCCCGCCATTCTGATCGACCCCAAAGGCGACCTCACCAACCACCTGCTGCACTTCCCAAAGCTGCTGCCTTCCGATTTTGCCCCCTGGGTGGATGAAGACATCGCCCGTCGTGAAGGCAAAACCCCTGAGCAAGCCGCTGAGGAAGCTGCTGGAAATTGGCAAAAGGGTCTTGAGCGTTCGGGTATCGACCAGGCTCGGATGCAGAAACTGGCTGATAACGTGGATTATGCCATCTACTCCCCCGGATCTGACTCCGGGTTTCCGGTGAGCATCCTTTCGTCCCTGAAAGCCCCTTCCATTTCATGGGAAGCAAACAAGGAAATCCTGCGCGAGAATATCAGCAGCACTGCCACCGCCTTGCTAGAACTGGTTGGATACAAGGATATCGATCCTGTGCGCTCACGTGAACACATCCTGCTTTCCAACATCTTCGAGAATGCCTGGAGCAAGGGAGAGGATCTTGACCTCGAGTCGCTAATTATGCAGGTTCAGACACCACCTTTTGAGAAACTGGGGGTCTTTCCGATCTCCAAGTTCTATCCTGAAAAGGACCGCTTCGAGCTTGCCATGGCGCTCAATAATTTCATTGCCGCGCCTTCCTTCCAGAACTGGCTGCAAGGGCAACCGCTGGACATCGGCGCTTTTCTCTACTCACCCGATGGTAAGCCGCGCCACAGTGTCTTTTACCTGGCGCACCTGGCTGACCAGGAACGCATGTTCTTCGTCACGTTACTCTATTCCGCAGTCGAAACCTGGATGCGGACGCAATCCGGCACCACCAGCTTGCGCGCATTGGTTTATTTCGATGAAATCGTCGGTTATCTGCCACCGGTTGCAAATCCACCCAGCAAGCCGATCATCCTGCGTCTGCTTAAGCAAGCGCGCGCCTTTGGCGTTGGGTTGGTGCTTGCCACGCAGAACCCAATCGATCTGGACTACAAAGCGCTTTCCAACACCGGCACCTGGATCATCGGCAAACTCCAGACTGACCAGGACAAACAGCGCCTCCTGGACGGCCTTGCCACGGCTACAGGTTCCTTTGACCGGGGATACTTCGACACGACCATTTCCGCCATCGGCAAGCGCGTTTTCTTGTTGCACAACGTGCACGCAAAGGCGCCTGAGATCTTCACCACCCGCTGGGCGATGAATTACCTTCCCGGCCCGATCATGCGCACAAAGCTCTCTGAACTCAACCGGTTGGTTGGCGCGGACGTTCTGCAGGTCTCCAGCGCTGCCGCGGGCAACGCGCCTATCAGCGTGCAAGAAGTGTTGGGGGGTTCCAGCCAGGACCTGCCCGGCAGCCTGAACGAACCGGTCCTTTCCTCAAAAGCCAAGGTTCTTTACCTGCCCGTCACGGTCAGTCTCAGTGAAGCGCTCAAATTAGCTGCCGAGCGGGGCATTCCTTCAACCGCGGAACAACGCTATCACTACGAACCAGCCCTGGTAGGTCAGGCAAAGATTTATTTTGCCAACCGTACTTATGGTGTGGATCAGGAAAATAAAATATCCGTCAATCTTCCGGGGATCGAAGGGCGCGGCCTGGTGCGCTGGCTCGACTATCAGCATGACCCCATCGATATGCAGGCCACCGAATCCCGCCCCCTGCCAAACGCCACTTTTGGCGATTTGCGCTATCCATTTGACGACGAAAAGAACATTGCCAGCCTTGCCAAAGATTTCCAGGAATGGATTTACCGCGAGAATAGCCTGAGTCTCTTCACCAACGACAAGCTCAAGATGACCTCCAAACCTGGCGAGAGCCGCGAGGAATTTGAGAATCGCTGCAGCCATGCCAGCCAGGGTGGTCAGTCTGACGCGGTCAAGAAGATTGAAGACAAATACGAGAAACTGCGCAAGTCGATCGAAGCCAAGAAAATGAAGGAAGAGATTGAATTGGAGAAGGATCAAAAGATACTCAATCAGCGCCGAATGGAAGAAGCCGGCACGGGTCTCTCGACCGTCATCAGTCTCTTCTCCGGGCGCAAGAAGAGCATCAACAGCTCGCTTACCAAACGCCGCCTGACCTCGACGGCCAAGTCCAACGTTGAAGAATCGGAATTGATGATCGAGGAGTACAACAAGCAGCTTGCCGAACTCGATGAGAAGATGAAAGAGGAAGTGGATGCCCTGCAGGAGACCGCCCAGGAAACCGTTGGAACCATCCGCGAAGTCACGATCAATCCGCTCAAGAAAGATATCGTTGAGGAGTTCTTTGGCTTGGGATGGATGCCCCACTACGCCTTCAAGGATGGCAAACGCTGGCTGTTGATTCCCGGCTATAGATAATCGCTACACACAAAAACCCGCCTGATCAGCGGGTTTCTGTACTCAACTCCTGCAGAAAATTAATTCGCTGGTTGCGCAGAAGTAACAGCTCCCAGTTGGTTCACTTCCAACTCCCATTCGCTGCCGGGGTAGGCTTGCTGGTACAAGCTGTAATCCGAGGTCCGCAGGTCATACTCCCGTCCACCAGCGCTGAACCAAATGGTGTAGGTTTCGGTTGCCTGCCCGATCCGCTGGGTGTCCGTCAGGTTCGCTGCCGGCCAGACCGCGTTCAAATCGTTGCCGTCCAAACGCAAGGTCTCCCCAACTGTCCAACCCATCGTCTCATAACGGCAATAGTCCTCAAACACCCGGTAGTAGCAGTCCTGCACCACCTGCCCCACCCCAGTGCCGGTATCAATCGTGTAGGGCGTACCGCAGATCTCCTCCGAATTTTGCGTTGGCTGGTCTGAATCGTAGCGATACTCCAGCGTACAGCTCGAAATGGTCGCATCTGCTGGGATGTTAGCCCTCCAGTCGGAGGCATTCACCAACTGGTAAGACTCCACCACCACCAGCCTTTCCCATTGGGTTGAAGCAACAGTCGCATTAATCACATCAGTGCGCAGCATGCTGGTGAGGAGGAAGATCCCAAAGGCACAAATTGCCAGCAGTACCAGGATCATTATGATTGAAACTCCCCTGGGCATCGGCGACCGGCTAGCCATTGGCTGCTGCTCTGTATTTGGTTGGGTTTTGCCCTGGATTCCTTCAACCGGGTAGGGTTCAATCACCTCTCCCGCAGGTCGGGAGGTTGCCCCCACCGTCAGATCGCCGCCGCACTGCACACAGGTCAGAGCCTCTGCCACGTTGCGCGTGCCGCAATATGGGCAGTGTTTGTCCGGTCCGGAACGCGCCATGCGGATCAGAGCTTCGTCTTTGATGAAATTAAACGTGTTGGGGTCCACCTGCTCAAAACGCACGCCCAGGGGCTGCGGAGCGCCACAACTGGTGCAAGATTTAATAGCACCCGGGTTTCTCGTGGTGCAGCTATCGCAGGTCCAAACTAACTCGATGTAGCCAAGGATTTTTCGCGCCATAACTCCTCGCAAGAACTCGATAAAACTGGTTTTTAGTATAGCAAATTAAGCTTCATTCTGCTTAATGGTTGCTTGCACAGCCCGCAAACCCAGGATCGCAGTCAGGGGTATCGAACCGAGGAACAAAGGAATGAACGTGGTGAGAGAAAGTCCTAAAAGGATCAACATCACAATCGCGATGATAAAGGCATATCCAGGTTGAAGCAAGATGACCGCCAATCCGTTTTTCCAGGCAACTTTGAGCGTCCTTTCCTCTTGCAGAAAGAAACAACTGACAGAGTAGAACTGCCAGATCAGCCAAAAGAGAACCAAAAAAACCATGACAACCATCAAAACCAAGGCAATGGGGTGGTCTACGTTGCGATAGAACCACACATTAAAAACCAGGAGTGCTACAACAAACAGGTTCAGCAAACCCCAGGGCAGGCTCTTGCGCCAGTAGCGCTTGAACCCCTGCCAGAATCCTATGATACCCGTGCGAATGCCGTGAGTCAGGTCCAGGGCTTGTTCGTAGATGCCAAAAAGTACCATCGGATAGAGCACTACCGTCAGGCTGAGCAGAATTGCCGCAAACGCAACCAACACCTGGTTGGCCCAGTCCCTCCACCAAATTTTGATGGCATCCCACATGATTGGGAAAGCAGCTCTCATATGCATGGCTTGATTATAATAGATGCAAATGACCTCAACCCAGGAGCTTGCCGTATGTTGACCCCTGAAAACACCTTTTTAATCGTAATTGACGTCCAGGGCAACCTGGCGCGAGTGGTTGCTGAGAGCGAGAAAGCTATTCAGGCGGTTTCACAGTTGGTGGAGGGAGCAAAGTTACTTGAAATACCCGTGCTCCTCACCGCTCAGGTACCTGAAAAAATAGGCCACACCATCCCGGAAGTTGCCGGGCTGCTTCCGGATCAGGTTGATTTACCGCGGGTACACTTCAGTGTCTGGCAAGATAACACAGTCCAACAGGCTATACGCAATGCCGGGCGGCGCCAGCTGCTGCTCTGCGGCTTCGAGACCCACATCTGCCTTTACCAATCCAGCCTCGATCTGATCGCTGAGGGTTTTGAGATCAGCATGGCAGCTGACGCTGTCTCATCGCGTAATCTTTACAACAAGGAAATTGCATTACTCGAGCTATCCAGCCAGGGAGTCCATCTGACCACCGTTGAGATGGCGCTTTTCAGTCTGCTACGCTCTGCCCAACACCCGGCTTTTAAAGCTGTCTCCAGGTTGATAAAGTAGATTTTTTTTGCAGCTTTTTCTCTGACGGAGTTGAACAATGGTGCAACCAGCACGCTTGTTCAATCTCATTTAATGTTTCTCTTATGGTTAGGGGGTATGATTGACAAATACTATTTCGGAGGAATTGATGTCCACTGCTGATCGACCCCAACTAAAAAAGAAGAAAAAAACTGCACGCAGAGTGCTGATACTTTTTATCATCCTGGCGTTGATCGCCGGAGCATTTTACCTGAACCAGCAGCGTCTGCGCCGAGCAAACGAGCAGGCTCTTGCCCAGTTGGAAACCGTTCCTTACTCCCGTGAGACACTCACTTCCACCATCAGCGGCGCTGGCACCATCCACCCGCGTCAATCCGCGACGCTCTATTGGCAAACTTCAGGCTTTATCAGCGAGGTGAGCCATACGGTCGGAGAGATCGTTACCGAAAATTCCGTCCTCTACCGCCTTGATGATTCCCGCTTGCCCGCAGAAATGCTCCAGGCGCAGCTCAACCTGCTCAATGCTCAAACCGGCCTGCAAAATCTTGATTCAGACACGGATTTACAGCGTGTCACTTTGCAAAACAATCTAACGAACGCTCAGAACACGCTCACCACGCTCGAGCAAAACCTGATCGCTCTCACGGACCGTGAATGCACAGAATGGCGGCTGACCAACCTGCAGACGGCTTATGATGATGCGCTTGAAAGTTATCGGGAATGGTCAACCCAGGCACGCTGGCTGCAGGTTCAAGCCGCCCGCGCGGATCTTAATTTTTGCGATCCGGTTGTTATCGCCAGCGAGACCGATACGCTCAACAGCCAGATCAACCTGCAAAAGCAAAACATTGCCGCCTGGCAGGCAGACTTGGAAAAAATTGCCGAAGGTCCCGACCCCGATACCAAAGATAAACTCGAATTACAACTCGAACTGGCCGAAAAACAGTTGGAAGGTCAGATAATCAAAGCCCCCTTTGACGGCACCATCACCTCCCTCAACAATAAGGCTGGCGACATGGTCACCGCCGGTAGTCCCGCCGCCCAAATTGCTGATTTATCTGAGTTATACGTGGATGTGCCTGTGTCGGAGGTGGACATCCCACAAATCAAAGTCGGGCAGAAAGCTGAATTGGTCTTTGATGCCTTCTTTGACCAGACTTTCACAGGCACAGTGGTTGAGGTTGCAACGATTGGCGTTAACACCGCGGGGATTGTCAATTACAACGTTACCATCGAGTTGGATTCGGAAAACGAAGGTATCCGACCGGGCATGACCGTAGGCGTGAACATTCTGGTTGAAGAAAAACCAAACACTTACACAGTGCCAGCCGAGTCGATCGTGAGCCGCAATGGCGATTATTACGTCTACGTCTTGCGGGATGGAAAACCCGTGGAGGTTGAAGTCAAGATTGGCGCATACTCAAGCCGCAAGATCGAAGTTTTGGAAGCTGATATCCAGGATGGGGAATCGATTTTACTATCACCGCCCTCTTCCCTGATGGATTCCTTCATGCGAATGGGCAGGTAGAAATGGAGCTTAACTCACAGGCCATTGAGCCTGTAATCGATGTGCGCAACCTCACCAAGGATTATCACCTCGGCGATATTGTCGTTTCAGCCTTGCGCGGCATCGACTTGCAGATATTTCCCGGTGAGATGGTAGCCATCATGGGGCCCAGTGGGTCTGGCAAGTCGACTCTGATGAACATGATCGGCTGCCTGGATTCGCCGACGTCTGGCGAGTATTATCTCGATTCGCTGCTTGTGTCTGATCTGCATGATGATGACCTGGCAATTGTGCGCAACCAAAAGATTGGTTTTGTCTTCCAGAAGTACAACCTGCTCCCCCGCATCGATGCGATCGAAAATGTTGCCCTGCCCTTGCGCTACAGCGAGAACACCTCCAACATGCGCCAGCGTGCAGAAATCGCCCTGCAATCTGTCGGGCTTGGGGATCGGATGCGCCACAAACCGAATGAGCTTTCCGGCGGGCAGCAGCAGCGCGTGGCCATCGCCAGGGCGTTGGTGAACCAGCCGGCAATCCTGCTGGCAGATGAACCGACCGGAAACCTGGACTCTCAGTCTGGCAAGGAAATAATGGATCTGCTCCTGAAGCTGAACCAACAGCAGAACACCACCATCGTGTTGGTCACCCATGATCCGACAGTAGCAACTCACGCACAGCGGATCATAAAGCTCTTTGATGGCTTAATAAAAGCTCCGGAGGCGGCCTCATGAAATTCTGGCAAGCACTTAAAGAAGCTATTGCGAGCCTCTCAGCCAACAAAACCCGCTCTTTCCTGACAGTACTGGGCATCGTCATTGGCGTTGGAGCAGTCATTGGAGTGCTCTCGATCGGGCAAGGCGCTGAAGCAAGCATCATCGGGCAGATTGAATCGATCGGAACCAACGTGATTTATGTTTTTCGGGGAAATCGCGCGGAAGACGTCACCAACCCAAACCGACTCACCACCGCGGATGCCGACGCCCTCTCCAACCGGGCTCGCGCGCCACATATCCTGAACACTGCCTCTGTTCTCTCGGGGCAGAGCACTGTCCGCTTTGGGGATGAGAGCGCTCAAACCTCCATCATGGGTGTGGCCGAGAACTACGCTGAAGTTACCGACCTTAAGCTAAGTGAAGGCAGCTTTTTCACGGAGAGCAATGTCACCAATCGCAGCTCAGTGGTTGTTCTTGGTCCGGAGCTTGCCGAAAGGCTGACGGGTCGCCAAACAGAGTTGATCGGCACAACGGTTCACATCAACAACTACCCCTTCCGCGTGGTTGGTATCGCCACAGCTAAAGGTGGTAATCAGTTTTCCAGCCCGGACATGGATGCTTATATTCCAATCACGGCTATGCAGCTGCGCGTGCAGCGTCAGAGCGTCCCCAACGCTGTGGACTTCCTGCTCATCCAGGCACAGGACTCGCAGTCGATCGACCTGGCAATGCAGGAAGCAAAAGCCATTCTGAGAACTTCGCACCGGCTCACCAGCCGTCAGCCGGATGATTTCACCATGACCAACCAGGAGGACATGCTTTCGATTGCAAACTCCATCACCAATATCCTGACGATCTTCCTGGCTGGGATCGCCGCCATTTCTTTGCTGGTGGGCGGAATTGGCATCATGAATATCATGCTTGTGTCGGTCACGGAACGAACGCGGGAAATTGGCTTGCGAAAAGCCCTGGGGGCACGCAAGTTCGATATTCAGCTGCAATTCCTGACCGAGTCAGCCATGCTGAGCGTTTTTGGCGGTCTGATAGGTATCGGTCTCGGTTGGCTGCTGGGAAAAATAGTTGGCATCATCGCCGCCAATTCAGGCACGCCGCTGGTACCCGAGATCAGCCTGAACTCTGTTTTGCTGGCTACGCTCTTTTCCCTGGCAGTCGGGATCTTCTTTGGCTGGTATCCCGCCCTGCGTGCCGCCAATCTGGAACCGGTCGAAGCTTTAAGGTACGAGTAAGCTGTTTACAACATTCTCTCCGGTTAGACCCATCAAAAGAGGCGCTGAGAAGGCGCCTCTTTTGTTACAACTAATTTCTTTACTCGCGGAAGCCCAGCACCACATCCACATCCAACGTCTGTCCGTCCCGGATGACAGTGAAGGTGATCGTCTCGCCAGGGTTTTTATTGACGACCATATAGCTCATCAACTCGCTAAAGTCCTTGATCGGCTGACCGTCGACCGCGATGATCAGATCACCGCCTTTGTAGAGCCCCTGCACCGAGCTTTGCCCCGTGCCGCCCCGAATACCCGCCAGGTCAGCTGGACCACCTTTGACAACCGACGATACGTAAGCGCCTGTTGATTGAGGCAGTTCCAATACTTCCATCATTGCCAGAGACATGCTTGAATAGCTGGTCATGCCGAGGTACGGATAGGCATAGCTGCCCTTCTCGATCAACGAAGGCACCACTTTGCGAACAATATTCGAGGAGATTGCAAAGCCGATGCCAGTGTTGATGGCGTCACCAGTGACGCTCATTCCCGAGGTTTGGATCGCGCGGTTGACACCGATCACTTCCCCATTGAGGTTGAGCAGTGGTCCGCCGGAATTACCTGGGTTGATCAACGCATCGGTCTGGATGGTGTCGCCCGAGGAGTAGTACGTGCCGGCGGAGGTCTGGCGCATCGAATCCAACACCCTTCCCCTGGCGGAGACAACACCGACCGTCATCGTACCGCTTAAACCATAGGGGTTGCCAATCGCCACCACGGTCTGCCCGACCTTGATCAGGTTGGAGTCGCCGAGGGTCAGAGGGACCAGCTGATCCGGATCCACATCCACCTTGATTACCGCCAGGTCAGAGTCCATATCTGAACCGATCACTTCGCCGTAAACCTTGAGACCAGATGAGAAGTGAACTTCGAGTTGATCGATGCCGTTGGCAACATGGTAATTGGTGACGATGTGCCCCTCTTTATCAATCACAAAGCCAGTTCCCTGCCCGGAACCTTCGGCTGAGGTATATTGCAGTGAAACGACGCCAGGGCTGTACTTTTCATACAGGGCTTCGAGGCTGCCTTCCAGGGCGGCGTATTCAGGCACCAGGATCGTCTCAGATGTTTGAGGAGGCAAGGTAGTTGGCACTTCCTGCACGACGGCTGAAGGTATATCAGTTGGCTGTTCCGGAATCAAAGAAACCACCCGCGGCAAAGAACATGCTGTGCCAACAACGATTATTGACAAGAGAAAGAATAGCGTTCGAAACTTGTTTTGTTTCGTCATAGTTCACCTTCCAAAGATTGACTTTTAGTACACATTATCATATCCACAATTCGTTAATGGATTATATAAATTTGGTATAGAGTAGATCTGCAAGTGTACACACTTGATCATTAAAAAAACTGCACCTCCCAGGTTGGATTTTTGTCCAACTTTTGGGGTGCAGTCCAGTTACAATTTGTTTGATTTAAAGCTTAACTTAGTCCTAAAATCTTACCGGTCTCAAAGTCGATGTCAATATCGTAATAAGCCGGTCGGGTCGGCAGGCCAGGCATGGTGCTCATCGTCCCTAAAAGAGGATAGACAAAGCCTGCGCCAACCGACGCGCTGACATCCCGGATGGGGATGCGATAGCCTTTGGGCACGCCCTTTAGCTCGGGGTCATGGCTGAGGGAGAGGTGGGTTTTTGCCATGCAGATCGGCAATTTGTCGTAACCCAGGCGGGTATATTCGGCAATGCGATCTTCTGCCAGCTCGCTGTAATCCACCCCGTCCGCGCCGTAAACTTCGTGCGCGATGGTTTCAATTTTCTCTTTGAGCGGGACGTCCAATGGGTAGAGGAATTTGAAGTCCGCCGGTTTCTCGGATGCTTTCACGACCGCTTCTGCCAACGCAACCGCGCCCACGCCACCCTGGCTGAAGTGATCCGCCACCACCGCGTCCGCGACACCGGGGTGCCCCAAAGCGATCTTGCGCACCAGTTCGAGCTCGGCAGGCGTATCGGTTGGGAAGCGATTGACCGCCACGACCACCGGCACGCCAAACTTTTGTGCGATGCTGGCATGCGCCAGCAGGTTGGCGGCACCCTTCTCGACCAGTTCAAGGTTCTCGTCGATGTATTCAGGAGCAAGCGGCGCGCCAGCAGTCACCTTTGGACCACCGCCGTGCATCTTGAGCGCTCTGACCGTCGCCACCAACACCACCACGCTCGGGATATTGCCCGAGTAACGGCACTTGATGTCGAAGAATTTTTCCATGCCCATGTCCGCGCCGAAGCCGGACTCGGTGATCACAAAATCTGCCAGCTTCAAGGCGATCTTGTCCGCCATGATGGAGCTGTTGCCGTGGGCGATGTTGGCAAAGGGACCGGCATGCACCAGCACTGGAGTGCCTTCGAGGGTTTGCATCAAGTTCGGCTTGATGGTGTCTTTCATTAACACCGTTAGCGCGCCAGCCACGCCCAGGTCGTCCGCCGTGATGGGCTCGCCCTTGCGGGACTGCCCGATCACCATGTTCGCGATGCGTTCGCGCATGTCTCTCAGGCTGGTTGCCAGCGCCAGGATAGCCATTAGCTCGCTCGCGACGCTGATGTAGTAGTTCGTTTTGAGCTCAAAACCGTTCTCAGCAGTGCCCTGGCCTACGGTAATTCCACGCAGCATGCGGTCGTTCACATCCACAGCTCTGCGCCAGGTGACCGTCTCGGGGTTGATATCCAGCCGCGCAAAGCGCGCTTTTTGCTCGTCGGTAAGCAGATCGGGATCGGTCTCGGTGATGCCGAGTTTCTTCAAGCGTCCCTGCATACTTACCGAGAAATGGCGCTTACCCTTCTTGTCCTTCGGGCAAAGCCGGTTGAACAGACCCATATCGGTCTGGCTTGATTCGTGGAACATACGCGTGTCAATGGCTGCCGCCAGCAGGTTGTTCGCGGCGGTGATGGCGTGGATGTCGCCGGTCAGATGCAGGTTGAAATCTTCCATCGGGATCACCTGGGAATAGCCGCCGCCAGCAGCGCCGCCCTTGATGCCAAAGGTGGGTCCCTGGCTGGGCTGGCGGATGCAAGTGATAACGCGCTTGCCAAGGTGCGCGCCAAGCGCCTGGCTCAACCCAACGGTGGTGGTCGTTTTGCCTTCTCCGAGCGGCGTGGGGGTGATGGCGGTCACATCAATGTACTTGCCATCAGGCGCGTCTGCCAGGCGATCAAGCACTTCGAGCTTGATCTTCGCCTTATAATCACCGTAGAGCTCCAGTTCGCTTTCCTCCAAACCCATTTCCTCCGCCACCTGGCGGATTGGTTTGAGCGTTGCCGCCTGGGCGATATCAATATCTGCAGGCACGGGGATTTTGAGGTCAAGCGGGGTCGCGACGAACTTTCGCCGTTCAGGGTGTTGAGTCATACTATTCTCCTTGGGTCATGGTCCAACGGTCACATCCAATGGGATGGAGACCGAAGCGTTAAATTTGAGAGTTTCTGCTGTTCCGAGATAAATAAGCGGGACTTGCACGGTGATTGAGCTGTTGGCACGAACACTTCCACTCCGGGCAGAGCCGCCGCCAACGATCTTGCCTTCAATGTCAGTTATGACAACGTAAACCACCGCGCTGGAAATATCCGCGTTGAGGTTGTTGATGACATTCACAGTAGCTGAGTCGCCAGCCTCGTTGAGCACTGGTGCACCTGCTTCCAGGGGATCATAGCCGAGTTGGAACTGCCCGAACTCGCCCGGCACGATGATCATATCCACCTGCTGCGCGACACATTCCACTGGCAGGTCGAGAACCCCCGGTGAGAACACCAATTCCTGGTCAGGCCAGATCAGGTCAATGTAGCCCTGCTCCGCCAGGCAGACCTTGTCCGCGGCGTCTGTGACCGTTAGCAGATAATAGGTTTCGGTCAGGAGGCGATCGGTCAGGTTCTTGAGCAAAGCGCCGCCAGAAACGTGATGATAATCATCAGCGATGAAGTTCCACTGTTTGACTTCAATGTTTTCCCACCAGCTGCCGCCCTCAAGCGAAGCCGACTGCGCCGTGATCCAAGGGTGAATCTCCACCAGAGCGATCTCCTGGTCTGCCTCGATATCTGCCAAAACAGAGACACCGGTGCGGTCTTCCTGGGGCACGAAATCAAGCATTCCGCGTCCGCCGCCGATGATCAGACCAGTGGCGTTATAGGCAATCGCGTTGAGTTCGACATTGGAGTAGGTATAGGGGTCGGAATTATTGATCCAGCCTGTCAGCCTGATCCCATCCTTAGCTTCAACCCAACCTGTGTTTTCGATAACAAGAGGCTGGGAATATCGCAGCTGGCGGTCCTTCAGCCCTTCTTTGACACGCACTTCAACGGTATAAGTTTCCAGCCCAGGAAGGAGTTCGAAGTCCTGAACCAGGCCAGTGGTCTCGCGCGGGAAGATGTAACGCACGGTGCGGACTTCATGGGCGATGCGGGTGCCGCTGGCATCCAGCGCCAGCACCTCCACCTGCACATCCCGCAGGATTGCGTCGGTGAGAGTATTGAAGAGCTTGGCAGTGATGTGAAGTTCGGCGCCAGTCTGCAGGTATTCCAGCTCGGTAATGCGGACCGGGTTTGGGTTGACCAGGTCAGGCGTGGGGGTTGGATTGACTGGCTCGACGACCACCTGAGGCGTGCCGTCCACCAGGATCACGGTCGGTTGGCCGAGCGTCGCCGTGGGCGGAACGGGCGTGGCGGTAGGGTCACTGGGCGCAAAGCCCCCGCAGGCGCTTACGCCAAGAAGGATCGCCAGACCAAGAAGGATGAGTGTGTGTTTTTGGTTCACATTATCTCCACTGCCACGTGATCACATGCCAGCCATTCTATTTTATCTGTTTGCGGGGGATTTGGGTAGTTGCAGTGGGAACAATTGGCGAATTGGGGGACCTTAATTAATTCTTGATTGTGCTCGGCTTGCCCACACGCGCTTTCAGCGCTGGGGTGCTTCGCAATAGACCGGCACGGATGGAATTCACCCTCACCCCGGCTACGCCGACCCTCCCCCAAGGGAGGGCTAAGGATGGCTTCCCTTGGGGGAAGCTGGCTCCCGCCGTGAAACGGA
>MTKZ01042910.1_pt1 | contig 21045 bp, 20 predicted proteins | sample 1042781 | NCBI WGS metagenome assembly MTKZ01 (sample SAMN06212207, study PRJNA360539) | anaerobic digester metagenome | biome: Wastewater treatment plant; material: sludge; isolation source: anaerobic digester fed with sludge from wastewater treatment plant | place: Denmark: WWTP Viborg ... | reverse complement strand
GGCAATAGCACCAGTCAGGTGATGGCATCAGGGACGCTGCAAGGAGACCTATTGAGCCTTGATCTTACCACTCAGCAGCCCATAACCCTCTATAAGCTTCTTCTGAATATGTATGATGAAGAAGTATCTGGAAAATACAGTGCAATATCCTCCGGCGGAGACAAATGGACCGGCCAGGTTGATGGATTTAGGCTGGCAGCCTAATTTTTTTTAATTTTAATTGAATCATTTTTTAAAAACATTTTCGATAAGATTATAAGCAATACTAATCATTGTTCCTCAATTGGAGGATGTATATCATGGCCAGTACAAGGAAATTGGCAGAATTTTCAATATCTAAAGACCGGCTTATTCAGGCCTTAGCCTGCATCTCTAATTTGGCTGATAGAGCAATAGTGAGAGCAATAGTACATCCCAAAGATGTGATTTTGGGCTTTGCTTTTAGCAATATCCTATCCGATGATCAGTCCGGCGATGAACTATATGCCGACTATGCCATAGTCAAAGAAGAGATGATAGATCCCAATTTTTTGGTAAAGAGCGAGGAATGGCCCCTATTTTTCATCTCCTGCACTGAAGCCTTTATCAGCTCGATTATGACTCTGGAGCCCAGAGAGAATCAATTTCTTAAGGTTGAATTCTATAATATATTGGAAGAGGATGCTCCGGAGATGGTCAAGAGCGAGGCTCTGGTCCTGGGAGAGCACAACTCTGCAGTGGGATCTATCTTGCGGCATCAATCCTCACAAGAGGACGATACGGTAATGGAGGCTGATGAGAACCAGTCTGTGCTCTATGGATAAGGAGTGGCTGTCCTCGCAGGAAGTCATCGGTCCTGAACAGCTTTGAAGGCAAAGCGCCGGCGCAGCAATGCGGCTATTCCGCCCAGGCAGATGAGAGCGAGGCCGATGGCATAGACCTGCAGATCCAGTTGAGCCAGCATGAAGGCATTGAAGAATATTCCGGCTATAGGCAGCAAAGCAAGCCTGCCCCGGGACAGGGGCACCTTGAATGGTCGCTTGATCTGCGGCTTATTGATTCGAAGCACAATCAGAGCGGCATTGATTGCAATAAAGGTCACAAATACAGTAAAGTTATTGACATTGGCCACGAAGGCGATGTCCCCCAGGAAGACAAATGACATGGCAAGGATCCCGGATATCAATGTGGCAGTCCAGGGAGCCTGAGTGCGACCATGAACAGCGGCCAGAAAGGATGGCAGGGATCCCGACTGAGCCATGCCATAGATAATCCTGGAAGAAGCGAGGAGCATGAGCAGCACTGTGTTTATGGTAGCACAGAGGGCTATTAAGGACATGATGCTGGAGGCATTGGGGCCCAGAGCAGAATAGGCAATATCTGAAAAGGGTGCCGAGGAGCGGCTCAGCTCCTCCCAGCCCAGAATGCTCACCGAGGAGATGGCCACCAATATATAGAGCACTATGCTTGCCGATATGGCCAGTATCAGCCCTCTGGGGATATTCTTTTCCGGATCTTTTGCCTCCTCGGAGAGCTTGACCACCTCCTCAAAGCCAATGAAGGCGAAGAATATCAGGGCAGATGCCTGGAATATGCCGGAATAGCCCAGAGGAGATAGCTCCAGCAGATTTACTCGGCCCAGGTAGGGAATGCCGAGCAGTATTATCAATGCCAGCCCCAATACCTCTATGGCTGTTAGGACAATGGCTATCCTGGCCGATTGCTTGATTCCTAAAAAGATTATGAGAGAGAGGGCTGCCAGCAGGAGCAGAGCAGAGGGCAGAATGGCAATGCCTGTGAGGGCTCTAAAATACCCGGCAAAGCCCAATGAGACCGTGGCTGCCCCCACAATGCCGCTGAAGGTGATCAACCAGCCTATGAGGAAGGCAGGAAGCTGGCCGAATGCCTGATTTGTGTACTCGTACTCGGCTGAGGCCCTGGGAAACATAGAGGCCAGTTCGGCATAGGACAGGCCGGTAAAAACGGCAACCAAGGCGGATAGAGCAAAGGATAGCCAGACAGCATTTCCGGCCAGGCCTGCCGCCTCGCCGATGAGGGCATAGATCCCGGCTCCCAGGATTATTCCAACTCCGGATACGGTGACCTCAAATAAACTCAAGGTGCGGCGGAGGTTAGTCTTCATTTCAATAGATAATCCTGTGCTGAGTTATATTAGCTTTTTTAAAGGATGAAATAAGCTATGATCAAATGCGGGACCCTGTATGCTCAATCCTAATTGTCTGGCTGCTCTGCGGCAGTATCATTTCCCAGATCAATGCAGGACAGCAGATGGTTCTTAAATCAGTCTCAATCTTGCATGAGAAAAATAAAAATTATAAAAAACTAAAAGTATTTTATATTGTGAACCTGTAGGATGCACCGCTCAAGAAGGTTCCTGTCTCGGGATAACTCTGTCCGTTCTTCATCAGAACTATGGTATGCCACATGTCACCAGGCACTCTGAGGTTGTAGACTCCGTCCAGGATATCCGATCCCATGCCCTCAGTTCCTATGTAGCTGCCGTCAACGTAGACATCATAGCCCTTAAGCCAGCTCGACCTCATGGTGACTGATGCAGTGCCTTTGTATGATGGCTTGCTTGATACAGGTTCTGTATATGGTCCGAGATCAGTCCACTGCCCGGATCTCTGGCCGTAGACATAGATGTAAATGTAGTTGCTCCAGCCCCGGGAGTAGAACTGCAGAATATGCCAGCCTGGGGTGTCTCCGTTAAACCATCTCTTTTGCCAGCCTACTCCAGCATATCCCAGATAATTGACGCTGAGACTGCCGCTCGGATACCACTCATAAATCCATATGGGCTCCCTGCTGAATGTCTGCAGCCACATAGGCAGCCAACCATTTAGACGGCAGCCGGCCACGGTCTTGGGAACACTGGATACGTAAAGCTTGTTTTTCGGTGCGGCCCCATCTGGAGAGACTATCAGCCGCTGAGTGGCATAGCTTTCCTGAGGATAATTAGCGGCGAAATTCTCTGTTGTCTGGGCCCGGCTTGAGGAGCGTCCTGATAAAGCCGCATCAGAGACGATAGCCGAGCTGGCCGGGATTAATGACTTGCTTGCCTCTCCTGATGGAGGCGTCCGGTAGGAGGCAGCATCTTCTTCGGGTATGGAAAGGCCCAGCTCTTGTGCGCTTGATGGTGCAGCAGGAAGCGGCGCTCCCTCGGGCAGACTAGATGAATATTCTCCGTATGGATCATACTCATCCCCATACTGAACATCCGTGTAAGTCGGATCAAAGTTCTGCAGGCCCTGGGCAGAGATGGCAGCAAACAGCAACAAAAGGCATGCCAAAGCCATAGGCCAAATCCTATTCTTTTGCATAGCTATCAATTATTACACTCCCCATGATCCCGCCGGAAGCCGGCAGGATTGATTTATGATCCAGATCTATTAATATGATATAAAAAACTCTGCTTTGTATGATCCTCATGTGGATAGTTCAGCAGGTTGGAGATAGCCGGAAGGAGATCTTGGTCGCCCTCGGGCTCCAGGCATTCGGCCGTAAAGAGTTATGACAGTTTTGTGCCACATGTATCAAAAGCGCTGCTGGACATATAGAGATCGGCCTCAAGAAAAGCCTTCGATGGGGCCACGGCGATTTGAACGCCGGTCACAGGACCCCCAGTCCTGTAAAGGTCTCATACTTAGGACTGTGATTTACTGATGTTGATTTTCTGACTCTTCTTTGAAATGGGCTACAGGATTGCAGCAATGGTGCAATCTTATTCAGAAATCGGACGCTTGAAAAGGTGCTAAAGGAGGAGATAGCTTTGAAGAATTCGAAACTCAATATTGATTGGAATTTAAAAAATATTTCCGAAAAGAATTACAGCTTAGAAATAAGCAAATTTCGCCGCTACTTAATGGACAAAGGCTTCAGAGAGAGCACCATTGAAGGGTATGTCGGTAATGTCCACCGATATCTTGAATTCTCAAATGCTATTAAACCGACAGCTAAAGATATAGAAAATTTCCGTGGTTATTTATACACCAAGAATCTAAGCCGAAGCACTTCAAATCAATATGCCTATGCAATTAAAGCATATCATCAGATGTTAGGCGATCAGGTAGAATTCGCGCGAATAACTCCGAATAACACGATTCCTTACTTTTTCTCAACCGAGGAGATTAATAAAATATTTTCAGTAATATATAATCTTAAGCATCTCGCGATGCTAAAAACCCTTTTTTTCGGCTGCCTTAGAGCTTCTGAGTTATGTGGCTTGGATGATGAGGATTTAGATCTGAAAAACCTTACAGTAAGGATCAGAAATGGAAAGGGCGGGAAGGATGGAATAGCTTTCATTTCCGATGAGTGCGCGAGCATACTCAAGGAATATCTGGAAATAAGGCCACAGCTAGAGATCAAAGGGAGAAGACCGCTATTTTATACCGACTTCGGAAATTGCTGGCGGAGAGAAGATCTGCATCACATGTTTACCACCTATAAGAAACGAGCTGGCATTGAGAAGCGCGGCGGAGTCCATGTTTTTGCTCGGCAGTCAACCGCGACGATGATGATAGCCAATGGGGCGGATATTAGCGTTGTACGGCATCTTTTACGGCATAGTGATATTAGAACAACACTGAGATATATTATCGTCTCGGATAAAATGAAAAGGGATAAGTATGAAAAATTCTTAATACTGTGATTCATCTAATTTTTCAATATTGATAGAACTTTTAATCTTATTTATTAGAGCTATTCCATTTTTATCATTTTCATAGTAAAAGGCATAAATGCTGCATATATGTTCATCGTTTAAATAATATATATATCTATCACAGAAGCCATCACCTGTAAAAACCATATGATATTTGTGACATTCATGACCATCTATTGATCCTCTAACAATTTCAATTATTTTAACATCTATAGAATAATTTCCTATTATTTTATTAAAATATTTATTTGAAATTGCGAAATTTATTGTATTTCGATCTAAATATTGATCTTCACGATTAATTCTGTTTTCTATCGATATAGTCATTAGAGGTGTTCCATTTATTTCTATGCGTCTTCCATCTTTGTTTAAAGGTTCTGAATTGTGGCCATAGTTATCAAATTTAACCACGTATCCCATTAATTCATAATTTTCCATTGGCATAATCATCTTTTTTTCCTAGCTAATATATAAGTTTAATCTCTCAAGTACATCATATATTTACTTCTATCTACTTCATAATTTGAAATTACTTTATATGCTATTTTGTCCCCCTAGAATGCGGTGATTTGTAAATGGTCGATTTAGACACCGTTAGAAAGTACGAACTGACAGAAAGCCAGAAAGAGAAAATCTGGGAATTCATGGTTGAAAACGGTTTTGAGAATGTGCAAGCTTCTGTTGATGTGATTCTCACGAGAGAATGGAACGCCAGGCATAGATAAGACTAAACGAAAAAAGTCCAGAAAAACGAAAAAGTACTAAATTTTAAGGCAAAGGATTTAAATACATTGAAAGAAATGACCTACGTGATGTAAATGAAAAATCAAGACCGAATTTTTAATTTCCGCTTCAATGACACGATTGATGCGGCTTTGGAAAAGTTAGCAGAAGAGCACGGTTTGAATAAGTCTAGTTATTTGAGAATGATGATCCTGAGGGAAGCGAAGCAACTTTAAGGAGAATTGTTTTAAAATATTTTCACGATATGCCGTTTAAATCTCTTGCTATTTTGGCATATCGCGAATATTTGTTTTAAGAGGTTTTAAGAATGTCCGAAACATATTTTGAGATAGGTGAAAACGAGACAGGGAGATGCCTAAAGACCCTGTCTCATGGCAATGATAGTATAAATTACATAGTATTTAAATCTTGCGATGGAAATATATTTATTAGCAATATTCCTGAAGAAATGAAAAATCGCAATCAATGGATTAATTGGTGTTTTGAGTATCTAGATCCGGATGTTGAAGAAAATAGAAATAAAAAGCCAAGAAAATTTCCAATAGAAGCGGATGTAACTGATCCTTCAACCTGGCTTAGCTTTGAAGAGGCTTTGAAAAAGATAAAAAACAATCCTACAATAAATTTGGGCTTTGTTTTTTCTAGCGGCGATCCTTATACAGGAGTTGACCTTGATAAGTGCCGTGATCCGACAACAGGAGTTATAGAGCCGTGGGCAGTTGAGATAATTGAAACGCTAGATAGTTATACTGAAATATCCCCAAGTGGCTGCGGAGTTCATATAATACCCAAAGCCAAGCTTCCAGAAAGCGGCAGAAAGAAAGGCAATATTGAGATGTACGATTCTAAAAGATTTTTTACTTTTACCGGGAATGTTTTGGATGAATATAACTCCATTAAAGACAGGCAAAGCGAAGTTTCAGAATTGCATCTCAAAGTGTTTGGCTCTAGGAATTCCACAGTTGGGGATAATACGGCTATATCCCCTATTTTAGAAGATGAAAAGCTAATCGAGCTTGCCAGAATAGCAAAAGATAGAGATAAATTTAAAAGCCTGTTTGAAGGGGATATTTCAGGATATAGTTCTCATAGCGAAGCCGATCAAGGCTTGTGCAATATTCTAGCATTTTGGACACAAGATAAAGCCCAAATAGATCGTATTTTCCGGCAAAGTGGTCTAATTCGTCCAAAATGGGATGAAATTCACGGATGGGGTACATATGGAGAAATAACGATTAAAAAGGCCCTTGATGATGTAAAAGAGCATTATCAAAGATCTGATCGACAGAACAAAACTATTAAGCCAATGGATGCTTTAATCGAAGTTATTGATTACCTAGTCAATAAAGATGGGGATGCTAGGTTAATTTATACTTCTCTTGATGAACCTTATTTGTGGATAAGAATCGAAGATCATTTTGAAATGATCAAGCTTAATCCGAAAAATAAAAACTTTAAGATGCTTCTCTTCGGGCAGGTTAAAGAGAAATATGGTATAGTTTTAAAGGACGACGAAACATTTAAAAGTGCCTTATTAGCTATGGAGCATACTGCAAAGAAAATTACACAAGCTAAGGGATTCGATCTTTATCCTTTCGAACTTGGCTTTAGGTGTACTTGGTATGACGATTCAGCATGGATTGATTTTTGCGGGCCTGATTGGACCGGAATTAGGATTAATAAAGATGGATTTACAAAATCTGATCTTCCCCCTGTATTCCTAAGAACTAACCTGCAAAAAGAGATTGTAGAGCCTAATTATCATGCAAAGCCTGAGGATTTCGATAAAATATTTAACTATTTAAATGTTAAATACGAAGGCCATAGATTGCTTGTTAAAACATGGATTTGCGCTGCGATGGTTCCAAGAATTAGGAATAGGTCTATTGCTCAACCCTGGCTATCCTTTACAGGTATGACCAGCGTTGGAAAAACAAAGGCTGCTCAATATGCAAAGAAAATTGTAGATCCTATTAAAGGAGATCAAAATGGAAACGATAAAGCTCCTCTTCCTAAAGAGGCAAAAGACTTAGCAGTTGTTCTAAATAATTCACAGGTTGTTCTCTTTGATAATGTCGGAAAGAAGATTACCGATGAACTTTCAGATTTGCTATGTATAGCGGTTACTAGAGGCTGTTTTAGAACTAGGAAGCTATATTCAGATGATGAAGAAGCTTTGTTAAATTTGAATAGCGCTATCATTATGACATCAATAGCAACCGAAGGTTTACATGAAGATTTATTGAATAGAATGATTCCTATTGAATTAAACGGATTTGATAAGGAAAACAAAAGAAGGTCCGATATTCTATTAGATGAAGCTTTTGAAAAGGATCTTCCTGATATCCTGGGCGGGGCATATTGTTCTTTATCTAAAGCTTTTGGCAATATCGACCACGTTTATGAAGAAGTATCTAAGCTTGAAGAAGCTCCTCGACTTTTGGATTTCGTTGTTATGGGTGAAGCCTTATCGCGTGTATGGGGTGAAAATGAAGGCTCATTTATCGAAGCCTACAATGATGCACAAGGCAAGAAATCCGCAGAAAATATAACTGCGAATCTTGTTATAAATGCATTGATAGGGTACATCAAAGACCTTGAGAAGGGAGCTAAATACGATAGAGTAAAGAAGCGCTTCGATGAATTTGAACCTTATACATATTATGGTCCGGTTGGGAAGCTTGCGGGATGTTTGAGAGAATTTTACGTTAAAGAATATGGCTCTAATCCTATTGAAAGGGAGTGGCCTCAAACTGAGAAGGCTTTTGCAATCAAAATCAAAGAATCTATGATGGGGCTTAAAAATTCTGGCATAGATGTGATTGTTGACGAAAAGCAAACGGGCGGATCACATTACCATACTATAAAAGCTTCAGAAAAGATTAAGGAAACATTAGCAAAAGCTTGGTAAAATCGCTATCTGAAGGCTTTGAAGGGATTGATTTTTTGAAGCCTTCTAAAGCCTTCAAGGCGGTTGATGCTGATTTATTGCATTTTTGAAGGCTTTGAAGGGGTTGATTTTTTGAAGCCTTCTAAAGCCTTCAAGGCGGTTGATGCTGATTTATTGCATTTTTGAAGGCTTGAAGGGGTTGAAGGGATCATATTCTATAACCTCCCTCTTCCTGGGGTGTATGGCCACGCTTGGGTGTTTCCTTCTTTTTATTTTTTTTCTTTTTTTAAAGAAAAAGAAAGCCTTCAATCCCTTCACGCCTTCCTGATTGTGGTTTAAGGTCTAAATGGTAATCCTTAGGAAATATAACGCTACCGTGCGCAAGGTTTATATATTGTATTATTTATATAATATAAAGATAATATGCCTCAAAAATACGATTGGGCTTCTATTGAAATGCAGTTCGTAAGGGGAATAGAAGACGAAAATGGGAAAGACCATTGGCCTCTGCCAAATGAATTAGCTAAAATCGTAGGGTGCAATGTCGAATATATCCATACCAAGATGAGGGAGGGCCAGTGGAAGGATAAGAAAGCTGCATATCTTCTTAAGCTTGAACTCTCTGATAGTGATTTTGAAATAGAAGATCCCAAAGCCGAATATGAGCGATTTCAAAGAAAAGCTTATCAGGCAGCAAGCTCAACTTTGGCTGTGATTATTAAAAAATTAGATTATTTTATAAAAAACCAAGATTTTAATTTATCTGACCTAGATAAATTGATGAAAATGCTTGAAAGAATTCAATTAATTGCTAAAAATTCTATTGGTGAAAATTTAGAAAACTTTGAAGATGCCAAATCTGAATTTGCGCGTCTTATGCAGCAATTGAAGAAAGATGAAAAGGCTGAGAAAGAACCAGCTATTTTAATCGAGCCTGCATGCTCGCCTTGATAGGCTCGCTCTCCCTCGCCTGCTGGCTCGGAGCGGTTTAGCCCTAAAGGCTAAACCCAATAATCTTAGGAAGTTCAAGAACTATTATTATGTTTTTATTAACTATTACAAATTAAATTTTTGCTAACAAGTCATTTCATAGACTATGTTCATAAAATCGAGGATTTTCAGTAAATTAAGCCTACTGATATTGATTCTTTGAAATGGTCTCAAAATGGCCTAGATCGTAAAAGAAAGAGGAAATGGTTATTTTCATATTTCATAAAAATGGCAGAATTATATTATAAGCCTCTTGATAGCGATTTTGCACAATTTCTATGCTATTCGATTCTAAATCAAAAGACTTGATAATTTAATGATAGCTTGATAAGTATATAAAGATTGATAAGTTTTTAAATCTTCTTAAGATCAATGCAGTATATAAGGGAAAGGGCTATTTGCCAAGCATTTAAGCTATCAAACCAACGGTATTAACCAGTTTTAGAGCCTTTCATAAATTATAAAATTCAGAATAAATAAATATCTATGGCAAAAGGATCTCTAAACTTAGAAAATCAGCTTGGGGAAGGGTTGGAATGTTTTGAAGAATGGAGAAGAAATAAAGGGTTGGAAAGGTTTTATAATTCATAAGTAATAGAGATTGATAAGTTATAATAATATTAATATAAATTATAACCAGGGGCTTTCCCTTTTAAAACTTTAGACACTCTACGCTCATGCTCAAAATTTTTTCGGGAATTTTTCGCCCTTCCAAAATGTTTATATACTAATAATATTATTGTTTAAATAATTATGGTGCTTTAAAAATGCTAGACCTTCCAACCGGCAAACAACGCTTTTCGATTTTACATAGTGATGCACGAATTAACCTTTGGGGAGGTTCTGTAAGATCGGGCAAGACGATTGCATCAATCCTTCGCTGGATTGACTATGTTTTGACAGGTCCTGAGGGCAACCTTCTCATGATCGGCAAAACCCAACGAAGCCTTGAGCATAATGTTTTAGATGTAATTTCAGAATTAGTAGGCCCTAAAAACTATAAATATAATAGAGTAGCCGGAGAAGTTTTTATCTATGGTAGAAAATGCTTCGCCATAGGTGCAAATGATGAAACCGCAAAATCCAAAATTCAAGGAATCACAGCCGCCGGAGCTTATGGAGATGAAGTAATCCTTTGGCCTGAAAGCTTTTTTACAATGCTTTTATCAAGGCTTTCTGTTAAAAATGCAAAAGGCTTTTTCACATATAATCCCGAATCCCCCCGCTGCTGGTTGAAAGTTAAATATCTTGATCGAAGCGATGAATTAAACCTTAAAAATTTTCACTTCACTTTAGAAGATAATACTTCTTTAGATTCACAATATGTAGAGGAATTAAAGAAAGAATACACTGGATTATGGTATTCAAGATATATTCTAGGGCAATTTGTGGCCGCCACTGGAGCAGTTTATGACTCCTTCGATATCAATAAGCATGTAATAAGCGAACTGCCAGAAAAGTTTGATAAAATATATACCGCTGTGGACTACGGAACAGCAAACGCAACCTGTTTCCTTCTCTTTGGCCGGGCCAAAGGGAAATGGACCGTTTACAAAGAATATTATTTCGATAGCAGGAAAGCCGGAAAACAAAAGACTGATAAAGAATATGCTCAAGACCTAATAGCCTTTTTGGATGGCAAATATCCCCAAAAAATTTTGGTCGATCCCTCAGCAGCTTCTTTTATCCAGGAAATCCGATCCCTTAAAAAGTATCGTGTAGGTTTTGCACAAAATGAGGTTTTAGACGGAATTCGTTTAACTTCCAAAGCTCTAGCTGATGGAAATTTACTCATTTATAAAGGATGTACTAAGCTAATTGAACAAATCCAGTCTTATACATGGGATGAAAAAGCGCAATCTGTGGGCTTGGATAAGCCTGTAAAAGTTGACGACCACGCCGTTGATGCTTTGCGTTATGGTGCTATCGAGATTTTTAATCATAATTATAACAAAATGCCTGTAAACTTGCCAAAGTGATTTTTATGCTAACAAACTTAAATTTCTTATTACCTGGGATGCCTTGGCCTCCTCAAGACATGGACTCCCCCGCGCGGCTTGAATCTTATGAAAAGAACAAATTGCTCTTTGAGGGCAAGCACAATCAAGTTTTCACCGACTTAAACCGGCTTCTTAGAGAAGATAATAGCGGCGTCCTTTCCTTCTCCTTAAACTGGCATAAGAGGCTAACTTCAACCTTCGCAAACATGCTTTGGGGTGAGCAGCCTTATTTTGAATCTGAAAATGAGGAATATCTTCAGAGCCTCGTAGAAGCCACAGATTTTTTAAATACAGGCTATGAAGTAACTCTCGATACATTAAGATATTCCCCAGGCATCCTAAAAATCGGCTTCGACGGCTCGCGGGCAACCATAGAATCTCAAAACCCCGCCTTCTGGTATCCAGTCCTTCATCCAGATAATATAAAAAAGACTCAATACCACGTCCTAGCTTGGACTTTTGAGGAAACCGATTCTAAAGGCAAAAAGACCACTTATTTAAGAGCAGAAATCCATTCAAAAGGTAAAATCGAGAATAGGCTTTTTAAACTTGATAATGGTAAAATAGACCAACAGATTAAGCCTATTTCGTCTCATGCCCGCTATAAAGGTTTAAAAGATGATCAGGATACCGGAATTGCGGATTTTCTAATAATCCCGATTTTCAATCTTCCGACCTCCGATAATCCCTTCGGTCAATCAGATTATGAAGACTATAGCCCTTTAATCGAGCAATTAGAGTTAAGAATCTGTCAGATAACAAGAATCCTTAACAAGCATAGTGATCCAAATATGGCCGGGCCGGAATCTTGCCTTATAAATGATCCAGATACGGGAGAGCCGATTTTCACTAGCGGCGGGAAGTTTTGGCCTTTGGAAAGTGGAGAGAAAGCACCGGAATATATAACCTGGGATGGGAAGCTTGATAGCGCTTTTAGGCAAATGGAATTTCTATTAGATCAGTTGTACGCTTTAAGCGAAACAAGCTCAGTTCTCTTTGGCGATTCTCAAAAGCTCCAAAGGGCGGATTCATCCGCTGCTTTGAAAAGACTATTGATAAGCACATTGTCTAAAGTTAACCGTTTGAAGCTGGCAATTGATCCGAAAATAAAGAAAGCCCTTAAGATAGCTTCGCAAATTGAGGTTCAAAAGAAAGTGCCTGATGCTGTGGAATTATCAGATACCACTATCGTCTGGCGGGACGGATTACCAGAAGACCCTAAGGAAATTGCTGAGATAGCTAATTTGGAAGAAATGAGTGCCGACGCTAACTTAGAGAAAGGTATTTTAAGTGCTTAAAAATATTGAAACTCTAAATTTTTAATTTAGAGTAAATGATTTTTTCAGCCTCTGCTCTTATTGGACCTAATGCTCCTCTAAGCTTTTCTATATCTCTCGGATCAGAAAGATCGAGGTAATTTTTGCCGAAATACTTTTCAGCCATCTCCTTTGCCGCTTTTCTGTCAAGCTGTGGATGACTTGAAATATGACGAACAAAATTATACTTTAATATAAACGGATCGTCATTTTTATATTCATCCTCGGCTACTTGATAAAATTGCTGAATCTTTGTTGTAAGGTCCTCGGATTCTATTCCCATTCTATAATGAGCTAATTGTCTCATCAATTTTATATCTTTTTTCTTTAATAAGGGTTCGATCTCATTAAAATCTAATTTCATTGGAGCATGTATTATTGCACTGACTCCAAATTTAGCAATTCCGGTTCGTTTTTCGCCTTCTGGTTTAATTTCAGTTATATTGGATAGATATCCCGTAATATGATATCTATGAATTGCGGATAAATAATCAAAGATCCTATTTGCGATTTCCTGTGCATATAGAAAAGCATCGTCTGAGCCCATCGGTGGGGTCTTAACTGTAAATCCTTTTAGAACAATTCCTGAATCTTTCGTTTCAGTGTCAAAAGTTATTCCCTCGATTTCTTTTACGATGCTTTCTTCTGAAATAGGTCCGAAGAGTTGAATCTTGGCTTCCCAACCCATACTACCTTCACTTTTTTCTTTAGCACTCATCTTATATGTCTCCTTAAATATGATGGCGCAATTTTTTTATGGCCATCATATTTATGCTTAATCCTTATCTATGCGTCCTTCTGAAGGAAATATGTGTGACCATTCTGATTCTGCCCAACCCATATTCATTTTTTTGATATCGATAAATGGATGCAGCAAACTTCTAGCAGTTTCTGATTTATTTCCATACTTCCTCGTAATTTTAAAGATTTCTTTATGGCCATCTCTATCCAACTCAATGAGGAATTCACGCAACCACGAATAATAATACAATTCATAAAATAGAAAATCTAATGTATCTTCTATCGTGACCTCACCATTGAATTGTCTGTCATTCCCATACTTTTCCTTAAGGAGTTTTTGAAGCCTTACTATTTTATCATGGATACTTTTATGGACTTCAATTATTTCATTTTCAGCCATATTAATTTTCCTCGCTCTCAGAATAATCATTTAAACTACTTACTTTTTTCGGTTCTTATTTGATATATAAATTAAACTGTATGAAGCTGAGTAAATTCAAAAAATTAAAATGCTAAATCCATTGCTTTAAGGCGAATCTACTAACTTCAAAGCGCAGGAGTTGGGATTGACTTTAATTTGAATGTCTTCAAGAAATGTATTAACGATTCATTTATTGAGCCCTGCTCTAAAAAGTTGCCCGTAGCTTTATTGGCTTGAATATCTATGGTTGCCCCATTCAATCCTAAGCTAACTTCTGTGGGATCATAGCATTCAATATTCCAGGATACATTGGTTAAATTTCCTAAACTATCTCTAATAGGAATCTGAAAGTTATAGACGTATTTCTCTTCATTAGGATACACTATCCAATTAGATGGGTATTCAGCTACGAAGTATTCATTTTCGAAGGTCTTATATTGAGGTAATACCGTATTGGTAGTATTTGTCTCTTTTTTAATTTGGAAAGATTCAAAGAAGTGTATGATTGATTCGCTTATATTACCACCTTCATCGAACATACCTTTTACATTTGGGTCAATCTTAAAACGTATATCCGCACCATTTAAACCAATACCGATATAGCTATCCAATGGATCAAAGATCTCTTTATAGCTATCTTCCGAGATATTAATTCGAGTATAATTTATAAAACTATATCTCATTTCATTAAAAACGTTCTTCTCCTCGACATTCCAATATTGTGGATATTCAACTTTAAAATATTTAGTGTCAAGGGTGCTGTATTCGATTGCTGCACAAACGGAGATTGATGCGGCAAATATCACACAAACATCAAGCAATGCCATTATAAAACTAATATTGGCCGTAAAGCATTTCCCATTAATTTTCAACTCTCTTCCTCCTTGATTTCCTCACGATGCTTCTCTATTTATCAGTTTTTAAATTCAGCAATCTTTATTCAAGCGTTATCTTTAAATACTAATAATATTATTATTTTAATATATATTATTAGTCACAGAGCTAACAAAAAATTCTGGGAGTTTCACAAAATGACTGAAGAAGAATCAAATAAACTTACTTTTACGCAAGAGAAGCTTGATTCAATAATTGAAGAGCGTTTAATGCGTGAAAGGGATAAACACACTGAAACAATTTCCACTCTTACGGCTGATAACACGGCTTTAAAAGATAAGCTCGCTAAAATCGAGATTGATAGCCTCGTTAAAGAATCCGGGTTACCTGTGGAATGGACTCAAAAGCTCTCTGGAAAATCGATTGATGAAGTAAAAGCCGAGATTGAAACCATTAAGGCATTAGTTGAAAAGAGTAAACCAGCGCCGGAACCGATAGGCAGCGATTCAAATCCTCCGAATACTAAGCCCGCAATTTTTACTCGCGAATCGATTAGGAGAATGAGCCCCACAGAAATAAACGATAACTGGGATGCTGTTCAAAAAGCGCTCAAATCGGGAATTTAATCAACTTATTGAGGTTTTATTTACATGACAATTAATTCGATCATTCCAGAAGTATGGGCTTCTAGGCTCCTGTATAATTTGAATAAGAACCTTGTTTACGCTCAACCGGGCGTTTGCAATCGAGATTATTCCGGCGACATTGCGAGCATGGGCGATGTGGTGCATGTAAACGGTATTGGCCCTATCACCGTACGACCTTATGTAAAAAATACTCCTATAGAAGATCCTGAAACGCTTAGTGATGCTTCAACAGCACTTCATATTGATCAGGGTGACTACTTCAATTTTTCGATTGATGACGCTGATAAAGCACAAACTCAGCCTAAAGTTATGGATGCTGCGATGGCTGAAGCTGCTTACGGTATTTCTGAAGTTGCAGATGACTATATCGCCTCTATTATGGTTGATAACGTTTCTGAAGAGAATGAGATAGGAAGCGATGTGTCGCCCATAGTGCCGAACACTACAGAAGGAACGACCGCATTCGATTATCTTGTGGATCTATCCACGAAACTTAATGAAGCAAACGTGCCAAAGGCTGGAAGATGGGTTATTGTTCCTCCCTGGTTTACGGGTAAACTTGTCAAGGATGACAGGTTCACCAACATTTCCGCTTCTGGAAGCTCTGAAGCGCTTAGAAACGGATACGTTTCGAGGATTGCGGGTTTTGACATTCTTGAAAGCAATTCGGTCCCGAATACCACAGGAACGCTTTATAAGATCGTCGCTGGCTACCCTGGAGCTGTAACTTACGCAGAGCAGGTTTCTTCAATCGAGCTATACCGGCCTGATGATAGACTTGCGGATGCTTGTAAAGGACTTCATATCTATGGGTCTAAGGTAATTCGTAGCTCCGGTTTAGCTCTCCTGACTGCAAACAAGACTGCTTAAAGGTGCTGGAATATGCTTAAAAATTTTTTATGGCCTTTCGCGCTTTTCGTGCTGCTTGCCTCATTCTCTGGCATGGCTGATGCCAGGCCAACCATAAACGAGACTCAGGCGGTCACTGATAGCTATGTGAACCTGTCCACCCCAACCGCCCTTAACTCCACCGCTGGCATGGAAATAAACGCTTCCAAAGACAACAGGCTCATAGTCTTGGTAGCTAACACCGCCCAAAATGCCGGGCTTAATGTCACCGTGGAATCTGGTTCTTATTTCCGGTCCGGTTTGGGAAATCTCACCTTGACCATCCCCGCCTCAACCTCGCGCCTCATAGGCCCGCTGGAGTCTTCTAGGTTTGAACAGGCGGACGGTATGATTTATTTCTCGTTTAATAACACGAACGGGACCGCTATTGGCTACAGGCTGCCCACAAGCTAAGGGCAGTCTTAATTTTTTCTGAGGCTACAAAATGGCGATAACCGAAACCGATATCATTTCATCCCTTCAAATCCTAACTTCTGTGGAAAGTGTTCAATCCAAAGAAGAATCTGAAGCCGATCCAGAAGAAAACACAACAGCAGATTTGCTTTATACCGAATTTTCAGAACTCCTAGATCAGGCTGAAGAAGAATTTGAAAATGATCTAATACGTCTAAATCTGGCTACTGTTAGCGATCTTACTACTAAAAGAGGTTTAGCCTATTTGATTTGCGATTACATGCAAATCGGTATGCCTGAATGGAATGCAGCAAAAATTGAGTTCAACCAAGACAGCCGCCTTTATCATTTCGCGAAACGGAAAGGATCTAGTTATTATTATAATTATCTCCGAACCCTTGAAAATGCTTTGAAAGCCGATGCGGATTATAAAGAACGCCGCGCGGGGGTTTTTATTACATGAAGCGGCGAAGCTTTAACATGCCTAACAAAATGCTCATATCCTCTACCACCGGCGGGCCTTCATCGGATGCTTTTTTTAATTATGGGCCGGTCCCCGATGGGGAGGAAGTAACTCTAAACGCCGGAACACTCGCGACACCCTCAACCAGCCTCTATGTCACTCTGAAAGACCACGGCTATTATAACGAAATATCTATAATTATTAATATGCTTAATGGTTCAACCCCTGTCCAGAAAACGGTTCTTTTCGATTATTGGAATGGGGATGGTTGCCTTACTGGTAAAGCGATATCCCCCTGCGAAATCACAGAAGTTTTGAATTTTACAGCTACTTACAGCGGGCTAGATGGGACCGTTGCTGATCTGAAAATCCAAGCAAAAGACTCCCTAGGCGAATTTATTACAATACCTGGAGAAAGTGTTACTGCTTATAATTATTATTCGTGTTATTTCCAGGAGATAACCACAAAGGCAGATCTAGTAGAGTTTGAAGCAGCGGGCCTAACTGTGGAAAATTTATATTACTGCCGAAGCTATCGCGAAATGCAGCCGCTTGATCAATTTGAGATTCAAGGCTACACAAAAGAAGACGGCGGGGAAACAGTAAACAAAACTTTCGCAGTAGCTTCTTTAGTTCGCAAGATTAGAATTCCTGGATCAGCAAAGCCTATTGCTTATGATTTTTTCGCGAAGGAAACTTATGATTAAATCTCGTATAAAAATTTATGAAGGTGCTAGAAATATCGAGCTAGTTGTGGACACTGCAAGCGATCTTTCTAATGCTTCGGTTTTAGAAATTCACGTTCTAAAACCAAATGGGGAAGAGGCCATTTGGCCCGCCGCGAAGCATTCTGATTATGGATGCTTGTCTTATATGATACAATCTGGCGATCTTATAATTCCTGGTTTTTATAAAATTCAAGCCTACATAGACGGCAATCTTGGTGAAACTGACTGTTTCCAGGTTTATGAAAAATATAGTTAAAAATATGATAAATTTTTGATCAAGGTAAAGAGCAGGCTTTTCCTGATATGAAAGACTAAAAAATTAGATTTTATTTTTTTTTACTTAACCGCAATCCTTATTATTGGAATTGTTCATGGTATATCGAAGGTGCAATTTATGTTTGGTTGGCTTAAAGAGATCATAAAGCTTATTATAGTCCTGATAACGCTTCCATTTACATGGATTATTGCGGCGATATACGCATTAAAGAAACTATGGAAATGGATGTAAAATTATTTTAAATAATTTATTATAAGCAATTATAGAATATTATTAATACATACTATTTTTTGAACATGGTGTATTAATTAGACATATATTAAACTTGAACCATGCCGCTTGAACCTATTTTAACCCCACAGGAATGTAACACATAGGTCAGAAAAAGGTAAATATCCGATGGGCAAGAATACTTAGATAGCCTTTCAAAGAATCGCAAGAAAATCAACATCTAGAGTTTTAAGATATGGGGCCACGGCGATTTGAACGCCGGTCACAGGACCCCCAGTCCTGTAGGATACCAGGCTACCCTATGGCCCCGCGCAGCGCATGGTAGGATGCAGAGGTGGCATATAAGCATTTCCCATCCCTTGATGCCGCCCATAAGGAGCTGCAGGTTCAATATGAGCATATGATTAATTTATATAAAATGGGCAGAGAATGGCTAGGGATGACCTTGAGCTTTGAGCATTCTCCATCTGGAGTTGTTCAATATAGATATAGGAGGCCGACCTTTGAGAAAGCTGGTATTTCCTGATCCCTTCAGGCACGATCATCCTCCGGTGCGTGAATTAAGTGAAACAGACCCCGGTCCGTCTACATACGGAGAGAAGTTTGCCGATTGGGTATACAAGAACCTGGGTTCATGGAAGTTCATACTCATTCAATCGATTCTTGTGGCAGTCTGGATAATTCTCAATGCCAGTGCTTATATGCGCCCCTGGGACCCCTATCCTTTTATCTTCATGAATCTGATCTTCTCTTTGCAGTCTGCCTATACTGCATCTTTGATTCTGATGAGCCAGAACCGCCAGGACCGGCTCAAGGCTCATAATGATTATCTAATGAACCTTCGGGCGGAAGAGGAGAGCAAAGCCGTCCTGGACAATTTTGCGGCTCAGAATAGGGCTCTGCAGGAGATTTATTCGCAGCTATCTGCCATAAAGAGCAAAATTGAAGAGACTGCCTGATTTATCCGGATCTTGAGATGGGAAAAGGTCTTTTTTCACTAAAGTACTGCTCCGAAGGCACCCTCCTCCAATTCCATCAGCTCCCGCCAGGTGGCCTTGCAGGAGCAGTCCAGGCTTTTCAGCTGCCCCACATCCTGAGAGAGGGCATGATCCCGGATAGCTGAAGCAATGCTCTCATCGCATTCTCCGCAGTTATGTGGCCCCCGCCGGGTCCCCGCTCCCACCGGATCGCAGACTATGGGTCCGGGCACGCTTTTAAGCACCTCCAGAGCCGACCAGAGCCATGGTGGGCGGAACTCTCCTCTCTGCCACATCCTCTCCACCAATGTATTGCGCTGCACATTGCATAGGTTTAAAGAGAGCACATCGGAGTGAGGTCTGGCTGCCAGGCCTGTGGCTATGGCATCTCTCATGGCCTGGCCCTCAGTGAGCAGGGGCGGCTTGAGCAAGATGTAGGCCTTTATCCTGCCCCCCTGGCGGTGCACCAGTTCTGATGCCGCCACAAAATCCTGCAAGGAGAAGCCCTTTCTTATGGACTTCTCCCGGATGAGGTCATTTGAGCTCTCGAGACCAATGGCAAACTCGGTGGGAAGATGGGACAGACAGGCTTCGACGCCCTCGCCAGTTATGTACTCCGGACGGCTCTCTATGACCAGCCGGGATATCTCCAGAGCCTGCAGACGCCTGAGGATCTCATCTCTGGCCTGCACAGGCATCTCATCCGGATCCAGGAAGCTGCCGCTGGTATAGATCTTGACCACAGAAACCTCGGGTGAAGAGCGGCCCATAGCCCACTCGAACTGCCTGATCAGATCATCCGCACCGGCCGGCGCACCCTCTCCGGCAAAGCCGCACATGGTGCAGCGGTTCCAGCGGCATCCCACTGTGCGCAGGATCATGGTCAGAGACTCAGCTGGCCGGCCGTCCAGAAGATCATGGGAGCGCCAGACGGTAACAGGCCTGCCCAGGTCTATCTCTGCCTTCTTTTTTGCATTAACCATTGCTTTATACCAGACCCTATCCCAGGTACTGCAGAGCACTGATTCCGGCGGATGCACCGCTGCCCACTGCGGTGGTTACCTGCAGCCTTCCTCCGGTGAGGTCTCCCGCAGCATAGACGCCGGGCATGCTGGTCTCCTGGTTGAGGCGGTTGACCTTGACATAGCCGCCGGGAGTCATCTCCAGGCCCAGGGCAATAGCCAGATCGGCATTGGGCTTCATGCCCATCTCCACAAAGACGCCGTCAGCTTTAACGGTGCGAGGAGTGTTTCCCACATTGAAGCCCACTGCGGTGACGAAATCCTCACCCTGGATCTCGGTGATCTCCGCCCCGAAGGTGGCGGTATAGTTGGAGAGATTCTTTATCCGCTCCAGATAGACCGATTCGGCCACCAGCTTCTCCCGGGTGCAGAGCAGGTGTACCTTGCCGGCGATACCGGCTAAATAGAGGACGGCGCGGGCCGCTCCATTTCCGTAGCCGGCCACGACCACGGCCTTATTCCTGAAGAGGGCTCCATCGCAATGGACGCAGTATGATACTCCTCTGGCCGTCAACTCCTTTTCCCCCGGCACTCCCAGGGGGCGATGGCCGGCTCCCATGGCCAGTATGACCGTTTTGGCCTCATATTGCCAGTTCTCCGTCTTGAGGCGGAAGAAGTTGCTCAGGGGCACAATCTTTTCCACCTGCTCAGTCTGGTTCTCCGCGCCGAACTTCTGGGCCTGGGCCAGCATCCTCTCAGAGAGCTCAATACCCTGAATGCCATCCGGAAATCCGGGATAGTTCTCATAGAGGCCGCCCATGGACTGCTGCGAGCTGTAGATGTTTCCCAAAACCAG
>MTKZ01009819.1_pt1 | contig 21046 bp, 19 predicted proteins | sample 1042781 | NCBI WGS metagenome assembly MTKZ01 (sample SAMN06212207, study PRJNA360539) | anaerobic digester metagenome | biome: Wastewater treatment plant; material: sludge; isolation source: anaerobic digester fed with sludge from wastewater treatment plant | place: Denmark: WWTP Viborg ... | reverse complement strand
GAAGACAATTTCGATAATCGGATTCTTGTCCGCAGGTTACTGCATGCTGCCTCTTATAACGTCATCGAGGCTGAAAATGCCCGCCAGGCGATTGCCGCACTCTGCAAGTACGCCCCGGACCTCATATTGATGGATATCAATATCCCAGGGGTGGATGGTTATACGTTGACATCCAAACTAAAAACAATACCCACATTGAAGAAAATCCCCATAGTCGCGATCACCGCAAATGCAATGCGTGGCGACCGTGAAAAATCCATAATTGCTGGCTGCGATGGACATATAGAAAAACCGATTGACATAGATAGTTTTCTAGATGTGATCAGTCATCACCTTAATCACAATGGCAGGCATTGATCACTTCATGACTGAGAAAACCTCACACTCAAATCAATCAACGCAGAATAGACCTCTCACTATTCTTGTCGTTGAGGATAATGTAGGTAATTTTATGTTAATCGCCCGCATACTCGACAACGCAGGGATCCATTGCGAGTGGAAAACCTCCGGTTATGAGGTGGTGGAGTTTGCAGAAACATTAGTTGATCTTGACCTCGTCCTGATGGATATCCGCCTTCCTTATGAAGATGGATATGGTGCATTCAGAAAACTACGCAAAAATCCCAAATTTCAGCATGTACCCATTGTTGCCGTTACCTCTGTCACTGGTTTAGACCAAATGCGTGCTGCACAACTGGCTGGTTTTAATGGTTTCATAGGAAAACCGTTGGACCCTGACCGCTTCCCGCTACAGATCAATCGGATCCTGGCGGGAGAGTCGGTTTGGGAATATGAGTAATTGATAAATACTCTTTAGCAATCAACCTTATTATTTTGTTTTTACTGATCGGAGAGGAAAGATGGCACAGCAAATCGACACAATTAACTCTATAAATGGCGATCAGTCTGTTTTTGCACCAGGTTACAGCTACAAGAATATCATGCGAACTTTTATTGTCATTAGCACCATTTCTTCCGTGGTGTTCCTCGCCCTATCCTATCTAACCAGTGAATTTGGCTACTACCTGCTTGCCGGCAGCGCTTTGATCACGCTTGTCCTATCCATCGCATCATTACCCAGACCACCCAAAAAACTATCCGCGTTCATTGTATTTTTACTGTCTTTATCCTACCAATTACTTATCATTTTACTGGCCAGTATTCTTCCCTCTTACCTGGGAATACCATACGCGCTCATCTCGATCCTGCTTGCATTTATCTTTACCTCGGTGATCCCACGAAGTGCAGTCAGCGACTGGATAGTAACCGTCGGTATCCTTGGAGCGATCGCGTCACTTGAATTAACAATACTTGCACTCCTGCCACAAGTTAACAATCCGGCCATCGCCAGTGTAATTGTGATCATCGCAGTTTTCATGCTGATCAAAGTAAGTGAAATGTTCGGAGAACATCGCATTGTTGCATCCATTCGAACAAAACTTCTGCTTATTTCTTTGGCATTAACCCTCATTCCTTTGATCGTGTTTTCCTTTATTAGCAACCGTTTCCTCCAAAACTCCATTCAAGTACGATCGAATGAAGCGCTTCGAGTTGCTGCGGATCAGACGCGTTTATCAATAGACACTTTCTTTCAGTCCAACCTTGACGCGTTGGAGATCGAAGCAACGTTGGGTTCCATCCGTAATTATCTATCCCTCGCAGCAAATGAGCGGTCAAATAGCATTGAAGAATCAGCCATGCGCTCAACCCTTCTCTCCCTGCAGACAAAGGAACAAATTTACCAGCCCTCGTACGCAATTCTAGATCTTACTGGTAGGAACCTCTACGACACTGATCGTAACAACATTGGCGACTCAGAAGCTGAGACGAGCTACTTCCAATCCTCCGCATTAACCAGTGCCAGTTATGTAAGTTCGGTTGAGTTCATGCCAAATTCATCAAAAGGATTTATTTACTTCATTACTCCGATCAAGAATGTATCCGCCCAGGTGATCGGCTATCTCCGCTCCAGGTACGATGCGAGGATCCTCCAATCTTTTTTGGATAACAACGTGGGCTTAAGCGGTAATCGCTCTTACCCGATGCTGTTGGATGAAAATGGTTTACGCCTTGCCGATGGTTTTTCACCAAATTTGATCTACCGCACGATCTCAGACATACCAGAGGATACATATACTGCCCTCGTCAACAACAAGCGCCTCCCCTCCACTATTTCTTATGCGGAGATCTCATCACCTTTGACCGAGTTGGCTCAGGCATTGAGCTCGCCAGCCGAGGTGGCTTTTTACACCACGAACCTCCAGGTGCAACAGAAATTGATCCCTCATTCAGGGGCTTTACTAAAAACAAATTCGCAACCCTGGAGTGTCGCCTACATGCAGGACCAATCCGGGTTGACCGCCTCCCTTTCTGAACAGAATCGGTTATCCACGGCTATTTCGTTACTCATGGCAGGGATTGTCAGCCTTTTCGTTATTCTCGCGGCTAACCAGTTTTCAAAACCAATTATCGAGATCACCCGTTCAGCAGAAAAAATCGCCGATGGCGACCTGGGTGTTCAGGCTAAAGTGACTTCGAATGACGAAATCGGAACACTCGGTACAGCGTTCAACTCTATGACAAGGCAGTTGAAAGATCTGGTCGACACTCTTGAGAATAGGGTTCGAGAACGTACACGCCAATTAGCTTCTCAAAACGAAGCCCTGCAATTCAGATCACGACAATTACAGACTGTAGCGGATGTGGCGCGCAGTATTGTATCCACTCGCGAAGTCGATTCACTGCTCAACCAGGTTACCAGGCTTGTGAGTGAACGGTTTGGTTTTTACCATGCCGGTATCTTCCTTCTTGATGAGCAGGGTGAATATGCCGTCTTACGAGCCGCAAATTCACCAGGCGGGAAGAGGATGCTTGACCGTCAGCACAAACTGAAGGTGGGGCAGATAGGTATTGTGGGTTATGTGACCGGTACAGGTGAACCCCGTATTGCCACTGACGTAGGTGAAGACGCGGTGTACTTCAACAACCCTGATCTGCCAGAAACCAGATCAGAAATGGCCATCCCGCTGATCCTGAGTGGATCCATCATCGGAGCCCTGGATGTGCAATCAAAGGAATCAGATGCGTTTAGTGAAGATGATATCGCTCTATTTACCACGCTTGCTGACCAAATCTCAGTGGCAATCGAAAACGCGAATGCTTACGAATTATCACAAAAGACTGTGGAGGAAATGAAAGAGCTCGATCGGGTTAAGAGCCAGTTCCTTGCTAACATGTCCCATGAATTACGAACCCCGCTTAACTCGGTGATCGGTTTCTCTCGTGTGATTCTTAAAGGCATAGATGGACCAATCAATGATACACAGGAACAGGATATCACTGCCATTTACAACTCTGGCATGCATCTGTTAAATATGATCAATGAGATCCTTGATCTCTCCAAAATTGAAGCTGGCAAGATGGACCTACAATTGGAAGAAGTCAACATCTCAGACCTGGTGACAAATGCAGCGAAAACAGCGACGGGACTGATCAAAGACAAGCCGATCGAATTGATCACTATTGTCGAACCTGATCTGCCGATCATAATGGGAGATGAGATCCGGATCTCTCAGGTCATTACCAATCTGATCGGTAATGCGGTTAAGTTCACAGAGAAAGGTACCATTACACTTGAGGCTGCACTAAGCAAGAATGAGAATAACAAAGAAGAGATCTTGTTCACTGTAGCGGATACCGGAATTGGTATCGCTCCTGAGGATCAGGGAAAATTATTCCAGCGCTTCTCACAGGTGGATGACTCACCCACCAGGCGGACCGGAGGTACTGGACTTGGTCTCTCAATTTGCCGTTCATTGGTTGAGTTGCACGGAGGCAGGATCGGTTTGCTCAGAAGCGAAGTAGAAAAAGGCAGTACATTCTTTTTCACACTGCCTGTGGCAACTGAGCCTGAACAGGTGGAAATAAAATCGGAAAACACGAATGGAAATGTTATCCTTTCTATCGATGATGATGAACAGGTCATCAGGCTCTATGAGCGGTTCCTTGAACCCTATGGCTACAAGGTCTTACCTTTAACAGATCCTGAACAAGCGGTACAACGTGCGCGCGATCTCAAACCTGTAGCCATCACACTAGACATAATGATGCCTGGCAAAGATGGATGGCAAGTGCTCAACGACCTCAAGAAAGACGAGGAAACGCGCGACATACCTGTCATGATCTGTTCGATCCTGGAAGAGGAAGAAAAAGGTTTCAGCCTGGGTGCCTCTGAATACCTGGTAAAGCCTTTTCTCCACGATGACCTGGCTAATGCAATAAAAAGACTCAATCGCGAAGCAGATATTCATGATGTTCTCATCATTGACGACGATACGCAGTATCTGCATTTTCTGCAAAAGATGATCGAGGATGAAGGTCAATTCCTTCCAGTGCTCGCAGATGGTGGAATTTCAGCACTGAAATTACTGGCGGAATTTACACCTGACGTGATCATCATGGATCTTTTCCTCGAAGACATAAATGGGTTTGAATTGCTTGCCAAATTCAAAGAAGAACCCAGGTTGAAACAGGTACCTGTGATCATTGTCAGTGGATCTGAATTGAATGACGACCATCGACAACTGTTAGGTGATTACAGTGAGCAGATTTACTCGAAATGGACGATCAACAAGGAAGATCTCCTCGTGAACTTACATGACACACTCACCCGCATTAAAAAACCTGACATTGCGCCATAAATGTACGATCACTTTTTAGCCCGCTGCCTGGATTGCGGCTACCAGGCGGAATTCGATCAAAGGTCGCCCGCATGTCCGAAATGCGGGTCATTCTGGCGCGAGGCGATCTATGATTACACGAATATTGCGAAATTAATAATTGATAGAATTCCTCGCCGGCCATTCAATTTATGGCGGTACAAGGAACTTCTTCCCGTTCTCCAACCAAACCCGTCTTTATCGATGGGAGAAGGTGGAACACCTCTGTTGCACGCTCGTAACCTCGGTTTGATGTTAGGCAATCCCAACATCTACATCAAGGACGAAAGACAAAATCCGACTTCCTCGTTTAAGGATCGTCAGGCTGCTCTTGCCATCGCTATGTTTAAAGAGGCCGGAATAAATGAACTGGTTTGTGCTTCAACCGGTAATGTAGCCATATCCTATTCCGCTTATGCCGCTCGCGCAGGTATCCGGTTATGGGCTTTTCTCACCAGCCTGGTTCCATCAGAAAAAATGCGAGAAGTGGCTATCTATGGAACGCGCGTGATCAAAGTGACTGGTACTTACGATACGACCAAGCACCTGGCAGAAGAATTCGCGCTGCAACGAAAGATTTACATTGACCTGGGTTCTCGCAGTATCGCTTGTATTGAAGCGATGAAAACCCTGGCATTCGAAATATGTGAACATCTTGCGCTGTTACCTGACTACGAAAAAGATGAGGATAGATTTCCTCCACCTGCCTGGAAATCTCCTGATTGGTACTTCCAATCAGTAAGCGGGGGTATGGGCCCCCTGGGTGTCATAAAGGGATTCATCGAGCTTGAAAAAATGTCACTGATCTCCAGCGTTCCCAAAATGGGAATCATCCAGGTAACGGGATGCGCTCCGATGGTGCGTGCTTGGGAATCAGGCGAAGAGGTTGCTGAGCCGATAACCTCGCCTCAAACCATGATCGCTACTCTTGCCACTGGTGATCCTGGCCGGACTTATAGCGAGATACAATCCCGCATGAAACAGCATAAAGGCGGCGCTTTTTGCAGTGTGACAGATGAAGAAGCGTTTCGTGCTATGCACCTGCTGGCGAAAATGGAAGGGATTTCTGTAGAGCCCGCGGCTGCAGTGGCTTTCGCCGGATTGATCAAACAGATCCGTGCTGGCAAAATTCGTCCTGATGAAGTGGTAGTTGTCAATTGCACCGGTCACACAGTACCGATTGAAAGCCATATTTTGGGTGAAACCAACAGCCGCGAGATCAATACTACTATCGCAGGGGTTTACCGAGACCAGGAGGAGGGTCTGCTGGCAGCCCTTAACAATGTCAGTATTGATCGCTTCCCGCGCATTGTTCTGGTTGACGATGAACCCAATGTCCGCAGATTAATCAAACGCATACTGCTTTCACAGGGAAAATATTCTCTCTATGAAGCAGAAGACGGCAAAACTGCTGTTGACCTGATCACCCGCGAATTACCCGACCTCGTTATTCTCGACCTGATGATGCCGGAAGTGGATGGCTTCTCAGTCATAGACATACTGAATGCCCAAAAAGAAACACGAAATATACCCATAATTGTCATCACGGCCAAAGAGCTAACCTCTAGCGAGAAATTGCGCCTGAAAGGTAGAATCCAATCACTGATGCTAAAGGGTGACTTTATCAGTGATGAACTGCTGGAAGAAGTTCAGTCAGTGATCAAATGAAAAAGATCAATTTGCGCGAAAAAGGTATACTGGCTGCTTCCGGGTCTGCAGTGTTCCTGGGTCTGACGCCGATATTCGGAAAACAATCCATCTTACTAGGTTTTACGCCACTTGCTGTCGTGGCTATCCGCACCACCATCGCCTGTCTTCTATTATTGGCTTTTTTATTAGTTTTCAAGCGCTCTTATTTTTATATTTATCCACTTGGATTGGCGGGATGCCTGGCAGCCGGGTTGATCAATGGTGTGGGTTCAATTTTTTATTACACAGCCATTTCACGTATTGATGCAGGAATAGGTCAACTTCTGTACTCTTTTTACCCGCTTTTTATGGTGTTCTGGTTGATCTTGGATCGTCAATCTGTCAATCGTGTCACATTATTGCGTTTAATGTTTGTTTTCCCCGGTGCTTTCTTGCTTTTGCAGACGACTAATGGAAAAATTGACCTAATCGGCGCTGCGTTCATGATTCTGGCGGCAGTGTTTTATGCCCTGCATCTACTAGTTAATCAACGGATCCTTTATGAAGTGCCCGCGCCAACGGTTACCTTTTATACACTAGTTTCTATGAGCATTACCGTGATCATCGCATTCCTGATTTTTAATCCCACCTTACCAGTCAATAACGTTTCTTGGACTCCTTTGCTTCTGTTATCATTGATCACATTTATATCAAGGTTAACTTTGTTTCTTGGCGTTAAACATCTGGGCGGAATTCAGACCGCCCTGTTGGGTCTGGGTGAATTACTGGTTACCGTTGTGGTTGCGCAGATATGGCTTTCCGAACGATTATCTCCTGTTCAATGGATCGGTGCGATATTGATCTGTTTAAATCTTGCACTGGTGATTTTTGACAAACCCAGCGTCAGAAAACGCTACGGACGGGGGTTTCTGTTTTGGTTGAACCCACCTTCAGTCAAACCTGGAGATGCCCCATTCCATAATTAAAAAACAAAAGAGACTCCCATCAGGAGTCTCATATCCAGGGTGGCTGATGGGGGTCGAACCCACAACCCTCGCATCCACAGTGCGATGCTCTGCCATTGAGCTACAGCCACCACGAACGAAGAGATTTTATCATACCCTCTATTGAGGTGCAAGCAACCCTTGAATTACCAGTGAAGCCATTTCAGTCGGAACGGTTACCTGGGTACGCTCCTTAAGATCTTTGATCGTAACATTTCCTGCCGCTATCTCATCAGGTCCTAAAACTACCACAACCCTTATTCCAAGTCGATCAGCAAATTTAAATTGTTTCTGAAGTTTTCCTTCTTCAGGATATAGGATCACCTTCAGTTGTTTTGATCGTAAATTTGCAGAGAAAACCAAAGAGGCTGCCAGGCTTGCTTCGTCAAATACTGTCACCAATACAGAGTCATTAAATTGAGATAATTCCGGCACCAAACCATATTTTTTCAAGAGCAAAGTGATCATTACGTCGCCCATGGCAAAGCCCACACCTGCCAACGGTTTCCCACCGACATCTCCTACCAGGTTGTCATAATGTCCCCCGCCCAACACTGCCCTGCCCTCACCACCGATATCCCAGGCTTCGAACACCGTCCCCGTATAGTAATCCAGCCCACGGATGATACGTGGATCGTAAGTGACATAATTCGCCACACCAAGATGTTCAAGTGCAGAGAACACTCTGGTCAATTCAGGTGATGTCTTCCACAATTCGTAATCATTGATCAGGTCCGTCAGGTTCTTGATCTGCGCTTTTGATAATCCGGCGTCGCCAGCTGCTTGTGTCCAGCTTTCGGATGACATCTTATCGATGCGGTCAATCAACCTGAACACTTCAGGGGTCAATTCTCTCCTGATGCCTGACTCAGCGATCTTCACTTCCATCAAGCGGCGGTGATTAACCTTGATCGCAATTTGTTCCGGTGTAACGCCAGCTCTTTTAAGAAACGTGGCACAGATCGCGATCATCTCAGCGTCGGCTTCAGGTGAGTTAACACCAATAGTATCAATATTCCATTGGAAAAACTCACGCGTGCGACCCTTTTGTGGTTTTTCATAACGCCAGAAATTTCCGAAAGACCACCATCGCAATGGAAAAACCAATTCATTTTGCCTGGCTGCCACCATCCGTGCCAGTGAGGGGGTCAACTCTGGACGCAGCGTCACCAGATCTCCACCTCGATCGGCAAAAACGAAAGCCTGTTCCTTTACGAGTTCTTCTCCTGATTTCGCCGCGTAAAGATCAATTTTTTCGATATAAGGACCATCGTATTCCTGGAAACCAAAAGATGTTGAAACTTCCTCTATTAACCCGTAGAGCCATCTACGAATCGCCATATCCTCCGGATAAAATTCCCTGGTTCCCTTAACAGATTGAATCTGTGTTTTCATAAGTTCATCACCTTTCAGGATTGATTCCTCGCTTCCTCATTTTAACATAGTGAATGATAAATAATAACTGTAACGTGATATATACCACTTGTGAGTTCTCGATAATCTGATGTATCATATACAAGTTGTTAGAATTCCAATGAGAGCAGGAAAAAATGAACGTTATCGAATTGATTGAAATCATCGATGGAAAATTGTTAAATGAATCAGCCGACCTATCCCGTGAAATCAAAGGCGGTTGTGGTGCTGACCTGATGAGTGATGTTCTGGCTTCGATTCAACCTGAAGCCGTTCTTCTCACAGGGTTATGCAACCCACAGGTCGTGCGTACCTCAGTGATGGCTGATGTTGCCGCGATCGTCATTGTTCGTGGTAAAACTCCTCCGCCTGAAACACTCGCCCTGGCAGAAATGGAGAGGATACCTCTCATTTCTTCACCTTTTGGTATGTTCGCATTATGCGGCAGACTCTATGAAAATGGACTCGAAAGCCTTGAGCGGCCAGTAGATGGCAGTGATTGTGATTGTGGTCAATAAGGTTAGCTAGATGTCCCCGGATACGCTCTTCAAGGGAAAACTCGTTTCTGAACAAAAAGCCGAGGATATTACTCGTGTTGAAGAATTAGCGTACGAGCTTAAAGTTGAAGAAGTAATGACTGCCAATCCCTCCACCGTCACTCCTGAGACCAAAATGAGTGACGTCCTGGTGTTGTTCCGGCAGACACGGATATCCGGCGCGCCGGTGCTCGAGGATGGTCGACTGGTAGGCTTGGTTAGTATAGAAGATTTACTAAGGTGCCTGCAGAAATCTGATCTTGAATCAGATACCAGGCATTACATGAGTACCAAATTATTGACCATCAAAAAGAATGAACCGGTCATTGAAGCTTTGAAGTTATTTGTAAGCTCTCATTACGGCCGTCTTCCCGTTGTTGATGATGATGGAAATTTGCTTGGCATTTTGACCAAAGGTGACATCACCAGCGGAATTCTTCAGGCGATGCAGCATGATTACCAGGAGGAAGAAGTTCGTCGATATCGGGCATCTCACCTCTTTGAAGACATTGAAAGTGACCGTTCCAGTCTGATCCTGCGATACTCGATCAAACAAGGTGACTTCACTCACGGCGGGTCCGCCTCCTCAGCCATTAAAAGAGCCTTGCTCAGGCTCGGTGCCACTCCCCAGATCGCCCGCAGGGTGGGCATTGCGGTTTACGAAGCTGAAATGAATCTGATCATTCACACCACACATGGCGGTTTAATCCGCTGTGAGATTGAGCCTAAACAGATCTCGATTAACATAACAGATGATGGACCCGGCATCCAGGATGTTGCCCTGGCGATGAAGCCCGGTTACTCAACAGCATCAGATACGGTAAGAGAACTTGGATTTGGTGCAGGTATGGGTTTGGTAAATATTCAGCGCTGTGTGGATTCAATGCGTCTCGAATCTGTATTTGGCCAGGGTACGATCCTGAGATTGAAGATCTTCTTATCCCAGGAAGATTCAGTTGGCGAAGGCAGCTAAAGCAAAATTGGAGGAAAATAAATGAATCTGCAGGATATCATCACCAAACTTGACCTCAAAGCGCTTTCCTCAGTAGAAGCAGACTTCTCATCGATCAAACCGACCTGTGGTTACACCTCAGATCTCCTGAGCTGCGTAATGGCTGGCGCACCAAAAAAATCCATTTGGATCACACTTCAAGCTCATGGAAATATCATCGCTGTCGCCACTTTGCTCGACCTCTCAGCGGTGATCATCACCGAAGGCGCTATCCCCGATGAGACCACGATCGAAAAAGCAAACGAGGAAGGTGTTATTTTACTAAGTACTCAATTATCCACTTACGAAGTCGTCGGAAAGCTTTGGGAAATGGGTCTGAGAACAGCTGATCCAGACCAGCCCTGTCCGTAGTTCATCCTGTGCGCACCTACCGCGCTGATCTCCACGTCCATACTGTACTATCTCCCTGCGCTGAGGTGGAGATGATCCCTCCACTGATCGTTGAAGCTGCCATAGATATGGGGATTTCGCTTATCGCCATCACTGATCACAATTCCAGCGCGAATATCCGGTCGGTGCAAAAGGCAGCAGAAAATACCAGCCTTGTCGTATTACCAGGAATGGAATTACAGACGAGAGAAGACATCCACTCGTTGTGTCTCTTCGATTCTATAGAACAGATCGAAGTTTTACAAAATCTTGTCGATGCATCACTTCCAAAAATCCAAAACCAACCCGAGCATTTTGGGGAGCAATTTGTTGTAGATGAAACCGGTGACTTTATCCGCACAGAAACACAACTCCTGATCACGTCGTCGTCCTTATCAATAAACCAGGCATTTGATGCGGTGAATAAGCTGGGCGGTCTATTCATTCCTGCTCACATCAACCGCAAAACCTTTGGGTTGATCGAGAGCCTTGGCTTTCTCCCTCCGGAGATTCCATTTCCTGCAGTAGAAATATCCAGGCATTTGACGGTTGAACAAGCCCGGAGTCAGATACCCAGTATCGGTTCAACCACGGTGATCCAAAATGGTGATGTCCATCGTTTAAATGAGTTCTTAGGTTCGTTGTATATTAATATGGAAAAACCAACCATTGCTGAATTTCGCCTCGCATTACTAAACATGAATGGACGCTCATTGAGCATCCAATGAGACCTAAGTTTTCCTATTTTGCATTATGAAGTAAAATAACCTAGCTCTCACATATTTTTGGTACGGATAACTTACAACACGATTTGTGACATTTGTTAATTGTGATTTGAGCTTTAATTAGGTAAACTGCTCAACGAGTGCAATGCGCGGAAAACCAGAGCACCAATTTGTTACGGGAGATTTTATGAATTCCACTAATACAACAAAGACATATCCCAAAAATGAACCTTTAGGTGATGAGATCAAAAAAGCTTTGATCGATACGATCATTGAACAACATATGGATACCCCAGGCGCTACTATGGTTGTCCTAAACGAACTCCAATCTGCAATCGGCTTCGTAAGCGAGGCGATGCAGGAGTACGTCGCAGACCGTTTACAGGTGCCCTACTCAAGAGTACACGGTGTGGTTTCTTTTTATTCCTTTTTCACTACCACTCCACGTGGAAGACACACGGTTAAGTTTTGCATGGGTACAGCCTGCTATGTAGGTGGTACGCCCGCTTTGATCGAGAAAACGAAACAACTACTAGGTGTTGAACCAGGTGAAACCACCCGAGATGGCAATATCACCTTTGAAGTTTGCCGTTGTGTTGGAGCGTGTTCACAAGCTCCTGTTATTGTGATAGACGAGGATGTTGTCGGACGCGTTCGCCCTAATAAACTCCCGCAACTGATGAAACCGATCCAGGAAGACATAGGATAACCTTTGAGAGAATTATCCTTGCATCTGCTTGATATCGCTGAAAATAGCATTGCCGCAGGTGCATCTCGCATCAGAATCATTGTAACTGAAGACCAAACAACAGATCTTTTACAAATGAGTGTGGAGGACAATGGCCGCGGAATGAGCCCGGAAATGGTTGCGCAGGTTACAGATCCATTTATCACTACCAGAACAACCAGGAAAGTCGGGCTCGGTATACCACTTTTGAAATTCGCAGCTGAATCATGCAATGGATCTCTGACCATCAAATCTGAACCTGGCAAAGGAACCCTGTTAAATGTGATTTTTCAACGAAGCCACATAGACCGTATGCCCCTGGGCGACCTGATCAACACAATTCTTCACCTGGTTGTTTCCAATCCGCAAATTAACTGGGTTTTTGAGTATAGGTACAATGACCAATCAGCAGTATTTGATGATTTTGAAATCAAAAAGGAATTAGGTGACCTTCCTATGACTGAGCCTGATATCCTGGCATGTATAAAAGAAATGATCAGATCCATGATCTTTGAAATAAATCCTGATTTCACGCAAGATTCAATTTCCATCCAAAATTAGGGTACGGAGGAGAAAAAATGTCTACAATAAAAAGCCTTGAAGACCTGAAAAAAGCCAGAGAAGAAGCATTGAAGAAACGAGACTTAAAAGCCACGTCAGGTGCAGTTCAAGTTATCGTTGGAATGGGTACCTGCGGTATTGCTGCTGGAGCGCGTGATGCCATGAAAGCTATACTTGAAACGATCGAAAAGGATGAAATTAGCGGAGTGATCGTTACTCAAACCGGCTGCATCGGCGTTTGCGAAAAAGAACCCATAGTACAGGTCATCGTTGGTGAAGCACCTAAGGTAACGTATGGCAAAGTCACGCCAGAAGTTGCACGGAAAATCCTAAAAGAACACGTTGTTGGCGGTACTGTGGTTTCCAATAACGTGATCAACATTTAAAACGGGAACAAAGGCCGAATGTTATGAAGTATTATCGCTCACATGTTTTAGTTTGCGTGGATCCTGATTGTTTAAAAAAAGGCGCCCATGAGGTGATGGATGCTCTCCAGGATGAATTGGTATCCCAGGGTTTGATAGAAGAAGTTCAGGTATTGGAAACCTCCCGCATTGGTGGCTGTGACCAGGGTCCTGAGTTAATGGTTTACCCGGAGGGAGTCCATTACTCCAACCTGACACCTGATGATATGGCTTATCTGGTCGAAGAGCATTTCCTCAAAGGTCGCGTGGCAAAGAAATTTGTCACAGAAGAGAAAGTCTTCTCTGATGAGGAACTAAGTGCTCCAACCACTAAAGAGATCCGTGTAGTCCTGCGAAATTGCGGCAAGATCGATCCAGAAAATATCGAAGACTATCTGGCTGAAGATGGTTACCAGGCACTCGGTCAGGTACTCTCTGAGTACACTCCAGAACAGGTGATCGACGAAGTATTGAAATCCGGCCTGCGCGGTCGCGGCGGTGCAGGCTTCCCGACCGGTAAGAAATGGCAATTTGCCCGGGCCAGCAAAGATACACCTAAGTTTGTGATCTGTAATGCAGATGAAGGTGATCCTGGAGCTTTCATGAACCGACGTGTTCTTGAAGGAGATCCGCATTCCGTGATCGAAGGAATGATCATCGCTGCGTACGCCATCGGTTCCAACCAGGGTTATATCTACTGCCGTGCTGAATATCCCATCGCGGTTAAAACATTACGTATTGCCATCAAACAAGCCAAATCCTTAGGCTTACTGGGAAAGAACATTCTGGGAACCGATTTTTCCTTTGACCTGGAAGTAAGAATGGGAGCGGGAGCCTTTGTGTGCGGTGAAGAGACTGCCCTCATGGGTTCCATCGAAGGTCAACGTGGCGAACCAAGGCCACGGCCTCCCTTCCCTGCTGTAAGAGGATTATTTGGAAAACCCTCCAATATCAACAATGTCGAAACATATGCAAACATCCCGCAGATAATTTTCCGCGGTGCAGAGTGGTATTCCAGCATGGGAACAGAAAAATCCAAAGGAACCAAAACCTTTGCGCTCGCTGGTGATGTCAAACATACCGGTTTGATTGAAATTCCTTTTGGATTGACCCTGCGTGAGATCGTATATGATGTGGGTGGTGGCATCAAAGATGACAAGGGGTTCAAAGCCATTCAAACCGGTGGTCCAATGGGCGGATGCCTCCCTGAAGACTATCTTGATCTGTCGGTCGATTACGAAGCGTTAACGCAGGCCGGCTCCATGATGGGTTCAGGCGGTCTGGTGATCATGGATGAAGAAACCTGCATGGTGGACATTGCCAGGTTCTTCATGGACTTTACCCAGGATGAGTCGTGTGGTAAATGCACGCCTTGCCGTGTTGGTACTCGCAGGATCCTTGAGATCCTCAACAGGATCTGCGAGGGGAAAGGTCAACCCACCGATATTGAAACCCTGGAATACCTGTGCGCACAGATCAAAGAAGACAGTCTCTGCGGTCTTGGACAAGGTGCTCCTACTCCGGTAATTTCAACTCTCAAACATTTCAGAGATGAATATGAAGCTCACATCTTCGAAAAACGTTGCCCGGCCAAAGTCTGCAAAGCGCTGATCAGATATGAGATTATTGACGGGATCTGCACAGGTTGTACGGTTTGTGCGCGCAACTGTCCAGTCAATGCCATATCCGGCGAACGTAGAATGACTCACGTAATCGACCCGGATGTTTGTGTCCGCTGCGGTATCTGTATGCAGGTCTGCAACTTTAATGCAATAGTGATCAAGTAACCACTGGTAATTTCTTCTTACATAGATCAAATTCAAGGAGGATGCTGATGGCGGAAAGTGTCAAGGAAGGCAAGTCGGTAATAGAAGCAGTACGTGCCGCTGTAGAACGTTACGGTAATACTCAAGATGAACTCATACCAATCTTAAATGATGTGAATCGTGAGGTTGGTTATTTATCTAGCGAGGCTTTGGATGAGATCAGCCAGCTGCTTAAGGTTCCACGCAGTCAACTTTTCTCAGTTGCCAGTTTTTACCGCATGTTTTCCACCAAACCTCGCGGCCGTCACGTGATCAAGTTTTGCGAGAGTGCTCCGTGTCACGTCGCCGGGGGGCGAGAGGTTTGGCAGGCAGTTAAAGATTACCTCAAAATCGAAGAAGAAGAAACTACCCCAGATGGCAATTGGACCTTATTAACCACAAGCTGCCTTGGGGTTTGCGCAGTAGGACCTGTTATGCTGGTTGATGATGACATCTACGGTAATGTCGATCCCTCCCAGATCCCATTCATACTTGAAAAATATCACTAAAAGGAGACTAACATGAAATCATACCGTTCAATGGTCTTGGTCTCCAGTGATCCCGAAAGTATCGAAAAAGGTGCAAATGAGGTATTTCAAACGCTGCAGGCCGAGATCAATAAATTCGGACTTGAAAATGAGATTTCCTTGTCTATGGTGGGTGAAATTGGCCGCCATGATGCTGCTCCCCTTGTGATCGTTTATCCCGAAGCTGTTATTTATGGTCCGGTGCGATCTGAAGCTGTACCCTATCTCGTCGAAGAGCATTTGTACAAAGGCCGCATAGCCGCTGACCTGCAAGCCCCCGTCAGAGAATTATCCGGTAAGATCGCCTGGTTAACTTCTCGAAAGGGAACACTTCCAGCGGAGCAGCGTATCGTGCTGGAACGGACAGGTATTATAGATCCCACATCCATTGACGATTACATCATTCATGAAGGCTACCAGGCACTGGCGAAGGTTATTACTGAAATGTCCCCAGAAGAGGTTTTTACCACTTTGGAAAAATCCGGTCTTCGTGGACGTGGAGGGGCTGGATTTCCGACTGGAACCAAATGGCGTTTTGTAAAAAAAGCGGCTGGAACCAAGAAGTATGTGGTTTGCAACGCCGACGAGAGTGAACCAGGCACTTTCAAAGATCGGCTCATCCAGGAGGGTGATCCTCATTCGATCATTGAAGCTCTCGCGATAGCGGCATATGTGGTCGGTGCAGACGAAGGTTACCTTTATATTCGCGGAGAATACAACCTGGCACAGGAACGTCTCAAGGGAGCTATTGATCAGGCTAAGGAAATGGGATTCCTTGGTAAGAATATTTTTGGAACTGATTTCAACTTTGACCTGCATGTACATAGCGGCGCCGGCGCATATATTTGTGGTGAAGAAACAGCATTAATTGAGTCCATTGAAGGAAAACGCGGTGAACCACGAGCCCGACCACCATATCCCACTACTAATGGATTGTGGGGAAAACCTACCCTGGTGAACAACGTTGAAACGCTCGCCAATGTGCCTCCGATCTTACGCAACGGTGCTGAATGGTACCGAAGCTTTGGTCCCCCCACCAGCCCTGGCACAAAGGTTTACACAATCCTTGGTAATGTGAATGTCACTGGTCTAATTGAAGTACCAATGGGCATTACATTACGTGAAGTGATCGCGATCTATGGCAAGGGCATGAAAAACGGAAGCCACTTCAAATTAGCCCAAACCGGCGGTTCTTCTGGTTCCATCATCCCGGCCAGCCTGCAGGACACTCCAATGGATTTCGATTCCTTTTCCAAGGCAGGGGTTGCTCTTGGATCGGGTGCACTACTGATCTGTGACGAGAATACATGTGTCGTCGATCTCACAAGAGTGCTGTTGAACTTTTTCCGCAAGGAATCCTGCGGTAAATGTAATCCCTGCCGCATCGGCAACCAGCGCGCTTTTGAGATTCTCACGAATATCTCCGAAGGCACCGGTAGAATGCAGGATCTCGACGACCTGTTACTGCTAAGTGATAACCTTTATCAGTTATCCAATTGCGGATTAGGTCAGACAGCCGGCGCGCCAATACGGGATATTTTGACTCACTTCAGAGCTGAAGTTGAAGCACACATTCGGCTAAAAGTATGCCCAACGGGAATTTGCCCGATGAGCGGAAAAAGAATTTAGATCTGATGACAGGAGAGATTCGATAATGGTCACGATTACTATCGATGGTAAAACACTGGAAATTCCTGAAGGGACGACTGTTTTACGCGCAGCGCAAAGCAACGGGGTCGATATTCCCACTTTGTGCGACCATCCCCACCTGACCCCTTACGGCGGCTGCCGCCTATGCCTGGTCGAGGTGGAAGGATACCGGACGCTGCAGCCTTCCTGCACGTTGCCGGTCAGCAACAATATGGTCATTAAGACTGCCACTAAAAAGGTGCTGGATGCCCGTAAATTTGTGCTGACATTGATCTTCAGCGAACGCAATCACTTCTGCCCTTATTGCCAGGTCAGCGGTGGTGATTGCGAATTACAGAACGCTGCTTATCATGAAGGGATGACCCACTGGCCGTTGCAGCCAAACTGGCAGCCCTACCCTGTAGATGCCTCACATCCATTCATCATTCTTGAGAACAATCGGTGTATCCTCTGCCGACGTTGTGTTCGCGCTTGTGGTGAACTCATTGGCAATTACACACTAGGGTTTGAAGAACGCGGTGCCCGCAGCATACTCGTCGCTGATACCGGTGTTCCCCTTGGCGAAAGTACGTGTATTTCCTGTGGTTCCTGTGTCCAGGTCTGCCCAACAGGTGCCCTCATCGACCGCTGGAGCGCGTACCAGGGACATGATGTCAAGTTCGATTCAACCAAAACGATCTGCGTGGGTTGTTCGATCGGTTGTGGACTCGAAGTATTCACCCGTGATAACCGCCTTGTTCGTGTTGATGGAGATTGGGATCATCCAATCAACGAAGGGATTTTATGCGAGATTGGCCGTTTTGAACCGATGACAGACAAATGCGACCGGATCTTTACACCTATGGTACGGAAAAATGGCGCACTAAAAGCAGCAACATGGGATGAAGCGTTGTCAGCGATCGCGACTAACCTGTCTGGAGCTTCTGGGGCTATTGCCGGTATCATTTCATCAAGGCAGCCTGTGGAGGCCCTTTTCAAGTTCAAGCATTTACTTGGCGACAAACTCAATGCCAGTTTAGTTACATCCACTGAAGAAGGTGCGTTCACCGCCGCATCAGCAGCCTTTGCAGACACTCTAGGTCAGCCATTTGAAACGAAAATATCTGACCTGGAGACCGCTAACGGCGTATTACTGCTCGGAGTTGATCTTGTTAAAGAACATCAGGTAGCCGGTTTCTTTGTTAAACGCAACCTCGCTGTTGGCACCAACCTTGTCGTGGTCGATTCAAAGGAAAATGAACTCGATAAACTGGCGAATAAAACACTCAAGCCGGCAGGTGTAACTTACGAGGATGTGCTAAAAGGGATTTCCGCTGCCGTGGTTAAATTGGGATTGGCAAAAGCCCCTTCGAAGACCAAAAAAGAAGATCTGGAGCCTATTTCTGCCAGGACGAAGATCGGTACAGATGATTATCTCGATGCCGCCTTTATTTTAGCCTCCGCGGTTGATCCAGTCATTGTTTATAATCAGCAAATCGATCTTTCTACGCTAAAAGAATTTGCTGCGCTTATCGGCGCGAAACTACTCAGCTTGAAAGGTGACGCAAACAGCCTGGCAGCATCTCAACTCGGACTTGATAAACCTTACAAAGCCGCTGAATACAAAGCCGCTTACATCGCCCTTGGAGATGGTGAACTTACTCAAAAGATGGTCAAAGAATTAGAAAAGATCCCATTCAAAGTTGTTCAGGCGAGTTACGCTTCTGCGCTGACGGCTGGGGCTGATGTTGTTTTACCCTCCACCACCTGGTTAGAACAAAGCGGACATTACATCACACTTGATGGTAAGATTCAAGAATCGGTGAAGGTATTGGAACCCGCGGAAGGCATCCTTACGATCGGTGAAACTCTCACAAAAATTGCAGACAAGATGAACACCAGCTTGGATGGTGATTGCCATCTAACTGTTCATAAGCGTGTTGCACCGGTTGAGCTTGTAAATTGATTTACCAGTAATTACCAAGATAAGGAGAGATCATGGCAAAACCCAAAGTATCATCAGATTGGATGGCAGGCTGCGCAGGTTGCCATATGTCCCTGTTGGATATGGACGAGAGACTCGCGCAAGTTGTCGAACTGGCTGATCTTCGCGCCACTCCCATCACTGATCTTAAGGAACCTGATGCAACTGGTGTAGATGTGGGTGTGCTGGAAGGCGGAATCAATAACTCTTCTAACGAAGAAGTGGCACATAAAATGCGCTCTCGATGCAAGATTCTTGTAGCGCTTGGTGACTGCGCCGTTTTTGGCGGTGTACCAGCTATGCGTAATTTCTTCACGATCGAGGAATCTTTGCGCCGCGCTTATGTAGAGACCGAAAGTACAGATGAAAGTGGCAGGATTCCTGATGACCCGGAACTTGCTGTACCAACCAAAGTACGCGCTTTGCATGAAGTAGTTCCCGTGGATGTGTTCGTTCCCGGCTGCCCACCCGATGCAGATACGATATTCCTGGTACTCAGTGAATTGGCCCAGGGACGTATTCCGGATCTTAAGGGTGACAACCTTTCCTGGTACTAATTTTAGGAGGTATGAGTATGGTCGCACAGAAAATCACAATCGAACCAGTAACCCGCATCGAAGGTCACGCCAAGGTAACGATCCGCATGAAAGAGAACGGTGATGTTGATCATGCCTACATGCATGTCAACGAGTTCCGTGGTTTCGAAAAATTTTGCGAAGGCCGCATGGTTTTTGAGATGCCGCTCATCACCCCCAGGATCTGCGGAATTTGTCCTGTAAGTCATCACCTCGCATCAGCCAAAGCCGGTGATGATGCCCTCGGGGCTCCGCCCCCCAGACCGGCTGCCCTGCTGCGTGAATTGATGCACATGGGTCAGGTAGTTCAGAGCCATGGCATGCATTTCTTTGAATTGGCTGGGCCAGATCTACTCCTTGGATTTGATGCGGATCCGGCGATTCGTAATGCGGTTGGGTTGCTGCAAGCGGATCCGGGACTGACCCTCAAAGCGATCAACCTGCGCAAATGGGGTCAGGAGATCATCCGCATTCTTGGCGGACGCCGTATTCACCCCTCATTCGCTGTGCCAGGCGGCGTTAATAAAGCTCTTACCCAGAAGGAACGTGATTTGATCCTCTCAGGTTATGATGAGGTCATTTCTACCATACAAGCAGGTATTGCTATCATTTACGACTGGGCAGAAAAGAACATGGAAGATATCAACAAATTTGGTGTCTTCAGCACAGGTTATTTCGGTCTGGTCAAGCCCGGTAACACTCTTGAACTGTACGATGGGCAGATCCGTCTCATCGGTCGGGACGGAGCTGAACTGGAAAAGTTCGATCCACGCAATTACCTGGACTACATTGCCGAGCATGTTGAACCTTGGTCGTACCTGAAATTCCCGTACTACAAGAAGATGGGATACCCCCAGGGTGTTTATCGGGTTGGACCGCTCGGCCGCTGCAACGCATCTGAACGTATGGCAACGCCGTTGGCGGACGCAGAACTAAAGCGTTTTAAAGCGCTGAACAATGGCAAACCTGTCGAGAACACACTTCATTATCACACAGCCCGCCTCGTAGAAACCCTGTACGCTGCGGAAAATGTAAAGGTCCTGCTTGAGGATCCTGACATTCTCAGTAAAGATATTTTGAACACCTGCCGCAATCCAAAACCTGTCGGTGTTGGTGTCATCGAAGCCCCGCGCGGCACCCTTATCCATAATTACTGGGTAAAGGAAAATGGACAATTGGAACGCGTGAATTTAATTGTTTCAACGGGTCACAATAACTGGTCAATGTGTGAAGCTGTTGATAGCGTAGCGAAGACTTACATCAATGGTCAGGAGATCCGCGAAGGATTATTGAATAGAGTTGAAGCGGCTATTCGGGCACATGATCCCTGCCTCTCCTGCTCCACGCACGCGGTAGGTAAAATGCCAATGGTCATCGAATTTCGTGATCCAGCCGATAACTTGATCCGCACTCTCTCCAGAGATTAGC
>MTKZ01004664.1_pt2 | contig 21047 bp, 22 predicted proteins | sample 1042781 | NCBI WGS metagenome assembly MTKZ01 (sample SAMN06212207, study PRJNA360539) | anaerobic digester metagenome | biome: Wastewater treatment plant; material: sludge; isolation source: anaerobic digester fed with sludge from wastewater treatment plant | place: Denmark: WWTP Viborg ... | reverse complement strand
AGACGACCAGCTTGAGACACGCGTCGATGTGACCGACGAACTGCCCGAGGAAAGCGACCCCTACAAGCGCCGAGTAGCGGTGGTGTTGGCGGTCCTCGGCGTCCTGGGCGCTTGGATCGGCGTGTTGCACATGGACTCGGCAAACCAGGAGTCATACTTTGCCCGCCAGACCACCCGCACCGCCGTCGGATCGCTGACCGCCAACCTCAACAAAGAGGCACTGGAGGGCCTCTCCACCGACCTCGACGCAGAGGCGGACGCCCTGGAGATGTCGACGAAGTTCGACCCGGGGACACCGGTCGGCGCCAACGAGCCCAAGGAGTCCAAGGAGCCCGACCAGGTGCTGGCCGCGGACGGCGTCCGGGCGGGTATCGATTCCAAACAGCGCGACCGACTGACCAGGGAGTTCACCCTGAACTCCGAGCGAGAGGTGCTGAAACGCAAAGCGCTGGCGGAGACCCGCGTTGCGTACAACATCCGCACCTCGCAGTTCGAAACCGTTCTGACCACCCTGGCGGCCGCGCTGTTCCTGGTCGGTTTCACACTCGTGCTCAATCGACGAACCCGTCCCCCGGTGTTGATCCCCGGACTGCTCCTGGCCGTATACGTCGCCGGGTGGGCCGTCTGGATTCATGCCAAAGACGTTCCGACCACCGCGCCTGAGTCCATCGACGCTGCGGCGGAGGCGGCAACCCATCTCGCCTTCGGCGAGTTTGCTGCCGCGGTCGACGGCTACACCCGCGCCATTGAGGCCGACTCCGACTTCGTCCCAGCCTTCAACGGTCGAGCGCTTGCGTCGTTCCAGATCTCCAATCCTGACTTCGCCTCCACCCTGGCCATCGTCGACACCGCCACCCCCGAGGCCAAACAGGCGGCGGCCGATGCCGAGACCGCAGTGCGCCTCGACCAGGAACAAAACTTCAACGGCCTCATGCTGTCCGGGATCTTCCAGTTTCATGACGGTGATTACGCCACGGCGGCACATCGCATCCGCCAGGCCACGGCGATCAACGGCAACGCACCCGAGGCGTACCTCACGCTGGCAGCCACCGAACTGGCGCTTGGAGACCAGGTGGCAGCCCTCGACGCGCTTGGCACCGGCATCGACATACTCAACCCGGCGACGGACTCGTCCGAGGCCCGCCAGCTGACCGCCGATCTGTTCACCCTGCTCGAGCAGGTGGATGCCGCAGAGCCCGAGCGGTCCGCCGACGTCGCTGAGGTTCGCTCGGTCCTCGCCGCCGAAGAAGCACAGCTGGCATTTGGGCCGTTCGACCCGAAGGCATCGACCGACGCCAAGCTGACACTCGAATCATCTTCCTACATCGGAAACGACCTCTCCTTCGAGATCGCCTACGCGGGGCTTCCGGCAGAGAGCCGCGTGTCGGTGTACGTCTTCGAGCAACCGGCCAAGGGTGCACCGTTCTCGCAGCGAGCCGAACTGGCGCGATTCGAAACCCTGTCGGGCACGGGCACCCTGGTGAGCGAGGCCTCAGTTCAAGCCGCGTGCACCCCGGTTGCGTTTCGATACGACGTGTACGTCGATGGGGCACTGGCCAATTCCTTTGATGCCGCCGGCGGCGAAGGCGGCCAGACCGCGTGCTGAACCTGGCCGAGGCGCTGGCCCGAACTGCCACCGATCCGCCGCCACCGGTGAGCACCGACGACCTGGAGGACGTGGTGCACCTGCTGGAGGGTACAGCTCGCCAGGCAGCGGCCGGCATCCCCGTCGAGGGGCTGCCGTTGCGGGCACCCAAGTCGGTGGTGGCCGACGCCATTCGGTGCGCGCGGTTCGCTGCTGCCCGGCGTGCAGCGGGGTTCGACACCTCCTCGCCTGCTGCCCAACGCAGACGTCGGCGGGGCGTGGTGGCCGACATCCTGGTGGCTCACGTGCTGGCCGGAGGCAGCCTCGACCGACCGGGGAAGGCACGCACCCCGAACAACGAGGTCGCCACCATCGTGACCGACGCGTGGCGGGCCCGTGGCGATGACGACGAGTTGATGACACTCGAAGCATCGACTCAGACAGAACTTGCAGACTTCAACAGCGACTGCGAGGAGATGGCCAATGCGGTGACGGCCGGCTGGGCGGGGCTCGATTGGACCGGGGACCAAGGCCGGTGGTGGCCACGCACTCAGACGACTGCGGCGATCTCGTTGGCAGACGGAGATGTGGTCATCACCATGAGGCCCGATGCCGAACTGGGTGGCCCGGCGGCCGCGCTGCCAACGGTGCTCGTCGAGGTGAAGGCCAACGCCTTGTCACCCGACCACACCTTCGATCTCAATCTGTATGCCCTGGGGATCGCCTTACGAGATGGTCTGGCACCTGCCCTCGTGTTGCATTGGAGCCCCGGCAACGGTTGGGTGCCGTTGCCCCCCACGACCGCCGATGTGTTGGAAAGCGCCGCCCGCCGCCTGGCCCACGCGCTCGACGTGTTGGGCGCTCTGGCCCGGGGAGAAACCCCCGAGGAGTCCCCCGGAGTTCACTGCGGGTGGTGCCCCGATGCTGCTGTCTGCCCCTCGGTCGACCCTTCAGCCCAGCGAAGGACCAGCGAACAGCGGTGAACGACACCGAACTGCCCGACACCGAGCATCCACCGGGCCCTCGAACGGTCGCAGCGGTCGACTGGACCTGGCGGACTCGGTTGGCCGACGCGCTCTCGCCGATCGGGGCCCGGCTGGGCGACGGCGGTCCACCTCGAGTGGACGTCGACGTCTTCGGCCTGACCAATTACCGCAGATGCCCTGGGTTCGAGTCCGAACCGTTTGTGTGGAATGCCCGCCTTGCGCGACGGTCGCTTGGCCTCACCGCGCTGACGGAATTGCCTCATGTTGAGTATCGCTGCGACCGGGCGCTCGATCGCGCTGAGGCCGCCCAGACGGGTCGGAGTCTCGGCGAGTGGCTGGAGGACCTGCCCTCGGGCGGGTACCGGGCCGTTCGCGCCGAGGCAACGACATGGTTGGCCGCAGCAGTCGGGGCAGTCGGTCTCGGTCAGGTTGCAACGCTCGCCTGGGAATCACCGCCCGGCAGGTTCGATTGGAAGGCGCCAGGCACCCCGCTGGTGGTGTCCGCCAGGTTGGAGGGCGGGACCGCTGATCATCGTCGTGCCACCGATCTGGGCCTGATCCGGCTGACCGAGAGGGCCCACGACACCCAATTCGAACGAGCCGAGGCCGGATGGCTGGCGGTGTTACACGCCACCCGCTTTGGGGTGGCACCCACACGCGTGATCGTCCTGGACCTTCGTCAGGGCCGACGTCGAACCCACCGGGTAACCGAGGATCTTCTCGACCGGGGCATCGAGATCATCACGTCTGCGGCTGCCGCGGCGGTGGAGCGGGCGCTCAACGACCGCCATGACCCGGCCCTCCTCACGCCTGGCCGCCACTGCTCCTACTGCGCACGGCGATCGGTCTGTCCTCAGGCGCTGCACGAGCCACCCGGGTAGCTTCGCCCCGGCAACAGACCGTGCCCACAACCGCGCCGTGCCCACAACCGCGCCGTGCCGACAACCGCGGCGCCTCAGCGCACGCTGCGGCTCCACTTTTTGGCCTCGTCCAGACGACGCTGCAACTGGCTCTCGGTGGCCTCCGAAATGCGGGTGACGCCCGACAGCCGGTTGAGCTCACGGTTGACCTGGGCGTGGGTCATGTTGGCCCGGCGTGCCAGATCGCGCGCCAGGGCGGCATTGCTGTCGCGCAGGTCGTTGCGGCGCTGCCGGGCGGTCTTCTCCGGGGCCGTTCCGGGGGAGCCCAACGCGTTGCGTACCTTGCCGTCGGGAGTCGGTGGCGCCACCAACTCCAGGTCGACCCCGGCGTCGTCGTCACCGTCGATGTCGAGGTCGTCGTCATCATCTGCAAACACGCCGGCGGCGGCCTCAGGTTCATGCTGAGCGACCGCACCGATCACGGCGAACAACGACATCTGATCGGCCTCATCGCCACCGTCGGGCGAGTCGAATGCGGGCTCATCGACCCGGTCGTCGTCATCATCCCGGCGTCGACGGGCCAGGCTGTGACGCCGCTGGGTGGCCAACGAGTCGGCGTGGGAGCGCAACCTGGGATCGTCGGGGAGGAAGCACCAGGCCTTCTGCCGGGGTACACCTCTGGTCCAGCGCACCAGCCGCCCCATCGCTTGACGAAAGAACAATTCGGTGGAGGTGTTGGTGGCGAACACGCCGATCCGCAGCCGCGGGATGTCCACGCCCTCGGACACCATGCGCACCGCCACGATCCACGGCTCGCTGCTCTCGGCGAAACGGGCAATGCGGTCGGACGCATCGGGGTCGTCCGATACCGCCACCACCGCCCGGGTGCCCAGCCGCCGAAGCAGGTCGGCGATGCCGGTGGCGTGGGCCTGGTCCATGGCGATGACCAGACCACCCGCCTCCGGGTGCACCTGGCGAAGGGCCTGCAGGCGCTCGTTGGCCTGGGCCAGCACGGTGGGCATCCAATCGCCCTCCAGCGACAAGGCCACGCGCAACCGCTGGTTGGCGTGCTCCCTCGTCAGTTCGTCATCGAACGTGGCGGCCACAGTCGCCCCATCCGGGGCCACCCACTCCATAAATCCGCCGATGCGGGGAAAGAACAACGGCCGCACCACACCCCGGTCGGCCAACGCGTCGCCGTAGCCGTACTCGAAGTCGGGCTGGGCCTCATCGAGGTGGTAGCTGACGAACGGGATCGGCGTGACGTCAGAACGAAATGGCGTGCCAGACAGCGACAGGCGGCGTCCTGCATCGGCGAACGCCGCGGTGATCGCAGTGCCCCATGCCCGATCATCGCCGGCGTGGTGCACCTCGTCAAAGACGACGAACGCGCCCGGAGCCAGGCGCGCCAGTTCGGCCGAACTGGTGGCCACCTGTTGGTAGGTGGTGACGATGCCATGCACGTCGCCGGGCAGGCTGCCCTCCCGCGCCGACCAGGCCGGGTCGAGGTGCAGGCCGAAGCGGGCGGCCGCATCGGCCCATTGAGTCTTGAGGTGCTGGGTGGGCGCCACCACCACCAGGCGTCTGCCCTTGGTGGCCGCCAGGTACTGCGTGGCTGCCGCCAGCGCAAAGGTGGTCTTGCCCGCCCCCGGCGTGGCCACGGCCAAGAAGTCGACGCGTTCCGACGCGTTGAACTTCTCCAGTGCCTGGTGCTGCCAAGGCCGCAGCCGTATGCGTGTCGCCATTGGTCGTGACCGGGAGGGTAGGGGGACTCGGGGGAACGAGGGGGTCGATGATTCTACGGGGAAGCCAGGGCGGCCTGGACCATCGACAGCTCCACGCGTCGACGTTTGGGGTCCACCCTCATCACCTTGACCCGCACCGCTTCGCCGGGCGCCACCAACTCTTCGGGCCGATAGCCGCGACCTTCGGCCATTTCGCTGAGGTGCACCAACCCCTCGGCGCCCGATGCCAGCTCGGCAAAGACCCCGTAGTCCACCACCCGGGTCACGGTCGCATCCTCGATGGAGCCCTCCTCCACCTTGGCAAGCGGGTCATCGCTGAGCCGACGCAGCGACAGCCCGATGCGCCGCTTGGAGCGGTTCACCTCGATGACGACCAGTTCCAGCTCCTGCCCGGGGACGGCGAAGTCCTCCAACCGATCAACCCGACCCCAGGACATCTCTGTGCGGTGCAGCAGTCCTCTGGCGCCTGCAAGGTCCACCAGCGCCCCGAACTCGACCATGGCCACCACCCGACCGGTAACGGTTGCACCAACCTCCAGTCGCTGGAACACCGAGCGTTCCTCGGCGCGCCGGCGCTTGCGCAGTGCGTCGCGTCGCGACACCACCACGCGGTCACGCTGTCGGTCGGCCTCGGTCACCCGCACCTCCACCTCGACTCCAACGAGTTCGGCCAGGTCGCCGCCCGACCCCTCGAAGGCCTGCGATGCCGGCAGAAACGCTCGCTGCCCCAGGTCCACCAAGAGGCCGCCCTTCACCTGTTTGAGCGCCTTGACCTTCAGCAATTCGCCGGACGCCAGCGCCGCATCGATACGCTCCCACGACTGTTGCTTGGCGGCCCACCCCCGTGACGTGGCCATGCGGCCCTGCGGATCCTCCCGGGCCAGCAATGCCACTTCGATCGTGGCGCCAACCTGTGGAACGTCCCCGTCAACATCGGTCACGTCCTTTCGCATCACCACCCCCGGCCGACCGTCCACCATCTTGAGGATGATCTCGCGGTCGCCCACCTCATCGACCACGGCGGTCACGATTCGGCCGACGTGAACGTCTGGGCCTGAAGGCGCACCGCCGCGGGATGCTGGNNGCGCGGTGGCTGTGCCGGGCGCGGTGGTGGCCCCGGCGGGCGAGGCATGGCCTGGTCGGCAGATGGATCAAAAGGCGAGTTGGACACCGAAACCTCGTTTGGTACCGGACGTTGAGGCGACCAGTCTGCCCGCTTGCGCCGGCATCGCACCCTCAGGGTTCAAATCCCACGGTGCCGCTGTTGGATTCGGTTGCAGGAACCTCCTCCCGGTGCCGTACCGGAGTGCGACGACGGCGCTGGTAGGTCACCTGGTTCCCAGCGCCACCGCCGATGCGAGGTACACCGACGCCAAAATCACACCGGACGTGCGCCCGAAGCGCGCCCGGGTCGCCATCAACAGGGTCACCGCGGCCAGGCTCACCACCATGACCAGCATGCCCCGGTGCAACACGTCGCTGGTGGGTGCGGCACCGCGTCCCACCACTCCGACCAGCCCGCCAACCAGCAGGCTGTTGAGGATGTTCGAACCCACCAGGTTGCCCACCAACAGCTCGTCCTCGTGGCGCCTCACCGCCTGGATCGAGGCAGCCAGCTCGGGCAGCGAGGTACCGACCGCCACCAGGGTGAGACCCACGAAACCGCCTGACCAACCAAGCCGGTCTGCCACCCCAAGGGCGCCGACCACCAGCATCTGGGCAGCGACCAAGGTTCCAACCAGCCCGATCAGGGTTCGTCCGACCTCCATCCAGATTGGATAACGACTTTCCACCTCGGTGTACTCCTCCACATCACGAATCAGGAGGTCGTTGCGGCTGCGGCGCGCCAGCCAGAAGGTGAGCATCAGGTAACCGGCCAACCCGGTCAGCAGGATCAGGCCGCCGGTCAGCGTGAGCTTCCGCCAGGCCAACGCCGCCATCAGCACGCACGCGCCCAGCATCAGTGGCGCCTCACGTCGGACGATCGCGGACTCGGCCCTGACCAACGCAATCATCGCCGCGATGCCCAGCACCAACGTGAGGTTGGCCGTGTTCGACCCCACGATGTTGCCGATGCCCAAATTGAGGTCGCCGCGAACAGCGGCCATCGTGGACACAAACACCTCCGGAAGCGAGGTGCCCAGGCCGATCACCAGGGTTCCGATCACCAGCGGCGGCACCGACAAGCGGTCCGCCAGCACGGCGGCACCGTCGACGAACCAATCGCTGCTGTAGGCCAGCGCCGTCACACCGACGCCGATCAGAAGGAGGGACCAAACCAAGGCGCCAATCTTGGCATCAACCCGAAACGGAGGTGTGGAACCGTTCCCGAGGGGTTGAATCCACTTCCAGTTCGGCGGGTCGACGGTCATCCCAGGTGCTTGAGTGCCTCGCGTCTGGTCAGACCCGACAACTCACGCTCGTGGATCGAGACGAACCGACGGACCGCACCGGGATCGATCCGCCCATATTGCCGGAGCGCCCAGCCGATGGCCTTGCGGATGAAGAACTCGGTGTCGCCCGCCCGAAGCCGGGCGTAGGTGAACAGCCGCACCGGATCGGTGTCTTCTCCGTACATCAACTGGTGCAGGATGGCCGTCCGGGCCAACCAAATGTCGTCGCTGCGCACCCAGTGGTCCATGCCGGCGATCAACTCGGGATGCGCCGTGATCATGGGTCCGACCACCCGGGTGGCGAGTGGGTCGACCGTCTCCCACCACGACCTCGTGGTGATCAGTGTTCGGAGATCATCAAGATGCTCCGCGTGTATCCGTGCAACGTTCGCTCGCAACGCGTCACAGGCCACGTAGGCGAACTCGCGCTCCCGCTCACCCCAGCACGCCATGGCGAATGCCATCAGCTCATCGGTGGTGACCCCCTTGGACACCTCCAACGTTGGACGGGTGGCAACCCTGCGATCCGCCGCCGCGACGCCAAGACATGGGAACTGGTCGCGTAGGTACGTCTCCATCGCCTGCGCCCGCTCAGGATTGGCGACCTCCTCCAGACGTCGCCGCAGCGACACCATCTCCAGTTTCGCCTCCACGGCCCCCATCGTTGCACGCCATGTCGTTCCGTCGTATCCCCTCGCTGGGAGGCGTGATCTCACCCTGAGGAGGTCCTTGGGTCGGCCCCTACCAGCCAGGTCGTAGCCTGGCCACCGTGAACACCGAGACCTCCACCAAGCCCGGCACAGGCGGCGTCACGCTGCACACCATCCGCTGGACACCCGATGCTCAGCCCACCGCACGGCCAACCGCCGAGATCCTGCTGGTGCACGGTTACGCCGAGCACTCCGGCCGGTACGAACAGGTCGCCCGACGATTCTGCGACGCCGGCTTCGCGGTCACGTCCCTGGACCACCGGGGCCACGGCCAAACCACCGGGGTGAAGCGAGGCACGATCGACTCCTTCCCGGCTCTGGTCGACGACCTGGTGGCGATGGTCGATGGCATCGGCACCGACACACCGCTGTTCGTCTACGGCCACTCGATGGGCGGCCTGGCCACCGTCCGGCTGGCCGAGCGCGACGACTCGAGGTTTGCCGGCGTGATCATCACCGGGGCGTCCCTGCAGGCGGCGGCGAGCGTACCCAGGCCGGTGCTGGCCGCTGCCAACCTGGTCGGCAGGTTCGCACCCAATCTGCCCACCATCCAGCTGGACGGCGACGCCATCTCCCGGGTACCTGAGGTGCGGGCCGACTACGACGCCGACCCGCTGAACTTCCGGGGCAAGGTCACCACCGGCACGGCCCGGCAGTTGTCGGTGGCGATGGATGCCGCGATGGACGAGGCCGCCAACATCACGGCGCCGATCCTGATCATGCATGGAAGCGACGACACCCTGGCCGATCCTGCCGGTTCGGTGCGGTTCTCGTCCAAGGTCGGGTCGACCGACCGCACGGTCAGCATCTGGCCCGGCTGTTTCCACGAACTGCACAATGAGCCGGAAGCCGACGCGGTGCTCGCCACCGTGATCGACTGGATCAACGGGCACCGATAGCCCACACCCGTGGCCAGGACGACAGCAGCGGCGCACGTCTGATCCCCGAGTCGTTCTCGCTGCCTGCCGCGGCGGCTACATCTCGAGTTGGGGTCGCTCGGCGCCTCCATCAACCTCAATGATCTTGCCGGTGATGTACCCGCCGGCGGGCGAGGCGAGGAACAGCACGGCCGACGCGATCTCTTCGGGTTCGCCGATGCGCCCCAGGGGCGTGGCGTCCTCCACCGCTGTCCGCAGTCCGTCGTCCTGGGTCACGATGTCGAGCGCCGAGGTGGCAATCGACCCCACAGCGATCGCGTTGACCCTGACCGTGGGTGCCAGGTCGGCCGCCGCCATGCGGGTCCAATGGCTAAGAGCGCCCTTGCCGGTGCCGTAAGCAACAAAGCCCCGGCCACCCACCCGGCCGATGAGCGACGAGATGTTCACCACCGCACCGGTGCCCTCATCCTCCATCATCAGCGGCACCGCCGACCTGGTCAACGCGTGGGCCGTAGCCACATTCCACTCGAACGCCCGGGTCAACGCGTTGGGGGTCGTGTCCAGAAAGGGTCGCGGCATCGAGCCACCGACGTTGTTGACCACGATGTCGAGTCGCCCAAACGCGTCCTTCGCCTCACCTGCCAGGCCGGCGACCGCGTCCAGATCGCTGAGGTCTGCGGTGACAACATGGGCACGTCTCCCCGCCGCTTCAACCTGCTTGGCCACCGTGCGCAGTTGATCCTCCGTGCGTGCGGAGATGACCACGTCTGCGCCCGCCTCGGCCAGAGCGACCGCCGTGGCGGCACCGATGCCCCGTCCGGCGCCCGTCACCACCGCCACCTTGCCATCAACGCGGAATCGGTCAAGGATCATGTGCGACTCCCCCGGTCTGTCGTCTCGACCCAGTGTCGCGACGACATGACGCTACCGGCCGGGTGGGGTTGCTCAGGCACTGAGTGCCGCCAACGACGAGTCGGCCAGGTCGACGATGAACGCCTCACGCCCGAGGACGGGCATGTCCTGCGCCTCGTCGTCGATCACACGCGCCTGTTCCGCCAGCGCGAACAGCACCAAGCCGAGGACGTTTCCTGCCCGGTGCCGTTGGCGGTCCGGTGCCAGATGCGACACCAACGGCGACAGGTTGGCAGCCCCCCGTTCGAGGCTCGAGGCGAACCCCATGCCCGCCTGGGCGTGAAACCGAGGGTGGTTCGCGGCCTGGTTGAGCAGCCGAAGGTAACGACGTCCCTCCTTGGATGCCAGCAGGTCGGCGAGCGGCTCGACGATCGCCACAAACGCCGCTCTTGGCTCGACCGAACCGCCCGCCTCAAGCTCGTCGAGCCGGGCGTGACGGATGACGTTCAGCTCGGTGGCCCGCCGGTCAAGCACCGCACGGATGAGTCGATCCAGGTTGCCAAAGTGATAGTTGACCGCTGCGGCATTCTTGTGCCCGGCTGCGGCCGTGATGGCTGCTCCAGTGGTGCCGTCAATACCGGCTTGATCCAGCAGCGCTTCGGCGGCGTCGAGCAGTCGTGTCTTCCCGTCGGTTCGAGGCCCGGTCTGCGATGACGAATCGGTTCCCATTCGGAGAGTCTCGCCCACATGTCGGGTCAGCGTGGCGGAGCGAGCAACCCGGCCGCTGCCAGTGCGTACTGCAGCTCGACGAATGCGGGTGCGCTGAGGTCGACGTCCCACCATTTGCGGCGCGGGCCCGCCGTCCACCCGTTCCAGTGCTTGCGGATACCGGCACCATGGGGACACCCGACGGTGATCGAGCGATGTCCATCCGCCACCCGAAGGTAGGCACCTGCCCGCACCTTGAGTCCGGTGCTTGAACCGCCGGAGTTGGACCGGTCGGAACGGACGATGAACAATGTTCCGGTTTCGACTGCGGCAGGCAGCGGCACGTGACGACGACCAGTCCCCAGGCGATGGCTCAGTCGAATGGCATTTCCGGTTACGGTTATCCGAGCGCGGAAAGCTCCGGCCGCCCGGAGGATGGCGATGATCGCGCCGATCACCAGCCCGAGGGCAACGATGATCACGACGGGAGTCTGTGCGACCTGTGTCGGCGTCCGCTCGCCGTCGACACCGATCGGGACCGGTCCCGTGACCAACAGAACGATCACGGCGACAAACCACGCGAACGTCAACGCGGCGAAGGTGCGCCGAATGCGGTGATCGATCCCAACGAGTTGCAACTCCTCGACCCCGACGTTGGGGGTGCCACTGTCCACCTCCGGGTGTTTCTCCCGCAGGTGGCGCTCGAAGTTGGTGCCCTTGAGGCCGGCGGCGCACGCCGGGCACGGCAGGCGACCCTCGGGGTGCGCTCCGGCGCGCCGCTGGGCGGCAGCAATCGACTGGGAGGCCGTGCCGTCATGATCGAGTGTCCGCAACAGAGGTCCCCTGGCCACAGCGCCGCCCCCGGACGGCCGGCTCCCAGAGAGGCACCCTATGCGCGTCGTCCTGTACTCTGCGCCGCTCACGCCGACCCACAGCCCGTGTGTCAACGCCGGTCGGACCGCTTGGCCCCTCAGGCGGTCCGCGATACTGGCGGGCGCCAATGAAGGACACAGCACCAGTGCACGTCAAGGATCAGTCCGCCGTCAAGGATGGCCACGCAGGGGTTCGTGGCAGGAACACGAGGACGCCCACGCTGCGCTTGCTGCTGACACTCGCCCTTTCCGGCCTGATCCTCGGTCTGGCGTCCTGCGGCAAGGGTGACCACGCCGACGCCGACGGGTCGTCGACATCCACGTCAACTTCGCGTCCACGGCCAGCAGAGCCGATCGTGGCAGCGACGCCTCCGATGGGATGGAACAGTTGGAACCAGGTCCGCTGCCATGATCTGGACGAAGCCGTCGTGAAGCAGGCTGCCGATGCCCTCGTTCGGAGGGGCCTCAAGGATCTTGGTTACCGGTACGTGGTGGTCGACGATTGCTGGCAGGCCCCAAGTCGCGATTCGGCGGGCGCGCTGGTTGCCGATCCCATCCGCTTTCCCTCAGGCCTGGAGTCCTTGGTCGACTACGTGCACGACAAGGGCCTGAAGTTTGGCCTGTACCTGGCACCGGGCAGCGAGACGTGCGCCATGCACTGGGATGACTATGCCGCCAGCGGCATCGGCAGTTACCGGCACGAACGCCAGGACGCGGAAATGCTCGACGAGTTGGGAGTCGACTACTTGAAGTACGACTGGTGCCGGGCCGATGAAACCGACGGGCTGGAGCACCAGAAAACCTTCGGGCTGATGCGAGATGAACTGGCCCGGCTCGATCGGCCGATCGTCTACAGCATCTCGGAGTACGGCGACACCAAGCCGTGGACGTGGGCACCCAAGGTCGCCAACCTGTGGCGCACCACCTCGGACATCATCCCGTTCTGGCCGTCGGTGGCCTCAATCATCGACCAGCAGGCCGAGCTGCACTCCTTTTCGGGTCCGGGCCGTTGGAACGATCCGGACATGTTGCAGGTCGGCAACGGGCCACTGACCCCGGACGAGACCCGCGCTCACATCGGCATGTGGGCGATGCTCGCGGCGCCCCTGATGATCGGGACCGACCTGGACAAGTTGACCCCGGATGTGATCGATGCCCTTTCCAACCCGGAGATCATCGCAATCGATCAGGATCCGGCGGGCCGGCAGGCCAGCCGACTGCGGTCGGGCGAGACCGAGGTGTGGGCGAGAAGCCTCGCTGATGGCGACATGGCGGTCGCCCTGCTCAACAAGGGCGACGGCCCTGCCGAAATCAGCACCACCATCACCGAAGTCGGTGCCCAGCCTGGCAGTTGGAGCATTCGAAACGCTTCGACTCGCAAGGATCTTCCTGCCACCGATGGCCCGATCAGCGAGACGGTCGCGCCCCATGGGGTGACCATCCTCCGGCTGTCCTCCTAACCACCTGAGCTTCAAGCCGGCTCATCGCTCGTTGCCTCCATCATGGGGCTGCTCAGCCGCCGGGCGGCGGCGCCTCACCCGGCGAGGTGTCGAGTTCGGCGGTGCCGGTATTGGATGTGGCTACGTCGTCAACCGCCGGGTTGGATCCGCCAGGTGGTTGCTCACCGTAGGCCGAGGCGTACACGACCGCGTAGGTCTTCCCCGAGTTGGCGATGATCGACGTGATGAGCGCAGCAAACGGGAGTGCCATGAACGCGCCCATCGGCCCTGCGATCGCTCCTCCCGCCAGCGCCGCCCCGAAGGCCACCCCGCCGTTGATCGACATCGTTTCGGCACTGAGCTTCGGGCTCAACCAGTAGTTCTCACCCTGCTGGTAGATCAACGTCCACACCAACAGGATCAGCCCAGCGCCGAACCCCTGAACGGCCAACGTCATCACAATTGGAACCGCTGCACCGATATAGGTGCCAACCGCCGGAATGAACTCGGCGACGAACCCTTCAAACACCGACATTGGGAGGGCGTACACAACTGGCATCCCAATCAGCAGCATCACCACAAAAAACAACCCACCGTTGATCAACATCAGCAGCAGACGCGAGTAGAAGTAACCGCCGGTCTGCTCGATCGCTGTGTCCATCACCCACCCGGTCACCTTCTGACGGCGGGGTGGCATCCTCCCCAACAATGCCTTTTGGATCCGCGGCCAGTCCGCTGCGAAGTAGAACGTGAACAGCGCGATCGTCGCCAGGTTGAAGATCAGCCCGAGCCCCTCGGACGCTATGCCCCCCAAATTCTTTGAGAACTTCGTGATGGCGTCGTTGGCCGACACCACAGCGTCATCGCCTTTCGCTTGTCCGATCAGGTCCTTGCCGATCAGTTCCTGACCCTTGGCATTCAGCTCCGTGACCCATTTGTCGCCGTTCTTGCCGACCTCGCCGGCGAAGTCCGAAACCCCTGGGATCAACACCACAACCATGAGCACCAGGAACAACAGCACCACGGCGTAGATCGCCCCTACCGCCGCCCCGCGCTTCCACCCTCGCTTTGCGTGGAGGTGATTCACCGCAGGGACCATCGCTATCGCGAAGAACAACGACAACCCCAGCAGCCGCAACAGCGACTGGGCCCGCCATGCCATCGACACCAGGACGAAGGTCGTCAGCCCGACCGCCACGACCTTCCACAGCGACTGCCACACCCACTTGTTCAGCCAAGCCGGGGGACTCACCGACTGGGCAGCTCCGGCACGCGCCGCCGCAACGACATCGTCCGGCATCTCGCCCTCAGCAATGGGGCCACGCGGCGAGTCCCGCCCTTCGGACGCGTGGTCATCGGCCAACGCTGACATCTCGTCACCGTACACATACCCTGGCCGCTGGTCGTCACCTGGTACGAGCGAATCGGACCAACCCATGCAACCGACGCTGCCATCCGGTCGCTCCAACGTGCCTTCGAGTCCGTCGGAGTGCTCGCCGCACCAGCGGTCGAGGTGCAGATCGTGCGCTCCGCAATGACGCTCGACCAAGCCCCCGCAACCCCAGCACCGCTCAGTGAACGACACACCGACGACTTCCTCAAAGGGGACGCAAGCCATGACCAACACAAACGCGACCACACACAACTCGGGGTTGGGCGCAGGCTCTTACCGAGCTGGCGGCAGACACCTACCAGGCAGTCGATCACCGACTTCGTTGTTGCCGTGACCGACCCCAAGTCGCCCGACTACGTCGAAGAGCCTGAGCGCGTGGCGGTATTCGACAACGACGGCACGTTGTGGGCCGAGCCGCCGCTCTACGCCCAACTCGCCTTCGCCCTCGACCGAGCGGCACAACTGGGTCACCCCACCAGTTTGGATGACCTGCATTCGGGCGGGATGGACCCATTGAAGGAGTTGATCGCCCTCACCCACTCGGGTGTGACCACCGAGGAGTTCGACGACCTGTGTCGGAGCCGGCTGTCATCGGCGCGTCACCCACGCTTGGATCTGCCGTACCCAAAGACCGAGACCCGACCCTTGGAAGCGGCACCGACCAGATCACGTCGGCCTCCACCGAACGCGACTGGACCGAGGTCGACCTGGCCTCCGACCGGGCCACGAACTACCCGTCGGGCTCCTAAGCATTCTGGCGCAGGGTGGGTCGACGTTGCAGCGCCAACCGTTTCAGCCGGCTCCTGCTACCACCCGAAAGCCAATGTTGCCGGCGGTGGAGTCCGTCTGATTCGCGCTCCGGGCGTCCACTCGGTAACGCCAGCAGTAGCTCTCGTGGCACAGGTACGAACCGCCACGCATCACCCGCGCCGACCCCGCCGGCGGACCGGCCGGATCGACGGCGGCCCTGCGGTTGTACGTGAGTAGCGCGAACCAATCGAGACACCATTCCCAGACGTTGCCGGTCATCTGGTGGAGGCCGAAGCCATTCGGCGGGAAGTGGTCGGCGGGACTCGTCCCGATCCAACCGTCAGCACCGGTGTTCCCGCCGGGAAAGTCACCTTGGAACACGTTCATCCGATGCTCACCGTTCGGCTCGAGGTCGTCGCCCCACGGAAAATGCGATCCGCTCCGCCCCCCACGTGCAGCACGCTCCCACTGCGCTTCGGTCGGCAGGGTCGTTCCGCTCCAGTCGCAGAACGCAGCTGCGTCTTCCCAACTGACGTGGACCACGGGGTGGCCACCTCGATCCGCAACGTCGCTGTGCGGCCCTTCCGGGTGTCGCCAGTTCGCCCCGTCCACCTCACGCCACCAGGGAGCCGCCGCCACACCGCGTGTCGGCGGGAAGTCATCGGGGAGGAGGCCGCCGAAGACAAACGAGTTGCCGAAGCGGTCGGCCGTGCTCTGATGCCCGGTTGCAGCAATGAATGCTTGGAACTGATCGTTGGTCACCGTGGTCCGGGCGATTGCGAACGGACTCAAAGCCACCGTGTGTTCCGGACCTTCACCGTCGCTCGGGTAGCCGTTTGGATCGTTGGTGCCCATGGTGAACTCGCCGCCCGGGATGTCAACGAAATCGAACTCGACCGGATCGCTCTGCGACCCGACCTGAGGTTCGGGACCAGCCCCAGCAGCGCTTGGTTCGACGGTGGCGGGCAAAGCTCCCGGCCCGGTCGGCCGTTCCGGCGCACAACATGGTTGATCGTCGGAATGCACGGTTCCTCCCCTGCGCTACGTGGTGTTTTGACCCCCGGTCGCTCAAGCGATCGGGCACCTGCCCATGCTCCCAGATCGGAGTACGCCGGTGGGCGGGCAACCGGCATTTCACCCGATGTAGGCGATGCCGGGCGGCGCACATCTCACCCACACCTACAAGGTGCCGACGAGGCGGCTGGACGTCGTATGCAACCTTCAACGCGCCCGCGGAGAAGTTGGGGCTCGACACGCCCCATACCTGGGATGGCGTGAAGGGCAGCAAGTCGACCGAGGTACGCGAGCTCAACTTGGAGGTGCGGCCGCTGCTCGATGAGCGATCGTCGGCAAGACCACCGAATACATCAAGGCCAAGGCCAAGGCCAAGGCGATCAGCCGTTCTTCACCTACATCGGGCTTGCGAACATGCACCCGCCCGAAGCGGTCCACCCCGATTTCGATCAGACCGATCCGTCGCGGCTGGGTCTGTACGCCGATCTCATCGCCGAGCTGGACCATCGAGTCGGCCAGATCATGGACTGCCTCGACGAGGCAGGCGTTGCCGACGATACCCTCCTCGTGTTCTCCAGCGACAACGGCGGGTTGATCGACACCGTGCCCCATGGCTGTTCGAGCGGCCCGTTCCGCGGCGGCTTCTTCACCCCGCGGTGGGATGGTTCGACGCGCACTGCGGCCATGGTCCGCTACCCCGGAACGGTGCCGGAGGGCGTGGTGACCCAACAGATGCTCTCGGCACACGACTGATACCAGACCTTCGCCGCCTTCGCAGGAGCCTCGGACAAGGTGCCAACCGACCGGCCGATGGACGGCGTCGACGCGGCGGAGTTCATGCAGGGCACCAGCGAGGAGACCGATCGGGAGTCGTTGCTGTTCTTCGGACCCGACGGGAGCCTCATGTCGTCGAAATGGCGCCAGGTGAAGGTGTGGCTTCCTCACTGCAGGGGATCGCCGACCCGATCGTGCAGCCGAAGTTCCCCATGTTCTTCGACCTCGGTTGCGATCCCGGCGAGCGCTACAACCTGTTCCAGTTCAAGCNNTGCCGAGTAACCGAACGTCGAACCCGGTGAGGAATTCGACGACTACCCGGTAGCAGCCGCCAAGTAGGAAACCCGAGCAAGGCTCGTTCTCAATCGGGTCCGGTTCGAATCGTTTGATGTGGGTGATGCCGTATGAATCGCCCGACCTCAAGCTGATTCCACAACCAAGCGGAGCACCCTTTCAAGGGTTCCACGAATAGGAGAGATCACATGGCAAAAGTAGACGGAACGTTCCTCTACATCGGCACGTACGCAGGCGAGGCGGCCGCCCGAGACGACTACGCCATCGTCAAGGACCTCCACACCGATGGCGCTGTCGGCACCTATGACGCAGCCGTCATCACCAAGGACTCGTCCGGCAAGGTGCACGTCAACAAGGACGAGATGGCCACGCGCCACGGCGGTTGGGGCGGCGCCGCAGCCGGCGCCGCCATCGGCATCCTGTTCCCGCCGGCCGTCATCGGCACCGCACTCGTCGGTGGGGCCATCGGCAGTATCGGCGGGCACGTCTGGCGCGGCCTTTCCCGATCGGACGTCAAGGAGCTTGGTGAGCTGCTCGACTCCGGCGAAGCTGCACTACTGGTCATTGGCGCAAGCACCCTTGAGGCTGCGCTCGACAAGGCACAGCTGAACGCCGAGAAGCACATCGCCAAGGAGCTCGGTGTCAGCACGGACGACGTCGACGCCGCGGTCCAGGAAGCCGCCTCCGAAATCAACTGAGTTTTTGGACGCGTCGTCATCAACCCGGCGGCGCCATCATCAACGCTTGTGGGCTCCGCCAACCCGACCGGGATCGTCAGGTCCTGCACGGAGTTTGTGCGGGGCCCGCACTCGTTGTTCCCATCTTCGGGCTGGTCGTCTGCTGGACGAAGGTCCCCACGCGGATCGCGGGCATCCTCGCCGGGTTCGGCGCCGGAGCGATGATTTCGGCCGTCGCGTTGGGTCTCCTCCCCGTGGCGGAAGTGCACATCGCCCTCTGGCAGACGGTGCTCTGGATGCTGATCGGCGTGGGTGTCTTCCTGCTCGGCGACTACGTGGTCGACAAGCGCTTTGCCGGTGAGGGCGCCGGGGAAGCGATGGGCATCGTCGTCGGGTCGGTGGTCGACGGGGTGCCCGAATCGCTCATCTTCGGCATCCAGATCGGTATCGGCGCGACCATCAGCCCGGCCTTCTTGGGCCGCCGCGTTCGACTCGATCATCCCGCAGGCCATCGCCCCTTCTGCGGACCTGGCCACTCGAGGTTGGGGTCCGGCGAGGCTCGGGCGCCTATGGCTGCTGGTCGTGCTGGGCTGTGGCTTGGCGGCAGGCCTCGGATACCTCCTCACCACGAACTTCTGGTCGGAGGGCGCGTACGACCCGCAGACGGGGTCCGAGCTGCAGACCTCCCAGTCGATGCCCAGCACCAACAACAAGCACGACGACCTCGTGATCAATTCCGACGGCTCCGTCGACCTGTACTTCGGTCCGACAGCCCCGGATGGTGACAAGGTGAATTGGATCGCGACGTGCAGCTGTGCGGTGACGCCCACGTCTTGAACTTCAGACTCTGGGCAACGCCGGAGCGCACACTCGCGTCCGACGTCGGCGCGGCCGCAGCGAGCGCCGCTGCCCGCGGCCAACCGCATCGTGGACGACCCGCCCTTCCGCACCCACCTCGAGGGCCGTAGTGACGAGGCGTCGCTGTTCCTCCAGAGCAAGCAGGCCGTGTGATCCCCGACAGCAAGCGGATCGGACCGCACCTCAGAAACTTCGCGTTCGCGGAGGCTGTCTGGCCCGGGCTCACCGCGCCGACCAAGCTGCCGCCGACACCACCACGGTTGCAACTCCGAAAGCCAGCAGAGCGACGTGCTCAAACACTGCGCCGGCGATGTAGCTTCCCGGAAGCAACGGCACAGCAAATGAGGTCCAAACCGTCACCGCGACGCCGACGACCAAGACCCCCTTCGCAACGAGGGCGGGTGCGCCCACATTCTGATGCAGGCGACGGCGAAACACCGCAAGGATCAAGACGGCCAGGATCGAGATGACCGAGATGCTCAAGTTGATCCACACACCTGACGGGATACCCCCGGGTCCGCAGCTCGCGGTGGTGTCCGCACTCTGTTCCAGCCGGACTCGCTCAAGGTCGAGCGCGTTCGAAAACTGCAACGACAGGGCGAGGATCGGACCGAGTAGGGCGGTCACGACCTGCATCGAGTCACGGGCAGCAGCAAAGACCACTGCGTTGGCCCCATAGGACTTGATCACGGCTCGAAGACCAAACAGCAGCAGCAACGACGCCAGACCGAAGACCGCTCCGAACAAGAACTGCTCGTGTGCCGCTACGCCGGCCGCCGCCCCGTCGCTGGGCCGACCCGATAGCCCTGCGTAGTTGAACGACAAGACCAGCAGCGCGAAGAACGCACACGTGAAGACGACGATCGAGTCGGCGATGCTGCGATCCTCGTCCTGCACCGCCTCGTGATCGAGGGGCAACAGAATCGCCAGTAGCGCGAAGCCGGCAAGGAGTCCGGCGATCGCCGAGTACCAGCCGGCGGCAGCCGCTATATCGAACTGAAGCAGGTCCAACCGGCAGTTCAACGCAGACCCACCGGGCTTCTGTGACCCGAGTTTCGACGGTCCGGGCCCTCCGGCGGAGCAGCATGCGAGTGCAGCTCAGGACCACATGCCACCTGCGTCGTCATGGGGCTCCGATCCGCGCAGGAAGCGTTCTGACAGCGTAGCCAGAGCGGCATTGAGCTAGCTCCGACGTGCACTACAACGCCTCGCCGCTCTGCGCGTTGGCGACCGATTTCAGTTGAGCGTCAAAGGTCAGCACGTCGGTGCCATGCCAGATTGCGGTAGCCAGGACCAGGCAGTCGGGCATTTTCAGTCCGCTCTCGGCGCGGAGTCGAGCCAGCGCGACCGCATCGACGCGCATCTGAGACTCCCGCATACCAATGCTGATCAGCGTGTTCAGAACGGCCGACTCCGTGCAGTGACGCGCCGGGTGCACCAGCACCTCGGCGAGCGTTACCGGATGCACCAAAAACTGGTCGACATCGATCAACCCCTGCACGGCATCGGCATGATGTGCATCGCCAGGGTCCAGATAGGCGATCAGCGCGCCGGCGTCGGCGACGGTCAGTCTGGCCATTCGTCGCGCAAACCCTCTAGATAGCCGGCGGGGTAGGTCTGCGATCCGGCAAGCCCTCGCACGAGCGCTTCTCGCCCGAGCGCTTCGCTACTGGCAGCGTGGCCCCGCTCGATCAGCATCGCTACCAACGCCGAGGGGCTCAGATCGGGATGAAGCCGGGCCTGGGCATCGAGGATCCGTTCGAGTTCACCAGTAGCCGTAATCGTGATGCGCTGCTTGGTCGTCGGCACGAGGTCAGTGTAACACTGCAACTCTTTTTGGTGTCGCACTTCCCTGTGCCGCTCGCAACTCCACCCCCGCCTCAACAGCCGCGGCCACTGGACCAACCATCAAACGCTCCCCATCGTCGAGGGCACCATCATCCGCGTCGACGTCGAACTCCTCCCCAAACCGACCAGCCGAACCAAAAAGACCTTGTGGCTCTGGTGGTCCGGACCCGGGCAACCCGACCTCGACCTTTGTGCCCGCGCCTACCTGCACCGCTTCGACATCGAGCACTCCTTCCGGTTCGCGAAGAACACTCTGGGCTGGGTCACCCCCTCGATCTGCACCCCCGAACAAGCCGACCGGTGGACCTGGACCATCGCAGCCGCCTACACCCAACTCCGGCTCGCCCGACACCTCATCGCCGACCACAAACTCCCCTGGGAACGACCCCGCAAACCCCACCAGCTCTCACC